>Ga0315281_10010774_pt1 | contig 12562 bp, 14 predicted proteins | sample YL17G07_0_MG_FD_204540 | JGI IMG/M metagenome (GOLD analysis project Ga0315281, IMG submission 204540) | Sediment microbial communities from Yellowstone Lake, YNP, Wyoming, USA - YL17G07_0 | ecosystem: Environmental > Aquatic > Freshwater > Lake > Sediment | place: USA: Wyoming | collected... | reverse complement strand
ATCTCGATCGCGCCCGCGCTTCCCAGCAGGGTCATGCGATTGAAATCCGGAAGGCTGCCGCCGACCCGCGCCTCTATGGTCACCGGCACGCCGCCCGCATTCAGCCGTGCCTTCAGCGCCCGCTCCGAGCTGACGCCATCGGCGGGATAATCCGGCTTGGCCTCTTCCACCGTCGCCTGGCCCAGCGCGCGCTGCAGCACGAACACGAAATGCGACAGTACCTCGCGCGAAAATCCGCCCTCGGCGCGTTCCGACAGCCAGCGGCCGGCGGCCGACTGCCAGGTGCGCGGCCATTGGTCGAAGGCAAGCTCTATTTCGATTCGCTTCGGCTCGCCGATGGAGCCGTCCCCGATCGCCGCTTTCATCGCCGCGAGGCTGGGAGAGGACGCGAGCGAAAAATTGACCGCGGCGCGGCGGCTCTCGGCCTCGATCCGGGCAATCGCCTTGCGGCCCGCCGCGAAATCGACGGTGAGCGGTTTTTCGCAGAACACCGCAAGCCCGGCATCGAAGCCCTGATCCGCATACGCGAGATGGCTGGCCGGCGGCGAGGCGATGTAAAGGCAGTCGAGCGCGGGCGTGCCGATCACCTCCGCCGCCGTCGCCGCGATCCTGAGGCCGGGATAGCGCGTCCGCAGCTCGGCCACCGCTGCCGCGTTCGGATCCCAGGCTACGAGCGCCTGCGCCTGCGGGTGCTCGACCAGGCGCGCCAGCATGCGCTGTCCCATCACACCCAGACTGATGACGCCGATCTGCTTGCGCTCTTTCATGCCGGGAAGCTTAGCAGATTGGCGTCCCCGGTCAATTAAACGAAGTTTCAGTGGAGGCTAATGCGCGAAGCGCGTTACGCCGGAACTGGAACCTGCCTACGGTAACCAAGCACTGCGGACAGCCGGCGCAAAATATGTCACATTGTTAAAAATCCACTGGAACGCAAAAGATGGAACATGGACATCACGATCATTCGCATGAGCATCAGGGGCACGACCGCGCCTTTGCCGTGGGCATCGCGCTCAACCTCGGCTTTGTCGCGATCGAGTCCGTCTACGGGGTGCTGTCGCATTCCATGGCGCTCCTGGCCGACGCCGGCCACAACCTCAGCGATGTTCTGGCGCTGGCGCTCGCCTGGGGGGCCAGCGTTCTCGGCCGGCGCGAGCCGTCCCCGCGCTTCACTTACGGGCTGGGCAGCTCCTCCATCCTCGCAGCCCTGGTCAATGCCATGCTGCTGATGCTGGTGGTCGGCGGCATCGCCGTCGAAGCGGTTCAGCGCCTGATGAATCCGGTTCCGGTCGACACGGCGACGGTCATCTGGGTAGCCCTGTGCGGTATCGCGGTCAACGGCGTAACGGCGCTGTTCTTTCTGCGCGACCGCGAACATGACCTGAACGTGCGGGGCGCGTTCCTGCACATGGCGGCGGATGCGGCCGTGTCTCTGGGGGTGGTACTCGCCGGCGTCGGAATGCTCTACGGCGGATGGGCCTGGCTCGATCCTGCCATGAGCCTCGCCGTCGCGGCGGTGATAGTCGCCAGCACCTGGGGACTGCTGCGCGATTCCCTGAATCTCTCGCTGCATGCGGTTCCGTCAAACATCGATACCGGGCTGATCCGGGGATATCTTTCCGGGTTGCCCGGTGTCGCCGAAATCCACGACTTGCACATCTGGGGCATGAGCACGACCGAAACCGCGCTGACCGTGCACCTGGTCATGCCCGGCGGACACCCCAGCGACGGCTTCATCACGCAGCTCGCCAACGAACTGCGCGAGCGCTTCGGCATAGGCCACGCGACGATTCAGGTTGAGACCGGCGACGAACTCCATCCCTGCGCGCTCGCGCCGGACCACGTAGTGTAAATCGGGAACCGTCCCGCGCTACGCCAACTCGCTCTCCAGGCTGAAGTCCGCGGCGGCATCCTGCGCCAGAACCCGGGCGAGATAAGGCATGACCTCTCCCAGAGCTTTGGGCAGCATCCAGGGCGGGTTCAGAATGAACAGGCCGCTGCCATGCAGGCCGTAGCCTGCGGGCACCGGCTGCTTCACGGTAAGGGTGACGTGCAGCCAGTCCTTATGCTGCAGTTGCTTGAGTTGCTCGGGAAACTGGCGCGACTCGCGCCGCTGCACCTGCGGATACCAGACCGCATAGACCCCGGCCGCGAAACGTTTCTGCGCCTCGCGCAAGGCCGCGAGGACCTGCCGGTAATCGCCCTTGTCCTCGTAGGACGGATCGATCAGCACCAGGGCGCGGCGCGACGGCGGCGGCAAGACGGCCTGCAGGCCGGCAAAGCCGTCACCGGCCTGCACGATCGCGCGCGGGCTGTCGCCGCGGAAATACTGCTGCAGCAGTTGGCTCTCGGTGCTGTGCAACTCGAACATGCGCAGCCGGTCCTGCTTGCGCAGCAGTTGCAGCGCGAGTTGCGGCGAACCCGGGTAGCGGCGCAACACGCCGTCGGGATTGAGCGCGCGCACCTGTCCGACGTACTCGGCCAGCGCCGGCGGCAGATCCGTCCGCGCCCACAAGCGGGCGATACCGTTTTCGTACTCCGCATTCTTCGTCGCATAGCCCTCGTCCAGCGCATAGACCGCCGCGCCGGCGTGGGTGTCGACAAACCACAGCGGCTTGTCCTTCTGCGTGAGGTAGCCGAGCAAATGCACCAGCACCGTGTGCTTGAGCACATCGGCATGATTGCCCGCGTGAAAGGCGTGGCGGTAACTGAGCATCTAACGAGAATCGCAAAAGTGCGCAACAAGCTTTCCGCTCACCCTGGCCCTCTCCCCGCAAGCGCGGCGAGGGAATACCCCTTCTCGACCGGATGAACCATCAATACTTGTCGTATTTCGTCGCCTTGCCGCGCACGGCATCGGCGGGATATTTTTGCGCGTTGATTGAAATTTTTTCCGCGGCCGCGGCAATGAGGTCGACACCGAGCTTGTCCGCCAGCAGCACCAGGTAGACGAATACGTCGGCCATCTCATGGCGCACGGCCTCCAGCGTTTCGGGCGGAAGCTGGCCCGACTGCTCCGGCGTGAGCCAGTGAAACTCCTCCATCAGCTCGGCTGCCTCGATTGCAACGCCCATGGCGAGGTTCTTCGGGGTATGAAATTGATCCCAATCCCGCTCCTGCGCAAAAGCGCGGACAAGGCGCGCGAGATCGTCCAGGTTCCCCGGCGGCGGCGCCTGCATCGCGGCTCCTTTTGATCGCGAACGCAAAGCTACCTGATCCCGAGGACCGCGCGTATGCCGGTCAGGAGGATATCGTAATCGAACGGCTTGGTAATGTAGCCATCGGCACCTCCGGCCAGGCCGTGCAATACATCCTGCCGCGTGGTCTGACCGGTAACCATGATTACCGGTATCGACTTCAGTATCGGATGCTGCCGAATCCTGGCCAGGACATCGAACCCGTTGATATCCGGCAGATTCACATCCAGCAGAATCACGTCCGGGGATGGGAGCGTGCGCAGGGCCGCGACAATCTCGCTGCGGTTAGTCGCCGCGCGCGACTGGAAGTGCTCGAAGTCAAGCAGGAACTTGAGCACCTTCTGGAATTCCAGGCTGTCTTCGATTACGAGCACTGAATACTGCGTACCGCTGGCCGGACTCTTCTTTTGCTCGGCGCGGCGGGCAATGCTGACATAGTACCCGTTGTACCGCAGCGACTCGGCCGCGTGGTCGGCTTCGGCGTCGGCCTGCTCCAGGACGACTTTGGAAACCGGGGCCGCCGGCTTCGCGCTGAGGAAACCCGTGAAATCCAGATCCGTATCCTTGCCTGAATTCTTGAGCTCGATATAGCCCCGCTTCGCCAGCATCAATACGGTCTCCTGGAACTCCCTGGCGGAGACCTCTTTGGCCAGTCTGGCGACCGCGGCGACGGCAAGCTGGCCGTCGAACAAGACCAGGAGCTGCAGCGCCGTCGCGGAAAGATGAGTCGAGCCCCTCGTCAGCTCACCCGTTCCAGCTTTCGTCAGAGCATAGATATCGAGGACATCGAGGATATCGGGTCCGTCCAAATTCATGTACTGTCCTTTCTAACCCAACCGAATGCCAAGACACGCGCTGCCGCGCCGCGGTCCGTCCTCACGCCGGCCTGGCGCGCGCGCGCAGCGCCGAAGCCACCGCCGCGGCCGATTCGCGAATCAGCTTGGCCGTGGTCTCCCAGCCGATGCACGGGTCCGTCACCGAACAGCCGTAAATCAGCCTGGATTTATCCTCCGGGACCGGCTGGCTGCCGGCCACGAGGTTGCTCTCCAGCATCAGGCCGACGATCGAGCGGTTGCCTTCGATGATCTGGTGGATGCAATCCCTGAATACCAACGGCTGCAGTTCCGGTTTCTTGAGAGAATTCGCGTGGGCGCAGTCGATGACCAGGTTCGGGCTGAGCCCCGCCTGCGCCAGTTCCTGCTCCGTCAGCGCCACCTGCGCGGTGTCGTAGTTCGGGCTCTGGCCTCCGCGCAGCACAATATGCCCATAGCCGTTGCCGCGGGTGCGCACGATGGCCGGGGTACCGTCCGGGGTGATGCCGAGGAAGCTGTGCGGCTCGCGCGCCGAGCGGATGGCGTTGATGGCGACGCCGATGTTGCCGTCGGTGGCGTTCTTGAATCCCACTGGGGCCGAAAGGCCGCTCGCCATTTCCCGATGCGTTTGGGATTCGCTGGTGCGCGCGCCGATCGCGTACCAGGCAATGAAATCGCCGAGGTACTGCGGCGAGGCGGGATCCAGCGCCTCGGTGGCGGCAGGCACGCCCAGCGCCGCCAGGTCGGCGAGAAAACGGCGCGCGCGCTCCATGCCTTCCTCGATATGGAAGGAGTCGTCCATGTGCGGATCGTTGATGAAACCCTTCCATCCGGTGACCGTCCTGGGTTTTTCGAAATAGACGCGCATCACCAGATAGAAGCTGTCTTGCACCTCCGCGGCAAGCGCGCGCAGGCGACCGGCGTATTCCAGGCCCGCCGCCGGGTCGTGAATCGAGCAGGGGCCGACGATCACCAGCAGGCGCGGATCGGTTCGATCGAGGACGCGGCAGATGGTGCCGCGCGCCGCGGCGACGAATTGCGCGCCTTCATCGGCAAGGGGGATGCGCTCGTGCAGTTCCCGCGGGGAAGGCATCGCCTCGAACGAGGCGACGTTCAGGTTTTCGGTCTGCGGGAAGCTCATTGCGCTCGTGCCCGGATGAAAGCCGCGCTTGTCGCCCGATTGCCGCCCGGCGCCGGCACGACAGGCAGACGCGCGACGCGTGTGTTCACTTGACTCCCAGGCTGGCGAGGACCGCCGCGCGGCGGCCCGCGGCGGCCTTCTTCAATTCGGTGTAAAGGCTCGCGCCGTGGCTGTCCATGGCGACCAGCAGCGGGCCGAAACCCTTGACGCGGAAACGCCACAGGCTTTCGGGGTTGAGATCGTCCATGTCCACGTCTTCGATCTGCTCGATCCAGGTGGTCTGCAGCGCCGCCGCGCCGCCGACCACCGCGAGATAGACGCCGCCCAGTTCGGCGAAAGCCGCCAGCGAATCGGCAAGCATCCCGCCCTTGCCGACGATCATGCGCACGCCGTACTGGCTCATCAGCGGCCGGGTGAAACGTTCCATGCGCGCGCTGGTGGTGGTGCCGATGCAGACCGGCGCATAGCCGGCCGGATGTTCGGCCGAGGGTTCCACTTTTTTCACGTTGGGCGCGGTGTGGATCACCGCGTGGCCGGCCAGGTCGAAGGGGGTCTTCCGCCCGCGGTCGAACAGGTGGATCTGCGTCGCATCGCGTATGCCGTACAGCGTGCCGTTCAACGTCACCGTGTCGTTGACGCGCAGGGCGCGGATCCCGGCCTCGTCCACCGGCGTGTTGAAATCGTAATGTGCCATGTCAGTCCGCCCGGTTCAGCCGCTAAAACCCGTATTCGACACCGCGCGGCGTGAAGGTCGCGCGCGCGCGCCGCGCCGAATGGCATTGCATGTTCACCGCCACCGGGTTCATGGTGATGTGCGTGGCCGCGGTCTCGACGTGCACGGCGAACGCGGTCGCATCCCCGCCCAGGCCCTGCGGGCCGACGCCGAGCTGGTTCACCGCCGCGGACAGCGCCTGCTCCAGCCGCGCGCCCTCGCGGTCGGTGCAGCGCGAGCCCAGCGGCCGCGTCGCCGCCTGTTTGGCCAGGTGCATGCACAGGTCGGCGGTGCCGCCCACGCCCACGCCGACGATGGTGGGCGGGCAGCTCTTGCCGCCCGACTCCAGCACGCAATCGACGACGAAGGTCTTGATCGCATCCACGCCTTCCGCGGGGATGGCCATTTTCAGCCAGGAGCTGTTCTCCGAGCCCGAACCCTTGGGGATCATCTCGATCGCGAACGTCTCGTCGACGTCGGAGAAATCGATGTGGATCACCGGCACGCCGCGGCCGCAGGAAGTGTGCTCGTTCTTGCGCGTGATCGGGTGCACCACCGAGGAGCGCAGCGGGTGCTCGCGCGTGGCGCGCGCGCAGCCCGCGCGTATCGCCTGTTTCAGCGCATGGCCGTCCACGCTCACGCCGCGGCCTATGACCACGTTATAGATCGGGATGCCCGTGTCCTGGCACAGCAGGTTGGCCTCGTCCTCGGCTACGCTGATATTCCTGATCATGGTGCCGAGTATGGTCCTGGCGGTGGCGTCGGTCTCTTTTTGCGACAGCGCGGCAATGCCCGACTTGATGTCGGGCGGGAGCATTTTAAGCGCCCGGATGTAAAGCTCCTTGGCCGCTTCCTCCACCTGCTTGAGATCGACGATCATGGCCGGCGCAGTGCTAATTCACCACGATCTTGCGCTCGCGCACCACTCTGGCCCAGAGTTCGGTCTCTTTGCGGATCGCGGCGGCGAATTGCACCGGCGTATTGCCGACCGGGGCCATGCCCAAGACATAGAAGCGGGCGCGCATTTCCGTAGTATCGAGGATCTTCGCCGTATCGCGATAGACTTTTTCGACGATCTCCCTCGGGGTGCCAGCCGGCGCCATCAATCCGAACCAGCCGGTGTTCTCGAAGCCCGGCAGCGATTCCGCGGCAGCGGGAACATCGGGCAGTTGCGGCGAGCGCTCCTTGCCGGTGACGGCGAGCGCGCGCAGCTTGCCCTGGTTGATATGGCCCATCGCGCCGGCGATATTGGCCGTCACCATATTGATCTGATTCGCGACCAGATCGGTCATGGCGGGACCCTCTCCCTTATAGGGGATACTGATGACATTCAGGTTCGCGGCGAGCAAAAAATTCTCAGCCGCCAGATGGGTCTGGGTGCCGATCCCGGCGTGGCCGTAATTGAACACGCCCGGTTTGGCGCGGGCTGTATCGATGAAATCCTTCAGGTTCTTCGGCGGGAAACTCGGGTGCACCACGATTACCTGGGGCCCGCTCGCCACGTTGGTGATCGGCAACAGGTCCTTGGCGGGGTCGAACGCCATCTTCTTGTAGATGTGCTGGTTGGCGGTGACGATGGAGCCCGAAGTCATGAGCAGCGTATAGCCGTCGGGTGGAGAGTTGACTACTGCTTCGCCGCCGATGTTACCGCCGGCGCCGCCGCGGTTTTCCACGATCACCGGCTGGCCCCAGGCCTCGGTCAGTTTTTGCGCCACGATGCGCGTGATGATATCGGTCGCGCCTCCGGCGGCGAAGGGCACGACGATCTTGACCGGCTTCGCGGGATAAGCTTGCGCAAAGGCGCCGCCGCAGACCAATGCCAGCGACAACGCCAGCATTCTGAACAGGTTCATTTCTATCTCCTCGAATATTGCAGGGCTAACCGCCGCGGTCCTGGTGCATTCTAATCCGGCGGTTGCGGGATCACCATGACCTAGAGCAAGAGTGCGAAGGCAAGCCCGGCGGCTAACGCCGCGCCGGCGGCCCAGGCGAGCAGGCTCTTTTGCCAGTCGCGCCAGGGCAGGAATTCCAGCGCGAGCAGGCGCAATCCGCCGCTAAGGTGCGCTGCCAGCAGCAGCACCAGCATAACCTCGGCGAATTTCACCAGCGGCTGCTCGGTCCAGCGCAGCAGGCTGTCCAGCCTGGCCTCGCCCTGCAATGCCTGTCCGAGCGCCCAGAAATGAAACGGCAGGAAAACCGACAGCGCCAGGCCCGACAGGCGGTGCACGAGGAACGCCCACCAGGCCGGATGGTTGCGCGCGCGGTAGTCGTTCTTCATGTGCGCATTCACGCGAATACCGCCCAGGCCGCGCGCAGGCCGAAAACAAACAGCGCTGCCGCAATCGCCGCGACAAGCCAGTTAAGCGACGCACCGCGCCAGCCCAACCACTCCTGGGCGAGGCTGCGCAGGCCGATGGGCGCGTGCACCGCGATGGCGAGCACGTACACGACATAGAACACCAGTCCGGCGGCGTTGCCCCGGGTGCGTTCGAGAATCGCCGCACCGGACAGGCCGTGGCGCACGGCGTAAATGATGGTGGCGAGATGCACCAGCACGCACAAGGCGAGCAGCGCGGCACTGGCACGCTGCGCGATCCACAGCCAGACTTCAGCTTTGGCGCCCGGGCCCGGCGCGGCCGCGGGCTGGGCCGCGAAATCTTGCGCAACGTCGCTCACAGCTCTCCCTTCCATGCGGCCAAGGCCACTGCGCGCTTGAGTCCGGCGATCGAAGCGGTGGGCGCGATGTCCTTGGGGCAGCGCTCGCTGCAACTCAGGTGCGTGTGGCAGGCATGGCAACCGGCGTCGCCCGCGACCGCGGCGAGCCGCTCGCGCCGCGCGCCGTCGCGCACGTCGTTGACCAGGGTCCACGCACGGTTCAGGGCTGCGGGGCCGAGATAGTCCGGGTTCCAGGAGACCACATCGCATGATGCATAGCACACGCCGCAGCCGATGCATTCGATCCCGGCATCGATCACGGCCCGCTCCGGCGAATCGGACGCGACCCGCGCGAAACCGTCCTTGCGCGTGGCGCTGGGGACAAAGCGGCCGAGCGCGCGCGCCGCCTTGTCGAAAAGCTCGCGCATGTCGGTGACGAGATCCTTCACCACCGGCAGGTTGGCCAGCGGCGCGATCTGGATTGCGTTGCCTTTGGCCACTTTCGCCACGTGGGTGCGGCAGGTCCAGCGTGCGACGCCGTTCACCGTCATGGCACAGGCGCCGCACATGCCGACGCGGCAGGCGAAGCGATAAGACAAGGTGGGATCGATGCTGCGCTGGATGTAAGTCACCACATCGAGCACGCTCTGGCTTTCTCGGCGCGGCACCTCGTAGACGCGATAGCCGCCGGACGCGCCGCCGCGCCAGACCGAGACTTTCAGCATGTCCATGCCTTATCTTACCCCGGCCCGAAGCCGCAATTACGCGCTTTCGTACAACCGCGTGAGCACGAACTCGCGGTGGCCGAGCGCCTCGGCAGCGGTCAGGCGGCCATTGGCGGTGCGGAACATGCAATCGAGCAGGGCATCGCCCGCCTCGTCCGGGGTCATTTCGCGGCGCAGGAGCCCCGACACGTCGACGTCGATGTGCTCGGACATGGTGCGCACGGTGCGCGGGTTGGCCGACAGCTTGATCACCGGCAGGATCGGGTTGCCGATGACATTGCCCTGGCCGGTGGGAAACAGATGCACCACGAAACCCGAGGCGGCGCACAGGGTCACCATTTCGGCCGCGGCCGAAGACGAGTCCATGAACCACAGGCCGGGACCGCCGGGCACTTCGGCCTTGTCGATCACCCCGTCGATCAGGCATTTCTTGCCGATCTTCTGGATGTTTCCCAGCGCCTTTTCCTCGATGGTGGTCAGGCCGCCGAGTATGTTGCCTTTGGTCGGCTGCGAATCCACCAGGTCGCTGGTCTTGTGCCGGTCGATTACCTTCTGGTAGCGGTCGAACATGGCCATGAACTCCTTGCGCACCTTGGGCGTGCGGCAGCGCGCGGCCACCAGGTGCTCGCCGCCGGTGATCTCGGTGGTCTCACCGAACACCAGCGTGACCTTGTGCGGATAGAGCTTGTCGAAGGCGTTACCCACGGTCGGGTTGGAGCCGCAGCCGGAGGTGGTGTCGGACTCGCCGCACTTGGTCGAAACCCACAGGTCCTTCAGCGGACGCTCTTCGCGCCGCAGTTCGGATGCCCATTGCAGGTACTCTTTCGCCGCCTTGGACGCGCGCATGATGGTGTCGTGGTCGCCGTGCTGCTCGATGCCGAAACCGACAACGGGCTTGCCCGTCCTGGCGATGCCGTCGACCACGCGCTTGGTCCACTCTTCCTCGATGCCGATCACCACCACCGCGGCGACGTTGGCATTGGATCCCGTGCCGATGAGCGTGCGAAAGTGCAGATCCAGGTCGGCGCCGAACTGCAGCCGTCCGTAGGGATGCGGCAGCGCCATCGTGCCCTTGATGTTGTTGGCAACCGCCTCGCACGCGGCGTTGGCGAGGTCATCGACCGGCAGGATGATGACGTGGTTGCGCACGCCGATGCGGCCGTTCTCGCGTTTGTAGCCCCAGAATTTCGCGTTCTTCAGATTAATTGCCATCTATATCTCCAATTCGATTTCGGTCGGGCTTGATTATATGGGCCTGCGCATCGTAGGCACGAGCCTCTAAACAGGTCGCGCTAGTTTCATGCGCGACCGGTCCCCGTCACCAGCGTTTGGTCTTGATGTTGTGTACATGCGCGTGTTCGCCGACCTTGATCGGCGCCACCGTGCGGCCGATGTCGACGCCGTACTTGATCACCGTGTCCTTGTCCTTCAGCTTCCGGATCGCCAGCTTGTGGCCGATGGGAATGTCGCTTTGCGCGAGTACCTTGATTTCCTTGTCCTGGTCCATGATCCAGCCGTTGAGCCGCTGGCCGGATTTGACGCCCTCGACGACGACCACGCCGACCGAATCGTGCTCGTCATGCACTACAAAATGAATCATGCTTTCGCCTCCTTAACCAGGTTCAAATGTTCGAATCCGCGCTGTCGGCGTCCGGCGGCGATCGTGGCCGGTCGCATCCTCGTATAACGGGGCCCCTGCTCCCCGCTCATGCCCTCTACTTGTTTGCCCGCCCGCGGTTGCGCAAGGGAGATGGTAGGCGGGGCGGACGCCAAAGTCAACTATATGACTTGTATGATATAGACGATGTGCTAACATGATTTGATGCACTCGACAGACGCAAACGGCGCATGAACGGGCACCCGACCGCGGACACGGGCGGCCAGTTGCCTTTGTATAGGGAAGTGAAGCGCCTGCTGACCCAGAGCCTGGCCGAAAGCGAATGGCAGCCGGGAGTGGCACTGCCCTCTGAAACCCGGCTCGCGGAGCGCTACGCCGTCTCCATCGGCACCGTGCGCAAAGCCATCGACGAACTGGTCGCAGAACGCATACTCGTGCGCCATCAGGGCCGCGGCACATTTGTCGCCGGCCACAACGCGCGACGCATGTTGTTTCACTTCTTTCACATCGTCCCGACCGACGGCGGAAAGGTGCGGCCGGAGACCGAACTCCTGTCGTTCGAGCGCGCCAAGGCCGACGCCGAACGTGCCATGCGCCTGAATATCACCCGGGGCGCGGCAGTATTCCGAATCACGAACCTGCTGCGCCTGGGCGGAAAACCGGTGGTACTGGACGAAATCATCCTGCCCTCGGAGCGCTTTCCCCGCCTGAGTGAAAAGATTTTCAGGGAGCGCGACAGCACCATCTATCAACTCTACCAGGAGCGCTACGGCATCAACGTGGTGAGAAGCGCCGAACGCCTGAGCGCGGCGCTGGCGGACCGGCCGAGCGCAAAGCTGCTCAACATCCCCGCAGGATGGCCGCTGCTGCGCATCAAGCGCACTGCCCTGACCTATCACAACGTCCCGGTGGAACTGCGCACCAGCCTTGTCAACACCGCGGAGCACGAATACTTCAGCGACCTGGGCAAGACCTGATATTGCGTCTGCGTCCAATGGGTCCAATTCTTGACAGCTCGGCTTCTTTTCCTGGAACCATTCGATCATGCGAACCATCCAGACTGACATCCTGATACTGGGCTCGGGCGGCGCGGGCCTGTTTGCGGCGCTGCACGCGCACCAGGCCGATCCCGCGCTCGACATCACCGTCGCGGTGAAAGGTCTGCTCGGCAAGTGCGGCTGCACGCGCATGGTCCAGGGCGGTTACAACGTCGCGCTCGCGGCCGGCGATTCGGTAGAACGCCACTTCATGGACACCATCGAGGGCGGAAAGTGGCTGCCCGACCAGGATCTCGCGTGGAAACTGGTGACCCTCGCCGTGGAGCGCATCCACGAACTGGAGAACGAGCTCGGATGTTTTTTCGACCGCAATCCGGACGGCAGCATCCACCAGAAGGCCTTCGCCGGGCAAACCTTCGATCGCACCGTGCACAAGGGCGACCTCACCGGCATCGAAATCATCAACCGCCTCGCCGAGCAGGTATGGGCGCGCAAGATCAAGCGCCTTGAAGAACATCGCGCGGTGGCCCTGGTCAAGGCGAAAGACGGCAGCGCGCTCGCCGGCGTGCTCATGATCGAAATGCGCACGGGCGAGTTCGCCTTTGTCCAGGCGAAGGCGGTGCTGCTCGCCACCGGCGGCGGGCCGACCATGTACAAATACCACACGCCCTCCGGCGACAAGAGCTGCGACGGCCTGGCGATGGCCC
>Ga0315281_10010773_pt1 | contig 12563 bp, 10 predicted proteins | sample YL17G07_0_MG_FD_204540 | JGI IMG/M metagenome (GOLD analysis project Ga0315281, IMG submission 204540) | Sediment microbial communities from Yellowstone Lake, YNP, Wyoming, USA - YL17G07_0 | ecosystem: Environmental > Aquatic > Freshwater > Lake > Sediment | place: USA: Wyoming | collected... | reverse complement strand
AGATGATAATTTTTTAAAGTACTGTCATCTATCAGTTATCCACTATCATCTGTTTTTATCTTTCTTTATCAGTTCCATCGCTTTATCCAGTTTGAAATCTGCTCCCTGGCGAACAGCATCCACTGTTGGTTTTGCTTCCACTTCCGGCTGCACACCTTTTCCTGTTTTGGGATAATTTTTATCAATCACCATCCTGAACAGCGGCAACCGGAAACGTACGCCAGTTTCCGGAAGTGTCACATCCGGTATCAGCCAGGCCGAATTGCCATAAGCCCCGCCACCGGTTTCTTCACCAATCACTGTTACATTATCCTGTTTTATAACAGAGCTTACAAATAATGTAGTGGCAGAAAAAGAATTTCCTCCGGTCAATACATACACGTTACCCTTGTAGTGGCCATTCTTCCTGGGCTTAAAGTAATGCCGTTCAAAATAACCGAAATGATAATTGCCGTCACGGTTTTTTTTGGTGAAAAAAGTCATGAACAGTTTATTCCAGAAATGATCTTTTATATAATGATCGTACCGGCTCTTTTTCTTCACTGAATATAATGAATCGCATATCTTGAATGGATGATCTGAAAGATAACGGCTGAGCAAGGTGGAATTAGCCACACTTCCGCCACCATTGCTGCGAACATCAATGATCAAATGGCCGACCTGGTTTTGCCGTAACACCCGGAAAGAATTGCGAAAAAACTGCCGCAGCCCATATCCCCGGCCAAAAGAAGAAAGATCCATCATAGCAGTATGATTGACCGAATCAATTTTCAGCAGGCGGACATTATTTAATTCCTGTTGTCTTCTCTCCCTCCCGGAAGGTTGCGGTACACTGCTGATTGGGCGAATAGCCGATCGTTTTACGGTATCAGCAGGAGGATTATAGGCAGGAACAGTTGTAGTTTTTGCCTGGCCCAATCCGTCCAGGTATTCAATGGTATATTTTTCCGACAGGCCAAAAAGCGAAGTATAAAGCGATCCGAAGAATCCTCTATTACTCAGGGTCTGATATTTATGGGTGCGGTTATAGCCGTCGGTTGAAATATAATCAAACAGCGTATCAACAATTGCCGTCTCTATTTTACCATTGACTTTTGTAATAACAGTTCCTCTTTTTAATACAGAGTCTTTCCGGTTCAGGTTGGCTGTTACTACCATCGTATCATTCCAGATTTTCAAACTCAGTGGAAACATTTTCCCCAGCCGGACTGTGTCGCTGTACTTCGACCATTTTTTAGAAGAACGAACTGTTGTGTGTCCGCAATTGATCTTTGCCGTAACATAGTTCAACACTTTGCGAAATTCGGGCTCTGTCATGGAGTCTTTCAGATGCTGTTGACCGTAGCTGAAGTAATAATCCATGCTGTCTTTGGAAGTGTACCAGTAAAGTCCGGGGTGATGTTCCTCTAAAATATCTTTGTATAGAGAATAATCTTTCTGTACCTGCTGCAGAGAATATTTTTTTGGGGGAGAAAAAGAGGATTTACTGATGCCGCAGGAAGTAAATAGCGTAAGAAGCAGTATATATAAAATAATTCTCATTTCCGGATACTCTTTAAGAGATGATAACTGACAGAGGATAGATGACAATTTTTTAAAATACTTGATCGGTTTAAATAACTACAAAATCCAAAAACAAAATTTGCAATATAAACTAACTATCATCTATCCGTTATCAACTATCATCTTATTATTCATCTATTTCAAATGGTTCCATCCCTGCGCCGTAATAGCAATTTTACTGCCCCCTTTAGTTATGATATGGGCGCCCTGCTCCGAATCAGCCATATATCCTACTACGCTGATTTGTTCATCCAGCACCAGTTTATCATATTCTGTTTGGGGAATGGTAAACAACAGCTCATAATCTTCACCGCCACTTAACGCACAGGCGGTGGGGTCTATTTCAAATTTGAAAGCTGCTTTTTTCATTTCTTCATGCACGGGTATTTTTTCTTCGTACAACACACAACCCAGGTTACTTTGTTTGCAGATATGTAAAATCTCAGAGCTCAGTCCATCGCTGATGTCAATCATAGAAGTGGGAATAATTTCCTGTTTTGCAAAAAACTCAATAATGTCTTTCCTTGCTTCAGGTTTCAGCATCCTTCCTATCACATATGATTCGCCTTCCAGGTCGGGCTGCACACCCGGGCTTTCGATAAAGATCTTTTTCTCTCTTTCCAAAAATAACAAGCCGACATAAGCCGCACCAAGGTCACCGCTTACACAAAGCAGGTCGCCTTTTTGCGCAGTGCTTCTTTTTACAAATTGATCCGGGGTCACTTCTCCAATGGCAGTAACTGAAATGATAAATCCTTTTTGAGAAGTAGTAGTGTCACCGCCGATAAGGTCAACTCCATATTTATTACAGGCATCATAAACGCCTTCATAAAACTCATCCAATGCCTCCAGGCTGAAACGGTTACTGAATCCTATGCTAAGCGTTATTTGAGTTGGCATCGCATTCATGGCATATATATCACTCAGGTTTACGATGACGCTCTTGTAACCCAGGTGTTTCAACGGGGTGTACATCAGGTCAAAATGTACCCCTTCGACAAGAAGGTCTGTTGTAACAACAGTTTGTTTGCCAAAATGATCAATGACTGCTGCATCGTCACCCACACCAAGTATGGAAGAAGCGTTTTGCAGTTCAATGTTTTTGGTAAGGTGCTCAATCAAACCAAATTCTCCGAGACTCCCTATTTCTGTTCGTTGTTCACTCATAATTCTTTTGTATTATTTATCACCGCTACCATTTCATCATGAATTTTTCCATTGGTGGCCAAAATTTTGTGCTGGTAAATTGAAAATTTATTTCCTTCATGATCTGTTACTCTTCCACCTGCTTCTTCCACAATCAAATAACCGGCGGCACTGTCCCAGGCTTCTAATTTATGTTCATAAAAACCATCAAACCTTCCGCAGGCCACCCAACAAAGGTCAATGGCAGCAGAACCCAGTCGTCTTACCGGAACACCTTTACGGATAAAACGTTCAAAAATTTCAAGCGGACCATTGGGCATATTTAAATAAGTATAGGGGAACCCTGTTACCAAACATGATTTTATAGTCTCTGCCTGTTTGCTGACGCTGATAACTTTGTCATTCAACGTGGCTCCTTTCCCTTTTTCTGCAAAAAATAATTCATGGAGATGCGGATTGTAAACAGCGGCCATTACTATTTCCCCGTTATGTTCAACTCCGATTGAAACACAGTTGAGCGGAATGCCATGTGCAAAGTTGATGGTTCCGTCAATCGGGTCAATGATCCATTTATAATTGGAATCCTGGATAAGCTTCCCGGCTTCTTCACTTAAAATATAGTGATCAGGGAAAGAGGATTTGATGACACCGATGATTGCTTTTTCGGAAGCATGATCGGCTTCCGTTACCAGGTTGTTGACCCCTTCTTTATTACTGATTTTAAAATCATTGTTGAAAAAACGCAGTATTTCAGCGGCTCCGGCATTTACGGCATTCAGAAGGGCGGGTTTAAGCATGTGCAAAGATAATAAACACCCTGAACGATGTTCGCAACCTTCGCTTTGTGCTCGGTTGCCCTGAAGGGGGAACAAGAAATTGCTTATTGCTGTTAGAGAACTACTATTTTTGAGAAAATCACACAACTCCCCTTTAGGGGGATGGGGGCATGCAGTTATCGGTAATTATTGTCAACTACAACGTAAAACATTTTCTGGAACAATGCCTTTGTTCGGTGCAGAAAGCTATTGCCGGGATGCAGGCAGAAATAATAGTAGTTGACAATTGTTCTGCTGATAACAGTATTAACTATTTACAGCCGAAATTTCCGGCCGTTCAGTTTATTGTAAATGAAGAAAATCTTGGTTTTGCCAAAGGCTGCAACATAGGTATGAAACCTGCAACAGGGAAATTTATCCTGTTTCTTAATCCCGACACCCTTGTTCCGGAAGACTGTTTTCAAAAATGTATTTCATTTCTTGAATCACATGAAGATGCCGGAGCATTGGGTATTAAAATGCTGGATGGCAGAGGCAAATTTCTGAAAGAATCCAAACGGTCATTTCCTTCCCCGATGACGTCATTATACAAATTGTTTGGTTTGTCAAAATTGTTTCCGCGGTCAACTGTTTTTTCAAAATATCATTTGGGACATCTGAATGAAAATAAAAATCATGAAGTGGATGTACTATCCGGGGCTTTTATGATGGTAAAAAAAGAGGTATTGGAAAAAGTGGGCAGCTTTGATGAAATCTTTTTTATGTATGGGGAGGATGTTGATTTAAGTTACCGGATTCAGAAGGCAGCCTGTCCCGCCACAGGCGGCAGGTATAAAAATTATTACTTCGCAGAAAGCAGTATAATTCATTTCAAAGGTGAAAGTACCCGGAAAGGCACCATGAACTATGTGCGGATGTTTTACAATGCTATGAGCATCTTTGTCCGTAAACATTATAGCGGCAGCCGGGCCGGCGTGTATAATTTTTTAATTCATACCGCCATCTGGATACGGGCCTTCCTGACGGCTGCATCAAATTTTATCCGCCGGATCGGATTACCCCTGATTGATGCGGGACTTATTCTTCTTTCGTTCTGGCTGATGAAAAATATCTGGAGTCATTATGTGCGGACAGGTATTGAGTATGAAAGAAGATTATTGTGGGTTGCATTTCCCGCCTATACTGTATTTTATCTTCTTACAGCTTATTATGCCGGCTTGTATGATCGTTGGTATAAACATTCTGAACTTGTGAGGTCAACTTTGTTTGCTACTATTATTTTACTGGCGGGCTATGCACTGCTGCCGGAACGCTTCCGCTTTTCAAGGGGAATTCTTTTGTTTGGCTCGGTACAGGCTTTTGTACTGATCAGTATATTAAGATGGTTGCTTATCCGGGCAAATGTATTAAACAGCAGCAGGGACAGGGAAGAAAATGCCAGCACATTAATAATTGCATCTCTGCAGGAATACCAGCAAACAGTACAATTGATCAAAGAGGCTGGCTTGTATGAAAGAATACTGGGCAGGATAGCGGTGACTGAAAATGATGAATCAGCGGTTGGGTACTGGAAAAAATTAACGGAACTGTCATCGGTTATTCCTTTCCGGGAAGTAGTTTTTTGCGAAGGAAGTTTATCTTTTTTGACCCTTATTCAGAATATGCCAACGTTGTCTTCAAACATCAGCATTAAATTCCATGCAACGGGTAGCAGCAGCATTGTGGGAAGCGATTCAAAAAATACATCCGGTGAGGCCATGTCAAAGGAAAATGGATTTAAGCTGGGTAACCCTTATAACCGGAGGCTGAAGAGGCTGATAGATATTTTTATTTCATTTTTTGGCATTGTTATTTTTCCTGTTCATCTTATAATTATTAAAAAACCGTTTGCCTTTATTGCAAATTGCTTTACCGTATTATTTGCACAAAAAACCTGGGTCGGGTACGCGATGTCAGAAAAAAATCTGCCACCACTCCGTAAAGGAATAATAGCCTGTAATGGAGCAGCCGTATCTGCAAAACATTCTTTACCTGCAGAAAGTTTACAAATGGTGGATTACTGGTATGCGAGGGATTATGAACCGGCAAAGGATCTTAAATTAGTATGGAGAATGTACCGGAGTCTCGGGGGCTGAAACAAAAAACAATTTGCAATAAACAATAAGCAACAGGCAACTGACATTAAAGAAGATTTTTTCCGTACAGAAACGACTCTTTGCCTATTGTACATTGCCTATTTTATATATTTGTAACTTTAAGCCAATTCTCTAAGCAATACATGGCGAACATCATTGAAATAAAACTTCCCAGGGCCATTGCAGCCGCCTTACGTATTCCACCAAATGATCCGCAGCGTCAGCAAATTCGGGTGCTGAAAAAATTATTAAAAAAAGCAAGATTCACCGAGTTTGGTCAACACTATCGGTTTGATGAAGCATTGCTGAACCGGAATCCTGCCAAAATATTTCAGGAACAGGTGCCGGTGCATGATTATAATAAGATATACGGGGAATGGTGGAAGAAAACATTGGACGGCGTGCCGGATGTTACATGGCCCGGCAAAATAAAATATTATGCTCTCAGTTCAGGTACTTCTGAAGCAGCCAGTAAATATATTCCCATAACAAAAGAATTATTACGAAGTAATACGGTTAATTACCTGCGGCAATTATTGAGCCTGATCAGATATGAAGATGCTAACAAGAGAGCCATGACCAAAGGCTTTTTGATGATTGGAGGAGCAACTGATCTTAAAAAAGGAAAAGCCGGATGGTATGCCGGTGACCTGAGTGGAATCCTGGCAAAGAAAAGACCTTTTTGGTTTCAGAGTTTTTATAAACCCGGTGGTCGCATTGCAGCCCTGGCCGATTGGAACCAGAAGCTGCATGAAATAGTTGAACATGCCCGGGAATGGGATATCGGTTACATTGTTGGTGTGCCCGCCTGGTGCCAGATGTGCATGGAAATGGTGATTGAGCATTACAAAGTGAAAAACATTCACGAGATATGGCCCAACTTTAGTTTTTTTGTTCATGGGGGCGTTGCCTTTGAGCCTTATAAAAAGGAGTTTGAAAAACTATTGGGCAAACCCATTGTATATATTGAGAACTATCTCTCCAGCGAAGGGTTTATTGGCTACAAAACAAGGGAACATGCCCGGGGGATGCAATTGATACTAAACAATAATATCTTTTTTGAATTTGTTCTTTTTAATGATAAAAATTTTGACCACGATGGAAAAATTGTTGCCAACCCGGATGTAAAAATGATACATGAAGTGGAGGAAGGAAAAGAATATGCTTTATTGATGAGCACCAATGCCGGGGCCTGGCGCTACCTGATCGGAGATACCATCAAATTTACAGATCTTGAAAAAAGCGAAGTAGTAATCACCGGCCGCATTAAACATTTCCTCAGCCTCACCGGGGAACACCTGAGTGTGGAAAATATGAACAAAGCGATTGAATTGGTCAGCGAAGAATTTAATATTTATATCCCGGAATATACGGTTGTCGGTTTTCCTTACGAGACACTTTTTGCACACAAATGGTATGTAGCCACCAATGATGAAGTCGATACAGAAAGATTACGCAAAAGAATTGATGAAAACCTGCGGGTATTAAACGACGATTACGCCACCGAAAGGGACAGCGCCTTACAAGAAGTATTCCTGGAAGTATTGCCTGAAGAAAAATTTATGAAATTTATGGAGTTGAAGGGCAAACTGGGAAGCCAGCATAAATTTCCCAGGGTAATGAAAGGTAAAATGCTGGAAGAATGGAACAGGTTCCTGGAAAGCGGGAATATTTAAAGTACAAAGTCAGAAGTACGAAGTACGCATACTCTAATCAACTTTGTTCCGATAAATAACCTATATATGCAGGATTTAAAGCAAAGAACATTTCAATACACTGTATCAGTTGGAAAACTTATTCTTGATTTACCATACAATGCAGTTAATAAAGAATACTTCAGTCAATTGATAAGATGCTCTTCTTCTGTGGGAGCGAACTATCGGGCTGCAAGACGGGCAAAATCAGATGCTGATTTTATTAATAAATTAAAGATTGTTGAAGAAGAGTCCGACGAGTCTGTTTATTTTCTTGAACTATTAAGAGAGTTCAACATCAACTTCAAAGAACGCATCAGTGAACTGATAAATGAAGGAACGGAAATTCTTAAAATCATTGTTTCGTCTATTAACACCACCCGGAAAAGGGTAAATAGTAAATAGCGGAATCGTCGTACTTCGTACTTATAACTTCGTATTTTATTTCATGTTTGAAATTATTATCAAAGGACTGACATTTGGTTTGCTACTGAGCATTTCAGTAGGGCCGGTTCTTTTTTCCATTATCAAGCAAAGCCTGAATAATGGCCACAAAGGTGGGATGACATTTGTTTTTGGTGTTTCAGCCAGTGATATTACCCTGGTGCTGGTCAGCAATATTTTTACTGAACTTTTTAACAGCCTGAAAGCCTATAAGCAGGAAGTAGGTGTGGCTGGTTGTGCATTTCTTGTATCACTGGGCATTTATTTTCTTTTCTTTAAAAAAGTGAAGGTGGATGAAGCGGGAAAACAGGTTTTTAAATTTCGTAAACGGGATTTCGCTAAAATATTTTTATCCGGATATTTTATGAATACGCTGAATCCTTCTGTTTTTATTTTCTGGATATATGCTTCAACGGCAGTTGTCATCCATTCTATTAACGATCGTATTATTATTTTTACCACCTGTCTTGTGTGGATGCTAAGCACCGATATATTAAAAGTTTTTCTGGCCGGAAAGATCCGGAACCGTCTTACACCTCACAATATCCATATCATTAACCGAATCAACGGGATATTGTTGATTATTTTTGGCATTGCATTAATCTGGGGATTGATCCTTTATGGCAAACGAATCTGACAAAAAAAACAGCGTAACCAGGCGATGGCTGCTCAAATTATGGAAATGGAGCAAACGCATTTTCATTGGGTTCTTCATTGCGCAGCTTTTTTATATTGTATTATTAAAATGGATCAACCCTCCTATCACCATGACACAGTTTATTAGCTGGGCCAACGGTCATGGTTTGAAAAGAAATTATGTCAGTAGATATCATATTTCACCAAATGCAAAACTGGCAGTCATTTCAGCAGAAGATCAGTTGTTTCCGGATCATCATGGGTTTGACTGGAAAAGTATTAAAAAAGCGATGGCCTATAACCAAAAAAAACCAGGACGTGTCCGAGGCGCCAGCACCATCAGCCAACAGGTGGCGAAAAATGTTTTTCTATGGCAGGGCAGAAGCTGGGTCAGAAAAGGGCTGGAAGTATATTTTACATTTATGATAGAACTGGTCTGGGGAAAAAAACGGATACTGCAAATGTACCTGAATGTGATTGAAATGGGTGAAGGGATATTTGGCATTGAGATGGCATCTGAAAAATATTTTAATAAACCGGCAAAGAATTTAACCCGGCAAGAGGCGGCTATGATTGCTGCCTGTTTACCTAATCCGAAACGATATACTGTAAAGCCACTATCTGGTTTTGTTTCCTCCAGGTCACATTGGGTGCTGCAGCAGATGAGCTATCTTGAACCCGATCCGGATATACAACAGCTGATCGGAGCGTTGCCGCCCTGATGTATTTATTCCACGATTAATTTAATTTTTTCGCTATTGTGAGTGGGATAATAAAAACCACTGCCGATCGCAAAAAGCAAATAATATTTTCCTTTTTCCAGTTGCGGGTAAAAAGAAAAACGAAAACTGCTTTGAGCTATCTGCTGAATAGTGAGAGGGGTATCATAATCTTTTATCCAGCCAAACTTGTTAAAAACACTGATAATTATTTTCGATGGCAAGCCACTATTGCCGGAAATAAAATTATAGTACGCTTGTGGCATTTTTGTTACTGCATTAATGGTTACAGAGTCCGTTTGACGGATTTTAATTTTACACTCCGATGTTTCAATTTTTACTTTGACAAAAGAAACAAATGACGAATCATACCGGTAGCCAACCCGGCCAACCGGTGTTTTCATTGAATCAGGAAACCGCCACAGATCGTATATGTCCAGAAAATAAACCGGCTTACCCAGCATCGAATCTTCCAGGGGCCAGAAATTATAGTTGTTTCTTCTTTGTTTGTACAGATTTTGAGAATACGTCATCTGCCCGGAATAAAACCAGTACTTGGAAGCCCGCTGGTAAGAATTGCTGAAAACAACCGGGAACCCTTTTGTTTTTTCCTTCATGACTGCCGGCCAGTTTTTCCAGGCATGGTATCGTTCCTTAATTCCTTTTACCGGAAGTATATCAACGATCATTACTATTCTTGCAAACAACACAAGTATAAGTGTAACAGGCAATAATTTGATAAGCCATTTTTGCCAGGTCAGTTTTTCAATTAAAAACTGATGCGACAAAACAATTAAGCAAACCAGAACCGGGGAGGTCCAGTTGCCCTCTACTTTTCCGCGAAATGAACTAAGCAGGAAAAAGACATAAATTCCAATCATAGTAAAACGCAACGCTTTTTCCGTTGGGTTCTTAATTTTATACAAAAAAGCCGCCGGCAATAAAATGAATCCGGCAACCGGGCCGGGTAACAATAGCTGCCCCAAAATATAACTGGAAGTAAATGAAGGTTTGTAAGGATTTACATTACTCTCAAATAGATGATAGCGTAAGCTTATCCAATTATGCTGATACTGCCACCACAAGTGGGGTGCAAATAACAACAAAGCAATAAGAGCGGCGAAGTAAGTCTGGTATTTTGTAAATAGCCTTATATTGGAAAGAAGGGTAAACAAAACAATCAGCACAGCATGATACTTGCTGTAAAAAAGCATCGCCACCGCAATGCCCAGCCATACAGTATTAAACAATGAAAAATTTTCAATAAACCGTTTATAGCACAAAAAAAATAATGCGGTAAAAAATATCAACGGAATATCAGGCGCTGCCACAAAGCCGGTAACCTGGATAACGGCTATAGACAAAGCAATAGCATAAAACAGGAGTGGATTTTTTTTGCTGATGAGCTTTTCAATAATGACCAGCGAGAGAACATTTAAAAGCAATGGGAATAACCTTACGCCCAATTCATTAGGAAAAATAGCATATCCCATTTTTACCAGCACCGCTATCATCGGCGGATGATCGAAATAACCCCAGTCGGGATACCGGCTGAAGACCCAGTAATAAGCTTCATCATCCTGCAACTCGGTGAGGCCGGCCTGCATCAACCCAAGCAATAACCATACACTGTAAAAAACAAGACGGTGATTTTTTTGAATGAACCTTCCTCTGATAAAATTCATTTGCCAAATATAAACAAAGCAAAATCGATCTTAGCGGCCCCGTTTCCTTTGTCCGGGAGATTCAAATTCCTCTATTGAATTTTTTATGCTGAAAGGGAACCCGTCTATATTTTCTTTCAGCCAATTGATTTTTTCATTTTTTTCCTTTTCATCCAGGTGTTGGATATATGATCGATATAATAGAAAAACAAGTCCCCGGTTAAATTCATCCAGTTGTTCATCTTTTATTATGCTTATAGCTTTTGTTTCAAAGTTTTTCTTTTCCCGGCTCTCTGTTAATGCCCATCCAAGTCTCCATACCGTGCCAAAATAATGATTGGGCGCCGTATTGGCTGCCCGGAAAGTAAGACCGAGCATAAGATCAACAATGTCCAGATTCAGTTCCTCCAGCTCCTTCAGGTAAGTTTTCCTGTTGTGCCAAGCATAACTGCCATCCGAGACCCTTTCAAACCTGTCGTTCATTATATCGAGGTGGGCCCTGAGAAAAATATCCCAGCTATGTGATTTTCCGGCGAGAATAGCAATATCCCTGGCATGACGACGGGGTGATTCATCCTGGCTGCAATTCCCCATGACCCGGTAACATCTTTTCATCAGCAACTCCTTATCAAACATACCGGCGCTTCCCGCCAGTTCCTCCAGTTGAAAACTGAAACTGTTATTGGCAGCATAATCATTAATGGTTTTTCCAAGCAAAGCTTTATACGACTCATCGCCGGTAAGATTATTTTTCGCAAATGAAATCTGATCCGCTGATAATTTTATCACCTTTCCCTTTGATTTTTCCATTTTCATTAATGTATTGATGTAATCGCTTAACCCCTGCAGGTTGTTATATGCCTTTAGATCATCTTTCCGCAGCCATCCGCCGGTATATTGATCGGTTAGAAAGACAACGGCCGTTGTATCAATCATGCAATCCACATACTGGATCAATTGGCAATATTTGTCCGGGATAACCTGTGAACGGAATGAAGAAGGGAAGAACCGGCAGGCGAGGTGATAATAGTCATCTTTATCCTTTTTGTCCTTTTCGGAATATTCATACACCCATTTGCCTGAAATATCTTCATTTGATAAACTGTTGTCTTCAAAATAAGCTGTTTCATAACCATCTGAAGGTTTCCCTTCCAGGAAATAATATTTTCCCTCTTTTATTTCAAGATTATTATGCCTGACAATGATCAGGTTGGTATCCACTGTACTGATAAATTCCTTGTACTTAATGGTAAGATCCCGGAAGGAAGGATTTGCTTTTATGGCTGCAATAACCTGTTTCAAATTGTTATTTTCACTTTTAAAAGAAACATAATACTCTTTAGCCTGCGGTACTGAATAAAAATTTTTAGTAAGGTCACAGGTCTTAAACCTGAGATTCAGCGAATCGACAATAAAGCGAAGGCTTTTCATATCTGCATCGCTGTACATTAGTCCGTTTGCATTTGTGGCAAATTCACCTCTTGGGGTGCCCGGCTGGGAAACGCAGCCAAAGCAATAAAAAAGAATTATAACAAGAATGTTTGATTTTTTCATGGCAGCATGGTTTGTCTTATAAAGACGCAGCAGCCAAAATATTACCCAAAAAATTATAAGATTTTGTTAACCGTCCTGATGGCCCGTTGCAACCGTTCTTCATTATTCCCGCTGATTTCAACCCAGGGGACCGGCTGGTTGATCAAAATGTCTTTATAAATATGAAAAAGCTTCTGCCGGGTGAGCAGATCAGGGTATTCCCTCAGTTCATCTTTTACCCAGGGAAGATCCG
>Ga0315281_10010771_pt1 | contig 12564 bp, 8 predicted proteins | sample YL17G07_0_MG_FD_204540 | JGI IMG/M metagenome (GOLD analysis project Ga0315281, IMG submission 204540) | Sediment microbial communities from Yellowstone Lake, YNP, Wyoming, USA - YL17G07_0 | ecosystem: Environmental > Aquatic > Freshwater > Lake > Sediment | place: USA: Wyoming | collected... | reverse complement strand
CACATCCAGCACGTCGTTCAGGTCGTTGAGCGCGCCCAGCACCTCGATTTTGGACACGGTGTAGAACCGGTCCCGGATCTCGTTGCTGATGATGCCGACTATCGCGTAGTTCTGACGGCTCCTGTTCAGGGCGCTGATGAACAGGTCAATGTCGCCGGTAAGGCCGATCAGCAAGACCCGCTTGCCGCCCGTCTCCGGCATTCTCCTCCAGCGGTAGTGCCACATCACCAGGAAGAAAAGCAGCAAGCTGATCGTTAGAACGCCCAGCCCGGCGAAGACCGCCACGCGCGAGTAGGTGCGGATATCCAGCAGCAAGGAAATGAGAATCAGGAAGAGGAAACTCTGCGCGACGATCATCGCCACCTGCTTGCACCGGATCTTCATGTAGTAGAGCAGCCGGCAAGGCATCGGCTGCAGCGTGATCAGGTAGATGGCTGGGACCAGAATCAGAAGGGAAAGCATCACCCACTGGGCCTGGATAACCTCGTCCGCGATGTTTTCCCTGAGAAGCAGGAGGTTGCTGGTGACGACAACGGCGAACAGTGAAATGAACCCGATGGCGAAACACTCGAAAAGCATGGTTCTGCGGACGGGCGGGGCGGCCAACAGCTTGCGTTTCTGGGTAATCTGGTGCTCCAGGTAGACCAGGAACGCGAGCGCCAGGAAGCGCAGGAAGAAGTCAATACAATAGACGATACGCGATATCCCGCGGAAGTTGGAGAGAACCAGGGCCACCACAATCAGAAAGGAACAGATGACGCAGCTCTTGAAGAGCGCGGCCAGGTCCTCCAGCGTCATGCTGCCAAACATCCGGCGATGCGTGCGGAACACGGCAAAGGCGATGGGCGAGATGACCAGGGTAAGCGGAAGGCTGAAGCGATAGGCGCGAAGGTCCGACGGGGATATCTCTCCCTCGAAACGCAACCGATAGGCGATGCATATGCTTGCCAGGCTCACGGCGGTATAAGCGGCGACGAGGTACACGCTCCTGGCGGTGGAGATGACGGATTGGCGGGTGACCGCGCCCAACACCGTGTGGAACGCGGCAAGCCCCAGGAGCCTCATATTATACAGAAAGGACGCCTTCCGGATGTACTGGATATCCTCCCTGAGTTTCCTGGGAAGAATGTGCTTCACGTAATAGTCCTCGCGGTCCAGGCAATCGGTCGGATACAGTTCGGACTCGTTGCGGTTGAGAATCTGATTCACGCCGATCAGGCCGGGTTTCACGGAGAGAACTTCTTCCCACTTCTTTGTGTACACCGTAGTGAATTTCTCCGCTTCGGGCCTTGGACCGACAATGCTCATGTCGCCTAGGAGCACGTTGATGAGCTGAGGAAGCTCGTCGAGTTTCGTCCTCTCCAGCCATCTGCCCACGGCGGTGAAGCGGCTGTCGTAACGGGAGGTGATAGCGGGGCCCTGGCTGCGGAGATCGGAGCGCATCTTCCGGAACTTAAGCATGCGAAACTTGCGGAAGTCCTTCCCCACGCGTTCCTGCGCAAAGAAAACCGGTCCCCGCGAGTCAATCTTGATAAGGATCGCGATCAGCAGGATCAGCGGCGAAAGCAGGATCAGGAAGATGAGAGAGAAGACAATGTCAAGAATGCGATTCATCCGCTCTTCCTTTGCCTGGCGGGAGGTCCGCCCCCCAGGGGCAAACGGCGAGGCGCCGGCGCCGGGTCTCGCCCGTTTCGTCTACTTTGACTTTTCGGTTTCCGCCGCGCCGTTCTTTACTTCCTTTTCCTTGCTTTTGGCCAAGGCTTCGATTGCCTTGTCATGCCGTCCCCCCTTCTCGTAACAGACGGCGAGGTTCTTCCATATCGCGGCGTTCGTTCCTTTGCCCATAATCGCGGCAACCCTCTCGAAATATCCCGCCGCGGCGCCCCAATTCTCCTTGTAGGCTGCCGCAATGCCGAGAATCTCAAGGCAGAGGTAGTCGTTAGGGTGCAGGTAAACGGCCCGGTGTGCCAGGAGTTCGGCTGCGTCGAGTTCCTTGAGCTGGTGCGCCAGAGTCGCCGTAAGATGCGAGTTCATGTGGATCGTGTTGGGATCGAACTGCATCAGCGGGAGCACTTCGACCATTCGGGCGAAGCTTGCTTTCACCGCGGCCTTCGTCTTGGGATCCTCCCTGTTGGGATCGAGGTGCAGCTTGACCGCGAGCTTGTTCCGCTCCAGGGTAAACTGCCGGTCGCCCCAAATGCTGAAACAGACCACTACGGCAAACGCGAACAGGAACAGGGACGTCGCGACGCGGATCAAGCGCTGGAGGTAGGGGGAGATCGGGATGGATTTCCACGGAGATTTGGCCGCGCGGCAGTTCACGATCGCAACCATACCGGCCATCCAAACCTGGGTACACACCTTCTCCGAGATGAAAGTGGAGGCCTCGCTGAAAAGAAAGGCGAGGACCGACGAGCCGGCAACGGCACAAACGAAGTACCTGCGTTGATGGAAGGAGGAAACAAGCAGCCAAAACCAGAAAAGCGCCATAAGCCCCAAGCCTACAAAGCCGAGATCCACGTAGAACTGGAGGACATCGCAATGTACCTCCCAGTTCAGCGTATACACGCGCCCGGTCTCGTTAAGAGGCGTGGCCACAATGGGAAAACTGCCGAACCCGCATCCATGCAGCGGGCTTGTTCCCACGGCAAGAACGGATTGCCACATCTGCCACCGCTTGTCCGCCTTGTAGTCGGCCCATATTGTCTTGAGGGACTTGAAAACCGTTTCCTTGTACACCGGCATCGCCCCCTGGCTTTGCTCTCTCGTGCGGCTCGAGGGGTGCAGGACAATACCCACCAGCAGGACGGCGGCCATCGTGATGGCGAGAACCTTGAGATTCAAGCGGCGCTGCCATGCCCGGCGCCCCGCACCGCACACGGCGAGGAATCCGAAGGCAAGAGCGAGAGACAGCCAGGAAGCTCGCGACCGGGTGAAAACCAGAAAGGCAAGCCCCAGGGTCATGGCCGCCAGGGGAAGAATCATCTCCCAGCCTTTCGCGCGGAAGAAAACCCACACCACAAACGGCAGCGATACGCACAGGTAAAGCCCCGCATAACTGCGGTTGCCGAACAAAGCGGACGGAAGCCCGGTGCTCGTGATCCAATCCAGGAAGCGCTGCTCCGGGAACCAGGGCTTCAGAAAGTTGATCGGGAGTATGAACTGCAGACAACCGATCAGGCCGATAAGCGCGAAAATCCCACAATAGGCCTGGTGGAAAAGCCGCGACTCCCAAAAGCGCGACCGCAGCGCGATCAGGTAGGCCAGCGTGGGCAGGAGCATCATGGACAGCCATCGCTCAAAACCAACACGCGCCTGCGCTCCCCACGCGAAGGAAGCGACCGTCCAGGCATTGACCAGAAGCCAGACAAACCCGATCGGCGTGATGCCGATCCTGTACGGGGGACGCGCTCCGGCAAAGAGGAAAGCCATCCCTACGCACGCCGCGGCCCAGAAGGTCTTCGGCAGGTAGTTCCCCGCCGTCATGTGCTGAATCTGGGCCAGAGGGGTCAAGCACACCAGTATCCACCACACGGAGCCGTCCAGCCATGTTGTCGAATCCGGGAGGCCCGGCTTGTCACGAACCCGGGAAGGATGGGCTTTCCGAGGCCCATGTGAAGACGCGCTATTCCTCATCCCCGCGGAACCCTCCCATTCGTTGACTGATGCAGGCTATCATCGGATCCGGTCACCCCCGTTCATAGAACTCCCGGATACAGTCTACCACATACCGCGCCTGCGTTTCCCGCAGTTCAGGGAAAACCGGGATTGCCACCGTGTCCCGCGCCGCATTTTCGCTTTCCGGAAGGCTGCCTTCCCCGTAGCCCAAGCTGAGAAAACACTCCTGAAGGTGGAGAGGAACCGGGTAGTAAACCTCGGTGCCGACGCCCTTCTTCCGCAGGAAGGAACGAAGATCATCCCGTCGGGAAACCCGCAAGACATACTGGTTGAACACGTGGCGGTTGGTGAGAACCTTCGGCAAGGAGACTGTTCCCTTATCCGCCAATCCCGCCTCGGAAAGGAACCTCTCGTAGCGGGCGGCGTTCGCCTGGCGCGCGGCCGTCCAACCGTCCAGGCGCCGAAGCTTCACCAGGGCAACGGCGGCCTGGAGCGCATCCAGCCGGAAGTTGCCGCCCACGAGCTTGTGGTAGTACTTGGGCTGCGCTCCATGACCGCGCAGAACCCGGACCTTCTCGGCGCGGCCCGCATCGTTTGTGGTCACCATCCCCCCGTCCCCCGCCACTCCGAGGTTTTTCGACGGGAAGAAAGAGAAGCAGCCGTAGTGGCCGATCGAACCGGCGCGCTTTCCCTTGTATTCCGCCCCGATAGCCTGGGCGGCGTCTTCGATCACAACCAGGCCATGAGACTTCGAAATCTCCATGATCGGATCCATGTCGGCCACCTGCCCGTAGAGATGCACCGGGATGATGGCTTTCGTCTTCTTCGTTATCCTCGCCTTGACCTGCCCGGGGGCGATGTTGTAGGTCACGGGGTCCACGTCCACAAAGACCGGCGTGGCGCCCGTGCGGGAGATGCAGCCGCCCGTCGCGAAAAAGGAATACGAAGTGGTGATGACTTCGTCTCCGGGACCGATGTCCTCGGCCATCAGGCACACAAGCAGCGCGTCCGTGCCCGAGGAGACGCCAATGCCGTGATCGCACGCGCAATACCGGGCGATGGCCTCTTCACACTCCCGCACCTTCGGACCCAGGATAAAGACCTGGGATTCAAATACCTCGTTAACCGCCGTTTGAATCTCCCCCCGAATCGTCTCATACTGGGCCTTCAGATCAAGAAGAGGGACATCCACGATACCGTTCCTTTCCTATTCCTCAGCTCAAGGCGCTTCGCGTCTCGCGTCGGGCCGGATGATGGTCCGACGCGCCCGGCGAAGGCGGTTTCTTCAATTCCCACCCCTAAAGCTGTCATAGAGTTTCTCCCCCACGGCTTTCTCCTCCGGCAGCGGCGCTTCCTCGTCCAGATCCAGACACCGAAGCACGCCGGGCTGGACTTCCTTATAGCGGTATCCGCTCTCCGGGCACACCAGGACTCCCTCGGCATCGGAGTTCCTCAGAGGCAGTCCGTGACGGCTCATCCAGCCGATCCGGCGCCCCGGCACACCGGCTATCAGGGCGTAATCCGGCACGTTTTTCACCACGACGGCGCCCGCCGCGATGAACGCATACCGCCCTATCTCGATACCGCATACAATAGTGGCGTTGGCGCCAACCGAAGCCCCGCGGCGCAGGAGTGTCTTCTCATACAGAGTATGACGGTTTACCTGGGAGCGGGGGTTCGTCACGTTCGTCAATACGCACGAAGGACCGAGGAACACATCATCCTCGACGATGGTTCCGGTGTATATCGAAACGTTGTTCTGCACCTTGACGTTGTCGCCGATGATAACGCCTTCCGCAATGTGGCAGTTCTGCCCAAAGACGCATTTCCTGCCTATCTTGCACCCTTTCATCACGTGCGAGAAGTGCCAGATTTTCGTTCCTTCGCCGATCTCGCACGGTTCGTCCACGTAGGCCGATTCGTGCGCGTAGTAAGGCTTGGTGCTCATGAGCGTATGCTCCTTGGGGATTGATATTCCCCCCATCAAAGTAGTATTCCAGGGCTCGGCTGCCAGGGGCGGCGGGGACTAGCGCAGATCCCGCAGATACGGGTGATAATCCCCCTTGAGGCCAATGGGCTCGGCGTTGCGGATGGAATGGGCGATCTCGATGGACGCGCGCGCGTCCTCGATGCCGAATCCCCTGCCTTCCAGGACGTGGGCGTAGGTCTGTGTGTGGAGGTCTGTGAATCCGCCTGAAAACTCAATCTCGCTGTTGTCGATCCTGATGGACCGCCAGGTGGTCTGGTTCTTCTCTCTCGCCCCGGCGGGAAGCGCCCGCCGATCGGTGGACAGAAACCAGCGCACGCGGGCTTTCTCCAGCTCCAGGTAGCCCGCCGCCAGCGTCGGCTCCATCACATGCTGTCTTATCTCCTGCGCGGGGCCGAAAAGCCACGTCAACATGTCGAAAAAATGGATGCCGATATTGGAGGCAATGCCGCCCGATTTGCTCGCATCGCCCTTCCAGGAATACAGGTACCATTTCCCGCGCGACGTGATGTACGTCAGATCAACGTTGTGTTTCTCCGCCTTCTTCTCTTCGTCTATCTTCCGCTTCAGCTCCACAAGGGTGGGATGAAGACGCAGCTGGAGAACGTTATAGACCCGTTTCCCCGTCTCTTTCTCGATCAGGGCCAAACTGTCAAGGTTCCAGGGCTTCAGAACCAGCGGTTTCTCGCAGATCGCGTCCGCCCCCACCCGCAGGGCGAAGCGGACGTGGGCGTCATGGAGATAGTTTGGCGAACAGATCGAGACGTAGTCTACCTGGTGGTCCTTTTCCCGCCTCAGTTTCTCTATGTGGCGGTCAAAGCGCTCGAACTCGGTGAAGAAGTCCGCTTCCGGGAAATACGAGTCAATCACCCCCACCGAATCGCTTCTATCCACCGCCGCCACAAGGTTATTCCCGGTGTCCTTGATGGCTCGCATATGGCGTGGGGCAATGTAGCCCGCCGCACCGATCAACGCAAATGACTTCATCCTGATCCTATCCCCTTTGTCGCGGTTCCTCGCAGACCGAGGATATACTGTCTCATTTCCCACTGTAAATCAACAACATTACGCAATGCCGCGCTCGGGCCGCCCCAATCAATCAGCGGGCGCGCTGGGCGGCAGCCTTGCGTCTGGCGTCATACACCTCCCGCGCGCGGTCCACGATGATAGCCAGCAACACCAGGGCGCCGAGGAACGAGTTGGCGTAGTAATCGTTGGCCCTCACTTCCACAAGCCCGTGCTTGATGAGCATGAAGATCACGGCGCCCATGAAGATGCCGACTACCGAGATGACGCCGCCGGTCAGGCCTGTTCCTCCGATTATAGCGACGGCGAAGGAAACCACCAGCCAACCGTCGCCGGTTTCCGGCGCCGCCGTCCCCAGCTTCGAGGCCCACAGAATCGCGGCCAGCCCGGCAAAGAAACCCGACAGAGCATTCGCCCACACAATCATGGCGTCCGTGCTCACGCCCGAGAGGCGGGCCGCGTCGGCATTCCCCCCGGTCGCCAGCAGCCTGCGCCCGAAAACCGTGTTGCGGAAGACAAAGGACATGAGAGCAAGGACAACCACCATGAGAAGGAGAGCATAAGGGACTCCGCACAGGCTTTTCTGACCGACAAATGTGAAACTGTCGGGAAGCGCATAGGGCGCTCCTCCCGATATCCCGGACCGAAGCCCCATGTAGACAAACATCATGGACAACGTGACGATGAACGAGTCTATCTTCAGTCTTGTAATGAGGAAACCGTTCAGAAAACCGGCCAATGCGCCCGCAACAAGGACAACGGGAACGGCCAGCAACCCCGGAAGATGCAGATCCTGCATGCAAAGACCCAGCACCACGGTGGCGATGCTGGCGATGGCGCCAACCGAGAGGTTCATTCCTCCAACGACCAGGCACACGGCCTGCGACAAGGCTATGAGAGCGAAAATGGCAATCTGGCGGGAGAGCACCTCCATCGTGTATGGGGAAAGGAAACTCGAGGACCTGGCGCCGAGAATGGCGAAAAGAATGCCCGCCGAGATCACCAGCCCGATCGTTCTGCCGCTGAAAAGAGGATTGGCCCCGCCGGTCCGCCTCGAAGACCCGGCCGCGAAGTCGGAGGTCATGCCGTCAGGCATGGATGGTTGCGTACCCGTCATTCTTCCCATGTTGCTCCTTTTCCAACTCGCCGCGCTATCGCGCCCCTGGGCCGGTCAAACCCCACCCGCTGAAGCCGGGCGTGAACTTATGCAAGAAACTGCCCAATGGCGGAGCTGACTTCCTCGTATGTCTTGCCGGCGTCATCCACCCCGGTCAACTCCCCCACAATCCGCTGCTCCCGGAAAACCAGGATCCGGCTCGCCACCTTGATGATCTCAGGCATGTCCGACGATATGAGAACGATGGACTTCCGCCGCTTCTTTGCCAGATCCCAGATAAGCCGATGAATCTGTTCCTTCGCCCCCACGTCCACGCCAACCGTCGGCTCGTCTATGATCAGGATGTCACAGTCGGCCGCAAGCCATTTTCCAATGCTGACCTTCTGCTGATTTCCGCCGCTCAGGTTCTCCGTTCTCTCCCCCAGGCCGGGAGTCTTGATGGCAAGGTCTCCGACCATGCGCTCGGCCGTCTCCGCTTCCCTCATGGGGTTGATGCGCCGCGTGAACCGGTTCACCATTCGCTGCCAGACCGTAATGGTGATGTTGGTCTGAACGGAGGATTTGAGCAGCAGGCCTTCCTCTTTCCTGTTCTCGGTTACATAGCCCAACCGATACCGATACAGGCTGTCCGCGACGCTGTGAATCCGGGCTCTCCGGCCCCGGACGTGGATGGCGCCCGAGTCGGGATGATCCTCGCCTATGATCAGACGCGCCACCTCTGTCCTGCCGGAACCCACGAGACCGTAGAAACCGAGAATCTCCCCTTCGTAGAGGGTGAAACTGATATCGTTCGCCTTCTCCGCCCGGCACAAGTTCTCGACGCGCAAAACCTCCTGGCCGCGGTCCACGTCCAACGTCCCCAAATGTGTGTCCTTGCACTCCCGTCCGATCATCATCTGGACCAGCTCATCGCTGGCCAGTCCCTGAATGCTCCGCGTGCCGACGCACCGCCCGTCCCGCAGAACACTCACCCGGTCGCACAACGCGAACACTTCCTCGAACTTGTGGGACACAAAGATGATCGTCGCGCCGGACCCGCGGAGTCCCCGCAGAATCCGGAACAGGTTCTCTGCCTCGTGCCGCGTCAGCGAGCTGGTAGGCTCGTCAAGCAGCAGCACCCGCGCGTTCGCCGCAAGAGCCTTGGCTATCTGGGTCAACTGTTTGTGGGCCGCGCTGAGGTGCCGCATGGGGGTTGTGGACGGAAGATGGAGGCCCACCATCTCCATGTACTTTCTCGCGGCCTCGTGCACCGCCTTCCAGTTGATGATGCCGGTCCTGCCCCGCGTGATCATCTTGTCCAACATGATGTTCTCGGCGATGTTGCTGTCCGGAATCAACTGGATTTCCTGGTTGACGATGTCAATGCCCGCCTTCAGGCTCTCGTGGTAATTGTGGAAATGGAGCGGACGTCCCTCGTACAGAATCTCCCCGGAATCGGGCTGGTAGATCCCCGTGATGATCTTGATGGCGGTGCTTTTCCCAGCGCCGTTCTCGCCCACAAGGGCATGGATCTCCCCCGCCGCGAAGGCGAGGGAGACGTTGTCCAATGCCCGCACTCCCGGGAAATTCTTCGTGATGCTCCTCAGTTCAAGCACTTGCGGGGCCTTTCACGGCGATCACTTCCCGGCGGGAGGCGTCAGGTACTTTGTCTTCAGATCCGCAACGATTCCATCCGTGATCTTGCGGACTTCCTTGGGATAGGTGTCAATGTTCCCCTTGTTCACAAACACGATCCCGGCGTTGATGAACTGGTAGTCCTTCACGGGCTTCCAGCCGTCGAGCATCAGCTTGAGAATGGTGCAGGAGATGTACCCGTGCCCGAAGGGGTTCTGGGCGACCGTCGCGTCAATAGAGCCGTCCCGGATCGCCTGAATGACCGTGGGGCCCGTGTCAATGCCGACAAACTTGATCCGCTTGTGGCTCGCATCCTTGTGCCATTCCGTGAGAATCGCCGCCGCCGCGATCGTCGGGTTGTAGCCCGTCGTGATGATACCGTCTATCTCGCCGCCGCGCGCCGCAAGCGCGCTCTGGATCTTGTTGGTCGCTTCGCTGACCTGAGTCATGTCGGCAATGGTCTGGATGATCTTGACATTGGGGTGCTTGGCCACCACTTCGTTGATGCCTTCGTCCCGTTTCCTTGTGTTGATGTCGGTGACCGTTTCCAGGACATTCAGGATGTTCCCCTTATCCCCCATCAGCCGGATCAGCTCCTCGCAGGCGGCCATGGCCGCCCCCTTGATGTCGGTCGCAACCGTGAAAGAAGCCGGAGTCGGAAGGGCCGGTTCCGCCCCGTATGCCACGACAAGCTGTCCCTTCCTCTTGAGTGCGGCGAAAAGCCCGTTGGCGCCGGCCGCATCGCCGGGATAGATGCTGAACGCCTTGTGGCCCTTGGTCGAAAGGGCCTCGACGTTCAAACTCTCGTTGTCCTGGGACCACTCCTGTCCCACCATCTTGTATATCCTGGTCCCAAAATCCTTCTCCGCGGTCGCGGCTCCTGACTGGACCTCGGTGATGTACGGATGAGGCATCATGCCATACCAGGCAATCGGTTCGACCGCTTCCTTCTTCCTGCAGCTGCCGACACCGATCGCTAGAGCTGCGGCGGCACTGACGATAAGAGCAACCCGGGTAAAGCGTTTCATGGTCATATCCACCTTTCCTCAGAATATGGTGATTCAAAATACCTCCCACATGCCACTGCATTAAATAGCACCTCAGAGCCGAAATGGCAAGACCTGTGTGCTGGTCCCGCTCACCGCACGATTTCGAGAGTGACGTCTTTGCCCGCGGGCAGGGAGACAAGCCAGTGGACACCATACTTATATCACCCCCCTGGGACCTTTCTGCAACGCTTTTTCATGAAAGTATGCCCGGGGATGCGCTCTTTCGTTAGAATATAAGTATGGTGTCCCCCGATTGTGAGACAGTTGCCTCTCGAATACGGATCATGCCCCTCTTCCTTTCTTCCCGAAAGGGCCCCCGTCGTCTCGTGGCGCTCGGCGGAATCTTTCCCGATTCTCAAAGCGCTTCCTATTCCTTCACCCGCTGACCCAGACAAAAAAGCGTCTTCTCGCCCCGGAGAAACACCTGCCCGTCGCTGATCGCGGGCGAGCAATACGTCTTCTCCCCAAGTTCGTAGGCGGCTACCCGGTTGAACCTCGGACCCGGCTTGATCACCGAGATCAAGCCATTGTCGTCGGTGAAGAAGAGCAATCCGTTGATCGAGACGGGCGAAGCGTGGTGCTTTTCCATTTTCTCCTCCCAGAACACCTTGCCCGTAGCCGGATTGAGACAACTCATCAGACCCTCGCCGTCAACCGTCAGGAGATAATCGCCCTCGACGATCGGGGAACAAACGTACGAGGCGTTTTTCATATTCTTCCAAACCATGTGCGTTGTCGTCACGTCCCCCATGCCGTCCGGCTTGATGGCCAGCATGTTCCGCTGAGGATAACTGCTCGCGGCGAACACCAGCCCAAACCGCTCGCTGTAAAACGTTGACGCCACACACTCGTCCGACGGTCCTTTCACGAACCAGATCCGCGAACCGTCGTTCGGATCGAAAGCCGTCACGCTCTTGTTGCCGGCCACGATCATCTGGGTTCGTCCCGCGATCCCGCGAACCAGCGGGGTACCGTAGCTGATGTCCGAGGATTCGCGGGGCGTTCTCCAAACAGTTGTGCCGTCCGCCTTGCTCAACGCCACGACATAAGATTCCCCCCTATTGTCCCCGACGACAATCACTTTGTCCTTGAACAAGACCGGCGAGCAACTGAAACCGTGCGGGCTGGAGTAAGGCCCCGGACGAACCAGCCAGCGTCGCTTCCCTGAAAAACCGTAGGCCGCCACCGCGATCTCCTTTTGATCCAGGAAAGCGACATAAACGCCTTCCCCGTCGGAGGAAGGTGTTCCGGAAGCGAAACTGTTTTCCTCGTGTTTCTGCTCCAACGGCGCCCTCAAAACGGTTTGTTGCCACAGAATCTTGCCGGTATTCCGGTCGAAACTCAGCAACACCCGTTCCTGATTCTCGGGAAGAGCCGTGGCTGTGAAAAGATAATCACCCCACACAACCGGCGAGGAGTGTCCGATGCCGGGCACGGCGGTTTTCCACAAGCAGCCGGTGGCCGCCTTCCACTCCATCGGCACGTTCTTCTCCAGACACGTCCCATCGCCGCGAGGCCCCCGAAAGATAGGCCAGTTCTCTCCTTGAACGGGGTTCAGAGAAAACGCCATGACTCCAACAAACAGCATCCAACCAAACGCAAACAATTTCATAAGTTCTGTCTTTCTCCAGGTTTTTGTGGAGTTCCCCTTCGTAATTCCGTGATCCGGGGACATGCCAATCGGGGAACATACAACCTACATCACTTCTCTTTGAGATCTCTGCCGGGATTTTTCCTCTGGTGATCACGAGAAACACGGACCCCGGCGATATTCATACCCCGGATGCATCCGGTTTGTCACGATAAACTGTATGTCCCTGATTACATCGGGCGCATCTTGGTGAAGCTACACGCCTTTCCGGGAATTCTTCCGGCAAGCACGATGAATGACGGCGGCGCGAGAGTCTCCGCTTTCGCCTTCTCCAAAATCGGGTGCAAAATCGCAAGAATCGGGTGACACACAATTTATATCGCCCCTCCTTGAGAATCGGGTGACAAGAATCGGGTGACACACAACTCGGAAATCGAGAAATCGGGTGACACACAACTTATATCGTAAATCGGGTGACACACAACTTATATCGCCCCTCCTTGGGTTTTCGACCGGGTTTTTTGTTTCCGCAAATCGCGCCCCAGAAGCGTTGATATCCTCT
>Ga0315281_10010770_pt1 | contig 12565 bp, 13 predicted proteins | sample YL17G07_0_MG_FD_204540 | JGI IMG/M metagenome (GOLD analysis project Ga0315281, IMG submission 204540) | Sediment microbial communities from Yellowstone Lake, YNP, Wyoming, USA - YL17G07_0 | ecosystem: Environmental > Aquatic > Freshwater > Lake > Sediment | place: USA: Wyoming | collected... | reverse complement strand
CATCGGCAATGTCCTTTTCGCCGCGGGAGGTGAGCAGGATGACGGGAATGCGCTTGGTGTCGGGCTGCTGCTTGAGGAGGCGGCAGGCTTCGATGCCGGTCATGCGGGGCATGACCACGTCCATGAGGATCAGGTCGGGCTTTTCCCGCGTGGCCGTGTCCACGCCTTCCTTGCCGTCACAGGCGCTGATCAGGGTGTAGTTGGGCTTGGAGCTGAAAATCATGCGGCTGGTCAGGCGAGCCGTCGAGGAATCGTCCACGAGCAGAATCTTTTTAGCCATTCTATGAACCTTTCCGTATGAAACGCCGCGCACCGAATTGCTTTCCCTGGGCAGCGACACGCGCGATGAATACGCTATAAGTACGCTACAAAAAGAACCGAATAGAACAGGCGCCACTCTTCCAATGGAGAAGAGAGCAATCCGCATACCAACTGAGCAATTACGTGGCGGTCCGTTTACATCCCTGCAACGCATTGTAGCATAACGAGTTAGTGTTAATTAGAAAAAAAACAGAACCACGGGAAGGACTATTTCTGTCGCACTCCTAGGTCAAGAAGACACAGAATCGTCTCACCTTGAGATAAATCAATGTGCGGCTTGGCCTTCACGGCTTGCACTTGCCCCTCGGCATTCTAGCCGGCAGCGCCATCCTCAGAGAAGGGTGCTAGACTCGAATCAGTCGGCGCTGCCTTCCCCTCCTGCCGGCGCAGGGTAAGACCATGCGTAAAAAAAAGAAGGTTCGGAAGGGCGCGAAAAAGAGTGCGCTGCGCCAAAAGCCGGTGCGCCAGCGGAAAACGGCGATGGGTAAAGGGACCGGCGCGGAAATTTTCCATGTGCTTCCCCAGGGAATGGGTCCGCGGTCGGCGGGGCAGTGCGGAGACATTCAGGGACTGTCCGGGGTGCAATCGGCCAATTCGGAAAGCGTGGTGGAACTGGTGGAAGAAGGACAGGACTACGAAGCGGAAGTGGTGGGCGGCGTGGAAAACGTGCCGGACGCGGATGCGGAGGAGAGACTGGCGGAGGAGATGCTGGGCGAGAAAGAGGAGCAGGAGAGCAGCGAAGAGCTCAGCGCGGAAGCAGGCGGACGAGTTGCAGGCCGTCCACGCGGGCGCGCACGACGGTCAGGCCCCAGTGGAGATGGGGGCCGGTGACGCGGCCGGTGGCGCCGACTTTGCCGAGATCGTCGCCGGCTTCGACCAGCTCGCCGGGATCGACGGCGATGCTTTCCAGGTGGCCGTAAAAGGTATAGACGCCCAGGCCGTGATCGAGCACGACGGTGTTGCCGGAGAAGAAGAGTTCTTCGGCGAGGGCCACGCGGCCACGCTGGGCGGCGAGAACGGGAGTTCCGCTGACGGCGGGGAAATCCACGCCGCCGTGCGGGGAGCCGGGGTTGCCGTTGAGGACGCGGCGGCGGCCAAAGTTGCCGCCGGTGGTGACGCCGTCGAGCGGGATGCGGAAGCCGCCCTGCCACAGGCGCTCGGGAGAGACCACATCAAAGATGGCGCGCAGGCGCTCGCGTTCCTGATTGGCGCGCAGGAGTTGTTCGGCGCTGGGCTCGGTGAATTTTTTGTCGATGGTCAGGCGCTCGGTGGCGAAGTTTCCTTTGCGTACGCGGAGCAGGAGGCTGCAGACGAGAGGCTGGCCGCCGCGCGGGTGCGCGGACAGCGTGAAGCGGTAGGTTCCGGCAGGCTTTTCCAGGTCCACGCCGGCCAGGGCGTGCCAGGTTTGCGGCGATGATTTTTCGGCGGCGCCGCCCGCTGCGGTGACAGAGTTTTCCAGCCAGAAGGGCGCTTCCCTTCCCCCCCAAGTTCCCCGCAAATCTTCCAGAGGCAGGGCGCTTCGCACTTCCGCGAGCACGAGGCTTCCCTGCAAGGCCAGGGGGGAGCTAAGCGTCAAGCGCACGCCCGCGGGGCAGGGCGTGGCGCGGGGTTTCGGCGGAGCGGGCTTTTCGGAGGGACCGCCCTCCGCGGGAGAGGCGAGAGCGGGGGAGTTATCCTGAGCCACTGCGCCGGGAGCGAGCAGGGGCAACGCGAGCACGACAGCGCAGAGCGCCGCCCTGACCCTGACCTCGCGCAGAAATTTCACTAAAAATAATTTTTTGAATCGCATTCGGCTTCTGCAGACCCCGCGTGATTATACGACAAGGGAAAGCAGGCGCGGGAAAAGAGGCGCCGGGCTGTGCCCTTGCGCTTCCCTAGTTCCCCGCTTCCTTCAGGGACGCGGCCACTTTCACGCCGTACTCGCGGGCCTTGGCGATGACCTCGCGCTCCTTGAGGGTGAGGACGCGTCCGTATTGCAGGACGACGCGGCCGGCGATGACCACGGTTTCGACGTTGCCGGACTTGAGGGCATAGACGATCTGGGAGTAGACGTCGTAGAGGGGAACGGCGTTGGGAGAGTCCAGGCCAAGAATGACGAAATCGGCTTTTTTGCCGGGTTCGAGCGAGCCGATCTCTTTTTCCATGTGCAGGGCGCGGGCGCCTTCGATGGTGGCCATTTCGAGGGCGGCTTGGGCGCCGAGCGCGCGGGGGTCCATTTTCCAGATTTTCTGGAGCTTGGCGGCGAGATCCATCTCTTCCATGAGGTCGAAATCGTTGTTGCTGCCGGCGGGGCCGTCGGTGCCCAGGCCGACGCGCACGCCCGCGGCGCGCATTTCCGGGATGGGGGAGACGCCGCTGGCCAGCATCATGTTGCTGCCGGGATTGTGCGAGCAGCCCACTTCATGCGCGGCGAGGATTCTGCGGTCGGACTCGTCCACCCAGATGCAGTGCGCGGCGAGGACGTCCGGGCCGAGCAGGCCGATGCGTTCGAGATAGGCGACGGGGGACGCGCCGTTTTTCTCGATGCTATCGTCGCGCTCTTTTTTCGTTTCGGCCACGTGAATGAGGATGGGAGCGTGGTATTTGCGGGCCAGCGCGGCGGCATCGTGGAGAGATTGCTCGGAATTGGTGTAGATGGCATGGGGAGCCACGGCGGCGTGGATGAGCGGATCGCCCTGCCAGCGCTTGAGGAAGGTTTCCGCGCCGGCCAGGGTCTCGGCGTGGGTTTTAAAATCCGGCGCGGGAAAATCGATGAAGGTTTCGCCGAGGACGCCGCGCATTCCGGCGGCTTTGGTCTCTTCGGCGATGGCGTCCTCGAAATAGTACATGTCGGCGAAGGTGGTGGTGCCGCTGCGCAGCATTTCCATGATGGCCAGGCGCGTGCCCCAGCGGACGAACTGTTCGTCCACGTTTTTGGCTTCGGCGGGAAAGATGTAATGGGTCAGCCAGTCCTGCAGGGTGACGTCGTCCTTGAGACCGCGCAGGAGAGTCATGGGGACGTGGGTGTGGGCGTTGATCAGGCCGGGGAGGACGAGTTTTCCCTTGGCGTCGAGGCGGTGCACGGTGAAATATTGGGCTTCGATTTCGGCGCGCGGGCCGATGGCCAGGATGGCGCCGCCGCGCATGGCCATGGCGCCGTCTTCCAGCAGACGGCGGGCGGGGTCCATGGTGACGAAGGTTCCGCCGGTCACCAGAAGGTCGGCGCGCTCTTTTTGCGAAGCGGGCGCGGGGACGGCCGCGGCGGGCTTTCTCGGCGGCAGCGGGAAGGGGTGCTGCGATTTTTGCTGAGCGGGCGCGGGAGCGGCGCACAGGACCAGAAATAGAATCGCGGAAGTAAATTTGTTCATGGAGTCCCTCTCGTCACACGCAATGATAATCCGGAGCGGCTACAAGTTGGAATTGTCGAAGGGCTTGGGAAACAGCGCGCTCATGCGATGCACCTCGACGGCGCCCGCGAGGTTGGCGATGACCACGGGGACGTCGCCGCAAAACTCCCAGATCAGCTGGCGGCAGGCGCCGCAGGGAGGGGTGAGCTTTTCCGCGCCGGTGACGACGGCGATGGCCTCGAAGCCGCGTTCGCCTTCGGAAATGGCTTTAAAAATGGCCACGCGCTCGGCGCAGACGGTGAGGCCGTAGGTGGAATTCTCCACGTTGCAGCCGCCGAAGATGCGGCCGGAGGAGGAGCGCAGGGCGGCGCCCACGCGGAAATTGGAGTAGGGGGCGTGGGCATTTTCGCGGGCGGCGCGGGCGGCGGCGATGAGAGAGTCGTATTCGCTCATTTTACGGCCTCCACGATTTTGGGAATCAGCGCGCGCAGCAGGCTGGTGAACTGCCCGCGGACGCGCTCGCCGGTTTCCAGAACTTCGATGTGATTGATGGGCTGATCGAGAATGCCCGCGGCCATGTTGGTGACGCAGGAGATGCCCAGGACGCGGATGCCGCAATGGCGCGCGGCGAGAACTTCGGGGACGGTGGACATGCCCACGAGGTCGGCGCCGAGCGTACGGAAGGCGCGAATTTCGGCGGGGGTTTCGTAGTTGGGACCGGAGAGCGCGAGATAGATGCCTTCATTGAGAGTGAAATTCAAACGTTTGGCTTCGGAGGCGGCGAAGCGGCGGAACTCCGGGTCATAGGCGTGGGTGACATCGGGAAAACGCGGGCCGAAGCGTTCATCGTTGGGGCCGATGAGCGGATTGACGCCTTGCAGATTGACGTGGTCCTTGATGGCCACCAGCGCGCCCTGGGCGTAGCCGGTGTTCACGCCGCCGGCGGCGTTGGTGAAGATGACGGCGCGAATGCCCATGCGGGCGAAGACGCGGACCGGAAAAATAACTTCCTGCGGCGAGTAACCCTCGTAGAGATGCACGCGGCCCTGCATGCCGGCGACGGCGACACCGTCCACGGTGCCGAGAACGAGCTGGCCGGCGTGGCCGATGGCGGTGGAGCGCGGGAAATGAGGAATCTTTGCGTAGGGGATTTTCACCGGGCGCTCGAAATCCTCGGCGAAGGCGCCCAGGCCGGAGCCGAGGACCAGTGCGATTTTCGGGCGCAGCTTGGTTTTCGAAAGGATGAATTTCGCGGCGCGTTCGGCGCGGCGGAATTCGGCGGACGGCGGCGATTGCTTCGCGCTCATAGCAGCATCCCCACGATGGCGGCGGAGAGGAGATTGGCCATGGTGCCGGCGAGCATGGCGCGGACGCCGAAGCGGGCCAGCTGGCCGCGCTGTCCGGGAGCGAGAGCGCCGATGCCGCCAATCTGAATGCCGATGGAGCTGAAATTGGCGAAGCCGCAGAGGGCGAAGGTGGCTATGGTGAAGGAGCGGGGGTCGAGCGCGGCGTGCATGCCGCCGAGTTCCTTGAAGGCCACCAGCTCGTTCATGACCATGCGGATGCCCAGGAGATTGCCGATGTTGGTGCAGTCATGCCAGGGGATGCCGATGATCCAGGCCACGGGAGCGAAGACCCAGCCGAAGATCTGCTGCAGGCTGGTGGGAAACCAGGCGATGCCGCGCGCGGCGAGCCAATTGTGCGCGCCGCCGAAAAGATAATTCACCAGAGCGAGCATGGCCAGGAAGGAGATGAGCATGGCGGCGACGTTGATGGCCAGGTGCAGGCCGTCGCTGGTGCCGCGGGAGAGCGCTCCCAGGAAATTGGGCTCTTTTTCCATCTCCGGCATCTGCACTTTTCCGGAGGTGAGCGGCGTCTCCGTTTCCGGCACGAGCATCTTGGACATGAGCAGAGTGCCGGGAGCGGTCATGATGACGGCGGAGAGCAGATGCTTGGGCTCGACGCCGAAGCTGATATAGGCGGCCATGATGCCGCCGGAGACGTGGGCCATGCCGCTGGTCATCACGCACATGAGTTCGGACTTGGTGAGTTTTTCAAGGAAGGGGCGGATGGTCAGCGGGGCTTCGGTCTGGCCCATGAAGATGCTGGCGGCGACGTTGAGGGATTCGGCGCCGCTCGCGCCCATCACGCGGAACATGACCCAGGCGGCGGCGCGGATCAGAATCTGCATCACGCCGATGTGATAGAGCAGTGCGAAGAAAGCGGCGATAAAGATAATCGTGGGCATGACTTGAAAGGCGAAGATGAAGCCCGCGGAGGAGCCTTTTTCCCCCAGCGATCCGAAGACGAAGCTGGTGCCCACGTAGGAAAAACTGAGGAGTTTATTGACCGCGCTGCCGGCCAGCTGAAACAGCATCCGGCCGTATTCGAATTTCAGCACGAAGACGGCGAAGGTGAACTGCAAGCCCACGCCCCAGGCCACGGTCTTCAGGCGGATGGACTTGCGGTCCGTCGAGAAGAGCCAGGCCGCCGCCAGGATGACCGCCATGCCCAACAATCCGATGAATCGTCCCATCGCGCTCTCCCTTGGTTACGTTTTTTCGCCGATCCGCTTTTTCACCAGCTTGGGAATTTCCGCGGGAGGCTGCGCGCCAATTTCGCAGCACCCCTCCAGCAAAGCCTGCGCCGCGGCCAGGCGGCTCTCGTCGTTGTAATAAACGGTGACCAGCGTCTCGCCGGCGGCCACGCGGTCGCCGATGCGCTTGTGGAATTCGAGGGCCACGGCGTGGTCGATCGAGTCTTCCTTTTTCTCGCGGCCGCCGCCGAGCATGGCCAGGGCGGTGCCGAACTGCTCGCAGCGTGTGGAAACGAGATAGCCCGCCGCGGGACTTTCGATCTCCGTGTGCCGCGCGGCCTGCGGCAGGCGGTCCGGTTCGTCCACGACGCGCGGGTCGCCGCCTTGCAGGCGGATGCAGTCGCGGAACTTGTCGCGGGCCTGGCCGCTGGCGATCAGAGATTCGGCCAGGCGGCGGCCTTCGTCCAACGTGGGCGTGCGTTCGCCGAGCAGGAACATCCAGGCCGAAAGTTCGATGCTCAGTTCGCGCAGGTCGGCGGCGCCGCGGCCGTTGAGAACCTCGATGGACTCAAAAACTTCCACGGAATGGCCGGCCCAGCGCCCGAGCGGCTGGTTCATATCCGTGATGAGCGCAACGACGCGCTTGCCCATGCGCCGGCCGGTGTCCACCATCAGCTCGGCAAGGCGCTCGGAGTCTTCTTCCCTCTTCATGAAGGCGCCCGAGCCGGTCTTGACGTCGAGCACCAGGGCGTCAATGCCCTCGGCCATTTTTTTGCTCATGATCGAGCCGCAGATGAGGCCGAGATTTTCGACGGTGGCGGTGACGTCGCGCAGGGCGTATATTTTTTTATCGGCGGGAGCGATTTCGCTGGTCTGGCCAATCAGGGCCATACCGCATTCTTTCAGGACGCGGCGAAAGTCAGCCAAGGAAAGATTGACGTTGAAACCGGGAATGGATTCGAGCTTGTCCAGCGTTCCCCCGGTGTGGCCCAGGCCGCGGCCGCTGATCATGGGCACGTAGAGGCCGCCGGCGGCCACGATGGGGGCGAGAATGAGCGAAGTCTTGTCGCCAATGCCCCCGGTCGAGTGCTTATCGACTTTTTTAGCGGGGAGTTCGGAGAAGTCCACCACTTCGCCGGAATGCAGCATGGCCTCGGTGAGGGCGGCGGCTTCGGCGCGGGAGAGCCCGCGCAGCCAGGCGGCCATGAGCCAGGCGGACATCTGGTAATCGGGGATGTCCCCGCGGGTGTAGCCGGCGATGAGGAAGTCGATCTCCTCGCGGGAGTGCTCTGCGGAATCGCGTTTCTTGCGGATCAGGTCGACGGCGCGCATAAGAATGGGAGCAACGTTGAGGGAGAGTAGCATTGAGCGGAGTGAGCGTCAACGATTGGCGAAAGCGCCCTCCGGCGGCTTCCCTTTTCACCCCCAAATGCTAAAATGCCGCAGCGCTACCTGAACCAAGGAAAAGGAGAAATCATGGCGAACATCACAGCGGCCCCCAACGGAAAAGGAGTCACGCGGCGGGAATTTCTGGCCAAGGGCGGCGCCTTCGGAACAGCCGTGGCGCTCTCGGGAATGATGCCGCTGCGGGCGGCGCTGGCGGCGGACGCGCGGGTGGCGCAGACGCCGCTGGTGGACAAGGGCTTTGCGGCGGTGCGCAAGATCGGCGAAGGGCTGTATGCCACGATTGCCGATGATTCCAAGGGTGTGCAGGCGTTTTGCAATGGCGGGTTCCTGGCCGGAAAAGACGCCGCGCTATTGATCGAAGGCTACGCCACCCCGGCGGGGGCGGCGTTCCAATACGATGCGCTGCGAATGGCCAGCCAGGCGCCGGTCAAGGCCGCGCTCAACACCCACTATCACTTCGATCATTCGCTGGGCAACGCCGTCTACGGGGCCAAGGATATTCCCGTGTGGGCGCACGCCAAGGTCGCCAGCCGCATGGCGGAGAGCTACCTGCCGATTCAGGGCCTGCCCAGGGCGGCGATGATGGGAGCAGTCGAGAAGCAGGCGAAAGAGACGGCGTCGGAGGTTGTGCGCCAGCATCTGCAGGGCGATTTGGGAATGATGGGCGCGGTCTATGATCTGGTCAACGCGGCCGTGCTCTCCATGCCCAATCATCCGCTGGACCCGGCAACACTGCCGCTGAAGGTGGACCTGGGCGGGCTGGAAGCCATCCTGGAACATTTTCCCGGGCATTCTGGCACGGACATCATCGTGCGCGTACCCGCGCAGAACGTGGTCTATGCCGGCGACCTGATCTTCAACACCGTGTATCCGGTCTGTTTTGATACGCAGGCGACGATGAGCGGCTGGCGCGCCACGCTGAAGACGTTTGCCTCCTGGGACAAGGACACGCTGTTCGTTCCGGGCCATGGGCCCCTCTGCGGGCAGGAGGGCGTGCGGAATCTGCGCGAGGTGTTCGACGACATGGCTGAGCAGGCCGAAAAACTGCACAAGGCCGGGGTTCCCCGTGCGGAGGCGGAGCATCGCTACGTGGTGCCGGAAAAGCTCAAGGGCCTGGCGATTTACGCCTGGGGCTTCACCATCGGCCCGGCCATTGCCAAGCTCTACGAGGAACTGGAGAGCGGCAAGCACTGAGCCGCCGCGCGGAAAAATCCTTCGCGACCCGGGATGGGGAAATGATCACAACCGCCGAAGAGGCGCTGCACCTGCTGACCGCGTGGCACGCCGAGAAGCGCCTGATTCATTGCTGGTGCGGCTCGGCCGACGCCACGTTTCAAGTGATCGGCTGGATCGCCGACGTTTCGCCCAAGTCGGTCTCCGTGCGCGCGGGCAAGGTTCCCGATCCGCCGGCGGGCTATTTTGACGCCTGCATCTCGCTCGAAGGGTCCCGCATCGAGTATCTCGAAGGGCGCGACGCGCGGGATGCGCAGATTGAAGAGATGGTTTCGCAGACCTACGATTCCGTGCTGATGATCAACACGCCCAACGGACGCTCGTTCGGGCTGGGGCTGATGCGCCCGCAGCAGCCCTGAAGCAATTTCTTCCCCGCAAAAAAATTCAGGGCTTGTTTTTTTGCGCGGCCACTTCCGCGGCCACCTGCTGCATCTCGGAATGGATGCGGCCGTTGCTGGCCAGGATCGAGCGGCCGCCCAGGCGGTAGGGCCGGCCTTCGAGGTCGGTCACTGTGCCGCCGGCCTCTTCCACCAGGAGCACGCCCGCGGCGGTGTCCCAGGGATTCAGCCCAAACTCCCAGAAGCCGTCAAAGCGCCCGGCGGCCACGAAGGCCAGGTCCAGCGCGGCGGAACCGTCGCGGCGGACGCCGTGCGAGCGCAGGGTAAAATCCCAGTAGAAATGGATATTGGGATTGGCGTCGCGCTTGTGGTTGGGAAAGCCGGTGCAGAGCAGGCTGCGGGCCAGCGTGCCGCTTTGCGAGACGCGCATCTTCCGGCCATTAAAAGTGGCTCCTTCGCCGCGCGCGGCGGCGAAGAGTTCGTCATAGATGGGGTTGTAGACGACGGCGGCGAGCAGGACGTCGTCCTTCGCCAGAGCGATGGAGACGGCGAAGCAGGGATAGCCGTGGGCAAAATTGGTGGTGCCGTCGAGCGGGTCCACGTGCCAGCGAAAGGGCGAGCCGGTATCGCCGCCGGAGCCTTCCTCGGCGGCGACGGAGTGCAGGGGAAAATATTTGCGCAGGCGCGCGACGATCAGTTTTTCGGAGCGGCGGTCGGCCTGGGTCACCAGGTCGAACTCGGTTTTGTAGGCGATCTGCGGCGGGCGGTCGAACTCCTGGCGCAGTGTTTTTCCCGCGGCGCGGGCGATCTCCACGGCGGCTTCGAGATAATCGCGCGGCGATTCTTTCTTGCGGCCCGGGCGGCGGAGGGCGGGTTTTTCCCCGGATTTCTTCATGGCTTCCTCATTCGGGCCCCGCGAAATAGCCCTTGCGGTGGCGCGCCTCGTATTTTTCCGGCACTTTCACTTCGATGGCGCGAAAGGAGCCGGCGCGGCCGCGCGGCGCGGGATAGTAGGCCAGGCGGTACTGCGTGCGCAGTTCGCGGTCAATCGTGCTGAAGATGGCGGGAAGATCCTGCAGCGACTCGGGAATGAAAATGGCCCCGCCGGTGGTGTCGGTGATGGCTTCCAGGGCGTGCTCGCCGGCGGTGTTGCGGCCGCTTTCGCCGGGCGAGGGACGGACGACGATGGTATAGAGCAGCGCGCCGGCCTCGATGGCCGCGGTGCGCGCGGCGTCGAAATCGGCGTGGCTGGTGGTTTCGCCGGCGTCGGTAACCAGAATGATGACCCGGCGGCGTTCTCCCTGGCGGTCTTCGAGCGCGTGCGAACCCAGCACCAGCGCGTCGTAGAGCGAAGTGCCCGCGCCGGGGGCCACGTGCGCGAGCGAATTCTGCAGATAGGCGGCATCGTCGCTAAAGCGGGTGATCTGGTGGACGGTCTCGTCGAACTCGAACAGGGCCAGCCCGTCGCCGGGGCGCAGCACCTGATGGATGAAGCGCGAGGCGGCGGCGCGTTCGGACTCCATCTCCTTCTGGGTGCTCAGGCTGGCGTCAATCATCAGCGCCAGGTCCAGCGGCAACTGGGTTTCCGGCTCGAAGATTTCGATCTTCTGGGCGCGGCCCTCTTCTTCAAGCGCGAACTGCTCGCGAGGGAGATCGGCGACGGGGCGGTGATGTTCGTCGGTGACGCTGACCAGGACGGTGACCAGATTCACCTGCGAGCGCAGGCGCGCGCGGTCTTGCGAGGACAGCGTGGGCAGCAGGACGGCGCCGGCCGCCAGCAGCGCCAGAAGGGAGAAGAGGAAAAACTTCGTGCCCAGGAGTTTCATCTCTCTATCAGACTCCGGCCGGGGCGCCGGGGTTGCCGGAGGGAGGAATTTCGCCGTCGGCCCAGACGGCGCCGTCGGCAAAGAACTCCTTCTTCCAGATGGGCACGATGCGCTTGAGGGTGTCGATGGCATAGCGGCAGGCCTCGAAGGCCGGGCCGCGGTGGGGAGCGCTGACGGCGATGAACACGCTGGTCTCGCCGATTTCCAGGCGGCCCAGGCGGTGCGCGATGGCCACGCGATGAATGGCGAATTTTTCCCGCATCTGCGCGCAGATCTCCAGCATCTTTACGCGGGCCATGGGCTCGTAGCCCTCGTATTCGAGATACAGCGTGGAGCGCCCGGCGGAGTTGTCGCGCACGCAGCCGTCGAAGCCGGCCACCGCGCCGTCGCCCGGCCCGCGCACGTGATTCATCAGGGCCAGCGGGTCGATGGGCTGGCGGACGATCTGGACGAGGTCTTCGGCCGGTGCGCTCATGCGTTCATCCGGAGATGCGGTTCCTTCTCCCGCTTCATCCTCCGCTGACCGGAGGGAGAAAAGCGATTTCGTCGCCGGCGGCCAGCGGCTCGCTCCAAGGGGCGAATTCCTGATTGCGCGAGGCCACCAGGGACGGGCGGAAAGGGGCCAATTCGGGATGGCGCTCGCGAAAGCGCGCAAACAAATCCTCGATGCGCGCGCCGGGAGCGATTTCGGCGGACTCCTCCGCGCGCCCGACAATTTCGCGCAAACGGCCGAAGAATAAGACTTTGACCTGCATACGATTCCCCTGAAGATTCTACCCCGGAATCGCGCGTTTGCGCTTGACCTGGACGGCGGGCGGGCCGTAAGTTGCGGAGAGCGGCAGGAATCCCCAGGGAGACCACGGTGAAGATTCTGATGACGGGTTCGAGCGGCTTGGTGGGCACGGCGCTGGCCGCATCGCTCGCCGCCGACGGGCATACGGTGTGCCGGCTGGTGCGTCCGGGGAGCCAGGCGGCGGGCGCGGGGGGCGGATTCGACGTGCCGTGGAATCCGGCGACGGGCGAGCTGGGCGGAGCGGGCGTGGGCGCGGACGCGGTGATCAACCTGGCCGGAGCGCCCATTGCCGAGGGGCGCTGGACGCCCGCGAGAAAAGAAGAGTTACGCGCGAGCCGCACGGCGACCACGCACGCGCTGGTGAATGCGCTGGCGAAGATGAGCGCGCGTCCGCGCGTGCTGCTCTCCGCTTCGGCCATCGGCTACTACGGCGACCGCGGCGAGGAGGCCCTCACCGAGGAGAGCGCCCCAGGCGCGGACCTGCTCGGGGAGATTTGCCGCGAGTGGGAATCGGAGGCCGCTCGCGCGGAGGTCTTGGGGATTCGCGTGGTGCGCCTGCGCATCGGCGTGGTGCTGGCGCGCAACGGCGGGGCGCTGGGGAAGATGCTACTGCCATTTAAAATGGGCGCGGGCGGGAGGCTGGGCTCCGGGAAACAGTGGATGTCCTGGATTACGCTCGAGGATCTGGTGGGGATTTTTCGTTTTGCGCTGGAAGAGGCTCCGGCGGGGAGCAATCTGAGCCGCATGCCGCTCGGCGGGGCCATCAACGCGGTGGCTCCGCAGCC
>Ga0315281_10010768_pt1 | contig 12567 bp, 10 predicted proteins | sample YL17G07_0_MG_FD_204540 | JGI IMG/M metagenome (GOLD analysis project Ga0315281, IMG submission 204540) | Sediment microbial communities from Yellowstone Lake, YNP, Wyoming, USA - YL17G07_0 | ecosystem: Environmental > Aquatic > Freshwater > Lake > Sediment | place: USA: Wyoming | collected... | reverse complement strand
ACATCGGCCGTTGGGTTTTTTCGAGTTTGCGTTTCGCTTCACCCATTGGGTGGCTCCCTTAATATTGAATTAACTCATTGACTCAGTAGGTTACATCAAATATTGGAAGTTAATTGCTGTTTTTAGGGTAATACGTTTTTCAACAAACTGCCAATAAACAACTATTGCGCGGGAAGTAATCCAGGAATCACAATGATCGTTGCAAATCCATTTTGATCATTTGCGTAACGGATTTCGCCATCGAGATCCAAAATGCGCCGCCGTACATTGCGCAGGCCTTTACCTGTTTGGAAGTTCGGCTCGAAGCCAGTGCCGTTTTCCCAGAGTAAGATCATAAGTATTTTCCCATGATCTGAGTCCTGTACGCTTGCCGTTAGTTTTATTTGATCACCAGTGCTATGTTTAACAATGTTGCTGATCAGTTCCTGGAGAACACGCAATAAATTGAGTGTGCGCTTGGGATTAAGTTCGAGATCGGCGGGTAAGTTTGTTAAATCCCAGGCAAGCGAAAGATTTCTAGTCTTGAGTATCGGTTCCACGCGTGTGCGTAACATACCCAGCGCGACGGCGACTTCGCGTGTGTTTGGATCCAGAGAATCGATCATGACACGCAAGTCGAGCAAGGAAGTTTTAATATAGTTGGACAATTCGACACGATTGATTGTATTGGCTTCAAGCATGGCGAGCGCCCCAACCAATTGCCCGCCGAAGCCATCATGTACCTCACGCATGATGCGGGCGCGTTCATCGGTAAGCGCGCGATTTTGATCCAAGATGCTGAGCTCTTCGTAAATGGTTGCCAGCTCCCGCTCTTTCTCGCGCACGCGTATATCGAGTTGGCTGGCGAGCGCCGCCGTGTCATCCAGCGCGTGGAGGAAACGATTTATCAAGGTGAGGCTGATTAAAAAAAAGAAACAAGGGGCACCAAACTGGATCAAATGCAGGTTTTCCGGCGAGAGAATGCCAGCCTGTATTAGCAAGGTGTGGAAACCAAACAACAGTAGTATGGTTCCAGCAATTGCGGTAGTGCCTGCTTCAAACTTTCGCGTCTTTAAATAAGCACGAGTGACCATGAAATTAAGTAGCAGTCCATAGCCGATCACGAGCAGGTTAAAGATACTCGCAGTGAAATAAAACCAGGTTGGATCGATTTTAAGTAATATAGTGAGTTTAATAACTAATAGTAGCCAGAGAATGGGTTCAAAGCGCGGCCAACCGACCTGCGTGAAGCGATGAATAAAAATGGCAGTGGCGATGGCGAACGCAAACACCACGCCTTGAGTGTATACCTCCCAAGTTTTTCGATCGATTGGTATGTCAGTGACAAACACATTGAGTGTATCGATGGCGAACAGCAGCATGGCGGCGCCAAACCAAAAAAAGTAGGTTTCCTGGCGACGACGTGCAAACAAGGCAAAGGCAGTGACGGCAAACATGAACATGAGTAGCGCAAGGGCAACGGTAAACTGTACTTGCCAGAATTCACGTGTGCGATACATGCTTACCAGTGTCGCCGGATCGCCCACGTAAACCGGGCCAAGGTAGCCAAGCGCCCAGTCATTGTCAGCGACATGAATGACGAGATTGACTTGGTCAACGCCCTCGGTAATTCGACTGGGTGCAAAGAAAATCAATGGACGACCGTGATTTCTGCTGATGGGTTCAGTAAAACCTCCACCATTGCCGATTTCCACGCCATCGATCAACACAGACGCGTTCATCGACACGCGCGGAATATAAACAGCGAAGGGATGTGGGAGCCCGGATGTTACAAGCGTGGTTTGATACCAGGCATGGGTAAAAGGATGTTGTTGGTGATCGTGCCAGGAGTCAGGGAGTGTCAGTGAAACTCGACTCTCATTCGCGTTGAAATTCGCAGTATTGCTGCGTGTCACCTCAAATTGAGTCAGCCGTGAAAAACTAGCTACCGAACCGTCCGTGGCCACAGACATGCTGATCAACGTCATAGCTAGCCACAACCCAATCGCTAATTGGATTTTAATCCCTGTCTCCTTTGACCAGTCCAAGCCTGATTGCCTCCATGACTGCTTCCGCACGACTGTTGATGGAAAGTTTTTGATATATATTTTTTATGTGAGTGGTAACAGTATAGTAAGAAAGATGATTGATCTCCGCGATTTCTTTCGAGGTATAACCCTTGCTGACCATTTGCAGGATTGCCCTTTCTGCTTCGGTGAGCCGCGCTTTCGCGGGTTCACTGTCTTTGGGTGCCACCTCGTCACGAAAATATTTCAGCAGATATCCGGCGATCCCCGGGCTCATGGGCGCACCGCCTTTTATCATTTGACTGATGGAATAGGTGATATCGCTCGGGTCACTGTCCTTCAATAGGTAACCGCTTGCGCCCGCCTTCATCGCGTCAATAACATGGGTCTCGTCGCCGAAGACAGTGATAACCATTGCCAGTGTTTTTAAATGCCGATGACTAATCTCACGAATTAGATCAATGCCAGAACCATCCGGCAGGCCGAGGTCGGTGAGCAAAATATCCGGCACGTTGTTCAATAACAATTCAAGACCATCCATGAAAGTGGTGCTGGTGCCGACCAGATTAAGATCGGGATGTGATCCGACGATACCCGCAAGCCTGTTGAGTGTGTGAGGTTCATCCTCGACAATCACAATTGTGAACGGGGCATTATTTATATCCGTGTTCATTCAGATTCCTTGTCAGAATAACGATAAGAACACTAGCGAGGAATGATTCCAGCACATCGACATAGCCATCAATATACCAAACATTTGGTATTCCAGTGCGTGGCAAACACAGCTAATTTGATACCCAGCATCAGTAAAAATCTTGGCAGTGATTGGACTGCTGGCGCAACTGATAAGATTTAAAACTACTTAAGACACTATATATAGGTTAGTTATGGAATAGCCCATATCAATAGTGTTGCAATTAATGGAAATATTCACGCAAGGGAGAGGCAAAATGGAAATGTCACTAGGGAACACAAACAAACAGTCGCACAAGTTTTTATCCTCGGGCTTGACTGTCCTCATCCTTATCTTTTATTTCTCACCAGCCCATGCCGAGAAGTCAGCAATGGAGGTTTGTGGCGACGTTGCCAACAAAGCGCAGCGTGTCCTGTGGGACAGCGTGCGAGAAACCGGTGACGAATTATTTTGCCGCAAGCCCTGGGTACAACGTCGTCCTGATGAATTATTGGCATGCGGGATACATACCACCACAAACCTGTATGGCAACAAACTTAAAAATAAATGGAATGCCTTCTTTGACAAGGCTGGTGCGGAATGGGCAACGCTGGGCGCACGCGGCATCAGTGTTGATTGGGAAGAAGGAACTATCAAGAGCGGATTTAAACGCACATTCTTTGGTGCGGGCTTGGCGGCAAACAAAACCCTCGTTGAAATTGTAAAAGAAGGTGGCAAGGCAGAAGCTTTTATTACAGTTTGTGAACTTGACTACGACGGCAAGGTGGTAGGTTCACACCGTATGAGTTTCCCAAGTGGGAAGGGCGACGAAAATCTGTCACGCAAAGTCGAGTTCGAGAACAAAGACACACACATTATCGGTGTCGTGGTCGATACCGATTTAACGGTAAATTCCTTTGAATACCGCGCCAGATTAAGCAATAGCGCGATCAGAAATAACCTAGGTCCTGTTAATGGTGTTGCGGATTTACATGTACACCAACTTTATAACCTGGGGTTTGCGGGGCGGATGATGTGGGGACTCCATGATGGCGATAAGAAATATGCGTTGGCACCCGAGGTTATCACCGGAAAATATGATCCAACCAGCGCCAATGCCGTTGACTTTGCCCTGAGCGCGATAACCAAGGGTGGGCTAGATGCCAATGTGGTGATGCGAGGACTCAACAGTAAAACTACCGACGAAGGCTATTTTTACCTGGGTGGCGAGGGTTATCCAAGCTATAAAAACTGGCCGAATCACGCCGATCGAACCCATCAACAAGTTCATATCTCTTGGGTAAAGGAGGCGCATGAACGTGAACTAAATAATCACTCAAATCTAAATTTGATGGTCGTGGCAATAGTAAATAATGACGTCTTGTGTTCCGCCTTGAAGTTTGTCGACCCACATGGAAATGTACCATCACGAAATTCCGCTGGTGAGATAACCGGCTGGGAATCCGCGAACTGGGGTTGCTCCGATCATGAAAATGTGTTGCGGCAACTCAAGGCGATACATGCGTTAGAGAATACCTACCCTTGGTATCGCGTGGCGATGACTCCCTGGCATGCGCGGCAGATAATCGACGAGGGGGATCTGGCGGTGGTGTTATCAATTGAAACGGATAAGCCACTTTCCGGTGAAGGGGGCAATTACGGAAAATGGCTTGAAAAACTCGATGAATATCGCGCCATGGGGGTGACCACCATGCAGGTAGTGCACGAATCCAACAGTATATTTTGCGGAACGGCACCGCATCGCGACATGATGCAAGCCCTGCAATTCGTGCATTGGCCGGAAAAATCGATTGCCAATGCGATCAGGAGTCACTCCACCTTTGACAAAGACGGTAACGGTTACAACGGGCTTGGCATTACTCAACAGGGGGAAGAGTTGGTCGATGGCTTGGTCGCACGTAACTTGCCGATTGATCTTGCGCATGGTAGTCAGCGCTGCCGCAAGGCGATCATGAATCGTGTGCCGGATGGGTATGGCCTTTTTGATTCGCATACAAGATTTAAACGCTTGTTAGAACCAGGGTCCGGGCAAAAGGATTTCGGTACGGATGTGTTGGATCGAGAAAACGAATTTCTCATCATGGAAGATATCTTACCCGATTATGTGAAGCATAAAGTACTGATAGGTTTAAGAACGGCGTCGGTGGATGTCTATGACGCACCGAATCATAAGGTTGACAATACCTGTCCAGGTTCGGCACGCTCCTTTGCGCAATTGATTCAATATGCGAATGACTCGGGGCTGGATTTTGCCTACGGTACAGATTTTAATACCGGCGTGTCACAACTCGGTCCCCGTTTTGGTAATGATCGTTGTTATGCCTATCGTGTTGCGGAGCTGGATTATAATAAAAAGGCCAATAAACACCGCAGTCGTCCCGCCAGCGACGAAGAGCCGACCACCCCGCAAGTCACCGCCAGAAAAAACAGCATCAAAGAAATCGACAAGACCAATTATTATGTCGATGGCCTGGCGCATTACGGTTGGTTACCTGAACTCACGGAAGACCTGATCAACCTGGGAACACCGGGCGCAAAAAAACTGCGCGAGTCCGCCGAGGCTTATCTGGCCATGTGGGAACGCGCCTACGATTTCAAAAAAACATCGGTGGTACAAAATGCCAAAGATCCAAAAGATAAAGCGGCTGGCTCGATTACCCTTGGTGATCCCTGCACCGGTGACAATCAATGTGGATCTGGAAAATGCAGCAGTGTGTTAGGTGCGCGCGGGGTGTGTGTCTGCAACGAAGACCGTGATTGTGGTCAGGGGCTGTTTTGTAACATGGGATTGGATACCAAGGTTAATGCCTGTCAACCGCATAAGGCGGACAACGAAGCATGTGACGTGGTGGACGGTGGACGCACCTGTGCCTCGGGCAAATGTTTTCTCGGCCATTGTTATACACCGAATTCCGTCGCCATGGGTGACGCCTGTTATACCGACGCGGCTTGTAAACAAGGAAAGTGCAGCAGTATCGATGGCACCAAAGGAACGTGTGTCTGTAAAACGGATGCGGAATGCGGCAACGGATTTTGGTGCGACGCAGGGCTGGATGCGAAACAAAACCGTTGCCGGGGCAAATTAAACAAGGGCGAGGTGTGTGGCAAGCTCGGTGAATTAAACGTTGGCCATCGTTGTAAGTCGGGAAAGTGCAAAACATCAGGATTTAATCTGAGCTGTAAATAAGTGAAAAGTGGCGCGGATAAATGTCAGCGCGCTACCGAAGAAATGCTGCATATTACTATTCGTAATCACTGCCCGGCGCATAGTAATTTTATTCAACAGGGCGGAATCAATGTTAAAGGAGAACGTATCATGAAAGGAATGAAGTCGATGAAAGTAAAAGCTATGGCTGTTTTACTGACGGTGTTACCGGGGTTAACCCAAGCAGAAACGTGTCAATCAGCAGCCAAGGTAGCTGGTGATATTTTTGATAAAGTGGGTACCGAGGCAATTGCGTTAGGTTGTTCGGCGGTAAAAGTTGCCATGGGTAAGGAAGAAACGTTTGGGATGAATGATCTATTGGAGTGTTACAAAGATGCAAGTTTTTATACCAATTTGGCAAAAAGCTTGAATGGTTGGTGGAACAACCAAGTCGCCAATAATGGTTCGCTCACTATTGGGCCACGCCATTTAACAATTGATACCGACCTTGACGGTACCTTGGTGAGCACCAGCGGGCGAATGTTTATCTCATTTCCTATGGAGAAGGACGCGGTAACCATCACTATCAATGAGCGCGATGGCAAGGCCAAGACCAGTGTAGTTGCTTGTAAACATAAGCCTGATGGCAAGTGGGAAGAAGTGGCCACCCGTTGGTTTAATGATTCAAATGACCAAAAGGGAAATAAAAAGGAATCGCGTAAAATCGAATTGCAGGGTGTGAAGGGTTACGAAGTCTCCTTGCATTTGGATTCCAAAGCAGTACTCGGCGATTTTGCGTATACGGTTCGTGCCAAGGATTAATTCCGTAGTCTTTTAATAGCGATAATGTGTACATCAGCATGACCATCACGGAGTACGGTACGGTTGCCAGCGGAGATCGTCGCGTGTGGTGTAGTCCTTCGTGCGCAAGGGGTAGAATCAAGCCCCTTGCGCTTTGTTTTTGTGGCGGCCGAAATAACGGTTACGAAACTTAGTAATTAACCAAACACCTTCCGCCACCAGCGTCGCCGGTTCTGCGGCACCAGTACATCCGCATTTAGTTCAATAGGCTTCAAGGTCGAGAGGATCCAGCCGGGTAACGGCGGGTTGTCGCTGTAACCGCAGCTGACACCTAAGTTGTTCGGGTCGTAGATCTTAATAAAACGGGGCTGGGTTTTGTCATCGGTATACACAATGCCGCAATAATCTTCGTCGTGTTCGCGGTGCAACAAGACATCTATCTCAGCAATGAAGTGGTTTAATTCAGCGGCGGTGCATGGTGTGGCCGGTGGCGGTTCACCAATAGCGTATACATACCAAGGGATGCTGGTTTGAGTCTTGAGAGTTTGCCAAAAGGCATCCAGGTCGGGCCAGCTCAGCAGGCTGGTAAAACTGCCGCGAAAGGCGTGCAGGTAAGGATCGGTTTGCAGGCTGGGTTTCATGTGTCGTAGTGTTGTGGGTTGTGCCATGCCGCAAGTTTAGCAGGGTTTTCGTATAGCAGCCTGTTGAAAAACGCGCTGAGGGGCGCATCGCGGCGTTGGAAACGAACTCAAAGTGCTCATTTACTTCGTGTAAACTGCGCTTTTTCGTCCGTTTCCGCCTTGCGCTGCATCCCCTGATCACGTTTTTCAACAGGCTGATAGTGTAAGTGGTTTTTAGTAAAAGGCGTGCAACAAAGATTTCGCAGGTGAATGATAAAGACATTGATTTAGATCAACTGATGTGTCCATTAAAGGAGATAAAAACGGGATTAAATAGCCAATAAAAAACACGAAACGCTACACTTAAAGTGTCAGGATGCCAATTTTAATATACCAAGGGAGGGAGTGTTGATGTCCATCGGCGAATACTGTAACCGGGAAATGGTGGTTGTCGCCAAAACCGAATCCGTTAGCGATGCAATCCATCTGATGCGCAGCCAGCATGTGGGGGATGTCGTGGTGATTGACCGGCAAGGTGATTTGGCGATTCCGATCGGTATTTTAACGGATCGTGACATTGTGCTGGAGGTATTGGCCGAAGGTGTCGACCTTGAGGCAATCGTGATGGGGGACGTCATGAGTGATGAACTCGTGACGGTGAATCAAACCACCAGCCTCATGGCCACGATTAAATTAATGCAAGAAAAAGCGGTGCGGCGGCTGCCGGTGGTGGATGAGCGGGGCGGCGTGGTCGGCATTATTACGGTGGATGACTTACTCGAACTCATTGCGGAACAACTACAAGGCATTGTCAGTCTGGTTGCAAAGCAACAACAGCGCGAGAGGGCGCGGCGTAAATAAACGGCGTTACTTTCCATTCACAGTTTTTTCGTTAACGGAGGCTACTATGCAAATCCCTTTACAGATTACTTTTCGCAACATGGAACCGTCAGCCGCGCTTGAAACAAAGATCAGGGAAAAGGCGGGAAAGTTGGAACGCTATGCCGATCAGATTACCCGTTGCCACGTGGTAATCGAAGCACCGCATCAGCATCAACATCAAGGCAAGCTTTTTTCAGTAAAGATTGACATCACCCTGCCGAACAAGGAAATCCTCGTCACGCGTCATCCGCAGCAACATCACGCGCATGAAGATATCTATGTCGCCCTGCGGGATGCCTTCGACGCCGCGCGCCGTCAGTTGGAGGATTATGTCCGGGTGCGTCGCGGTGATGTCAAGACGCATGAAACCCTGGCGCATGGCAAGATTGCGCAACTCTTTCCCGATGAAGATTATGGCATGATTGCATCGGCGGATAGCCGCGAGATATATTTTCACCGGCACAGCGTTTTCAATGAAGACTTTGACAAGCTGACCGCCGGGACCCGTGTGCATTACAACGAGGAAAGGGGCGAACGCGGGCCGCAGGCAAGCACGGTCTATATTGAAGGGAAACACCACGTTGTCTGACTGCATAAAAAACCCGGCAGGGCGCCGGGTTTAAAATGATCTTGCGGGGAGAATTATTCCGCTTCGATCTTGATGCTGTGACGTTTTGCGCTTTCCAGCTTGGGTAAGACGATCTCCAGCAGGCCGTCCTTGTAGCAGGCCTTGATCCGCGTCTCATCCACCGTGGCGGGCAGCGTTACCGTGCGTAGAAACGCCCCCGTACTGATTTCCCGCCGATAATATTCACCCTTTTCCTCTTTACTTTCCTTGCAGCTTGAACCGCGAATGGTGATGGTGTGATCGGTTGTGGATACCTCCAGGTCCTCTTTGTTCACACCCGGCAGTGCGGCACGTACCAGCATGCTGTCATCCTGATCGATGACATCGACATGCGGCAGGGTATCGGCCAACAGCGCGTGTTCCGAGCGCCACGGCCGCATCCAGCCTTGCGGGATAAAACTTTCCATCATCCGTTCCATCTCATCGAAGATACCGGTTGAACGAAACGGCACGACATTTTCTTGCTCGGATTTTTTCAGCGTAGTTTGAGTTGCCATAGTGCACCTCCTTGATCTGCGAATGATCACAGGGCGTTGGAATACGACCATGCTCACTTCCAATCGTCGCTTCCGAGGCATAACGCCAGACACCTCACATACCTCTCGTTACAAAATATAGTTGAAAATGCGGGTCAGGGAGGCATCCGCGGCAAACAAATTATTTTATAAACTTTGTCTATGCTTGGACAAACAGCATATAACGTGCCGATGGCCTGAAAATTTTCTACGTTTAAAGGCCCTAAAGTAGCAATGGGGAACTCGCTAGAGATTTTCTCGTCCTCGTCATAATAATTAGTATAAAATGTGGTGACTTGCGCAGGAAAGAATGTAACGGTTTTAACTTAAGGGGTTGGCAATGGAGAGTTTATGGAGCGATCAAGCCGCGGCGCAATGCAACGATGAGTTGGATTTGCGCGTGTACAGTTCACGCTTGTTGGGTCGCAATAAAGAATTGGTATTGCACGGTGGCGGCAACACCTCGGTGAAGATCCGTGAGCAAAACCTGTTGGGTGATGAACAGGATATTTTATATGTCAAAGGCAGCGGCAGTGACCTGGTGGACATCAGCCGCGCCGGGTTTGCCCCCGTGCAACTGGATCATTTAATTAAACTGGCGAATTTACCGCGCCTGTCTGATCCGTTGATGGTGAATGAACTAAAAACCCATGTCACGATCAGTAATGCCCCGACCCCCTCGGTCGAGGCGATCCTACATGCGATCCTGCCGTATAAATACGTGGATCACACCCATGCCAACGCCGTCATTACGGTGACCAATACCCCGGATGGGTTACAACGGGTGCAGGAAATTTATGGCGGGGATGTCGTGGTCATACCCTATGTGATGCCCGGTTTTGATCTGGCGCGCTTGTGCGCCGAGTTATTTTTTGCGGAGCAGACCAATGGCACCCTCGGTATGGTGTTGATGAATCATGGCATTTTTTCCTTTGGCCAGACGGCGCGCGAATCGTATGAGCGCATGATCGCGTTGGTTAGCCGTGCCGAACAACACATCAAAGATCGCAAGGCCTGGCAAATTAATCTGCCTGCCAAAACAGCGAGCCCGGTAAATTTACGGCAGACACTGGCGCAACTGCGCAATACCCTGAGTCATGCCACGGGGACGCCGATGATCGTGCGGCAAAAACACGACGCAGCTATTGCCGCATTTTTGTCGCATCCCGATCTGGGCACGATCAGCCAACAGGGTCCGGCAACGCCGGATCATGTGATTCGCACGAAACGTTTTCCTATGCTGGGTCGCGATGTCGATGCGTACGCTCGCGCGTACCGGCATTATTTCGACGACTGCGCGAAATCGGCGCGCGAACCTAAAACCATGTTAGATACTGCGCCGCGGGTGATCCTCGATAATGAACTGGGATTATGTACGGTAGGCAAGACCGCGCAAGATGCCTTTGTGGTGCAGGAGATTTATGAACACACCATGGGCATTATTCAGCGCGCGACCCAACTGCAGAAATTTGTCGCGTTACCCGCCAAGGATATCTTTGACGTGGAGTATTGGGACCTGGAACAGGCCAAGTTGCGCAACGCCGGCAAACCCAAATTGTTTGCCGGTGAAGTGGCGTTAGTGACGGGGGCGGCCTCTGGGATTGGCAAGGCCTGTGTGGATTCCTTGTTAGCGCGTGGCGCTTGTGTCATCGGCATGGATTTGAATGTCTCGATCGAAACAATGTACACGCGGCTGGATTATCTTGGCGTGCGGGGTGACGTGACCTCGCTGGCAGCAATTCAAACGGCCTTGGAAACAGGCGCGCGGCGATTCGGTGGGTTGGACATGTTGATCCTCAATGCCGGAATTTTTCCGGCGGCGAAAAATATTGCGGCCATGGACATCGCCCTGTGGCAACAAACCCTGGATATCAATCTCACTGCGAATCTGTTGTTGTTGCGTGAGGCCCATCCCTTATTAAAACTTGCACCAAACAAAGGTCGCGTGGTGATCATCGGCTCGAAAAATGTCCCGGCCCCAGGTCCTGGCGCCAGCGCTTATTCGGCATCGAAGGCCGCACTCAATCAACTCATGCGCGTCTGTGCGCTGGAGTGGGGGCAAGATCAAATTCGGATCAATACCGTGCATCCCAACGCGGTGTTTGACACCGGCTTATGGACGGAGGAGGTGTTGCAGTCACGCGCCACGTCGTATGGCTTGACGGTGGCGCAATACAAAAAGCGTAACGTGCTGGGTGTGGAAGTCACCCGCCAGGATGTCGCCGAACTCGCCGCCGAATTATGCGGGCCGCTGTTTGCGAAAACGACGGCGGCGCAAATTCCGGTGGACGGTGGTGATCAACGCGTGATCTAACAGCTTGTTGAAAAACTCGACATTGAACCCCGATTCGTCGTTCCGGCCAAACGCAGTGCGAGCCGGAATCCAGTATTACAATAGGTTACTGGCCGTCGACGTTAGTCGGTTTAAATATTTTACATTGAGTAATGCCTTTTTCAACGGGCTGCTAGTGGGCGTGCAGTACAGGAAGTATGAATGCCGGTATGTCTGAAGCGGCTGGGCCGATAGGTTGTCGTGGGACAGTCCCGTCGTGTGTCGGCCTAAAGGCCGACCTACATTTCAAGGTTTTTTCTGCAACAACATCACCTGACCTTCATGCGTCATGGAGACATTGCCAAGGAACGACATACCGAGCAGTATTTTATCGGAGCTTAAATTTTCCATGACCGCGGCTTGCACGTTAGCCACTTCAATGTCACCCACCGTGACTTTGTCGAGGTTGATCAGATAGGCATCGGTACGGCCATTGGCGGTATTCAGTTGAATGTGTTTGCCTTTATCCCGGTAACTCACCCCCAATTGATCCGCATGGTGGGTGCTGAGGGTGACATAACTGGCGCCGGTATCCAGAATAAAATTCTGCGGCTTGCCATTAATCAAACCCGACATCGTGTACATGCCGTTGCTGGCGGGGATGCGCACTTCTTGGGTGAGACTGGCTCCGGCTGGCGCAAAACTGAGAACCGGTGAATCGGTTAACTGATGTTTAATGCGTTGGCCTTGGTATTCAAACAACGCATAGTCGCTGTTGGCGCTCAGCAATTTCAGACCGTTGCTGGTGCTCATGCCGGTACGTAACACGGTTTCCCGGTTGTCTTGCTGGCGAATGATCGCGGTGTCTTTGAACAGACCCACCACTTTAATTTGCGGCGCGGCAATGGCGCCATAGGCGGTTAAATTCGCCAATAAGGTACACACGACCAACCAGTACTTCGCCAACTCTTTCTGCATAAACCACCCTCTTGTCTCAGGGTAGA
>Ga0315281_10010767_pt1 | contig 12567 bp, 13 predicted proteins | sample YL17G07_0_MG_FD_204540 | JGI IMG/M metagenome (GOLD analysis project Ga0315281, IMG submission 204540) | Sediment microbial communities from Yellowstone Lake, YNP, Wyoming, USA - YL17G07_0 | ecosystem: Environmental > Aquatic > Freshwater > Lake > Sediment | place: USA: Wyoming | collected... | reverse complement strand
AAGGGAATACACTGTGATACTTATATCGTCAAAAGTGATTACATTAACTACATTGTTCCTGTCATAGAAAAAGGAAATTATAGTCTAATCTGTCTGGATTCGATCTTTACTATCGACATCATTAACCATTTACATAAGCAGTTTCCTTTTATTCCGATACTTGTAGGTGGAATAAATGCTATCTCTCTACTCGTTCATACCGACGTTCAATATGCGGTTTTCGGGCCAGGCCGGGCAGCTATAAATGCCTTTGTCCATCAATACTTTGGCTCCAAAGATTTCTACGAAGTGCCTAATTTATTTTTCAAGCACGGCGATCAAGTAATGTATTCCGGCAAGACACAGCACTGGAATTTGGAAATGGAGCTATTTCCGTATCAGCCTTTTCTCGACTGGCAATATATAGGGCCAGATAGAAATCCTGAGGCAAGCTTTACTGAAGTCAGCATCATTGCAGGCACGGGCTGTCCCTATGCAAATTCCACAGTATCTTCACAAAATTTTGCCATCAAGGATACCCTAAATGAAATTGGGTATAATGTTTCTGATGCCGCGATGCAAAGATTGGAAGAGATTTTTAATAGAAACCGACATGGTTGTTCGTTCTGCATCTTCCAATATCAAGAGTACACCAGTTTCTCAGTTGCAAAAACAATCGAGCTGCTTTTAAAACAGGCTTTATATCTCCATGATGTACATAATGTAAAGTCATTCCAAATACAAACAGAAAACCCTCTACCATTTTTAAACGTCTTCCTCACTGCCCTGATTAAGAAAAAGGTACCATTTCATAAGGTAAGTATCAGAACCAGGCCGGATTTTTTGCTGCGGCATAAAAATAAATTATTTGAGGCTCTGGACCTTGCTCGGGAGAAGGATTTCTGTCTCTCTATTGAAGAAATCGGTTTCGAGAGTTTTTATGACAATGATTTGACAGTTTTTAATAAAAGCGTTGACGCTAAGACTAATGTAGATGTTCTCAGGCTTCTAAGAAATCTTAAGAACGAATATGGTAGACATGTTGGCATTGATGTTGGTCATGGCATCATCCTTTTTTACCCATGGACGAATCTTGAAAGCATTACCGAGAGCCTCAAGTTCATGGCTCAATATGATGATATCTTCCCCCGTTTTTTTGCAGGCCGCCTTTTACTCTACTCTGAATTTCTCCCTATCTATCCAAAAATAAGGAGGGAAGACCTTGTCACGAAATCAGAATATATGTACGGATTGGATTTTAACATAAAGGATCCTCTGGCCAATAAGGCATATGAACTCTATAGAATTTTACTGTCACATTTCGGTGGTGATATTTCTATTCAGGCATACTTAAAAAGTTTGGAGCTGATTGGAGATCACAGTATTGATGAAATTCTGGCGAAGGTATTCTATTTAGTTCCGGTTGCAGAAGAGTAAAATTTAGCCCCTTTTTACATTCTGCCTACAATATCTTTATTCCCTTTTTCCATCACGTAAATAATCACCGAACAGTCCTCTACTGTGTTCGTCCTCGTGACAGTAAACACAAAGATTTTCCCAGTTAGAACCGTCAGGGGGATTATTCAAGGGGTTTCCGTCTTTATGGTGTACAGTCAGGAGATGCCTGTCTTTGTATTCAAATTCTCTCGCACATTTGGCACATATAAGCCCGTGTATCTTCAGTGATAGTTCTCTGTAATTGCTGACCGGAGTTAATTTTTTTAATTCCCCGATAATATCCTCAACAGATTTATTGCTGTCCACTTTCCTGAACGGCTTTTTGCGCACACTATAACGTTTACTTCTCATTGTAATACCCGGTTAAGCATGATGGTTTTCATATAATATCCGGGATTATGCGGAATTTACCAGTCATGAGAATGCGAACAACGGTTGTTCTATTTATTGCCAAAGAAGAACAACTTTCGGTGATAGACTTGACTATTGGTAATTAAATGAATTACTTTCGAGAAAGACGATGAAACTTTTCTCTTTGGATGAAACTCTTTATGAGCCAGTAAGCCATGATCCCGGACTTAAAAAAAAGGTTCTTGCAACAGATATACTGCCCTGTGTAAGTCAGATAAGCCATATCATTCTTCAGATAGGCAGCACCGTGTCTGAGCATTTACATAATGACTATTTCGAGGTGTTCTACTGCATTCGGGGTAATACAGTCTTTTTGATAAAAGGGGAAAGTGTTTCTATTAAAAAAGGCCATTTACTTATTGTCGAGCCCAAAGAGCCTCACGCCATTCCTGATGTCATTGAGGAAACCGAGCTTCTTTACCTTCATACAGGCCTGTAAGAGTTAATTAAATATAAGCAAAGTTATTTAGTAGGTGTATTTTTCCAGGAAGGTAGTAGGCTAATAGTATAATTTTAAAACCGAGTGATAAGTGATATTCAGAGTCATAAACTCCTCAATAAATTTTGAAGATTTAACCCTAACTCCTTCCCTGTGTTAGCTGCAATCGGAAAGATCTTAGATTATTTAAAACTGTTACCCTTAAATCTATACAAAGTCAACTTAATCAACAACGTCCCCTCTTTTTTTTCTTGAGAATCTCTTCATCCTTTCGGTCCTTGTCGACAAGATATGACCCCACACCCCACATACAGTCTCTTTCATCGAATGTTCAGGCAAGTTTGCCTCTGCATTTCTCGCAGAACTTCGAACCTTTTCTGTCGGTGTCTGTCAGACTATTGGAGAAAAACATTACACAATGAGGATTATTGCAGTGTCCCAAACCATAGGTATGACCAAGTTCATGTACGGCTTCTGTGATGACCCTTTGATGAAAAAGCCCCTCATTTTGCGGTAAACCATAAAAACCTTGCCTGAGACGGCTAAGTGAGATTACCGCACCTTTTGCATGAGCCAGTCCGAAGACAAAATTCAGATCAGGTACATACAAGTCACGGTCTACAATACCCAGAACTTTTCCTTGCTTCGTCAGATTGGTCTCCTTAATGAGTGCATCCAGTATATCTGTAGCCAGATACTGGCGCCGCTTTTTGTTATAAGCGTAGTCGGGATCGGGCATTTCTTCACTTATGAATACATTCTCGTTAAATGTCTTGCTCAGGCCGTTCTTTAATGTTTCGAGTATTGCCAAATCTACCTTCCCGATTGCTGTCAAAACAATACCCATCGTTACTAAATCTCTCTATGGACTTCACACATGTAATCTCTCAAAGTTTTATTATAAAAAACGGGTTCACATTAATACGATGTATTTCTTACAATATAAAATATGAAAAACAAAATTGTTCTTATAACAGGATCCAGTAACGGGATCGGCAGGGAGACTGCCTTCAAATTTGCCTCTGAAAATGCAAAGGTTGTCTTAACGTATTGTAATGACAGGCCGGGCGGACAGAATACGGAAAAAAAATGCAAGGAGCTGGGGGCCGCAGAAACATTACTTATCAAGTTGGATCTCAGGGACAATAAAAGCATAGCAAACGCCGTTGATCGAGTTGTGAAGACGTTTGGAAACATCGATATTCTCATAAATAACGCTGGTGTCGCTGTCTGGAAGCCGTTACAAAAACAAAACCTTGCTGATATCGAAGATCAGATCAGGACAAACCTTGAAGGGCTTATCAAAATGACCTGGGCATGTCTGCCCTATGTGAAGGACATGATCATCAACATAGCAAGCGGCGCCGGCCAGACAGGCTTTGCGGACATTGCGCCTTATTGCGCCACTAAATTCGGCGTGCGGGGCTTTACCTATGCCCTTGCGCAGGAGATATCAAGACCAAAGATCTACGCTGTCAACCCTGACATGACCAAAACGAGGATGACCAACTTTCAGGGGCGGCCTGCTGAACAGGTTGCCCATGTTGTGTTAAATACGGCAAAGGGCAGGTACAGGAAGTCATCAGACAGTGATATTAACGTCTGGGATTATTATAAGTGATTTGGATAGGTTTGAGGGAGGGGAACTGTTATATTTCAAGTCTGACCGTAAACGTTTACCTATAAAGCCTTACCCATTCAATCCTTCAACTATCTCTCCCAGCACCTTTCCCGTGTTCTCTCTGAAAAGAACGGATGCAAGTTGGTCATATGGTGTTTCTGTACGGTTAATAAATATGAGTTTTGCCCCTGCCCTGTAAGCCTCTCTTGGGATTGAGGCTGCCGGTTCAACCTGCAGGGACGAGTCTGCCATTAGAAAAAGGTCACATCTCGAAGCACATTTATATGCATCGAGTACTTCTTTTTCAGGCATGGGCTGGCCAAAAGAAATAGTGGCCGGTTTTATAAACCCATTGCATGTATCACAGTGCGGATCAAGATTCCCTGACTCAAGAATAACCTGGATTTCTTCGATGGGCCACAACTTTCCGCACTGAACACAGATTGCTTTCCTGTTTGTACCGTGAAGCTCAATGACATTGGTGCTTCCTGCATCCTGATGAAGCCCGTCAATGTTCTGGGTTATAAGACAATCAAGTTTCCCCGTCTTTTCAAGCTCAGCAAGAGCTAAATGCGACTTATTCGGTTTTGCATTTTTCATCTCAAGGAATAATTCCTTTTTCATACTCCAGTATTCTACCCTCGCATTATGACTTGAAAGGAATTCCTGGAATGTAACAACTCTGTATCTGTCCCATACCCCTCCGGGACTTCTGAAATCGGATATCCCCGACTCGGTTGATACCCCTGCACCTGTAAAAGCAGTAATCTTTTTTGCTTCTTTGATAAGATTCACTGCCTGCTTTATCCTCTGGGAGTAGTCCATATTTCAGATTATAACTAAATCAAGAGATGAGCATAAAGCCGCCTGCGAAGTCGTGCGGGAGAAGATCGGGGAAAGCAATAGGGGAAAGTTGACTAATTCATCGACGCTCCTGCGACTGCTGCAAAACCGCTTTCTTTCCTATCCAGTCAAGTGTCGGCATGTATGGTGAGTCACCTTTGTGATCTCTTATGCGAGCGGAATTCCATAGTCTTCGGTAAAATCGTTCTTTTTTTCCCGTTGAATATCTTTGCGAAGATATGAAATTTGTTGCTCAAGGTATTGCCTGTGCTTTAGTAAATCTATTGTATTACATGCTGCCAATAAGGATTCATAATAATCAATTTTACCTTGCAACATTGGGACAGCGCTGCCAGACCAACCCGAGATCATGGGTTCAAGTGGGAGTTTCTTGAAATCATCAAACCTATTATTGTGTTGCAAGAAAATAGCCATGTGAGCGAGACGCCTATCAGTTGGGAAGATAGCGATCACGGTAAAAAAGAATTCCATAAACTCAGCATCATCGTGTCGCTGCAAAATAAGTCTGCCGAGGAACTTATCTTGTCTTTCCGTTATTGTGTCGCCAGATTTCCAATTCCTTCCTGTGCCAAAGAAGGCCTCTAAATAGGAATAATAGTGTTTTCCCTGTTCATGCTTAAATACCCTTTCTGCTATTTTATTCATTACTTCCTGGTAATCATCACGCTGCCAGATGAATGAATAATCCCGATGATCATCATGCCTGCTCACCCAGTCTTTCCTTTTGTACATGTCATCTATGTACTTATCAGTGAATGCCGGATCAATATCCAATATTCGTGCAAAAGTATGGCCGTCGAAATCAGCATGTACGTCTGTTCTATCGAGAACTAAGTAAGCGTCTTCCAATAGACTGAGATCTTCAGAAAAAATTTGTATGATTTCCTTATTTATCTCCGAGTAGGTGTTGAATAGTGGAGACAAAGAGGATGCGTGTTTCGGCTCATTCCCGACCTTGTCAAGAATTATCGCTATGACCTTGACGATAACCTTCTTATCAAGCGAACGATACTTCAGGAGAAAATCTAAATCATAAAGGAATTCTCCGGTTTCAGCATTCCTAAATAATTCATACAGTTGCTCTAAATGATCAAGTGTAATCTCTTGCAAAGGCAAGACTTGATAATAGCTGAACAGCCATCTTCTCTTGGATAAATAAGTAGGTTCAGATAGTGTCTTATAAGCTTGCTCACTTCCACAGGAGTCGACAAGGCATTTGACTAGAAAATACAGATTAATATTTAGAAAGTCATTCTCATGCAGATATTTGTTCAGAACATTAGCGTATAGGCTTGCATCATTTTCTGACAGGACAATGAGTGCAGTAACAAAACCCTGCGCAAATAGATATGATTTGTGCTGATCGGTAATCCTCTTATTTATTTCGTTACATTGCTTAAGCAAAGCATCATATTCTGCAATTCCATAACCTCTGAAATGCTCACTAATTCTTTTCTTCTTGTATTGATGATACTCCTCAAACCCAATCTTCAGTTCCTGTTTCTCGGTCAAATCAGATGCAAGAAGCTCATAGAGTAGGTACATTTCACTCTCGAAGCGCTCTTTTATATTAGGAGAGAAAGGCAAATTCAATCGTGATAACAGTTTTAAATATCCTTGAACAATAAAGCAATGCCAAATGTTCGATGGCTCCAGTTCCTTCTCAAAGAACTGCAGAACGTATACCGAGTCATCTCCCACAATTTCTTTCACTGAAACCTCAAAGCCCGCCCTTGGATGCCTGTATAAAAGATTCAGCACATCTTCTCTCAGGTTCCCATCGAATTGAAATAGATGACTCCAAATAGTTTTTCGGAGTTCTTTTAATGGAGGAGTATTTGGAAGGTCAAAATCAACTATGGTAATCGAATGATGCTTGGCTGATTTGGTAGATGAAAAGTGTGTGTGGAGATATTTTTCTGCAACGGCAACAAACAGCTTTCCAAAAAGTATATCTTTTCCTTGCCTTGATCGCTTCCACAGATTCTCAATAACGATTTTCTGTATTTGAAACCCTGATAAATAAGAGTTTGGTTCAAATCTAAACCCCTCAATCAGACAATGCAAAACCTGCGGCACATCTTCAGGTTGTTTGGGTATGTACTCAAATAATAGATTTATCGCGATCCTAAAATTGTCCACCTCTGCATTTTTGAATACCCTGAGTATGTTTAGCGCGGTAGGGAGAGGTGTATTTGAATTTGCCTCAAACTTTATATTGGCAATTTCAGTAGGTTTTAGCTCCATTGCATCTATTTTTTCTTTAACATAGAGCAAGGTATCGGTCTGCTTCCAAAACCAAAAAACCTCTATAAGTTGAAGAAAGTTGTTCTCATTTTTATCATTCTTGAGCACAGCCCACGTTCTATCTACAGCTGGCTGTATCTTTTCCATGATTTCATGGAAATTGAAGGCACTGAGTACAGGATTTATCGTATCCACAAGTCGTTGACGATAGCGAGGGAAGAGATGAGACAGGATTAACCCGAAATCTAATATTTTTTCCCTAAAGAAAACGCTATAGAACAGGTAAGTAGCAAGAACCTGGTCGGAAACTTTTACAACCTCGTTCTCATACATATCAAATACTTCTTTATCATGGAGTATTTTTACAACTTCCCAAAAATCGCTTTCCGAGATGTCAAACACTTTTTCAATGTCAGTCATCATTTCCTTGTGAGAACGATCAATACTTCGAAAGAAAGCCACAACACCAGCAACCTTGAGGACCATGGCGTTTTCCAAATCCTCAAGATCATGTCGGATTGATTCATAGTATTTATCATAAAGTTCAGACACATCAGCGATGCTTTCAAGTGTATTTTTTTCTTTAGCTATTTCAGAAGCCATGATTGCAAGACGCGGATTGCCTTGAGATATATCGACGATGCGGTCAAGGTAGTGATGATTCTTGATGCCGTACTCTTTCTCAACAAGTTGCTTGATCTGGTCATCACTGAGAGGCGATATATTTTTTTCGAAGGCGCCGCCGTAAGGCCTACACATCTCCCTTATCTTATCTATTGCATAGTCACGCACTGTAACAATGACCTTGATTAGCTGAGAAACTTGTTTATGTTGCAACAGCTCAATAATGTATTGAAACCCACTAATGCGATTAGCATCATCCACAAAAATAAGATAGTCACCTGGTGCCGAAAAATAAACACGAATATCCTCAAATAAATCTACCCCTCGATTAAATATGCACTGAACTTTAAAAGATGGGTTGTTCTCAATAAATTTCCGACAGCACTCCAAAGCCAGTCTGGATTTTCCCACGCCGGCCTGCCCCGAAATAATAACTAAATTGCTTTCGCCCATTGCAGTTTCAATCTGTCCGATTTCCTCTTCCCTAAAATGGAATGTGGTATCAAGCCTGGTTGCGAGTCTATTCTTGCTGTATAGATTTATAAATTTATCCATATCTACAATTTGCCCGGTATCTACCTCTATGCCTAAATAGTCTTTTGCGATGCCTGGGAACTTTTCCAATAAGTCGTAGGATATGGCCCCAATTCCAAAGACATTGAGATTAACCCCGTGTTTCTCGCATTCTATCCTTAGGCTTTCAAGCTCTATGGGCGACAACTCTGTTGTATGGCACAACACGACTTCATCTATCTTGTTTACAGAAATACCAGTCTTCTTGAAATCAAAACATTTCTTAAGATCACCCATAAACTTCCCAAAGATATTAGCTTCCTGTGTTGTTGAATATTCAGCAAAAATATAGTTTCCGTTTGAGAGAGGGATTAAGGTATCAGGGGTTCCCTTCCTTACTTTATTGCTACCAACAACGGCGCCGATGGGATTAATCTGTTGATATCCTTTTCTCAGAAGATAGGAATCAGCAAGTTTTTGAAATGCCCCGCCATCTAGTTCGAGGATCTTTTGTTGTATCTGGTTTATTTTAGCCATTTATTCGTATAACTTCTCAAATGAATGAACTATAGCACAGGGGCGGGTCTTGCCTCTTGATATAGCCCCCCGTGCGCGAAACAAGTAGGGGGCAGGTCTTGTTTCTTGATTTTGCTGCTGTCGCACATCTTCTCAATACGTCTTCTTCTCCCCAACCTTTCCGACGATCCCGAAAGCATGAAGACAGAATCGGGGTCAGGTCTTTCTTCTTGCATACCTATTTTTCTCCCATCAATCATCTGTCGCTGTCTGACAACTCTACAGTCAGGTGTTTAGGCTGAAGACTGTCCGCACACTGGCGGATTCACGGTTTATTGCCTCCAGCAACAGCGCAACTTCTATTAGCTTTTTCTTCATGCATTTAACCTGTTGCTTGTGTCCCTTATGCCTTATGTGCTTTTTCTGACTTCTTTGTATCGCCCTCTGCCTGTGCCTTTTTCTGTTCTTCGTACATAGCAATGAAGTTCACTGGATCAAGATGAAAAGGAGGGATACCAGCCCTTCTTGATAAATCGGCCAGAGATTCCCTTATGTAAGGAAAGATTATTGAAGCGCAATTAATACGAGCTACTTTTTCAAGCTCCTTTTTCTGCGGCAGTTTTTGGAAAGTGAATAATCCCTTGATAGCAATATTAAACTGAAAAGGTTGTTTTTTGTTGTCCGATGAAATGGAAACGATAACGATGGCTATCTTGTCTTTTTTCTCAAACGATACATTTATGCCATAGTGGATTTCAACAGGCTTATCCTTTTCAGGTTTGAAATCAGTATTGATCGCAAAATGGCTTTCTATCTGTTTAATGGCGGCAATCTTGAACTTAAGTTCCATAAGCCACTTCTTCCATACGAATTGAAAACTCCTTAGTCTTGGTCTTATATCTCTTAAAGGATTTCAAATCCTCGATGCTGATCACCTTTTTCTGTATATGCTGGGCCAACTTCTTTGCTTCGTTCTTTTGGATAACATTTAAAGTAAACGGATATGAATCTAATATCCTCAGGAGATTATCCATCCCTCGACTCTGGCATACCTTGCCTGATTCATAACGTGCGAAGCTTTTGAGCCCACCACCAAGGATTTCGGCCATTTCCTCTTGTGTAAGATTCAGCTTCTTCCTGACATTCTTTATATCCTCTCCGGTTAACAATCCGTCAACTGTACGCTGAAAATCTTTCAGAAATTTCCCGGATTCTTTCAAGGTTGATTTATCGACAATTGCTTCACTGCATTCATCACACTTGTAGGTTATGTAATTAGGGATTATTGTAGTCTCGCCCTTGTATTCAAAAGTTTCGCTGCCTACTTCCTTCTTTAACGTACCAACGCCACAGATAGGACATTTCTTGGCTCTCATTTTATTGATTTCCTCCTTCATCTTGTTTAAACTGAATAAGTACCGTTTTTCTTTTATCAGTAGATAATTGCAGCTTTATATATAAATCTTTTTCGTCGTCTTTGATTTTATAGACATCCTGCCATACCTCAGAATTATAATAATATGTCATGGATTTATAAAAATTCTGCCTGCCTAATTTATTGATTACTTCCACTATATCTTCTTCATCCATATACCCAAACGCAACTGCACTTTTCTGTGCAGTTGCTGTTATTACTCGGGATGATTCTTTCTTGAACAGCCTTTTGAGTTTCTTGAGGTCGTGGTGGGGTTTACGCTTTTCCATCGAGACAATTTTAGCACAAATAGCAGCATATAAACCTTAACCTCCTACAAAGACGATAGTAAAATGTGATCATGGCAGAGTTTATTTCGTATCATTATGATACTAAAAATAAGGATTTATCAAGTAGTGAATATTTTGAGTATTTGATGGCGCCGAATTAATAACTATTCGAACATAATATCTTTAGGAACTGTATTGAGCCTTTTCAGAAAAGCGGTGAGGGCTTGCCGGACAAATAATTGATGCTCTTTGTGTGGGTCGATCAGAGGAGTTTATTAGGGACACATTCCATATTTAAAATACCTCTTCCTCTCCCCAACCTTTCCGACGATCCCGAACGGCCGTGAAGTGTGAAACGTAAAGAGTCTCCGTCTGACTGCTGAATGTGGCTTCTCTTATCATTACTCTTCACGATCATTATAATCTTACCCTTTTTCCTCTCCCCTCTTAAATCCAATCTTCCGCTTAGTTTTTTCAGGGGGCGACATGAGCTGCCGGATAGCATTAAAAATCGCTTTTATTTCATCGTCGTGTTTTTCTATCTTCCGTTCAAGCTGTGCTAACTTATGAGCAAGTTCTTTATTCGTGGAGATCATTTCCCGCAGTTTGACAAATGCTCGCATTATGGCAATATTGATTTTTATAGCCTGTTCGCTACTGAGGATGCTGGAAAGCATGGCGACTCCTTGCTCGGTGAACGCATAGGGTAAAGAGCCTCCAAAATACTTCTTGTGTGGTATCACATTTTGTGATACCAGTTGTTCAGCTTCAGTCTTGTTGATCTGAAACATAAAATCTTCAGGGAGACCGGTCTCGATTGCGTTTGACCTGTTCATTCAGCCGTTTCGTAGATACACCATAGAGAATTGCTAAATCAGGAGGGTTACAGGTATCAGGCCTTGAATAATGAGTTATGTAAGACAATCGCGCTACGGTTCACTGGGTCTTGATAAAAAATTCTGAATATCTAATTCCATTCCCGCATATTTCTTCAGATGTTGAATCTCCGGTGGCCATTTTCCCGGGTCTGGCTCTGTTAAGAATATTTTTAAATCTTCGCTTCGAAGCCCTTCTAACTCCTCGCTATGAAGATTTACTTTTAACATTACTATCTTCTCTGGTTGAATTATATTATATCTCTTAGGAAATATTTAAACAGGGTAGAATTTTAGAGGGCAATAAGGGAGATAAGAGCTGAGCACGGGGCAAAAGGATTCACATGTTCTCCAAACATTATCCTTCAGCTTTTCTCACCTGACCAATATGTTCAAATGAATATTTCCGAATGTTCCGGAAAAGGATCGATTATGGTATATTTCTTGTAAGGCAGAAAGGAATTTCTTACAATACTATATGACTACAGAGGCTGCACTTTTACTTCTTGAATCATTATTGCTTGCATTTACGCTCATACTCCTTATTTTCAGCATAAAGGAGGGACGAGGGAGAAAAAATCTTTTATTGGAAGTTGAGAAAACAACAAAGGTCCTCACACGCCAGGAATACTTTTTAACTGTCATGGATGCGATGCTGGATGCAAAGGTCGAAGTCGTTGGGTTTATCACGGGTAGACTTCCGACAGGTGAGGATAAGAAAAGGACGAGGGCTATCATCAATAATATCGAGAGGTTGGCAAAAGAAGGTGTGAGCGTTAAATACCTTATTCCGAAGTTTCACGATAGATTACACATAGGTCATCTGTATACGAAAGCAGGTGCACAGGTACGATACGGCAGCTGTCCGATTGTCCATGACGTTCGTTATATCGTTGTCGATGACAGGCTTGTTGTAATCGGTATGCCCGAAAGCACAGGTGAAAAGGAGGCAACGAGGAAAGGTTACAGGATTCCCTCTGAAGGACTTGCAGCAATACTCAGGGAATATTTTTACAGATGCTGGGAGGGAGACGTAGGCTATGTGGAATATCTCAGAGAAGTGATAAAGCAGACCGGTGCAACCCCAAAGGTTCTTGCACAGGAGATTCAAATAGATGAAGATGAAATTGAAAAGATTGCATCAGGATAAAAGTGAAGTTCCGAATATGAGTTGGCAAAAATAGAATAAGCCTGCCAATAGATGAAAAGGGCTATCCGCTTGACTCAAGTAGGCACAACATATCGTGGTTTATGGCCATATTAAGCCGCCACGAATGTCTCGCCCTTTTACAGGTTCAATGCTAACAGCCTGTTGG
>Ga0315281_10010766_pt1 | contig 12569 bp, 10 predicted proteins | sample YL17G07_0_MG_FD_204540 | JGI IMG/M metagenome (GOLD analysis project Ga0315281, IMG submission 204540) | Sediment microbial communities from Yellowstone Lake, YNP, Wyoming, USA - YL17G07_0 | ecosystem: Environmental > Aquatic > Freshwater > Lake > Sediment | place: USA: Wyoming | collected... | reverse complement strand
GCCTCGTCGTCGTCCCGCCGCACGCGTATGCGACGATAACGGCGTGACCCGGCAACCAGCTCTCGAACCCGCCGATCGGCCGTTCGCCGTTGTCGACATCGGGTCCAACTCCGGTCGGATGATCGTGTTCCGCCTCTCCGAGGGCGAGCACCTCGATGTGATCGAGGATGCGCGAGCGCCCCTGCGGCTGGCACGAGCCCTTCGGGACGCAGATGCACTTGGCCCCGAAGCGATCGAACGAACCCTCGAAGCCCTGCGGGATTTCCGCGCCGTCGCAGACGGCGCGGGGGCCACGCGGATGATCGCGGTAGCTACCTCGGCCGTCCGTGATGCCACGGACGGCGAGGAACTTGTTCAACGGGCCGCGCGGATCGGCGTGCCCCTCCAGGTCATCGACGGAAACCTCGAGGCACGCCTGGGGTTCGCCGGGGCCGTTCACGACCTCCCCGTGGTGTCGGGTTTCACGATGGACGTCGGGGGCGGAAGCGTCGAACTCGGTCGCTTCGTCGATCGCGCGCTGCAGACCTCTTGGTCTCTGCCGTTAGGTTCGCTCCGCGTCTCCGACCGGTTCCTGGAACACGACCCTCCGGCGGAGAAAGAGCTGAAGTCGCTTCGGCAGGCGGTGACCGAGGCGCTCGACGACGCCGGAGTGACCGAACTCGGCAAGCGCGAATCCCTGGTCGGGATCGGTGGCACCATCCGGAACCTCGCGAAGATCGACCTTCGCCGGAACGACTATCCGCTTCCCGTGCTGCACGGCTACGAACTAGACAGCGGGCGTCTGGAGGATCTGGTCGCAGACCTGTCGGCGCGGACGCAACAGCGCCGCCGGCAGGTGGCCGGCCTGAACCCCGATCGGGCGGACACCATCGTCGGCGGCGCGGTCGTCATCCAACAGATCGCCCGCCACCTGGGCGCATCCAACGTCGTGGTGTCCGGGAGAGGGCTGCGCGAAGGGCTCGCGCTGGCGGAGATCGGAGCCGGCGTGCCCTCGCCCCTGTTCGTTCGGATGATCTCGGTTGCGACGCTGGCGGCTCGGTTCGCCACGTGGGACCCGGCGATGGCCGAGCGTCGGGTCGGCCTCGCGAGGGCGCTGCTCGAGAGTCTGGACCCGGTCTCACCTGTGGCCGTTCGGGAGATGCTGGAGCACGCTGCCGCGTTGGTGGACGTGGGTCGCGCCATCGACTACTACGCGCGCTTCGAACACGCGGCCATGATCGTGACCGCGGCAGACTTGGGCGGTTTCAGCCACGCGGACCTCGGCGCCCTCACCGCCATCCTGCGCCAGGCCGACGATGCGTCGCGTCTGGGGCCGTTCGGACGATTGGTCGCTGTGGAAGACCGGCCCGCGGTCCTGCGGGCCGCAACTGCACTCGCGCTCGCTGAGGAACTCAACCGGCGGATCCCACCCGGGCGTGCGGCCACCATCACCTGTAACGTCTTGGAAGGAGGGTTCGAAGTCATCGCCCCCGTTCCGCCGGGCTGGCGCCCGCGTGGGGTGGCCGATCGGTTCGCCCGCGTGTTCGGTCGTCCGTTGCTGCTCGTCCCCACGGATAGCGCGTCCGGGACCGTTCCTGCGATCTGAGTCAGAACGATCGGCCGGTCAAGCATCGAAGGCGGCCGAGGAGGCGTAGGCGCGCTCGACGACGTCCAGGATCACGCGACCGTCGGCGCCATCGGGACGTGGCCGGCGTCCCTGGCTGATGGCGTCAAGGAATTCGGTCATCTGGGCGGTGTACATCGGTTGGGTGCAGTGCTCGTAGTCCTGGCTCGGTTCCTCTCGGGGGAAGATCCGGGCATAGCCCTTGGTCCCGTAGACCTCTGTCTCGGCCTCCAGCCCTTCTTTGTGCGGGTGCCACCAGCCGGACTCCACCAGCGAGTTGGTGCCGTTCGTCCACGAGATGAGCAGGATGCCGTCGTCATCGACGTCATAGGTCCCGAAGTGGGTGCCGACGGTGGCACACACGCTCTGGGGAAGCGGATCACCCAACAGATAGCGAACCGTGTCGATGGCGTGCACACCCATATCCACCAACGCGCCGCCACCGGCGAAGCGTTTCTCCGTGAACCAACCCGTCGGACCCCAGTTGGAATGGACACCGTAGCCTCGGGTCTTCACCACCACACCGAATTCGCCGGAGGCGATCCGGGCGCGCATCGCTTGCACGTCCGGGTGGAACCGCCAACAGTGCGCGACCATGAGCTGTGCACCGCCGCGTTCGGCTGCGGCGATCATCGCGTCGCACTCCGCCACGCTCACGGCCATCGGCTTCTCGACCATCACGTGCTTGCCCGCTTCCAGCAACGCGATCGCCTGTGGTGCGTGGAGATAGTTAGGAGTGGCGATGATGGCCGCATCGATCCCGGGGTCTACGGCCAGAGACTCCCAATCGGTGGTCACCCTGGGGATGTCATAGGTTTCGGCGAACGCCTTCGCGCTCTCCTCTCGGTGGTTCGCGATGGCGACCAGTTCGTCTCCATGGGAGAGGACGGCGCGCGCATGGAACTCCTGGATCCATCCGCAGCCGAACAGCGCTACACGCATCGTTGGGTACCCGAGCCGAGCCGGTACCGGTGCGCGCTCATCCCTTCACCCCGGTGAGCGTGATCCCCTGGATGAACGCCTTCTGCGCGAACAAGAACAGGATGATCACCGGCAACATGAACACGATCGATGCGGCCATCTGCAGATTGAACAGGACCGCTCGATGGGCCGTCGTGAAGTTCTGCAGTCCAACCGACAGCGTGAAGATGTTCTGGTTGTTGTTCGCGTACAGCAGCGGTCCGAAGAAGTCGTTCCATGCGTAGAGGAACTCGAAGAGCGCGATGGCGGCGATGGCGGGCTTGGCGAGCTTCACCACCACGTTCCACATGATCTGGAACTCGTTGGCACCATCCACGCGGGCGGCATCGATCAGTTCCTCGGGGATCGTCATGAAGAACTGGCGCAGGAGGAAGATCGAGAACGCATCGCCGAAGAACGCCGGAACGATCAACGGCTTCAGCGACCCGAGCCACCCCAGCCGCGCGAAGATGATGTAGAGGGGCACGATCGTGACCTGGGCCGGAAGCATCATCGTCGCGATCACGATCAGGAACACCGCTTGGCGGCCGCGCCAGCGGATGCGTGAGAGTGCGTAGGCCACCGGTACCGACGACAGCACCACGCCCAGGCTCCCCAATCCGGCATAGACGACGGTGTTCCATGCGTATCGAACGATGGGAGCATCGTTGAAGATGGTCCGATAGTTGCTCCACTGGAAGGGATGTGGCCAGAGGTCGCGGGACAGCGCCTGGTGCTGCGTCATCAGGGACGTCAGCACCACGAAGACGAACGGCGCCACGAACATGACGGCGAACGTGATGGCCAGCGCATGGTTCCCGACCGCGATCAGGCGGCGACGGCGTTTGGCAGCCGACGGCGGGACCCGCCGCCCGGCAAGCAGCGCGGCGGCGTCCGCAGGGCGACCCGACACATCCGACGCCACGCTCATCTACCGGAACCCTCCCTGGTAGTACACCCAGCGGTTGGACGACCGGATGAGCGCCAAGGTGCACACCATCACGATGACGAACAACACCCACGCCATCGCGCTCGCGTACCCGAGGTGGAACTCCTCGAACCCCTGGTGGTAGAGCTGGATCGTGTAGAAGAGCGTCGACTGGTTCGGCGAACCCAACCCGCCGGCGTTAGCCCCGGCTCCTCCCGTGCCGAGGCCCACGACGTAGGCCTCGGTGAAGTACTGGAACCCATAGATGACCCCGATCACCGTTGAGAAGAAGATGACGGGGCTGATCATTGGGATCGTGATGTTCCGGAACTTCTGCCATGCGGATGCGCCTTCGATGTCCGCGGCTTCGTAGAGGTGGGTCGGCACATCCAGCAAGGCTGCCAGGAAGATCACGATGGCCTCGCCGACACCCCACATCCCCAGCAGCACCAGGCCGGGTTTGGACCACGCGGGATCCAGGAACCACAGTGGGGTCGGGAGGTGAAGGAGGCGGAGGATCGAGTTCACTGGGCCGTTCGAGCTGAGCAGATAGATGAAGGAGAGCGCGGCGGCAACGGCCGGGACCATGGTGGGAAGGAAGTAGAGCGTCCGGTAGATGCCCTGTCCTCGTTTCGGTCGCGTCAGCGCCCACGCCACCGACAGCGCGAACACGATCTGCAGCGGCGTTCCGATCGCGACGATCCACACGGTGTTCGCCAGGGATTTCCAGAAGAGTGGATCCTGCGTGAACAGGTGCTGATAGTTGAAGAGACCGACCCATCGAGGACTCAGCCGGATACCGTCGTACTTCGTGAAGGAGAAGTAGAGCGTGGCGAACATCGGGTACACGTAGAACCAGAGGAACCCGATGACCCAGGGCGACATGAACGCCAGGATCACCAGGGCCCGCCGGCGGCCGCGCCGACGGCGGAGCTGTTGTCGCTCCGCCGTCGTCGCCTGCACCGTGACCGCCACCGCCATCAGGTGACCGGCTAGCCCAACGTGAACTGCTGGTCGATCTGCCCGGCTAGATCCTGCAAACCCTTCTGCAGATCGGGCACCTTGCCGGCCTCCCAGTCATCGAGGAACGACGCGAGCATGTCGCTGTCGGCCTGACCGATCACCGTGAGCGGTTTGAATGCCGAGTTCGGGTTGGCGAAGATGTCCAGGAACGTCTGGAAGTGCGGGGTGGCCGTGAGTTTCGGATCCTTCAGCGCCTCGAAGGTCGTCGGCACGTTACCGAGCGTTTCCGCGAGCTTCTCCTCCGCTCCGGTGTCCAAGGCCAGGTACTTGAGCAGTAGCCACGCCTCAGCCGTGTGCTCGGCATTGGCCGGGATCCCGATGACGTCTCCGCCGATCGTCCCGCCTCCGTACTGCGATGCAGCGGAGTCCAGCACCGGGAAGGGAGCGGTTTCGTAGTTCACCTTGGCCTTGTCGGTGGTGATGAACGCCGTTCGCCACTCTCCATCGATCGTCATGGCCAACTGCCCGGTCTCGAAGCCCTGCGAACTGGACCATTCCGAGTTCGGGCCACCCAGGTTCGCGAAGAAGTCCTTGAGCTTCTGATACCCGTCGGGACCGTAGACGTCGGTGATGAACTTCTGCTGCCAGGTGAACAGGGACGCCCAGGAAGGGTCCGTTGCGAAAGCCGACTTCCCACTCGAGTCGTACCACTGGCTGCCGCTGAAGACGCCGCCGTAGAGCGCCGCGTCTTCGTAGAACCCATTCAGCGGCATGAACCCGGCGACCTTGATGGACCCGTCGGGGTTCAGCACGGTCAGCTTCTTCGCGTCGGTCTCGAGTTCGGACAGGGTCTTCGGCGGAGACGAGATGTGTGCCGCCGAGAACATGTCCATGTTGTAGTAGAGCCCGTACGCGTCGGTGAGCACCGGCAGCGTGCACTGGTTCCCCTTGTAGCTCGTATAGCGCAACGCCGGCTCCGGCACGAGGGCCGTGAGATCCGTCCCGTCCTGCTGGAGGAACGTGGTCAGGTCCTGGTAAGCCCCGCTGTCACAGAACTTCGCAACGTTGTCGGGCCCGGGGCTGATAGCGATGTCGGGCGCCGAGTTGCTGTTCACCGCTCGGAGGTAGTCCTGATCACTCTTGGCGGGCGTGTGGTTGATGGTGATCCACGGATACTTCGCCTTGAAGTCGTCCAGGACACCCTGATATTGCGTGAACTCGTGGCCCGTGTAGAAGCTCCACACGTTGATCGTGACGGGGGTGTGCGCCGCCCCGCTTGCGGTGTTCACGGGCGCAACGCTGCTGCTCCCACCCGCCGTGCACGCCACCGTGATCATCGCGAACAACGCGATACATCCGACCATCCTGCGTCTCATCGTACGAACCCCCTCATCTTCGCCGACTGGGTCTTCCTATCACAGCTTGCCGCGGTGGCGGGTTCCGTCCCGCCGGCCAAGGCCCTCAGGGACCACCTCCACGTCCACTCGATCGCGTGAACAGACGGTCCTGCGCAGCCTCCAGCGCCAACGACACCGCACCATGCAGCTCGGCATCAACGCCGAGCCCCGAAGATTCGATGCGTGGATGAAACGGTGAGATCGCCTTGAGTTCGCGCTCTACGGGCTCCAGCAGGAGATCTCCGTTGCGACCGATCCCGCCTCCCACGATGACCAACTCCGGATCGATGATCGGGCTGATCGCGGCGATGGCGAGCGCGATCCGGCGAGCGACCGTGTCCACGACCGTCAACGCCCGCACGTTTCCCTCCCGCGCTGCGTCGAAGATCTCTCTCGAGGTGAACGTTCCCCGCATCCCGGCAGCTTTCGCGACGCCCACCACCCCGTCGGCGCCAAGGGCAGCCTCCAAGGCTCCACTCTTGCGGACCGCTCGATCGTGCGGATCCGTGGTTGCGAGCGGCAGGTAGGCCACCTCACCCGCCGAACCGTGGCTCCCTCGATAGAGCTCGCCGCGCAGGACCAGGCCCAACCCGACGCCCGTTCCCACGTGGAGATAGACGAAGTTGTCGACATCCTTACCCAGCCCGTGCCAGCGCTCCCCCAGCGTGGCCAGGTTGACGTCGTTCTCGAAGCGCATGGGAACGCCGAGCATCTTCCGGAGTTCGTCGAAGACACCTTGGCGGCCCCAGCCCGGGAGGTTGTGCGCCATCGCCACGTGTCCCGTTGAGGGTTCGAACACTCCCGGGCTACCGACGACGGCAAAGGTCAAGCGCCGCCGCGGCACGCCGGCCTCCGCGGCCAGGGCGTGTGCCGTCTCGGCGACCTGCTGGATGAGGGTCTTCGCGCGGCTCGCTTTGGCGCGCACGTCGGCGCGAGCGACGATCTCCCCGGTGAGGTTCGCGATGGCCCCTCTGACGCGGGCGGCCCCGACGTCGAGCCCCAAGACCCAGCCGGCCCCGGGGTTCAGTTCGTAGAGGATGGCGGTGGGGCCCTTGCCGCCAGAAGTTCGGCCGGCCTCTCGAACCAGATCCGCCGAGGCAAGGGTCGTCAGCGCCTGTGACACCGTCGGCTTGGAAAGTCCGGAGTCACGCGCGAGCTGTGCACGAGAGACCGGACCGCGTTCGCGGATGAACTCCAGGACGGTGCGTTCGTTCATGGCGCGCAAGAGACTTGGAGTCCCCGCGGCGAACCGCCGGCCGACGCTGGTGCCGATCACTGCCCTCCCGGATAAAGGAAACTTTCCTAACTGAACGGCCGGATGCTACGCTCGGGACCTTCGCCAGGTCAAGGCAACAGGCGAACGAAACCCGCACGCAAGAGGGAGCGACGGATGGCAGAGCTCGCGATCAACGGTGGCACTCCGGTTCGGTCCACGGGATATCCGGCCTGGCCCGAGCGCGACGACGACGCCTATGTGGAGGCCGTGAGCCAGGTGGTCCGCAGTGGCGATTGGGGCGGATTCCCGGAACCGGGTCGCAATGGCGAGGCGTTCGAGAAGGCGTTCGCGGCATATCAGGGCGCGGAGCACGGGATCCTCATGATGAACGGCACGGTCACGATGGAGGTGGCCTGCAAGGCGCTGGGCATCGGGTGGGGCGATGAAGTCATCATCCCGGCCCTCACGTTCTCGGCTACGGCGTATGCACCGATGGCGGCCGGAGCCCTCCCCGTCATCGTCGACGTCACGCCCGACACCTGGACCATCGATCCGGCGCAAGTGGAAGCCGCCATCACCCCGCGCACACGAGCCATCATCCCTGTTCACCTGGGGCACCAGATGGCCGACATGGATGCGTTGACGGCCATCGCCTCGACCCACGGACTCGCCATCATCGAGGACTGCGCACACGCGCACGGCCAGCGATGGAACGACCGCGGTGCGGGATGCATCGGTGCGTTCGGATCGTTCAGCCATCAGTCCTCGAAGATCCTCACATCGGGCGAAGGCGGGACCCTGCTGACCAACGACAACAACATGGCCATGCGCGCGCATTCGATCATCGACTGCGGGCGCCCCAAGGATCCCGAGGAGAAGCAGTACACCTTCGGAGCCAACTACCGGCTCAGCGAACTCAATGCCGCTCTCTTGGTCGTGGCGATGCAACGGTTCCCGGCCCAACAGGAGCAGCGGGCGATCGCCGGCAAGGCGTTCGAGGCGCTCGCGGCACAGATCCCCGGGATCCGTGTCATGCCGCATGACCCGCGGATCACCCGCTGGAGTTTCTACAACTACATCCTCGCGATGGATCCGGCGGCCTTCGCCGGACGCACCAACGAGATCGTGTGCGCGGCTCTGGAGGCTGAGGGCATCCAGGCGGAGGTTCAATACCCGCCGATGAACCGGTACGACCTGTTCCAGCCCCACCTCAGCAGGCTCCCCGTCGCCGTGGAGTACGCCGACCGTCTGAACCCCCAAACGATGTCGTTCCCCGTGGCAGAAGCTGCAGGACTGCGCGAGTCGATCTACTTCATGGAGACCACGTTCCGCGACGGTCAGCGCGGGATCGAGGACGCCGCCGAGGCGCTCGGGAAGATCCAACGCCACGCGGACGAACTCCCCACCGGCTGAAGGTTGTTGCCCGGACGCCGACCCTGCGACTAGGGGAAGAAGCGAGGCAGGAGATCACGGTTGGCCTCGAGGAGTGCGGCGAGCAAGGGCGCGGCAACCTCGTAGTCCCCGACCAAAGGATTCGCCATGAGCGCCTTCAGCGCCCCGTCGCGACTCCCCGACTTCGCTGCCTCAGCCGCAAGCAGTTCGTAGGCCTTCGCGTGTTGGACCAGTCCGAGCAATTCAGGGGCCAACGGCGCGGTCGGCAAGGGGTGGGCCCCGTCCCGATCGACCCTCGCTGCAACCTCGACCACGGCGTCGTCGGGGAGATTGGGGATCGCGCCGTCGTTCCGCACGTTCACGACCTGCACGTCGCCCGTTCCGGCGTGGAGGGAGGCGATGAGCGCTGCAGCCGCATCACTGTAGAACGCACCGCCGCGCTCCTCCAGGAGCTTGGGCTTCGTGTCCAAGTTCGGGTCTTTGTAGAGCTCCAAGAGGCCGGCTTCGATCTCCATCACCTCTTGCGCGCGGATGTGTCCGCCCCGGAGTTCGTCCATGACGCGGCTGGTCAGGTAGTAGTAACGCAGGTAGTAAGAAGGGATGGCGCCGAAGGTCCGCACCAGGGCACCCGGCATCTCGTCCTCCCACTCCTGCCAGAACCGACGGTAGCGTTCGGACGCGTTCGCCGCGGCGCCCGCCTCAAGCAGCTCCGGAAGCCGGTCCACACCGTCGACCAGCACGGAGCGCTCCCAGGTCAGGTGATTCAGCCCCACGTGATCCATCCGTACACGGTCCGGCGGCACCTCGAAGAGCTTGGCGAACTCGCGCTGGAACCCGATCGCCACGTTGCAGAGCCCCAGCGCGCGATGTCCCTCATCCAGCAACGCCTGCGTCACCAGCCCGGTCGGGTTCGTGAAATCTACGAACCACGCCCCGGGGGCGCCGCGCTCGGCCGTGAGTTCGGCCAGCTCCAGGACGACGGGCACCGTCCTGAGTGCTTTCGCGAACCCCCCGGGGCCGGTGGTTTCTTGCCCGATACAGCCGAACGACACCGGGATCGTCTCGTCCTTGTAGCGGGCTTTGTTCCCGCCCACGCGAAGCTGCACCACGACGAAGTCGGCGCCCTCGATGGCGTCATCGCGCGAAAGGGTTCGGCGAACCGTGCCCGACCAACCCGCGCGCCTCGCCATCCGTTCGGCTAGGGCTCCGACGATGTCGAGTCGTTCCGGGTCGATGTCCAGGAGCACGAGTTCGTCGATGGGGAGACGGTCGCCGCGAGTCACGAAGCCCTCGACGAGCTCCGGTGTATACGTGCTCCCCGCACCGACGACTGCCACCTTCACACCCATGCTCGCGGCATCGTACACTCCCCGGCGTGAAATCGTTAGGAAACTTTCCTGACCCATTCATCGAAGAGATCCCGGGGCAGCGCGGGACCCTGCGCCGGGCTGCCGCCGGTGTCGGTGACCCACCAGACGTCTGCGCTCACTCCCATCGCAGACCTCGCAGCGGGCGAGGGTGTGCTGTTCACCCATGAGTGAGGCCAGGCGTGTCGCCTTGACGTTCGACGCGGAACATCCGGACCGCCCGGGTTGCCCCCCGGGGAATGCAGACAAGATCTTGGACATCCTGCAGGACGAGGGCGTCAGAGCCACGATCTTCATCCAGGGGAGGTGGGCGCAGGCGTATCCGGTCACAGCGAAACGCATCGCGGACGACGGACATCTCATCGGCAACCACTCCCACTATCACGCTCGTATGCCGCTGCTGCGCGAAGACGGGATCGCGTCAGACGTCGGGGATGCCCAAGAAGCCATCCTGCGGATCACCGGGACCGACCCCCGTCCGTGGTTCAGATGTCCGTTCGGAGAAGGCCACGACGATGCGAGTGTCCTCGCCGGACTGGCCAGGCTCGGCTACCGGGACATCCATTGGAACATCGAGCTCGAGGATTGGGAACCACGGCGAACGGGGGATGACATCGCGACAGACGCGATCACCGGCGTTCGGGATCGCATCGACGAAGCCATCATCCTCCTGCATACGTGGCCGGCCGCAACCGCGGAGGCGATCGGACCGATGATCACCGGACTGCGCAAGATCGGCGCCGAGTTCGTCACAGTCGATCAGCTGGAGAGGGCGGGCTGAATGGGGACGCGGCGCGCTGCGATCTTGGCGGTGGATGCGGGCGGTTCGAAGATCGACGTGGCCCTGCTGCGGCGCGACGGCACCGTGCTGGGAGCGGCACGGCTACAGGTCTCCAACCATTCCGGCACCGGGACCGGAACCGAGGAGCATCTCCTCCAGGTCGTCGACGCGGTCCAAGCCGCGGCGCTGGATGCCGGGATCGATCCGTCCCGGCTACCGGTCGCAGACCTTGGGATCTACTGCCTCGCGGGGGCCGATCTTCCCGCCGACGATCGCAGACTTTCGAAGTGGCTCGGCCGCCGCGGCCTCACCGCGACCGATGTGGTCCGCAACGACACATTCGCGGTGCTTCGCGCGGGTACCGAGCGACCCTGGGGCATCGGAGTCGTGTGTGGGTACGGCACCAACTGCGCCGGGGTGGCTCCCGACGGACGGATCACTCGCTTCCCGGCCGTGGGGACCATCTCCGGAGACTGGGGAGGTGGTGCCGATCTTGGCCGGGCGGCGATCTGGTACGCCATCCGCGCCGAAGACGGAAGAGGGTCCAAGACGATGCTGGCATCTACCGTTCCCGCGTTCTTCGGGATGCGAAGACCTCGCCAAGTGCTCGAGGGCTTGTACTTCGGCAGGCTGGACGAGGAGCGGATCGTCGGCTTGGCCCCGATCGTGTTCGAGGCGGCCACGGCCGGCGACGCGATCGCGCTGGGGCTGGTCGAACGGCAAGCCGACGAGGTGGCCGTCATGGCGACGACAGCCATGCGCCGGCTCCGGATGACGAAGCTCGATCCCGACGTCGTCCTGGGCGGTGGCATCTTCAGGACCCGGAACGCGTCGTTCTTCGAACGCATCGATGCATCCATCCACGTGGTCGCTCCGCGGGCCAACGTCCATGTCCTGACCGATCCGCCGGTTGTCGGTGCCGCTCTCCTGGGACTCGACCGCCTGGGCGCCCCGCACGCTGCACAGGCAAGAGCCAGACGGAACTTGACCCACGATCGGCTGAGCGCCCACACTGCCGGCTGAGGAGGACCCATGGCGAAGATCGTGCTCCAGAACGTCTCGAAGGTGTTCGGCAACGATGTCATCGCGGTCAACGACGTCTCGTTGGAGATCGGCGACGGCGAGTTCATGGTGCTGGTCGGGCCTTCCGGCTGTGGCAAGTCCACCATCCTTCGGATGCTGGCCGGTCTTGAGGAACTGACGTCCGGGGAGCTCTACATCGGCGACACGCAGGTCACCGACCTGCCCCCCAAGGACCGAGACATCGCGATGGTCTTCCAGAACTACGCGCTGTATCCGCACATGACGGTGGAGCAGAACGTCGGCTTCGGATTGAAACTGCACAAGACACCGAAAGCCGACCTTCAGAAGAAAGTGGCCGACGTGTCGAAGATCTTGGGTCTGGAGCCGCTGATGCAACGCCGCCCTGCCGAGCTTTCCGGTGGCCAACGGCAGCGGGTCGCTATGGGTCGAGCCATGGTGCGCGAGCCCCGCGCCTTCCTCATGGACGAACCACTCTCGAACCTGGACGCCAAGCTCCGTGTGCAGATGCGCAGCGAGCTCAGCCGCTTGCACGAACGGCTCCGCACCACCACCGTCTACGTGACGCACGACCAGGTCGAGGCCATGACGTTGGGTCATCGGGTGGCCGTGCTGAAGGACGGGGTCCTGCAACAGGTGGACACTCCGCAGAACCTCTACAACAACCCGGAGAACCTCTTCGTGGCCGCATTCATCGGCTCACCTCCGATGAACCTGGTTGAAGCGAAGGTGACGGGGAACACCGTGTCGTTCGGGCCGATCACGCTGCCGGTCGGTACGCGGACATCATTAGGCGAGTACGACGGCCGAACGGTGATCCTGGGGATCCGCCCTTCTGACATGGAGGATCACGCCGTGTGGAGAAGTGAGGACCTGCCGACGATCGACGTGGTCGCGGAGGTGACCGAGGAACTGGGCTCA
>Ga0315281_10010765_pt1 | contig 12569 bp, 7 predicted proteins | sample YL17G07_0_MG_FD_204540 | JGI IMG/M metagenome (GOLD analysis project Ga0315281, IMG submission 204540) | Sediment microbial communities from Yellowstone Lake, YNP, Wyoming, USA - YL17G07_0 | ecosystem: Environmental > Aquatic > Freshwater > Lake > Sediment | place: USA: Wyoming | collected... | reverse complement strand
CTTTGGATTCCATGGTCTCAGTGACCACATTCAAAATCTGATTGAGATCGAAGGGCTTGGAGATAAAAAAATCGAGACCATACTCCTCCATTTTCCCCCGACTCATTTCCATCCCCCATCCTGTAATCATTCCTACGGGGGTGTGGGGGCTTATCTTTTTAATCATTCTGCAAACTTCCCAACCTGACATCCCGGGCATTCCCAAATCGGTGAGAACCAAATCAAATTTCCCTTCCTTAAAGAGCTGAATGCCCTTTTCCCCATCCTCAGCCAGGGTCACCTGATGGTTGACTTGAGCGAGAGTCCGAGAAAGCACGCTTCGGACGAACTCCTCGTCATCGATCACCAGAATATGAGCCTTCCTTCCCTTTTTGATGGTTGGGGGAGAGATCGCTTCTTCTCTTCCCTCCCCTCCAACGGGCAGAATGATGGTAAAGGTCGTTCCATGTCCAACTTTGCTTTCAACCTCGATCTCTCCTCCAAACCTTTTGATGATTCCATAAGACATGCTTAACCCCAGCCCTGTGTTGGTGAATGGTTTCGTCGTAAAAAAGGGCTCAAAAATCTTCTTTCTCACCTCTTCTTGGATCCCAATTCCCGTATCCGAAATCTGGATAAAAACCTCCTTTCTTTTCTGAAAGGTGCAAATTTTGAGCGTTCCCCCTTCGAGCATTGCGTCAATCGCATTGAAAATCAAATTGGTGATCACCTCCCTCAACTCAGAGGCATTCCCTGAAACCGATGGAATCTTCTCAAGATTTGAAACCATTTCAATACGGATTCCTCTGCTTTGGACTTCATCTTTCCATTTCGGTTTGGTGATCTCAATGGAATCTTTAATGATCAAATTGACATCCACATCAAAAAGTTCCTGATGAACCCTCTTCCTCGTAAAGTCTTGAAGTCGTCGAACCGTCTGAGCGCTATCCTTGGCGACTTTTTCAATGATCTTCAGGGATTCCTTTACCTCCTCATCTTCAACCGTATACAGGAGTAATTGAGCGTTTCCGAGAATGGAGGCTAAGGCATTGTTAAAATCGTGGGCCACCCCACTCGCCATTTCAGCGAGGGCCCGAAGTTTTTCAGTCTGGAGTAACTGTTCTTCCATCTTTTTCTTTTCGGTAATGTCCTTGAAGAAAACCACAAAGTTCAAATCCCCTTGGTTATCTTTGATGATCCTGGCGCTGATGTCCACATGCATGACTTCTCGGTCCTTTTTAAAGAAATTTGCTTCAAATCGAGGGGACAACTTTTCCCCCCTCTGCCACCGGGAATATCGATTGGCCACTAATTGTTTACTCTCCTCGTCTAGCAAATTTCGAAAATCCATTCCGATTAATTCCTCTTTTGTATAACCCAGGATCTCCTCCAAACGCTTATTTAAATACTTAAACCCGTAATCCATTCCGATGATGCAAACCCCATCGTGAGCACCTTCCACCACCGTTCTGTATTTTTCTTCGGACTGCTTAATTTCCTCATAAAGGCGAAGGTTTTCAATGAGGGTGGCTATTTGTCCTCCTGCGATGCTGAGCAAACGGAGATTATCTCCTGAAAAGCCATTCAATGCTCTGCTTTGGGCATCGATGACTCCGATCACTTTTTGCCCCACCTTTAAAGGAACACATATTTCAGAACATATGCTCTCATCACCAGAGACATACCTTGAATCTTCGCTTCCATCATTCACTAAAAGGGGTTCTCCTCTTTCAGCTACCCATCCCGTAATACCTTTTCCCACACAGAGTCCAAGTTTTCCAATATTCCCCATAGATAATTCTTTATAGGATGCAGGGTGTGGCAACAATCTTTTTGTATTTTCATCCACAAACAAGATCCCCAATGCCTCGAACTTAAAGAAATGATTTAGACTGTCTATAATCTCCTTCAGCATTTGGTCCAGATTTAAAGAGGAGGTAGAAATCTTTGTAATCTCATAAAGGATAGTAAATCCATCCAGCCTCTTTATTGTCTCTTCAAAGAGTAAGGCGTTTTGAATCGAAATGGCTAACCCAGGTGCAATGGAATGGAGGAAGTTAACATGATGATCTGAAAAATAGTTGGGTTTTTTATTGCCGAAATTCATCGTGCCGATAACTTTCCCCTTATATTCCAATGGAAAAACTAATGAAGAACGAATTCCCTCTTTCAGTAATTTTTGATCGACCCAGGAATCACTTTTCCCAGTATCTGGCACCATCACAGGTAGACCCGACTCTCTCGCTTTTGCAAAGGGTGTTCCTTCTTTCGGATAAATCACGCCACCCGTCAATTCTTTAGCCTCATAATCCTTTTCTAAGGCAAAATATTGAAACCCCTCTCCTCCTTCGTTTAAAAGGGTGATGGTCATCCTTTCAGAATCGAATACCTTCTTTAATTCAGAATGGACGGCTTTGATGACCCTCCTCACTTCAAGACTGGAGGCAAGGATTTTGTTGATATTATTAATAACCTCTTTTTCCATTTCCAATCGTTTCTCTTCAGTAATCTCTCTGGCCAGATCAACCACCGCCACCACTTTCCCTGTTTCATCATTAATAGGGAAGGTATAGTACTGGAAAATACCATTTAAATATTTACTGTCTCTTTCCCCAGATTCAGGTTTCTGGGTCTCTAAAGTCTTAGAAACATAACACCCTTCACAAGGTTGATTGCTGTGACGGAGAATCTCAAAACATCTCTTCCCAATCATCTCTTCTGGTTTCAACCCGTACCGTTTAAACGCAGCCTTATTGGCACGAATCACTCGATAATCTCTATCTCTGATGGTGATGAGGTCTGTCACCGCATCGAAGGTGGTTTCCCATTCTGATTTGGCTTTGGCCACAGTTGAAAAGAGTTGGGCATTCTCAACAGCAAGTCCGATCTGGTTTCCGATGCTCTCCAATAAATCCATTTCTTTTTTAGTAAAAATCCGGCGGTTGCGACTTGCCAGGTTGACCGCTCCAACGGCCCGATCTTTTGCGACAAGGGGGATACTTACTACAGATTGAATCCCTTCCTCTTTCAACAAGTTCTGAATTCGAGGAGAGGGATGTTCATCAATCCCTATGGAAAGAGGTTTTCTTTTCTGAATAGCTAATCCAGCAATACCTTCTCCTACATCAAATTGGCCTGCTTTTTCTATAAAAATCCTTGAATATCCTTTTTGAATTCTCGTCTCGAGTGTCTTTTCCTCCTCTTTGAGAATAAGGATTCTACCCATTTCAAACCCGGTTAATTCAATGATGTTATCGAGCGTAACGGTAAGAACCTCATCAACATTTAGTGATTGGTTAAGGAGGGTGCTCAAATTATAAAGGGTCTGGAGTTCTCCAGTCCTTCGAAGCAGTTCTTCTTCCATCTTTTTCCGTAGGGAGATATTTTTAATGATCCCTTCATAACCAATGATATGTCCTTCTTTATCTTTTCTCACGCTTGCGGTGATAAGGACATCAATAGGAATTCCATCCTTTCCTCTCAGTTTGGCTTCAAAATCTTTGGCAAACCCCTCTTGGGCAATTTCATGTATGAATTTCTCTCGGTCCTCCTTGTGGAGGTAAGTATCTTTTACAAAGATTTTTAGTAATTCTTCTTTATTTTCATAACCAAGTATCTCCACCCCCGCTTGATTGACATCAATGAATTTCCCGTCAACGGAAGTGATATAAACCATATCTTTTGACTTTTCGAAAATCCCTCGGTATTTCCCTTCGGCCTCTTTTAGAGCTTCTTGAGATTGCCTTAAATCCTGAATCATCCGATTGAAAGATTCTGTAAGAAGCCCCAACTCATCCTTCGTGGTGGTGTGGATATAGGTATTTAAGTTTCCCTTTGAGACTTCTCCCATCTCTTTGGACAACCGCTTAATCGGAAGGGTTAATTTCCTTGTTAAGAAGAGACTGAGAATAACGGCGACCGCCAAGCCGACCAAAATCCATATGAAGGCAGTATGAGCGACCTGTCTGAGAGGTGCATAAGCTTCTTCAACCGGAACCTGAACAATTACACCCCAACCCAATTTTTTAATAGATTTATAGACACATAAAACCCTTCCTCCCTCGGGATATTCATATTCTAAATTACCTTCTTTTCCGGAAACGACCTGGTCTACCATTGGAAGATGTCTCACATTTAATCCTAATAGAACCCGTCTTGTATCAGGATGGGCGATGAGATTCCCCTCTTTATCCACTACATAAGTAGAGCCTTCTTTACCGACCAGTGTTTGTGGGATTAAATTCCACAAATATCGAAGATGGATCTTTGCACTCAATACACCAACCGGTTCCCCTTTGTATTCTTTAACAGGAACCGCAATTCCCATGGTGGGAACGATATCTTTGGTGAGATAAAATTCTCCATAATAAGTTTGTCCTTTTGAAGCTACTCCAAACATCTCGCTTTTTGATTGGTTTTTCAGATCACTGGGACCGATCACTTTATATTTTGAAACCTTGATTGTTTCTCTCCCCTTTTTATCTAAAAGGGTTAATTCCCAAAGATAATCACTTTGATAAAGGAGGTTTTCCAAAAGATTTTTTATATGAGAAGAGGAACTGCCCTTTTTAAAATATTCATCACTTACCAGGGTGAGGAGGTTACCGGTGATTCTTTCAAAAAAAGCCTCCGTTCTTTCAACCACCATTCTGGCTTTCATCTCTTCAGTCCCAATGACTGACCTCTTTAAATCTTTCTGATAGATTTGAATGATACTAAAACCTGCAATGGCGAGAGGGATGGTGGCCAAAAGGATGGAGAAGAGCATCCATTTCAATGCCAGACTTTTTCTTATTCTTTTAATCATCAATTTACCTCTCCCCTTAAGAATCGGTTTAATTCTGATTGAAGGATTCTCCACCCCTTTCCAGCCTTAATAGCTTTGATCCTCCCGAGACGAATATACTTCAAAAAGGTAGGTTTGGAGATCTTCAGATATTCAATCGCCTCATCGGTGGTTAAAACCACATCTTTTTCCATTAAAGACATTGAATTACCTCCATTTGTTTTGATTTTCATGTATTTAAAGCAAAATATATGCCGAGGAGAAAGTGAGAGGTATTTGATTTCATAACTATTTGATTTTTAAGCTCCGTTTAATTTTCTTAATAAGGATTTAATATTAAAACCCCTCTCATCAGAAACGACAAATTGTCAAAACCACAAAAATTATTGTTAATTTTTACAAATGGTCTCTGGCAAATTTGTAGGGGGGGGCTAAAGGTAGGCAGCGTAGTCGGAGTAGGACAGACTATCTAAATTGTGTCCCAAATTTTTTTGATTTAAGGTTAAAGTTCGTAGGGAAATTTTTCTGCATTGAGTAGAGGGAATGGAGGGTAAAAGAGGTTGGGCTACATTTTATATTTTCCGAAGTCTTCTGGCTTCATATTCTCAATGATATTTTTAAGTTCATCTCCTTCCTCCAAAAGATTGGAGGCAAGAATCCCCATTTGTTTTGTCGCCTCAATGACCGATTCAGCAACAAAGATAGGAGCCTTTACCCTCACTGCCAGGGCGATGGCATCGCTGGGGCGACTATCCACAATAAGTTCTTCCCCTTCAACGTTCAGATAAAGATTGGCAAAAAAAGTATTTTCTTTTAAGTCATGGATGACCACCCGGGTGACAGTTACCTGAAAGGTATCTAAAATCTGTTTCATGAGGTCGTGAGTCATCGGGCGAAGCGTCACAACTTCTTCGAGACCTCTCGAAATGGCTTCCGCCTCGAAGACCCCGATCCATATCGGCAAAGCCTTCTGTCCGGAAAGATCTACTAAGACAACGACGGGGTTTGAGGCCTTGGGATCCACTACGATACCCATCACTTTAACTTCCATCAATCCCTTTTCCATATCAGTCCTTTTAAAACTTGGAGTTTAATGAACCCTCTGGCCTAAACATACCTTACAAGCTCCGCCTTGCAGGTTCTGAAATTCAATCTTATTTTAACCTGCAGGATATGGATGTCAACCCCGCCTCTTGAGATTTCTGAAAAAGGCCAGAAACCTCTGATTACTCAGATTAGATATCGATTACGCAGAAAAACTGGCGATGTTAAAATCTGTGTAATCAAATCAAAATCCCTGCCTGCGGTAGGCAGGGGGGGGAATCAGAGAGGTCTAATAATTTTTTCAGAGCTCTCTTTTTTATGAGGCGAATGTCCCAGGCGGACACATAGCTTTAAGGTCAAAATATCCTTTTATTCTTTAACAAGGCATTGAAGGGAAGGAACTTTTGCTTAATCGATATTTTCCCCCATGGCCTCAGGGGAAATTTGTTCCCGGCGTAATATCCGGCGCCGATCCTTTGGGAAAGTGAGTATGATCGTCGTCCCTTTCCTCAAACGACTCTCCACTCGGATGCTTCCCCCTTGTTCCTCCACCACTCTCTTGGCGAAGGTTAATCCCAAACCCACTCGGTCAGGCCGGGTGGAAAAAAAGGGCTCAAAAATCCGGTTTAGGTTCTTTTTGGGAATCCCTTCTCCTCTATCGGAGACCGAAACTCCGATGCTTCCTCCATTTCCAAAAAGGGAAACCTTCACGACCTGCCTTTTTTTCCCAATCGGTATTTGTATAACTGCCTCGATGCTGTTTTCCAAAATATAAAAGAGAGCCTTGGCAATTAGATCCTTGTCAATAAAGAAGTCCCCTTCCCCTTCTAAATCCTGTGTTCCCAGATTGAGGGAGATCCCCTTCTCTGTTGCCTCTTTTGATAATGTCTGAAGGGCGTTTTCCACCACTTCTTGAATCTTTTCTTTTTGAAAAGTAGGTTTCGGGATCAGGACATACTCCTCCACCCGCTGAATCATGGTTTCAAGCCTCTTCGTCTCATGAAGAATTTGATGAAGATAGGATTTGCCTTTTGGCGAGGGGGTGAATATCTTGAGAAGGCGTTGCGTATATCCTCCAATAGCAACAATCGGATTCCGAATCTGATGGGCAATTTCCTCCACCATCATGCCAAGACTCGCCCAACGCTCCATCTCCAATCTTTCCCTCTCCAACTTCTTCAATCGTTGAATCTCTTGGAAGGAAAAAGAAATAAAAACCTCTCCTTCTTCCTTGAAAGTGGTGGTATAGAGGTGAACGAAAATCTTCGTACCGTTCTTCTGTCTCAAAAGGGCTTCCCCTTCAAAACCGTTTTCGTAAAGCGAGAGGTAAATGATGTTAGGGAGGAAATAGGTCAGATCCTCTTCCAAGAAGAGGACCCTAAGTCGTTCCCCTTCTATCTCTTCTCTCGAATACCCAAAAAGACGTTCGGTATAGCGGTTAGTGTAAAGGATTTTTGAGTGGGCATCGGTGAGGATAAAAGCCACCTGGACCAGATCGAGGAAATGATGTCTGCTTTTTAAGATTTCAATCATCGTGGACTCCTATTCACTTCTTTAAAAGGCCTCCCCGCCACCGGTGGAGGGTTTTTAGAAAAAATCTTCATTCAACCTAACGATTTAGAGTGACCCCATTTTATTTCATTGTATTTAAAAGTCAAGTTTTGTATTCAATCGACTGCGATGTAGGAGACAAGAGAATGAGGAAAGGTAATCATCGTTTCCCTTGACAAATCCATGTAATCTCGTTAGAAAATTAGCAACTCCCAAATCGGAATGGATGGGGATAAAGCTGGTTTAAAGGGGAAAATAGGTGGGCTTAAAGGACCGGATCTTTCCAAAAGAGGGCAATTTCTACAAGATGCTTTCTGACCAGACCTCTAAAACACTTGAAGGAATTGAAGCATTGGGAGCTTTCGTCGGAAACCAAAATCAAGAAAATGCAAACCGGGTGAAGGACCTTGAGCATGAAGCTGATGAACTTCGAAGGATCCTCGTTGAAGAACTCCATCAGACCTTTGTCACCCCCATGGATCGGGAGGATATCTACGCCCTCTCACGAGCGATTGATGATATTGTGGACTATGCCAATTCCACGGTGGATGAAATGGAGATTTATGAGGTGTCTTCTGAGGAACATCTCCGGGAAATGGTGGATATTTTGGGAAAAGCAGCCCGTGAAATTAACGATGCCGTCAAAATCTTAGAAACTTATCCCAAAATTGCCATGCAACACGCCGTCAAAGCTAAGTCTTATGAGAATGCCATGGAGAAGGCCTACCATACAGCCCTCGCCGGTCTCTTCAAAAAGACGGATACCGTCTATATGCTGAAGATGAGGGAGATTTATCGACACCTCAGTAATGCTGCGGATCGAAGTGATGAAGCAGCCAACATCATCTGCAGCATTGTGATGAAGGCAACCTGATATTCCATGATTCAACTATCATTCAGGAATGAGAAAAAATTTTAATCCCTCCCCTTTACTAAGGGGGGTAAGGGGGATTAGTTGGAACTCTAAATGAAGATTAAAACTGAGGTTTTGATCATTGGAGGCGGTGCGACTGGGGTTGGGATTTTAAGGGATTTGGCGTTGAGAGGAATCCCTTCTGTTTTGATTGAAAAGGGTGATTTTGCCTCAGGGGCTTCGGGTCGAAATCACGGGCTCTTTCACAGTGGTGGAAGATATGCTGTCTCGGACCCCGAAGCGGCCCGTGAATGCATCGCTGAGAATAGGATTCTTAGAAAGATTGCACCTCACTGTATTGAAGAAACAGATGGCCTTTTCGTCTCTCTCCCAGAAGATGGTCTCGATTTCAGAGATAAATTTCTTCGAGCCTGCGAAGAGGTGGAAATTAAAACTACCCTTCTATCTCGGGATGAAGCCCTTGAATCGGAGCCTGAACTCAATCCGAATCTTCTCAGTGCTGTGAAGGTCCCCGACGGATCCATTGATCCATTCACCTTAGTTTTAGAAAATGCTAAAGATGCAGAGGGACATGAGGCAAAAATCCTTCTTCATACCGTAATGTCCTCCCTGATTCTGGATGGGGATAAAGTAAAAGGGGCGAGGGTAAAAGATCTCCTCCAAGGCGAGGAATACATCATTGAGGCCTCCCATATCGTCAATGCCACGGGAGGCTGGGCAAATCAATTGCTGAAGCTCGCTGGCCTACGCATCGGCATGGCTCTCTCTAAGGGATCGATGCTGATCACCAACCAGAGGTTTAATCATAGCGTTATCAACCGTTGCAGGCCTCCTTCAGATGGGGACATTGTCGTCCCGAACCATACGGTATCCATTCTGGGAACCACATCGATTCGCTTGGAAGGGGTCGAAAACTTCGAGGTCACTTCACAAGAAGTCTCCCTCTTAATTCAGGAGACATCGAAGATGATCCCTGCCATTCAAGAGGCCAGGTTTATCCGGGCTTATGCAGGCATCAGACCTTTATTCCAATCCGAAGAAAAAGGGAATGACCGTGCTATCAGCCGAGGATTTGTACTCATAGACCATGGGAAAAGGGACGGGATAAAAAATCTGATCACCATCACAGGTGGGAAATTAATGACCTATCGGTTGATGGCAGAAAAAACTTCTGACCTCGTCTGTGAAAAGATGGGAAGGGATGTGCTCTGTTCGACTCATTTGAAACCCCTTCCTGGCGCAAGCAGACCTGTCGGATTAAAAGAACGACTCAAACAATTCTCAACAGACAGAGGAGAGATCCTTTGTGACTGTGAATTGGTTCCGAGGAAAGAAGTTGAAGAGTTCTTAAAGACAGGGAAATTGAAAGATTTTCAAGACATCCTTCATCGGACACGTCTCGCCAAAGGGACATGTCAAGGGGGCTTTTGTGTCTATCGCCTTTTCGGAATCCTGCATGATTTAAGAATGGCGGAAGGAGATTCCAATAAAATATTAAAGGGATTTCTTGAGGAGCGATGGAAAGGGATCCGCCCGATTCTCTGGGGGGTCTCCCTTAAAGAAGAAGAATTGATTGAATCGATCTATAAGGGAATATTTAATCTTTAATTTATATCCGCCCCCAATAAATGAGGGCGCTACAAAAAAATTCTGTAGCGTCGGCATTTACTGCCGACGGCATTTAAAAAAATGGCGCATTACGACCTCATTGTCATTGGAATGGGACTCTCAGGGCTGATGGCTGCCAAAACGGCTGCGGAGGCTGGCCAGAATGTCCTCATCGTTGGAAAAGGGATGGGCTCTCTCTGCCTCTTTTCAAATTCGATCGATGTCTTAGGCCAACTTCCAAAAACAATGAGGATGAGAGATGGCCTTTCCCGATGGGTAAAAGATTATCCCGAACACCCCTATTCTAAAGTAGGCCCGGAAAGAATTGAGAAAGCCCTCTCCTCCTTTCTTTCTCTATTTCCGCCTCCTTATTCTTTTCAAGCTATTGGCAATGAAAACTGCCTTATCCCAACGGGTGCGGGAACACGCAGACCCACTTACCTCATCCCAATGACCATGGTTGGAGGAGCTTCAGTCGATGAAGGGCATACACTCATTGTCGGGTTTAAAGGCTTCAAGGATTTCTATGCCCATTATGTAGCTGACCAACTAAAATGTCGAGGAATCACCCTCTCCCTCCCCGATGTTTCTAATCAGGAAATCACGGCTACTGCACTAACAAGGTTAATGGGAAAAAAGTCTTTTAGAGAAAACATCGGGATAGAGATTAAAAAACAACTCCATGGTGAAACCCGGGTCGGTTTCCCTGCCCTTTTAGGAATGAACGATCCCATCCAGGTTAAGGAAGATTTAGAGGAGATCATGGGTGCTGAGGTCTTCGAAATCCCTATTCTCCCCCCATCGATTCCAGGGATGAGAATCTTCAACCGCTTTAAAGACTGGCTAATCCAGAAGGGAGTCACTTTTCTCTTAGGCTATTCCGTTTCAAAAGCGATCCTGAATGGGAAAAGGTGTGAAGGGATTGAAGTGCTTCGCCCTCCTGTTACAACTTCCTATTCCGCTGATCGTTTTATCCTTGCCACAGGACGTTTTATTGGCGGGGGGCTGAAGGCCAATGATGAAAAGATCTCTGAGCCGATCTTCAACTTACCGCTCTCTCAACCCCAATCACGAGAAGGTTGGTTTAGAAAATCTTTTTTTAATGATCTCCCGCATCCGATCCATCAGGCCGGTATTTCAACCGATCCATCCCTTCAACCGGTTGATGAAAGAGGAAACCTGATTTTGGAAAATGTATGGGTGGCGGGCTCGATCTTAGCCCATCATCAATGTATTGATGAAAAATCGAGGGAAGGGATTGAGATCGCTACGGGTTATATGGCAGCGAAATTTGCACTGGAACGATGAAGAAAGAAACTTGGCCCCAAAATAATTTCGATGTTTGTATCCGTTGCGCTACCTGCATGGCAGTCTGTCCTGTTTCACGGGTGACTCCAAAATTCCCAGGTCCAAAGCAGGCTGGTCCTGGGGCGGAGCGATTCCGAAGGCCAGATGAACCTTCTGTCGATGAATGGATTGACCTGTGCTTCGGATGCCATCTCTGTGATATGGTTTGCTCCTCAGGTGTTAACATCTCTGAACTGAACCTCATCGCCAAAGCAAAATACCTGGACGAAAAAGGAAGGCCCTTTCGGGATTGGCTTCTCACCCATTCCTATCTTTATGGTCGGCTTGGGTCTTTTTTCTCCCCTCTCATCAATCGTCTCTTGAGAAACTCCCAAATCAAATGGTTGGTTGAGACCCTTTTCAGAATAGATAGAAGGAGAGAACTCCCGGGTTATGAATCTTCTACCTTCAGACAATGGTTTAAAGAACACCATTCAAAAGGCAATAAAAAAGTCGTTTCGACTCGAAACCGAGTTGCCTATTTTTATGGCTGTTACACTAATACCAATGAAGTGGATGTGGGAAAGGCCACTGTTGAAGTCCTCGAGGCGAATGGGTTTGAAGTCATTCTCCCTCCTCAGCGGTGCTGTGGTATTCCCATGCTTGGCAACGGAGATTTCAAAGGAGCCAGAAAAATGGGCCTTTACAATGTCCCTTCATTTCTTAATGCCATCCGCTCGGGGTCTGACATTGTCTTTTCTTCAACCAGTTGTGGCTATATGATTAAACATGAATATAGTCGACTGCTCTCCATTCCTAAAGCAGAGGAAGTCTCCGGGCATCTTCATGACCTTTTTGAGTTTCTAAGGAATTTGAAAGAATCAAACGGTTTCAATACAAATTTTAAAGAACTTCCCCGGAAAGTAGGCTATTTTGCTCCATGCCATTTAAGAGCCCTGGGCATTGGCCTCCCTGCCCTTGAAATTCTTCGACTCATTCCAGGGCTTAAAATTGACAATATTGAGGCGGATTGTTGCGGAATGGGAGGGACCTTTGGCTTCAAGAAGGAAAAATACGAAATATCACAAGAGATCGGAAAGGATTTGGCAGAGGCGATTGATCGTCTAAAACCAGAGATCATTCTTTCTGACTGCGAAGGCTGCCGCATGCAAATCCGCCATCTCACCGGCCTGAAAGTTCTTCACCCCATCCAGATTTTAAGAGATGCATTGACGCGGTGATAGGGAGAAAGGGAGACGCGGAGATAGGGTGATGGGGACAGCTATAGAGCGACGCATAAGTAATGCAATAACCAGGGTAAAAAAGGGGGCAGTTCAGACTGTTGGATGCATCCGTGCAAGAGAGGCTGAGAAGCAGCCAAGCAGCAGATCTCATCTGATAATACATCCATCAGTTCGGCCTGAGTATCTGGACGGCCGT
>Ga0315281_10010764_pt1 | contig 12572 bp, 10 predicted proteins | sample YL17G07_0_MG_FD_204540 | JGI IMG/M metagenome (GOLD analysis project Ga0315281, IMG submission 204540) | Sediment microbial communities from Yellowstone Lake, YNP, Wyoming, USA - YL17G07_0 | ecosystem: Environmental > Aquatic > Freshwater > Lake > Sediment | place: USA: Wyoming | collected... | reverse complement strand
CCGGTGCCCCAATCGACACGCTGTTCCGCGCCCGCATCGACCGGACGCCGACGGTGGTCGTGCACGCGCCGGAGGTGGTGGCCGCGATCAATACCAGCGGCGTATCCAACTGGGACCTCCACCCCGATGGACGGCGGTTCATCGTCGCGGCGGTCATCAGCGAGCCGGCCGCGACCGGCGCCGCGGCGCCGCAAGCGCGTTACCTCATCCTGCAGAACTGGTTCGGCGAGCTCCGTAGGCTCGCGGCCGCGAAGCCGCGATGACCCGCGAGGAGGTCCCGATGCGTCGCTTCGGTCCCCTGGTCGCGGTCGCCTCGCTCCTCGCCGTGGCGGCGACGACGCCGGCTGGTGCGCAGGATATCATCGGCAGCCGCGACAGCCTCACCACGCGCGTGGACAACGTCTTTCGCGCCTTCGACCGCACCGACGGCCCGGGCTGCGCCGTCGGCGTCTACCGCGACGGCCGCATCCTCTACGCGCGCGGCTACGGGATGGCCAACCTCGAGCAGAGCATCGCGATCACCCCGCGCACGGTGTTCGACATCGGCTCGATCTCGAAGCAGTTCACCGCGATGGCCGTCGAGCTGCTCGCGCAGGACGGCCGGGTGCGGCTCGACGATCCCGTTCGCCGCTTCATCCCGGAGCTGCCCGCCTACGCCGACAGCATCAGTCTGCGCCGGCTGCTCAGTCACACCAGTGGCGTCCGGGACTACCTCACCCTCATGGCGCTGGCCGGCTGGAACTTCGAGGGGTTCGCCGATTCCGTCGACTTCCTGCGCGTCATCACGCGGCAGCAGGCCACCAACTTCCCGATCGGGACCCGGTGGCTCTACAGCAACTCCGGGTACGTGCTGGCGGCCACGCTGGTCTACCGCGTCTCGGGGCTGCCGCTCCCGCGGTTCACCGGCGAGCGGATCCTCGCGCCCCTTGGCATGGACGACTCGCGTTTCCACTACGACCACGGCCAGATCATCCCGCGCCGCGCGCAGGGGTACGCACCCCAGGGCGGCGGCGGATTCCGTATCGCGTCCTCGCAGTTCGACAACAACGCCGGCGCGGGCGGCATGCACTCGACCGTCGTGGACTTCGCGCGGTGGGATCGGAACTACGACAGCGCGACGGTGGGGAGCCGCGCGATCCTCGATGAGATGCAAACGCGCGCGCGCCTCGTCAACGACTCGGCCGTCGACTACGGCTTCGGCCTGGGCATCGGCACGTATCGCGGCCTCCGCGCCGTCTCTCACGGGGGATCCTGGGCCGGCTACCGCGCGCAGTACGTGCGCTTCCCGGACCAGCACCTCAGCGTGGCGTGCTTCTGCAACGTGACGAACGCCGGCCCCGACACGCTCGCGGCGCGCGTCGCCGAGGTCTATCTCGGCGCGGCCATGGGCCCCGACACCGCGACCGCGTGGGAGCAGGCGCTGCGCTCAGCGCCGGTCGTCGCCGCGTCCCTCGAGCAGCTGCAGCCGCTGGCAGGCGTCTGGCGCAATACGGAGCTGGGCGAGGTCCGCCGGACGCGCATGACCGGCGACACGCTCCAGCTCGGCATCGCCAACCGGCCGCGGATGATCGCGCTCGGCGCGCGGCGCTTCCGGCTGCCGAGCGGAACGAGCGAGGCGCGCTTCGAGCATGACAGCGGCGGCTCGCCCGTCCGGCTGATCACCCGTACGCGGGGCGGGGCGGTCACCTGGACGCGGGTGCCGGCCGCCGAGCCGACCGCCGCACAGCTCGCCGAGTACGCCGGCGACTACGTCAGCGCGGAACTCGAGACCACGTACGCCATCGAGGCGGACAGCGGCAAGCTGATGGTGCGCGTGCGGGGGCGGCGCCTTGGCGCGGCGTGGGAACCGACCTACCGCGACGCGTTCAGCAGCGGATCGGTCTACGTGGACTTCCAGCGCGACGCTCGCGGCCACATTGCGGGGTTCACGGTGTCGGCGGGCCGGGTGCGGGACCTGCGGTTCGCGCGGCAGCGCTGAGCGGAGCGTTGCGGTCGCTGGTCCCGGATAGTGATTCCACGAGGGCGCACGGCGCGCTGCCCCTCACTGCCTGACGAATTCCACCCGCCGGTTCTGCGCCCGGCCCTGGGGGGTGTCGTTCGGTTCGATCGGCTTCGTAGACCCCAACCCGATCGTCGTCAGTCGCGAGGCGTCCACGTTGAACTGCGTGGTCAGGACCGTCTTCACCGCCTCGGCACGTCGCCTGGAAAGATCGAGATTGTGCGCCGCCTCGCCCACCGCGTCCGTGTGACCTTCGATCAGGAGCCGCAGGTCCGGGTTCGCGCCGAGCCCGCTCGCCACGATCCGGACGGCAGGCGCCGATTCCGGCGTCAGCTGGTCGCTGTCGGTGGCGAACCGGATGCCGTGCGACACGTAGCGCCCCGAGGCGGAGATCACCTGGCTGAAGTCCGGCGCCGATTCGGCGAACCGCACCGAGCGATAGCCGACCGACAGGCCGGCGCCGGCCAGATCGGTGCGCATCTCCACCCGGTCAATGGGTGGCAACTCCACCTGGTTGACGTCGAGGCGCTTCTCCCCGTTGACGAAGGCCCGCACGCGGCCGTCCTGAATCCACAGGGCGAGCTTCACCGGCTGGCTCAAGTCCATCGTGACCTGCGTCCGGCCCAGCTCTTCGGGCCTCGGGAGCTTCCGCGTCAGCATCATCTCCGCCGAAGCGGTCCTCACGAAGAAGTACCACGCGGCCGCTTCGCGCTCGTTGGAGTAGAGCACCAGATAGATACGCGCGACGCCCTGGGGCACGTCGAGCTTGACCTCGGCTTCGTAGGTGAAGTTCCTGGGAAGCGCCGTCAGGTTCGGAAACAGCGATCCGCTGCTGGTATAGGTCAACTGGCGCAGGGCTCCGGCCGCGCCGAGTTCGGGTGAAGCCCCCCGCGTCCTGAAATGCGACGGCGCCGCTCCCGCGCTCATGTCGGTGAAGTCGTCGTAGAAGATCGTCCGTTCGCCAGGGAGGAACTCCGCCCTGAGCGACGTGAACTGCGGCTGCTGCGCGGCGGCCGACGCCGGGATCCCCGTCATCCCGCCGATCGCCATCACCGCACCTACGATGAGTCCACGCGTGATCGCCATACCATCGCCTCCTGTGGGTATGCGGCCGCCCGGATGCGGGAGAGAGACGCCGCGTTCATTGCACGCGCGTGTAGCGGACGAGCAGGACCTGCGGGCCCGCCGCGGACCTGAATTCCCTCGGACGCTCCCCCGCACCGAGCTGATAGCAGACGGTGAGCTGATCGCCGGCGAGTTCATAGATCGCCTGGATCGTGCGCCCGGCGTTCGGCCCCTCTCGTCCGCGAACGTCCATCGTGGCCGGTGGATTCGTGGAGAGGACCGCGTACGTCCCCTTGTCACCCGCAAACTCGTAGCTGTCCATCGTCAATTGGAGGGTCGCTCCCCCGAAGTTCGCGACAGGGAACGCCTGGCCGCCGAGTTCGGCGCTCTGGGGCGCCCAGCGGCCGGCCAGTGTGGCACGTGAGCAGGCGGCGAGCGCGAGGACGACCAGGAGTCCAGGCAGGCGGCTACGAATCATGGGGCCTCCGAGGTGCGAGAGTGTGTGTTTCCGGGGCTCACGCGATGGGTTCACGCTGCGCTTCAGGCTGCCCGTCGGGCGGGAGCGCAGAGATACGCGAGGAAGCCCCCGATGGCCAGGACGAGGGCGCCAGTGAGACGGAGGGCCCCGGATCCCCGCTGCAGCCACCATTCGATGAGGGCGCGGGCGCGCTCCATTGCCACCAGACCCGTCAGCGCCGTCGCTATCCCCGCGATCAGGACGAGAACGCCCACTACCCGGAGCGTCTTCGGCGCGCGGGACACCGCTGCCACCGAGATCAGGACGAGACCGAAGGCGACGCGGACCGCGCCGATGGCGTAGAACGCGCCGGAGGTGAGGAAGTGTGGGGCGATCCAGACGAAGGCAGAGGGCACGACGATGCCGACGGCGCCGACGACCAGGATGAGCAGGGCCACGACAAACACGAGGGTCTTCATGGCGTCCTCCGCGCGAGGCTGCACTCGTTCTTCATGGGAATGGGCCGGCCTACCGCCGCGCCGCTCGCCGCGCGCCCGCGGGCGGCGCGGCGCAGACCGGCATGGCCAGGGCCTGGCCGGGGGCCGCGATCGTCGCCAGGCCGTGCGACGCACGTGCGGCGTTGACGCGGGCCAGGTCCGCGTCCCGGATGCCGTTCCAGCTCGTCGCCGCGGTCTTGAGCTGCTGACAGCGCGCCTCGTACCCCGCGAGCGCGGCCTCGGTCGGCGCCATGTCCGCCAGGTCCTGGCCGTTCAGCATCCCGGCCAGCGCGCCGCTGATCGCCGTGAAGGTCGGCGGCGCCGCCGCGCCGCCACGGCGGAACCCGCCCTGGGTCGCGGCACCGCCCGCGACCGAGTCCACCCGCGCCAGAAAGCCGCGCACCGCCGACGCGACCTCGGCCGCCGCGCCCGACGCCGTGTCCGCCGCCAGCGCCGACCGCAAGGCGGCCGCCTGCTGCGCTCCGTCCCATGCCTCGCCCATGGCGCGGGAGATCCTGAGCTGGAGGTCGTGCTGCGCCGCCACCGCCGCCGCGCTCGCGCGCGAGCGCGGATCGTTCGTGACCGTCACGGTGCTGGCGTACGTCGTGCCGTTCACCGTGAGCCGCACGGTGTAGGTGCCCGGCCGCACCAGCGGGCCCTGCGGCGAGGCCGGCGTCAGGTCCGGATTCGCGTTGATCTCGAAGTTATGCGTGAACGCCGGCGGCGGGTCGTGGCGCAGGTCCCAGTGCGCCCGGTTGATGCCCACCGCCGTCGGCAGGCCCTCGGGCTTCGCCAGCCAGAAGTCGGGGTGCGGCGGCCGCGCCGCCTCGGCCACCGGAGCCGGGGCCACGCTGGAGAGACGCCGCACCACGGTGCCCGACGTATCCAGCACATCGAGCGTGACCTCGCCTGCCGGCCTGGCCGCGAGCGCATAGTAGATGGCCACACCCTCCACCGGATTGAGCGCGTGCGGCACCTCCGGCGGGAACGGGGTGTCCTGGTTCACGTTGCGGCGCACCCGCACCGCGCCCCCCGGCGCGAACAGGTGGACCGGTTCGGCGGCGATCTCCGGCGTCAGCTGCCGCAGCAGCGAGATGTCGTCCAGGATGTAGACGCCGCGCCCGTAGGTCCCCACCACCAGGTCGTTGCCCACGATCAGCGCGTCGCGGAAGTTCGTGTTCGGCAAGTTGAGCTGGAGCGACTGCCAGTGGTCGCCGTCGTCGAACGAGACGTACATGCCGCTCCCCGTCCCGGCGAACAGCAGGCCCGGGCGCCGCGTGTCCTCGCGGATCAGCTGCGCGTAGCTGCCGCTCGGCTCGCCGGTGGGCAGTCCGGTGACGATCCTGGTCCAGGTCGCGCCGAAGTCGCGCGTCCGGTAGAACAGCGGCACGTAATCCCCGGTGCCGTGCCCGTCCACCGCCGCCCAGGCCTCGGCAGGATCGTGGTGCGACGCCTCGATCATCACGACGTCGGACTGATTCGAATCCGGCAGGCCCGGGATGGAAACGTCCTCCCACGTCCGGCCCTCGTCGCGCGTCAGCTTGATGAGTCCGTTGCTGGTGCCGGCCCACAGGACGCCGCGGCGCACCGTGGATGCCGCCAGGGCCTCGATCGCGCCGGGGCGCGCCGCGAGCGGCCCCTGCGGACGGTTCGCCATGCTGTCCGGCGGCGGCGTGACGCCCCTGGGATAGCCGAGGTCAGGGCTGAGCGAGCGCCAGTGGGCGCCGCCGTCGGTCGTGGCCATCACGTTCTGAAAGCCCGCCAGCAGCATGCGCGCGTCCCACGGCGCCCAGAGGAGGGGCTGGGAACGCGTGGTCCGCAGCGTGACCTTCGGGTCCAGCGCCGGGCTGACGTTGATGATCTGCTCGCTCGGCCAGGTGAGCTTCAGGATGCCCGACCCCGACCCGTACACCACGCTGGGGTCGCGCGGGTCGGCCACCACCGTGCCCCACTCCCACGTGCCCACCGGGCTCCAGTCCATGGGCGTGATGGCGCCGTAGTTGCCGCGGCTGCGCGTTCGGATGGCGCCGGCGTCCTGCTGCGTGGCGTAGATCCAGTACGGGAACGAGCTGTCCACCGAGATGTGATAGACCTGCGCGGTGGACTGGTTGTACCACAGGCTCCAGGTGCGGCCGCCGTCCAGCGTCACGGTGGCGCCCTGGTCCATGCCCATCAGCATGCGCTGGCCGTCGGTGGGGTCGATCCACAGCTGCTGCGGATCGTCGCCGCCCGGCGCGCCCTTGAAGCCGGTGAACGTGCGGCCGCCGTCGGTCGAGATGTAGCTCGAGGTGCTGACGGTATAGACCACGTCGGGGTTCGACGGGCTCACATACACGCCGCAGTTGTAGCCGCCTTGCCCGTTCCCCACGCGCCGGTCCCCGGCATCCATCTGCCGCCACGTCGTCCCGCCGTCATCGGAGCGCCACAGCCCGAAGTTGCCGATGAGATAGACGCGTTGGGCGTCAGTGTGCATCGCCACGGCCACGGACGTGCGGCCCGCCAGCCGCGGCAGGCCGCCGCCGGTGACCTCGTGCCAGGTCGCGCCTTCGTCGGTGGACTTGTAGACCGCGGTGCCGGTCGGCCCGGCCTGACCGCCGCCGGCGGTAGCGGCGCCCAGGGGAAAGCCGACGCGCTGGATGCCCCCGGGCGGACTGTAGTGACGGACCGTGGTGGCGAAGACCACGTTCGGCTGGTCGGCGGCCCAGGCCAGCTTCTGGACGCCGGTCTGATCGTCCACGGAAAGCGTGCGGGTCCAGGTGCGGCCGCCGTCGGTGCTGCGGTACACGCCGCGCTGGCCGCCGCGCGCGTGGAGATCCCCCTGCGCCGCGACCATCACGAGGTTCGCTTCGCGCGGATCCACCAGGATGGACGGGATCTGCTTCGTGGAGTCGAGGCCGAGGTGCCGCCAGGTGCGGCCGGCGTCGGTGGACTTGTAGACGCCGTCCCCCTCGTTGATGTTGCCGCCCGTCGGCAGGTCGCCGGTGCCCACGTAGATCACATTCGTGTCGGACGGCGCCACCTCGACCGCGCCGATGGCGGAGACCGAGGTCACCGCGTCGAAGATGGGCTCCCAGGTGGTGCCCGCGTTGGTCGTCTTCCAGAGACCGCCGGCGGGGAATCCGGCGTAGAACACGCCGGGCTCGCCCACGGCGCCGCTGACGGCGGACACTCGGCCGGCGCGGAACGGGCCCACGTTGCGCCACACCAGGCCGGAGACCGTCTGGGCCGTGGCCGGCCCCGCGACCATCAGGACCAGCGCCAGGGTGAGCCCGATACGGGGCAGGCGGTGCGAGTGCCGAGGTCCGAGGGTCATGCGCGTCAGCGCCTCCAGGTACGGCAGGGATCGTGTGTCGTGAGGTCGGGAAAGCTCTTCGACGTGCTGGTTCGTCAGGCAGCCGGATCGTGTTCGCCCGCGGTCAGCTCGTTGGGCGACGGCGATGCCGCCGACAGGGCCAGACGCGCCGCCACGCCTTCCATCTGCCGCCGCCGCGTCCGGGCCCACAGCGGCAGCCGGGCCGCGCCGACGGTGAACAGCGCGGCACCGGCGACCATCAGCGACCCCGTCCCCGCCAGCGCCTCGGCGACGTGGCCCGTGACGGCCGACGCGATCACCATGGTCGCGCTCACGCCGAGGAGGCTCAGGCCGACCGTCATCATCCCGCGCGCGGCGCCCATGACGGTGCGCAGGCGCAGCCGGTGCCCGGTCGCCGTCGGCTCGAGCAGCGCCTGCAGATTGCCGTTGGTCCACTGGCGCAGCGAGCCGTCCGACTTGATCGCGCCCCGCGCGTCAAAGGTCTCGCGCAGATCCACCACCAGGCGCTCCCACTCGTCGTCGCTGAGACGCCGGCCCAGGTCCACCGTCCGGCCGACCCCGACCGGCAGGCCGAGGAAGGTCCGGGACGCGTCGCGGCCCTGCTGGTCCACGGATCGCGCCGCCTGGTCGACCAGCTCGGCGGGGATACCCACCTCGCGGCCGATCGAGCGCAGGTCCGCCAGCGTCATTCCCTCGCCCGGCGGCAGCGCACGCCGGACCGCCTGCTGCGCCTCGGCGGCCCGCTCGAAGATGGCGGCGACCTCCTCCTCGCTGTAGCGTCGCTCGGTCATGGATCGGAAGATCGGGGCGGGCGGTCCCGGGGGCAAACAACCGTCACCGGCTCCGGTACCGGTCGCTCGCGCGTTGCGCCAACCGGACCCAGCGGTGGCGACTCTCGGCGTTCATGCGCGCGGCCTGACGCAGGTCGAGTCAGGCTGCGCGCACGCGATGGAACGCCTACGCGGCGGCGAAATAGTCGCTGAGCTTGTTGTACAGCCACGCGACGACGAAGCCGCCCACGGCTCCATCCAGCATTCCGTACAGGGTTCCCACGATGCCGGCCTTCATGCCGCCGGGGTGGAAGCCGGGATACAGCGAGGCCGCGAGGTTCAGATACGCGACGCCATAGTTCCCCCAGAACCGGTTCAGGAGCGCCACCACGAAGATCGACCCACCCCAGGCCAGCGCTGCCGTGATCGCGAAGGCCTTCGCATTGAGCTTCATCCGGTGCCTCCCTTGGACGTGGTATTCTGGTACAGCGGAACGGCCTCGACGCGCCCGGCGGCGACCTCCGGCGAGACCGGACTATTCGAGAAACGCTCGCGCGGCCGGCGAGCGTCGCAGCCAGCCGAGCAGCAGCGGCGTCTGCTTCTGCGGGTTGGTGGCGAGACCCCAGTAACCGCGCGGCACCGCGCCGAGCGTCGCCGTGCCGGCCAGCACCTGGTCACCGCCGATGCGGTCACCCCGGTCCACCATGATGACCAGGACGGAGTCCCGGCCGAGGAGCGCGAACGCGTGGCCCAGGACGAAGACGGAGTCGCGAGTGTACTCGACCCCGTACCAGTGCCCCCCCATCGGGACGCCGATCGAATTCCGGCTCCGGCGCACGGCGACCATGGCCGCGGAGTCCAGCGCGCGCTTCTCCCGTTTGGTGATCGCGGTATCCACCGTGGGCTGCAGCGAGTCCGGCTGTCCGCGCGAGAGGAGCATGAAGACCTTGGTGCGCTGCGTGCCGGCCCCGGTGCCGGACGCCAGGAACTCGAGGTCGTAGTGAAAGCGGCCGCGTTGGAACTCGCTCGAAGCCGAGCCGGAATCCTGCGCACGGGCGGCGGTGCCGAAGCAGAGGAACACCAGCGGCAGGGCGGTGAACGGCGTATGCCGCAACGTGGACTCCTTGCAGGATTGCCGCGCGCAAGCGGCGCTGGCCGCACGCCTGGACGGGGATCAGGTGACAGGAGTTAGCCCGCTGGTGGGCGCCCCGCAAGGCCTCGTCGCGCTGCACCGCCAGGCGGCCCCGTCAGTGGGGCGTTGATGCCGTCCGCGCGCTGATCCGCAAGTACGCCGACCAGCCCCTGTCGCTGGCCGATGCCTGTCTGGTCCGCATGGCGGAGCTGTTCGACGACCACGCGGTGTTCACGCTCGACCACGAATTCGCCGTCTACCGCAACGAGTGCGCTCTTGCCCCCTGACCGCCGAGCCGACTATGGGTATGCCGCAGGCCCTCAGCCCTCGGCTCTCAGCCCCCAACCCCCAACCCCCAACCCCCAGTCCTACGGTGCCGTTGCGAGGCCGAGGGCGGTGGCGTTGTCGCGGACGCGGTCATCGAGGGAGAGCAGGGTCAGGTCGTTGATCGCGTCGTGGAACTCGAGCGCGGTGGCGAGATGGATCGCGTCCAGCGTGCGGACCGGCTCCTGCGGAAAGCGGCGCGCGGCCCGCTCGACCAGCGGTCCGGCCATGTCGAGCAGGACCCAGGTTCGCGCGGCCTCGTCCAGGAGCCGGCGGGCGGCCAGCGCGTCGGCGTCGCCGATGCGGCCGCTGGCGCAGCCGCGTTCCACGGCGCGCGCACACTCCAGCGGCGTCAGCGTCGAGGCCACCACCCGTTCGGCGCGCGCGAGCACATCGCGGACGTCGCCGGCAACGGCTTCCGCGAGGAGCCAGGCAAGGACCGCGCTGCTCTCGGCGTAGACGATCACCGGTCCGCGCGGCCCTCATCGAGCAGTGCGCGGGCCGTGCCGGGCGCTACGCGCACCGGAGAGGCACGGTAGACGGAAGGGTCCTGGGGTTCGCCGATCGAGAGCGGTGCGCGCGCCTCCAGACGCCTCAGCGCGCGATCCAGGGCGGACTCCGGAGCGGCCGGCACACCGGGCGCGTGCAACTCGGCGACCACGCGACCGCGGTCCGTGACCAGGACGGTCTCGCCATCGGCGACGTCCCGCAGGAAGCGGCTGAGCTGGGCCTTGAGCTCGCGGACCCCGACGGCTTTCATGCCATGAATGTAGTCACCGGTGACTACATGGCAAGGGATCGGGGGTCAGGGGCCAGGGGTCACCCTGATCCCCGACCCCAATACCCCATCCCCCAACCCCGTCCTACCGCCGCCCCGATCCCGCCGCGATCCGTGCGAGCAGCTCCCCCACCCGCTTGATCTCCTCGCCGTAGCGCGCCCAGTCGGCCGCGCGCTGCGCCGTCATCGCGTTGTCGTAGTGCTGCCGCGCCTCGGCGAGCAGCGCCCGCAGCCCCGCGTCGAGCGGCGCCGCGCTGGCTCCCGTCGCCGCGGCCGGCACCGTCTCCCCGCGCGGCGCGGCGGAGCCGCCGAACAGCTGCCCCAGCGCGCCGTCGAGCGTCTCCGCCATCGCCACCTCGTTCTGGTAGGCGACGACGACCCGCTTCAGCTCGGGGATCTTCCCCCCTTCCGCCCGCAGGTAGAGGGGCTGGACGTACAGCAGTGACGTCCCGATCGGGATCACCAGCAGATCCCCCCACAATACCTGGGAGCCGCGCTGGTCCCACAGCGAGACCTGGCGGGAGATCTCCGTGTTCTGGTTGATCCGGTTCTCGATCTGCGTCGGGCCGAAGACCAGCGACTGCCGCGACAGGCGGTAGACCCGCAGCTTCCCGTACTCGGCGCCGTCGTTCCGCGCCACCATCCATGCCGCCAGGTTGTCCTTCCCGCGCGGCGTGAACGGCACCATGTACACGTACTCCTCGGTCGCCTCCCCGGGCAGCTTCATGATGATGTGCCGCAGGAACGGCACCGCCGCCCCGGTGGCCCGGCGCACCACCGGGATCTGCCACTGGTCCTCGCGGTGGTAGAAGTCCATCGGCGCGTCCATGTGGTAGGTCGCGTAGAGGCTGGTCTGGATCGTGTAGAGCTGGTCCGGGTAGCGCAGGTGCGCGCGCAGGTCGGCCGGGAGGCTGTCGAGGGGATGGAAGATGCCGGGGAAGATGCGCTCCCAGGTCCGGATCAGCGGATCGGACGGCGCGCTGACGTATGCCTTCACCGAGCCGTCATACGCGTCGATCACGACTTTGACGCTGTTGCGCATGTAACTGGTGCCGTCGCTCAGCCGCTGGGCGTAGGGATAGCGGTCGGTCGACGTGTAGCCGTCGAGGATCCACTCGAGCCGGCCGCCGGCCGCGATCACGAGGTAGGGATCGTGATCGAAGCTCAGGAAGGGCAGCGCCTTCATCGCCCGCGCCGTGATCTCGCGATTGTAGAGCACCCGGCTCTCGCTGGTGATGTCCTGCGAGAAGAGGATGTTCGACTCGCCGAACCGCGCGGCGAGCAGCAGGCGGCGCCACAGGCCTCCCACCCGGACGCCGCCGCTGCCCGCGTAGGCGGCGTAGACGTCCGCCTCCCCCGAGGGGTAGTCGAACTCCCGCTGCCGGGTGCCGACGAAGACATAGTCGTCGTTCAGTTCGCCGAAGTAGATCTGCGGGCGGGTGACCGTGAGCGACACGCTCGAGGCGGGGGGGAGGTCCTTCACGAACAGCACCGGCAGGCCCTCGGGGGTCGCCTGGTTGACGGGGCCGAGGGTGAGTCCCATCCCGTGCGTGAAAGTGAGGTGCTCGTTGATGAACGTCCGCGTCGGCAGCGACGCGGGGTTGAGCTCGCGAGGCGAGAGGAGCACCTGCCGGTACTTCCCGTCGATCCAGTAGCGGTCGTCGTCCACCGAGACGAAGTCGTAGTAGGTACGGATCTCCTGGAGCTGGCCGAAGGTCTGGAGCAGGGGATCGCGCTCCCACAGCCGCACGTTCTCGATGGTCGGGGTATTGGCGCGCAAGTCGGCCAGTGTCAGGGCGGTCGCGCCCGCCAGCTCGCGGACTTCCACGCTGTCGAGGCCCCACGCCTGCCGGGTGGCGGTGATGTGGGCGCGGAGGTAGGGCGTCTCGCGGGTCAGCTCGGTCGGGGCCACCACGAACTTCTGCATCACGGCCGGGAACAGCCCGCGCCCGAGCACGGCCACGACGATGTAGCCGCCCACGGCGAACAGCGCGTAGCGGGGCAGGCGCCCCCGCAGCGCGCCGGCCAGGACGGCGGCGGCGGCCACCGCGGCCGCGATCGCCGAGACGCGCAGGGCGGGCAGGTGGGCCATCAGGTCGGCGTAGCTGGCGCCAACGAGCGGGCCGGTGGACGAGTAGAGGAGGTTCGCGCTGTCCACCACCCAGAGCTGCGCGGCGGTGACGAGCAGCAGCGTCGCGAGCAGGGTCGCGAGGTGGATCCCCGCCGTCCGCTCGACG
>Ga0315281_10010763_pt1 | contig 12572 bp, 11 predicted proteins | sample YL17G07_0_MG_FD_204540 | JGI IMG/M metagenome (GOLD analysis project Ga0315281, IMG submission 204540) | Sediment microbial communities from Yellowstone Lake, YNP, Wyoming, USA - YL17G07_0 | ecosystem: Environmental > Aquatic > Freshwater > Lake > Sediment | place: USA: Wyoming | collected... | reverse complement strand
GCCCCTGGTCGGTCAGGTGCGTGATCTTGATCGTGTTGTGGTAGAGCTCCTCCACGGCCCGGCCGATCTTCTTGACCAGCGGGTTATGCGTCGCCTCAAGAAGGCAGTAGTGGAACTGGAGGTCGAGGAGGGCCAGCTGCTCGACGTCGCTCTCGGCGGCGGCCGCGTAGGCCTCGAAACGCTGTTGGGCGGCCTCCATCGCGGCCCAGTCGTCCTCGGTCACCTTCGCGGCCGCCAACTGGCAATACCCGACCTCGAGCAGCTGCCGGAGCTCGATGAGCTCGACCGGTTTCGTTGTCTCGAGCAAGACGGCGAACACGAGTGGGTTGAGAAGAGCCTCGCTCGGGCGCTCGGCGATGTGCGTCCCATCGCCGGGCCGAATCGTGACGACACCGATCGCCTGGAGAGTCTTCATGGCCTCGCGAACCGCGCCGCGACTCACCTGAAAGCGGTTTGCGAGCTCGAACTCGGATGGCACTCGTTGCCCTGGCCGCAGCCGCCCGCCTACGATCTCGCGCTTGAAGGCGTCGATGATCTCTTCAACGAGGCTGCCGCGGCGCAATGCCCGGAACGGCTCGTCAGATCCAGGCGCGGTATTCGTCACGGCCCAACTCCCGCTTTCATGCCGGCCGCCTAAGCGTCCCGCGGCGCGGCGCACACGAAACGTCGGCGAACGGACTGCCAACGCGCTGTCCGTTTGACGTGCGTCGTCGAACCATCAGACGTCCGACAGTTTCCGTTGGCGGTAGTCTCTGGAGCAGGGCCACACGGCACTAGCTCGAGATGCCATTTGGCAGGGTCGAGAGCGATCACGACGAGCTCACGAAGCACAAGCAGTCCGTCGGACCCAGTGCGCGTTCCGATCGTCTTGTGGGCGTACTGCGCGGTCCGAGCGGGGGTCTATGCGGGAACCCGGCCGGACGAGGGAGCGGTGCTGCAGCCCCCCTCGTTGCCGGCCTCGAGCCGCGCCCCTACAGCCACACGTCCCGCCCGCTGCGTCTCACGACTCGATCAGGTTCTCATCCGGGGACCGTTCGCATCGGATCGGGGATATCAGCGCCCGCTCGGCGGCCGGTGACGGGGCCGGTCGGTGGCCGGCCGAGCGTGGCGACGGGCGATGAAGGGTCGGGCATCGGTCTCTGGCGGGACTGGATACACGCTAACGGTCCGGGGGAGAACAGGTGAACGAACTCGGGCCTCGGGGGCCAAACCCGCAGCGACATCCGGGCGCGCCAAGGTGCGCCAACGGTGGCGCTGGTCGGGCGGCGCCTGCGTCGGCCGGTCGGGGTCCTCAGCCGCGGAGCCGTCGGGCGACGAGGAGGATCCCGATGAGGGTCTTGGCGTCGACGATCTCGCCCCGCTCGGCGGCCGCGACGGCCTCCGACCAGGGCAGCCGGACGAGCTCGAGCGTCTCGTCCTCGTCGGGGCCCAGCCGCTCGCCGCTCGCCGGGACGAGCCCCGTCGCCAGGTAGAGGTGCATGAGCTCCGTCGCGAATCCCGGTGCGGTCCAGAAGCGGGCGAGGCGCTCCCAGCGGCCGGCCCGCATCCCGGTCTCCTCCTCCAGCTCGCGGACAGCGGCGAGGTCCGGGTCCTCCCTCGTGTCACCGCCCTCGTCGCGCTCGAGTGTCCCGGCCGGGATCTCGAGGAGGGCCCTTCCGGCAGGCGAGCGCCACTGCCGGACGAGGAGGATCCGGCCTTCGGAGTCGAGCGCCACGACCGCCACGGCACCCGGGTGCCCGGCGACCTCGCGCCGGACTCGCCGGCCGTCGGGCCGCTCGAGCGTGTCGATCCGGAAATCCAGGTAGCGGCCGCGGTGGAGAAGCTCCGAGGCGACGAGGCGCTCCTCGAGCGGCTCGGGCGGGTCGTTGTGGTTGGTCACCAGGCCATTATCGCGGCCCTGGAGGGATCCAGGGGGGCGCGCTGGTCGTGCGCGCCGGCCGGCCCGCGAACGACGACGAGCCGGGCCCGAGGGCCCGGCTCGTCGTCATCGGGTCGAGTTGGCGCCGGCGGGGCCCGGCCCGGTGCCGACGCGTTCGGCCCGGGAGTGCCCGCCGGCCGGTCGTTCAGCCCGCCGCGGCGAGGGCGGCCGCCGCGACCCGCGAGCGCGGGACCGCGAGGGTCGAATCGGTGTAGAAGAGGTGGAACTTGTCGAGCGGGATGTGGAGGGTGATGACGTCGCCGGGCCGGACCCGGTGCTCGGCGCTCACGAGGGCGACCACGTCGACGCCGGCGACCATCGCGTGGAGGAGCTCCTCGTTGCCGAGGTACTCGACGACGTCGGCGACGGTCTGGACGATCGCCGTCGGGACGCCGCCCGACACCATGTCGAAGTGCTCCGGCCGGATGCCGAGGGTGAACGTCCTGCCGCTCGTCGCGCCCACGCCCTCGCGGTAGTGGGCGGGCAGCGGAATCGAGATGCCGTCCGCCTTGAGCGTCGCCGACTCACCCGAGCCGGTGAGCTCGACCGGCAGGAAGTTCATGGCCGGGCTGCCGATGAAGCCGGCGACGAACTTGTTCAGCGGGTGGTCGTACAGTTCCTTTGGCGTTCCCACCTGCTGGAGCTTGGCCTGGCTCATGACGGCGATCCGCTGGCCCATCGTCATCGCCTCGACCTGGTCGTGGGTGACGTAGATGACCGTCGTCTTGAGGCGCTGGTGGAGCCGCGCGATCTCGGCCCGGGTCTGGACCCGGAGCTTGGCATCGAGGTTGGAGAGCGGCTCGTCCATGAGGAACACGGCTGGCTCGCGGACGATGGCCCGGCCCAGGGCGACGCGCTGGCGCTGGCCGCCGGAGAGCTCCTTCGGCTTGCGGTCGAGGTACTTGCCCAGGTCGAGGATCGCGGCCGCCTCGGCGACCCGCTCCTCGATCTTCTTCTTGTCGACCTTGCGGAGCTTGAGACCGAAGGCGAGGTTGTCGCGCACGGTCATGTGCGGGTAGAGCGCGTAGCTCTGGAAGACCATCGCGATGTCGCGGTCTTTCGGGGCGACGTCGTTGACGACCCTGTCGCCGATCAGGACCGTGCCGCTCGTGATCTCCTCGAGGCCGGCGATCATCCGCAGGCTCGTCGTCTTGCCGCACCCGGACGGGCCGACGAAGACCATGAACTCGCCGTCCTGGATCTCCAGGTTGAAGTCCCCGACGGCGATCACCTCGCCGAACTTCTTCGTCACGTGGTCGAACGTCACAGTCGCCATGCGTGCTCCTCTATCCCGGTCGGGTCATCGCGGGTCCTTGCATCCGGCCGACGAGAGCGGCGCGGACGGACCCCGTGCGAGGTGCCGGCTCGGGATTGGCGCGATCCTAGCACCCGGCGCCGGTGGATGGGAACCGTCCGGTTGCGATCCGGGAACGCCGCGGTGCCGGAGCGGCCCGACCGTGGTAGAATGGATATCTGTCCGCTCGTGAGCGATTGTTCACCGATCCCGGGAGCAGCCTGTTGCCGGACGACCTCCGCCAGGACGAGTTCGAGCTCCTCGCCCGCATCGCGCACCGTTACTACGCGGACGGCCGGACCCAGGAGGAGGTCGCCCGCGAGTTCGGGCTCTCGCGGCCGAAGGTGCAGCGCCTCCTCGAGCGCGCCCGCTGGACGGGCGTCGTGGACATCCACATCGAGGCGCCGCCCTGGCTCCACCTGGACCTGGAGGCGCGGCTCCGGGAGGCCTTCCGGCTGACGGACGCGATCGTGAGCCCGGCCCGCTCCGACCCCCAGTCGCAGCGCGAGGAGGTCGCCCGGAGCGCGGCCCGCTACCTGGAGCGCCGGCTCCACGACGGCTGCGTCATCGCGGTCAGCCACGGCCGCGACACGGGCGAGGTACCCCGCTTCTTCCGGCCCCGCCACCGGCTCGACTGCACGTTCGTGAGCGCGATGGGCGGCTCCCCGCGCATGGACGAGCCGACGAACCCGAACGACATCTGCCGGGCCCTCGCGGAGCGTGCCGGCGGGCGGGCCGTCAGCCTCTATGCGCCGGCCTACGTCGAGAGCGCCGAGATGCGCGATCGCCTCCTGGAGCAGGACGCGGTCGCCGCCCCCCTCCGAGTGGCGGCCAACGCGGACGTGGCGCTCGTCGGCATCGGGGGCACGGACGACGCCTGCACGATGGTCCGCAGCGGCTGCTTCTCCCAGGAGGAGATCGCCCGGCTGCGCCGGGCGGGCGCGGTCGGCGACGTCCTCGGCAACTACCTGGACGCGCAGGGCCAGCGGATCGCGTCGCTCGGCAGCGGCCGCCTGATCGGCCTGTCGATCGACGACCTGCGCCGGATCGAGACCGTCGTGGCGGTCGTGAGCGAGGCGGAAAAGCCGCCGGCGATCCTGGGGGTGCTCCGGGCCGGCGTCGTCGACGTGCTCGTCGTCGACGAGGACAACGCGCGGGCCGTCCTGGAGCTCGCGCGGAGGGCCGACGAACCGAGCCCGGCCGCCGGGGCGATCCGGGAGACCGTGGGGAGGAGGTGAGGAGGACGACGTGAGGGGGCGGCGCCCTGCGCCGCGTTGGCCCGCGCGGCCCGGTGGACGTGCCGGGCTGCCGGTGGCCGGAGCCATGGAGTCGAGTCCCAGAGGGGAGGTGCGTCTTGCCGGTCGTACCGACGCGGGAGATCCTGAAGCGCGCGTTCGCCGAACGCTACGGCGTGGCGGCCATCAACGTCGTCAACGATCTCACCATGGAGGCCGTCCTCGCCGCCGCCGAGGAGCTCAAGGCCCCCGTCATCGTCCAGACCTCGGTCAAGCACGTGAAGATGACCGGGCTGGACGCCATGTATGCGATGTGGGTGGCGTACACGAAGGACGTCAGCGTCCCCGTTGCGCTCCACCTCGACCATTGCCCCGAGCGGGACGTCATCAGCGCGTGCCTCGCGAAGGGCTGGAACTCCGTCCTCTTCGACGCCAGCAAGCTGACGGTCGAGGAGAACAAGCGCCAGTGCATCGAGGTCGTTGCCGAGGCTCGCCGCTACGGGGCCGACGTGGAGGGCGAGATCGAGGGCTTCAAGCGGACCGAGGAGATGACCGGCGACGAGGCCCAGCACGTCCAGAGTCTCCAGACGGTCGTCGATTTCGTCCGGCAGACCGGGGTCGACGTCTTCGCGCCGGCCATCGGCAACGCCCACGGGATGTACAAGACGACCCCGACCCTCGACAGCCAGCGGGTGACCGACATCGTGGAGGCGACGGGCATCCCGGTCGCCCTCCACGGCGGAACCGGGATGACCCCCGAGCAGTTCAGCGACCTCATCGCGCGCGGCTGCGCCAAGGTCAACATCAGCACCGCCCTGAAGATCGCCTACATGAAGTCCGGCTACGACTTCATGACCGAGCACCCGGGCGACTACGACCCACCCAAGATCTTCGCGGCCCAGCGGGCGGCCGTCATGGAGATGGCGAAGAAGCACATCCGGCTGTTCGGCAGCGAGGGCAAGGCCTGGTGAGCACGCTCATCTTCGACTGCGATGGCGTCCTCGCGGACACCGAGCGATACGGGCACCTGCCCGCCTTCAACCAGACGTTCAAGGAGTTCGGGCTCCCGGTCGAGTGGTCGGTGGAGGAGTACGGGGTCAAGCTCCTCATCGCCGGCGGCAAGGAACGGATGGCGAGCCTCCTGACGCCCGAGTTCGTCAGGGCCAACGGCCTGCCCGCCGACCCCGAGGGACAGGCGGCCGAGCTGGCCAGGTGGCACAAGCGCAAGACGGCGATCTACACGGAGATGGTCGCGGCCGGCAAGCTCCCGCCGCGACCCGGGATCCGCCGGATCATCGCCGCGGCGCAGGACGCCGGCTGGACGCTTGCCGTCGCCTCCACCTCGGCCGAGCCGTCCGTCCGGGCGATCCTCGACTACGCCGCGGGTCCCGAGCGGGCCGCCCGGTTCGACCTCATCCTCGCCGGCGACGTGGTGGCCCGCAAGAAGCCCGCCCCGGACATCTACCTGCTGGCCCTCGAGCGGCTCGGCGTCCCGGCGTCCGACGTCCTCGTGATCGAGGACTCGAACAACGGGATCGTCTCGGCGGCCGCGGCCGGGCTGCGCAGCCTGATGACGGTCAATGGCTACACGGAGAAGGAGGACAACAGCGACGCAATCCTGGTCGTGACCTCGCTCGGAGATCCGGATGGTGAACGGACGCGCGTGATCGCCAACCGCAGTGCCGCGCGGCCCGGTGAGTACATCACGCTCGCCGACCTCGAGGCCTGCCTGGCCTCCTAGCCGGCAGCGGCACGAGGGAGCATTCCAACCCAGAAGGGAGGTCCGCATGGCACAGTCGTCGCTCGACGATCTCGATCTCGTCCTGAGGACGGCGGCCAAGACGATCGTCGACAACGCGGTCTACTTCGCCCAGCTCGATTCGATCGTGGGCGACGGAGACTTCGGCTACTCGCTCAGGAACGGGTGGGAGGTCGTCCTCAGCGACTACGACACCTTCGACCGGACGAGCGCGGGGACGATCCTCAAGAAGATCGGGGTCACCCTGGCCGGCAAGGTCGGCGGCGTCAGTGGCCCGATCTGGGGCACGGCGTTCCTCCGTGCCGGCGCGACCGCCGGCGACAGGACGGAGCTGACCCCGGACGACGTCATCGCGATCCTCCGCGCGGCGATCGCCGGGATCATGTCCCGGGGCGGCGCCTCGCTCGGGGAGAAGACCCTCCTCGATGCGCTCGTCCCGGCGACCGACAGCCTCGAGGCCAGCTTCGCCGACCCGGCGAGCCGGCAGGACCACGGCATCGAGGCCATCCAGAAGGCAGCCGACGTGGCGACCAAGGCAGCCGAGGAGACCAAGGGGATGCTCGCGATGCGCGGCCGGGCCGCGTATACGGGCGAGCGGAGCATCGGCTCGGTGGACGCCGGGGCCACGGCCATCGGCGTCATCCTGCAGGCGATCGCGGCCGCGTGGCGCGAGAAGTATGGGAACGCGTGAGGGGAGCAGCATGAAGAAGTTCGTCAACGACCCGAAGCAGTTCGTCCCGGAGTTCCTCGAGGGGATCACCCTCGCCAGCGGTGGCACGCTCAAGTACGAGCCCAAGTACAACCTGATCTACCGGGCGGACATGCCCAAGCCGGACCGGGTCTCGATCATCCAGGGGTCCGGCTCGGGCCACGAGCCGGCCCACACGATGATCGTCGGCCCCGGCATGCTCGACGCCGCCTGCCCCGGCGACGTCTTCGCCGGGCCTCCGGTCGAGTTCGTCACCGAGACGACGAAGCTGATGAACACGCCGGCGGGCGTGCTCTACATCGTCAACAACTACACCGGCGACCGCACCGCCTGGGAGATGGCCAGGGAGCTGTGCGAGGCAGAGGGCATCAAGATCGGCTACCTGCTCGTCAACGACGATGTGGCCGTGAAGGACTCCACCTGGACGATCGGCCGGCGCGGTGTCGCCGGCAACTTCTTCGTCATCAAGTGCGCCGCCGCCGCGGCCGACAAGGGCGCCTCCCTGGAGGAGTGCGAGCGGGTCGGCAACAAGGTGATCGGCCAGGTCCGGACGATGGGCATCGCCCTGTCGTCCTGCACGCCGCCCGTCCGCGGCACGCCGCTCTTCGAGATCGGCGAGGACGAGATGGAGGTCGGCATCGGGATCCACGGCGAGCCGGGTCGCCAGCGGACCAAGCTCGTCAGCGCCAACGAGGTCGTCGACATCCTGCTCAACGCGATCGTCCCCGACCTGCCGTTCGTGGCGGGCGACGAGGTCGCGCTCATGGTCAACGGGCTGGGCGGGACGCCGATCAGCGAGCTCTACCTCCTGTACGGCATCGCCCACAAGAAGCTGGCCGAGAAGGGCATCAAGGTCTTCCGGAGCTATGTGGGCGAGTACTGCACCTCGCTCGAGATGGCGGGTGCCCACATCTCGCTGCTCAAGGTGGACGACGAGCTGAAGGGGCTGCTCCTCGCCCCGGCGGAGGTGGCGTACCGGGTCTTCTGACCCGTTCCGCTCACCTCGCGCGTGTTCGGCGCCCGGCCCCGGCCGGGCGCCGAACCGTGTCCCGGGGTCGCGTCCCGGCCGGTCCCGGCCGGGCGGGCGGTGACCGATTCCCGGCGCGCCCGGCCGATTGCGTGGCCGACCGCCGGCCGCCGGTCGCCGGTCGCCGGTCGCGTCGACGCGCGTGCCGCCTGGCGCCGGCCGCCCGGCGCGCCACTGGGCGGATCCCCCGGCGAGGTCGCGGTTCAGGGCGCCCCACCCACGCCTCGTTACCTGCCGCTTACACGCACGGGGCCGACGCGGCCTGTTTCGGAGTGAAGGGCCGCGTCCGCTGTGCGATGCTGGCCGGGTCACGGCGGGTCACGAGCGAAGGTCAATCGAACACTGGCGCACCGGCGGCTGGCGGGTCGTTCGTGACCCGCCGCCGACCCCGGCCTCGCGGCACAGTCGCGTCGTGGGACCTTCCGTGGACGGCCTCTCCTCCGTCCGACGCTGGGCGCCCGTCATTCCGTCCCCGCGCCCGGCGCGGGGTTCTGGTGGAAGGGAGCTCGTCTTGCGCAGGCAACTCCGGCATCTCCTGGTTGGCAGCGCCCTGGTGGTCACCCTGGCGCTGCCCGCCAGCACGTTTGCGGCGACCGTCGTCGGCACGCCCGCCGGCGAGCGGCTTGTCGGGACGCAGGACGCAGACACCATCACCGGCAAGGGGGGCGCCGACGTGATCATGGCGCTCGGCGGCGACGACCTCGTCTACGGCGGTCTCGCCCCCGACTCGATCCGGGGCGGCAGCGGTGGCGACACGATCTGGGGCGGCGGCGGCCCGGACGCGCTGTGGGGTGGGGCCGGCTGGGACGTCGTCTTCTACGGTGCGAAGGACGTCGTGAGTTCCGACTGCGAGCGGAAGATCAAGCGCGCGGGGTAGGCCGTCGGGACACGGCGGAGCCCGCCGCGACACGGTGGAACCCGCTCGGCTCTGCGAACCACCCCGGACCGCAGCCGGCGCCCGGCCCAGGCCGGGCGCCGGCTCCCGCGCGGCGGGCCCACGTTCCGATCGCGGCGAGCGCGCCGGACGCGCTGACCACGATCGCCATGCTCATGCCGGCACCGCCGCTCCCGGCGGCCCGGTAGGGCGGGTCGAGGTAGACACGGTCGACGGACTCGGCCGGGGTGTGCCGGCGCAGGACGTCGAGGTTGTCCGTGTAGCAAGGACGTTCGTTCTCACCGCTCCTTCCTCCGTGGTGCGCGTCACCGCCGAAGGAAACGACCCGCCGCGGCCGGCCCGCTGCTCGTTCGGCCCGCTGCGACCCGTCGGCGCTCGTGCTTGAAGGCGCTCATCGACACGCCGACCGTACCGGCGAGGAGGGGCGCGACCTGGTCGGCCGGGATCGGGCGGCTGAAGAGGAAGCCCTGGGCGTAGGCACAACCGAGCTCGCGGAGCGTTCGGGCCTGCGTCTCGGTCTCGACGCCTTCGGCGACGGCCCAGATGCCGAGCTGGTGGGCCAGGCCGATGATCGAGGACACGAGCGCCCGGCCCGGCCCGGCGCCGTAGTCGAGCTCTTTCACGAACTGGCGATCGATCTTGAGCCCGTCGACCGGGAAGTCGACCAGGTAGGCCATCGACGCGTAGGCGGTGCCGAAGTCGTCGATCACGACTTGGAGGCCTCCCCTGCGCAGGACCGCCAGCCGGCGACTCACGGCCTCGGGATCGTGGATGAGCTCGGTCTCCGTCAGCTCCACGGCGATCCGCCCGGCCCCCATCGCGGACCCCGCGACCGCCGATGCCACCTCGTATGCGAACCGCGGGTCGGCCAGCTGCCTGGCGGCCACGTTGATGTCGATCATCAGCGCCCGCCGCAGCAGGCCCTGGCGCTGCCACTCGCTCACCTGGCGGATCGCCTCCCGAAAGACCCAGCGGCCGATGGGGACGATGAGGCCGCCCTCCTCCGCGAGGCCGAGGAACGCTCCCGGGAGCAGCAGGCCGCGCATCGGGTGCTCCCAGCGGACGAGGGCCTCGAGTCCGACGATCGCGCCGCCCTCCAGCTCGACGATCGGCTGGTAGTGGAGGACAAGCTCGCGGCGCTCGACGGCCCGCGAGAGGTCCGCCTGCAGCTGGAGGCGCTCGGTGCTCTCGGCCTGCATCTCCTCCGAGTATCGGACATATGACCCGCCGCCCGAGGCCTTGGCCCGGTACATCGCCCGGTCGGCGTTGCGGAGCACGTCCTGGGCCGTGTCGCCCGGGGCGGCAAAGGCCACACCCACGCTCGCGCTGATCCGCACGGCGTGGGCCCCGATCGGGACGGGCTCCTCGAGCAGGGTGTTGATGCGCGCGGCGACCGCGAGCGTCTCGCGCTTGGTCGCCGGGGCCAGCAGGATCCCGAACTCGTCGCCGCCGAGGCGAGCCACGGTGTCGGCCGCCCGGAGTCCCGAGCGGAGGCGTTCCGCGACCACCGCGAGGGCAGCGTCGCCGGCGGCATGGCCCTCGGTGTCGTTGATCAGCTTGATCCGGTCGAGGTCGAGGTACAGGACCGCGCTGGCCCGACCCGGCGCCGGCCGGGCGAGCGCCGCCTCGAGCCGGGTCAGGAACAGGCGCCGGTTGGCGAGACCGGTCAGCGGATCGTGCGAGGCCTGCTCGGCGAGCTCGGTGGCCAGGAGGCTGCGTTCCCGGAGGGCGCCCCGGAGCGCGGTGAGCCCGAGGGCAACTCGGCCCAGGGCGAGCAGGTAGAGCACGCTCATCCCCATCACGATGACGAACGTGTCGGGCGGCTCGCCCCGCGTCTCCTGGAGGGCGATCACGAGCGGCCCCGTCGTCGTCGTCCCGGCCAGGAGGACGAGCCGCCGCCGCGTCAGCGGCCAGTGCGACGGCTTCTCGGTCGACGGCCGAGCCGCCGAGGTGGCCATCGAAGGATGGAGCGCGGCGGTGCCCAGGGCAACGTAGCCGAGGAGCCATCCGGCGTCGACGAGCTGGCCGACCTGGTACGTCCCTCCGAGCGAGAGATCGGCGTACACGATGTCGGCGACGAGCGACAGTGCGAAGCCCGCGCCGAGCAGGATCACGGCTGGGGTCCGGCGCCCGCCGAGGAGGAGGTGGGCCACGACCGCGATCAGGACGACGTCGAAGAAGGGGTAGGCCGCCGCCACGATGCCCGACGGCGCATCGGCGCTCGACGCGATCTCGTGCCGGATCACCAGGACCCAGACGAAGATGGACGCCGCGACGGCCACGATGAGGGCGTCGACCCATGCGACGAGGTCGCGTTCGCGGTTGCCTCCCCGGGCCAGCTCCACGAGCCCGAGGGCGACGATCACGTAGCCGGCGAGGTAGGCGGCATCCGCGACGGACGGGAAGGGTTCGACCCCGTCGGAGCCTGTCAGCAGCGTCAGCAACACGTCGCCCAGGCTCTGGAGGGCCACGCCGGCCGCCAGCATCATCCAGGCCTGAACGCGAGCCGGCCGCCACAGCCGGATCCCGACCACGATCGCTCCGACGGCGGAGATCCCGCAGAGGTTGTAGGCCGTGTCCTGCGCCGCTCGATCGAGCGCGACGAAGTAGCCCGCGACGGCCGCGAACCCGACCACGAGGTAGGCGGACCAGGCGCGCGCAAGGCAGGCCGGACCGATCCGCGCCCGCGAGGTCGTCGCGGGCGCCAGGGACTCTGCTGCCGTAGTCGGGGCCTCCAGAGCTGCCCGTGCGCTCGGCGCGTCGGGCGAAACGGGACGCCGTGTTCGGGGTGCCGGCCGATCATCGACCACGAATGACACGGCGCGCTGCCACCCGGAAGTCAGGGGGCCGGAGGGCCAACTACGCCTACGGGGCTCGAGCCTGCCCATCCCGCTGTGACGCAAACGCGCGAGCGACCCGCCGGGGCGCTCCGGGCGGCCGGCCGATGGCAGCCGAGCCGGGTGCCGACGCGGCCATCGACTTCTCCAACGGCGTGGCGGCGCCCTTCCCGGCCGGTGGCCACGACGTTGAAACCTGCGGTTGCGCGCCGAGCCTGATGACCTCGTTCACCAACGCCGGCACCGGCAAGGGCCCGGACGTCTCATGCGCGACGCAGGCACCCGTCCCACCGTTCGATCTCGCCCCGTAGACGCAGCGGCTGACCTCGATCCTGCCCTGGTGCGGGTCCTCGGCCGGCCGGGGTCGCGCGACGGGGCCCCGGCGCTGCGGCACCGGTCCCGGCGGACGAGGGAAGTGGTGCGCAGCTTCTCCCCTTCACCAGAGGTCGAGCTCAGTGCGCAGCCGCAACCGACGGGTCCTCCGGCCCGCGCCCGCCCTTGAGGTGGACTGATCTCGAGCGCAGGAGAGCCGACGAGTAGGCAACCGGGCGTCCCTGTCCGCGGCGCTTGGAGGCGTACATGGCCGTGTCGGCCTGGCGGACGAGCGCATCCGCGCCGATGCTACGGCGACCCGCGTATGCCACGCCGATGCTGACCTGGAGATCGAGCGTGACCCCCGCGAGGCGCACGGGCCGATTGACCGCCCCGGCGATGCGTTCCGCAACCCTGAGGGCGGGGCCAGCACCGGCGATGCCCGGGCACACGACCAGGAACTCGTCCCCGCCGATCCGGCCCAGCGCATCGCCGGCTCGGACGGTGATGGCCAGGCGGCTGGCCACGATCCGCAGGAGCTCGTCACCCGCCACGTGTCCCCGGGATTCCGCAGCTGGATCTCACG
>Ga0315281_10010762_pt1 | contig 12572 bp, 8 predicted proteins | sample YL17G07_0_MG_FD_204540 | JGI IMG/M metagenome (GOLD analysis project Ga0315281, IMG submission 204540) | Sediment microbial communities from Yellowstone Lake, YNP, Wyoming, USA - YL17G07_0 | ecosystem: Environmental > Aquatic > Freshwater > Lake > Sediment | place: USA: Wyoming | collected... | reverse complement strand
GTCATATTCTTAAGCCGCACGCGGGCCCCCGCCTCATCGACTACATCTATCGCCTTATCGGGCAGACACCTGCCGGTGACATATCTTGTTGACAACTCTACCGCCTGGTAGAGCGCCTCGTCGGTGAACCGGACCCTGTGGTGTGCCTCATAGCGGTCCTGAAGACCTCTGAGTATATCCAGAGTCTCATCTTTCGTAGGCGGCTCGACAATTATCGTCTGGAAGCGTCTCTCAAGCGCACCATCTTTCTCAACATGCTTTCTGTACTCATCCAGAGTGGTTGCGCCGATACATTGCACCTCTCCTCTGGCAAGCGCCGGCTTGAGCACATTTGATGCATCGATAGCGCCCTCAGCTCCGCCGGCTCCTACCAGCGTGTGAAGCTCATCAATGAATAGAATAACGTTCTTGGCCCGTCTGACCTCGTTAATGACCGCCTTTATTCGCTCCTCGAATTGCCCGCGATACTTTGTTCCTGCCACCATCATAGCCAGGTCAAGCACCACAATACGCTTGTCCTTGAGGATTTCGGGCACCTGGTTATGGACTATTTGTTGACTCAGCCCCTCGACGATAGCGGTCTTACCAACCCCCGCTTCGCCCAGCAGAACAGGGTTGTTTTTCGTGCGTCTGCAAAGTATCTGCACTAATCTCTCTATCTCCTTCTTCCTGCCGATTACCGGGTCAAGCTCGTTGTTGGCTGCCAGTTCGGTAAGGTCTCTGCCGAAGCTATCCAGTGCGGGGGTCTTGCTTTTTGGCCTTCGTCCTATCGCCGCCGGCCCCATCTTCAATCCGAGAGCAGCAGGCCCATCGTCCACTCCCGCTCCCAGCAGGTTTAATACCTCCTGACGCACGTCTTCGAGCTTCAAACCCATACTCACAAGGATTTGAGCTGCGATTCCTTCGGTCTCCCGCAACAGGCCCAGCAGGATATGTTCTGTACCCACGTAGTTATGGTTAAGCGACCTGGCTTCTTCAATTGCATACTCAATGACTTTCTTGGCTCTCGGCGTCTGCGGCAGCTTGCCCATTGTGACCATATCCGGCCCGCTCTTGACTTGTTTTTCCACTTCGAGCCGCAGCCGTTTGATATCCACATCGAGGTTCTTCAAAACTGTAGCGCCTACGCCGCTGCCTTCTTTAACCAGCCCCAGTAAAATATGCTCGGTCCCTATGTACTCATGATTAAATCGCTGTGCTTCCTGGTTAGCCAGCGCCATAACCTTACGTGCACGGTCTGTGAAACGCTCAAACATCTTTTACCTCAAAACCATTCCCAAAAAGGATTAAACCAAAATCACTCAGCTTTTTTATATTATATCATATTTCCAGTTTCCCTGTCAAAATAAACACAAGATGCTAAACCTGCGTTTTTGGCTGAACGGCCTATTCTTTTCCCTTATATGCCTGATTTCAAGCCGATGTTCGTTTTCCCGCGGTAACGGCCTCTTCTTCCATTTCAAATTTTATCGACAAAAAACACCGGCAACTTTCTGATTCCCTGCCTAAAAACACTTGCATCTCGCACAATGAAAAGCACTTATAACAGCTTATCACAATTCTAGCTTATCAACAAATGGGGCTTTGACAGGAAAAATTTGGAATTTCTGCACCTATCCGAGGATTTGCAAAATCGAGGAACCGTCCCAGAATATGTGGCTGGGAACTTTGTCCGTATGCTGTTGTTTGAAGAGGTGCCGCCTTTTAGGCGCAAGACCAGATTAGCTTTTCTCTTCGCTGTTGCTTTCCTCAAGCAACCTCCTGAGGTATTCGTTTTCACGCCGGGTCGCCTCAAGGTCAAAGACCTGATACTTGATGCACACCCGCAGGTAATCCACCAATTCCTGCATAGTGTCGATGCTTTTTTCGAGTTTCGTGTGGCTGGCTTGCGCTTGCTCGGCAAGCTTAGTCAGTTTATCGTGGTGCGGGTCAATTCCTTCCCCAAATTCTTTGACCAGTTCATTAAGCTTCGTCTCCAATCTTGTTTCGTCCATCACATTGCACCCCTCTCAAACACGTCTTTTTTCACCACCCTAATCGTAGAGTAACCCCGAAACCCCCTTTTTCACAAATATGCAGCAAAATTCATACCCAAATAAAGAGAAGCCGGTTTTCTGCCTGATTTCAGGGTTCCGCCCCATAAAAAAGGCAATTAGAACCGCCTTTCGTGTTAATCGTGGGTCCTGGTTTTGCTTTGTTAACAACAGCTTTTGTATGGATTAACCTTATATGTTGCAGAAAATCAACATCGAAGGCCCGTTTTTGTTTTGATATTGTGTGCAAGGATTTGGTCGAGGGATAGTTATCGTTCGTGTTGATTCTTATAAACATCGGCGTTGATTTCCGGCGTCAATTGTGCATCAAAGTTGTCTTTGAGTGTGTGTAGTTTTGCTACCAAAATGGCACGCAGATCGGACACCTGGTGAAGTGGGAAAATGCAGAGAAATTAACATAAGTGAATTAGAGATAAGAGATTAGGTGCAAAAGGGCAAAATTGCGAAAATTGCTGTTTTTTTGCATTTTTTTGCATTTTTTGCACTTTTTTACATAAATTAACCGCAGATTGCACAGATTTACACAGAAAATTAGCCACCCTCAAAATCGGAGCAAAAATAAGGGGTCGAAAAGTCAAGAGCGAATCCGAAAAAATTTTGAAAAATTTTTCGGATTAGTTCGTTGTTCGTAGTTCATATTTGGTCGGTCGAAGGTCTTTGCTGCTCGTGGCTGGTGGTTTGTGGATTATGGTTTGTAACTTACATAGCGGGATGTTTTAGCAAAAACTGTTAGATTGCTCAGGTTGTAGGCAAGCAGATAGATTCGCAGGTTGGCGCATTTATGAATCGTTAATAATCCCGGACGATTATTCCATCTTCACCTATGGCATAGGAATCCGAATCTTTAATCCTCAGATTATAAACCTTGCCGACGAACGGCGATGTTCTCTTTATTATGTTCTTGATGCTAATGACGCCTTTTGAGGAAATCAGCTTTGAGCCGGGTTTAAGGTTCTGGAGAGGTACCCATTGCCCTGATTCGGTCAAGAAAAAGTGTGAATCTGCGACGCTGATGGAATTTCCGGTTTCAAGCGCTATATCATAGCATTCAAAGGTTCCTTCGTGCTCTTCGATGCGTTCAATCTGCCCAAAGTATGTTGTTGACCAGAGACAGGGCGGAATTTTGATATTTTGTCCCGATACAACTGTGGAGATTTTCATGGGTGCACCATCAACCCAGACGAGGGTATCGCCTGGAAAACAGAATGGCCCTTTACCGCCTGTTGTGAAGCTCCATACAGTGCCAGTGGTTTTACCACCAGAATTTATCTCATCAATGCGCCAGTAATATGTTTTGTTAGTAAGTAAGGTGACAGGAAAGAAAGTGGCGTTTGTTTGGTTCCTTTGGAAAGTACCCGGGCTTTCAGTGCCAAAATATACATCGTGAGACGTGGCCCCTGCACCGGGGGTCCAACTGAGAAGAGGGGTTGTACTGACATTTGTGGCCCCGTTAGCTGGATTTGGATTGGTTGCCGGGTCAGGCGGAGGGACTTTAAGCCAATGTTCGACAAAGACAGCGAGGTCGAGAAAGTCAACGAACTGGTCGCCATTGGGTGGAGGGGCGATGTCGGCAGAGGGAATACCTGGTGGCTGGAGCCACTGATTGGCTAAAAGGGTATAGTCGGCGAAATCTACAATCCCGTCGAAGTTGATATCCCACGGCTTACAATCTCGACCGACTTTTATTAGATATACATCGATACCCCCTGCGCCAAATGTCCAGCCTGCGATTATGTATCCGCCGTCGGATGTCTGCTGAACCGAATAGCCATAGCCTCCGCTGCTTCCGCTGAAGGTCTTCTGCCAGAGAAGATTTCCTTCAGAATCGGTTTTTATAAGAACATCCCTCATCCCATCGTAAAAGTACACGCTTCCGCCAGCGATTATGTATCCGCCATCGGCGGTCTGCTGAACCGAATGGCCCCGGTCCGTATAGCTTCCGCCGAAGGTCTTTTGCCACTGCATATTTCCTTGCGAATCGGTCTTTATAAGGTAAACATCGGCGGAACCTGCGCCGAAGGAATTAGTGGAGCCGGCGATTATATATCCGCCATCGGCGGTCTGCTGAACCGAATAGCCATCGTCGTAATCGCTTCCGCCGAAGGTCTTTTGCCAGAGCATATTCCCTGCTAAATCGGTCTTTATAAGATAAACATCGTAGTAACCTGCGCCGAAGGACCCAGTATAACCAGTAATTATGTATCCGCCATCCGTGGTTTGCTGAACGGAGTAGCCCTCGTCATAACCACTTCCGCCGAAGGTTTTTTGCCACTGCATATTTCCTTGCGAATCGGTCTTTATAAGGTAAACATCGTCGTAACCTGCGCCGAAAGAATTAGTTGTACCTGCGATTATGAACCCGCCATCGGAGGTTTGCTGAACCGAACGGCCCTCATCCCAAGAGCTTCCACCGAAGGTCTTTTGCCACAATAGCGGCGGGACATCAGCCATTGCAGGAGGACAGGGACTAAACACAAGAGGCACAATCAGGAGGGAAAATGCCAACATTGCAGGATATAGCTTGAAAGTAATCGCTCGCATTGTTCTTGCTCCTCGCAAATACTTTATATGAGGTAATTATAGCAAATCGGGCGGTGAGAAGCAAGAAAATATGGGACTTTTATTGGGAAATTTACTCTGCTTCGGCTAAGAGGACCTGCCGTCCGCCAAAGGCGGATTTCATTCCAGGCGGGGTGAAATAAGAGATTACTCTGGGTTCATCACGCGGCCAACAAACAAAATGCTGCCGGAATGGTTATCACGAATCACAAACAGAAATGGATGGTCCGCCCGAAAGACCGGCGTTTGTGTCGGCCCAGCCGACGTTAATTTAATAACTACTCCTGTTGCCGCTGCCGCCTCAGTCCCCTCTTCGTTCACGTCAACGTAGGCCTTGTGAATGACCGCTGATATGAAAAGGTCTCTTTTGCCATTGATGCCGGAAAAATCCGCTACATCCGGGACAAAGGCACTTATCATCCCCATCGCCTTGAGCACATCAGCCAGCCCAAACCGGCTGGTCATCTTGAACTTCGGAACGAAAACGATAACCTCACGTTTTCGCAGCTCGTTCAGCCATTTTGAAAGGTTGTCGATGGTGATTGTTTCTTCAAGCTCAGGCAGGCCATCTAATTTTTTGGGAAGCAGAATAATCATTGATAGCTCATCATTTACGTAGGGCAGCTCAAGGCCTTGAAAACTGTCGGTCTGGATGTAGTTAAAATCTGCGGTCTGGCTCATCATCGGGACATCGACTTTATTACCGTTCAGCAGAGTGAATGGAGCGTTTTGAGTCTTTTCTTTTTTGAACTGTCGGGCCCAGTTGCCCTTAAAGTAAATGGCGTTTGTCAAAACCAGCCGAGTCATCGAATCCAGAACGCCCTCGGGAATGAGATTTTTAATCTTGTTATTGGTCTGGTTTTCAACCCAGTCGTTGATAATCTTGCGTGCCGTCTCGACAGCAGTTACAAAGTCAACCTCGTTGAGACAGCCGCCATAGTCGGTTTCAATAAGATTCAAAAACTCCTTCAAGAATCCGTAACCTTTCTGGCCCCACAAAGCATTAGCAACGCGAAGCTCGTATTTGCCCTTCTCGCCTCCGGCGTTCAGGTCCTTTATAATTTTCCCGAACGCCGAAGAAAATCGCTTATGCTCCCACGGTGCCATCATCCTATTTTTGTTAAGTTCCGATGGAGCGACTTTTGGCCCACCCGGTCGGGTGGGAAAGTGCAGCACTCCGGCCATCTGCGACTCGGTTTCGCCTTGTGCGCCGGCATAAGTCATCGCCAAAGCCGTCGAGATACTGTAAGGTGAGAAGAACAGGTTTCCTTCTCCGGCCCGCAGCTTCGCATACAGCTCCAGAGCAAATTCGTTGTTTCCTTTCACAATAGTTTCCCTTTCGTTGTTTTCCGCCAGGGTTTGGTCCTCGGCGCTTCGGCAATCAACTGCAATTCCCAGCACCGCCAATAACACAAATACGCATTTAATTGCTTTCATATTTGGTAACCTCTTACTCAAACTGAGTGATTTTATCCGCCGAAAGCGGATTTAGTTTAAGCTTGTCCGCCAAACGTATGGCGGATTTACGTCATAAGCTTCCGGAACACGATAATTGAAACACTTCCGACACATTCGGCGGATTTTCTGCAATTGTTTCGGCGATTATTGACAAAACCAAGCTTTTGGTGTATTATACACTATAATGGAGATTAGCTGTGAAAAAATCCTTTTTTGAAAGAGGAAGACTATGGAACCGGGGAAAGATGGCTTTTTAGGGCGGTTTAAGTGGCACATCGTTATTATTTGTGCCGCAGTGGCAATCGTGCTTCTTCTGGCGGTCTTCACCCCCATCTTCGAGGCATCCGAGACCGGTGTGTTGCGGAATCTGGTTTGGCTGCTCGGCGCGCTGATATTTTTGAGTGCGCTTCTAGCAATGCTCTCAAGGGTATTCAAGATGCTCGATGCGCTTCGAGACAATAGCGCGAAGCTTGAACAGGTCACCGGTGCGCTGGAGAAGATTCACGTCGGCTTGGCACAAATAAATCAGAGCACCCGCCTTAGCGAAGCAGCAAAGGCAATTGCTTTTCGCGACGTAGATAGGCAGTCTCTTCGCGAGGCCGTCTTTGAGAAACTTCAGATGCACGACTTTAATGCGGCTTATGAAATAATTGAGGAAATTGCTCAGCGCTCCGAGTATAAGGACCTCGCCGACCAGTTACGAATCCAGGCAGATAAATTCAGGGATGCGACTGAGCAGGAACGGACAAACCAGGTCATTGCGCATATCGAAAAGCTGCTGGATGAATTCCAGTGGGCCAGGGCAAGCAGCCAGATCGAGGGATTAATCAGAGCCAATCCGGACAGCGAAAAAGCAAAAGCAATGCGGCAACGGCTGTTCGATAAGAAAGAGGAACGCAAGAGAACATTGCTCGCTGCCTGGGACGATGCCGTCACACGACAGGAAACCGACCGCAGTCTGGAGATTCTAAAAGAGCTTGACCTCTTCCTTACCCCCAATGAAGCGCTGGCTCTGCAGGAAGCGGCAAAGGACGTCTTCAGAACAAAGCTGCACAACCTCGGCGTCCAGTTCTCCATTGCTGTCACTGAAAGGCGATGGACCCATGCTCTCGATATCGGAGAACAGATTATAACTGACTTTCCAAACAGCAAAATGTCTGAAGAAATCCGCGATAAAATGGACATCTTGAGGCAGAAAGTCCAGTTGCAGCAAAGCTAAATCCCAAATTCATCCCTCTGATAAATGAATCCCGAAAAGCTGAGGGGATGACCATCCCGGGGTTGTTTAGCCGTCGCCGCCACGCCTGCCCTGCTTGCACTGAGCCTGCCTGCACTGAGCTTCGTCGAAGTGTCGAAGTGAGCTCGCCGAAGGGGCGACGCAAAAGACAAACAGGAATCTCTCCTAATTCTGAATTCTGTATTCGACATTCTCTGTTCTATCTTCCTTCAAGCCAGAGTTCAGCAAATTCAGCTAAATCAAACAAATCCACAGAGCCGCTTTTATCAAGGTCGGCCCCGGAGCACCAGTTCGGCTCAGCGCAATCTTGTTTCATCCAGTGGTTGGCAAAGACGGTGTAATCAACAAAATCCACATCGCCGTCAATATCGAAGTCAGCAGGTATTTTCTCCCAGAGCCAATTTTCAGTAAAAATGGATAAGTCCATAAAGTCAACAAGCCCGCTGTAATCGAGGTCCTTTCCCTCACACCAGTCTGGATAGTGACAATTAGCACTCATCCAACGTGATGCGAAAGCCGCGTAGTCGTAAAAGTCCACATCGCCATCATTATCAAAGTCGGCAGGATTTAACTTTGATTCAAATTCGTATGGTTGAGATGGGATATCTTGAATTTGAACATCCTGAGCCAGAACCATAGTTTGACCATCAACTGTCGCTTCTAAAGTGTAAGTATCGGTAGGGAGTGCATTCGGCTCTGGGATTACGTTTATTAGATACTGCCCCACTTTTGGGTTTGGAATTACAAAGAGGTCTTCGGTCTCGCCATCTGCGTCTATGTCGACTTCGTCATAAGTCGCCCCGAGAATCTCGCTATGCTGTTTAGTTAGGGTGAACCCATGTGGATCGGTTATTTCTAAATCAACGGGCGAGTGTGCTTCTCCCCAAAGTATATTCCAATAAACTCTTTGAGGTATTGCTTCTTTATGTTCCCCAATCATTTCTACATCATTATCTTTATTAATATCGTCGGGCGAAACTAATCCTTTCTCGTCTTGATCGAGGTTAATCTGTCCATTGCTTGCACTAAGGTATGCCGCCCACACTAGTTCACTACAATACCACTTTTTACAAAGGGAACATTCGCCAGCTTCTTGCTTTTTATTTATGAACAGGCTACCAAAGTCATATGACTTACCTATTTGCGCTAAAGCAAAATTAACGGCCTTGTCTCTCGTAGAATCATCGGTTTTAACCCTAAGTGCTCTAACACAAGTCTCATTCCGACCATTTTTCCCCACCCAACTCCACTCCGCAAGAGGAGTAGCTACTACTCCCCTTTCCAGTGCTTCTACTATTTGATTGGATTGCTCAACATAAATACCTATATGGGTCCAAAAATCAACGTTTGGGATAATACTTTTGTAAGACCTGCATAGTATCAAATCTCCGTTTTTCAAAGTAAGATTAATTTCTTTGGAAGCGAAACTTGTCAGTCCATCATTATCCGCGACAGTAAGAGTAACGGGGTATACGTCCGGTGTCTCGAAAACGTGTGGAACCACAGGAACGGTAAGATTTTCTGAATGTCCATCACCAAAATCCCATTCATAACTTATGATTGTTCCATCGGGGTCGTATGATTCAGAAGCATCAAATATTATATTTCCGCCAACCATCGGGTTTTCAGGGGAGTAGGTGAATGAGGCGACCGGCGGCTGGTTTTCTTCTTTCCCAACCCCCGTGCCAAGCAGATCGTAAGGAACTGAAGACATTTTTATAGTCCAAGATATAGAATTGTTCTCAAGTCTATAAACAACACCAGTATAAGTAATATTGGCAGAAATAGAGTGAAAATGATAGGAAAAATCGGATGAATACCATAATACCGTCACACCACCAGAATATTGGGGGGAGAGACCCCAAAGAAGTGTAATTTCCATTCCACCATCTTCAATAGTACATGTAGCAATTCCTTGAGTAAACCAAGTAGGAAAATCTTGAGAAGGTATATTTGTTTCCCATGCCCAACCACTTGGCTCATGAGCTCTAACCTCATCTTCCAAGAAATATTCTGTTCTTGTAAATGTAAATATTAATGTTTGAGTCTCTCCTTCACTAATATTAATACTTTGCTCCATAGTCATACCATTGAATTTAACTTTTATAGTATGGCTTCCTGTACTTATTGTTATAGGTTGATTATGCGTTGCTGAATTATAAGCCCCATATCCAATAAGGGTGTCGCCATCATAGATTTCAACACAATGTGTATCCATCCCTTCAATACTGGCAATCTCTATTCCTTCTGGGTTAAGCGCATGGACGATGATGTATGAAGTTTCGCCCGACTCGCCCGCCTGCACCGCAACCGTCAAGACGACCGCAGGCACCAGAATTGACAAAATTCCGGCGAATAGCAGAAGTGAGTATGCTTTATTTCTCATAATACCCCACTCCTCATATCGACTGCGGGTCTTTCTTGCCGCTTAAGAGATTACGCACATAGCTGAAATTTACACACTGTAATTTGCAGGAAAACCGTAGAATCATACCGAACATCATAATTTCTTTAATAACAAGCATTTAACTCTCTGTGTTCTCTGTGACAGTTTTCTTATTCTCTTTTAATCAGTGTCAATCTGTGTTAATCCGTGTCTAACTTCTCTTTGGCTTTGAAAAATCCGGGTTAACGGAGTCTCCATAACCGAACATCTTATTAAATAAGGCCGATAAAAGCAAGAAAATTCTTATTGTGGCTAAACGGAATCTGTGTGAATCAGTGTTACTTGTCCGCCGACTTGTCCGGCGTAGCGCAAGCGAAGTCGGAAGCCTTGACGAAGGCGGAATCCAGCCCTCCCTGTTTCGGCCAGCTTATGTATAAGGACAACGCAGTTGACCTTTGCCTGCCCTCGAGGTTAGCTTCCTCGTAATAGCAAACGGAGGGTGGACGAAGGCGAAAGTTTGCGACAAAGCTTGCTTTGAAAGCAGAATTTGTAAAAAACCGAATTCCAACCCCTACTTTTTGATACCCTGCTTTCCTGATATCCTTCTTCCTGATACCCTGATTTCCTGATATCCTTCTTCCTGATACCCTGATTTCCTGATGTCCTTTTGCCCGCTACCCATCTCCTCCCAAAGTCAAGAAGTGCAAAAAAATGGTTCAAAAAGTGTACATTTTGGTACATTTTTGCTCAAAACACGTTCATTTTTGCAAAAAAAACGCAAAAAAGTGCAAAAAAATGCTCATTTTTACCCTCAATTTTCGCCTAAAAACGCAATAGTCCTATAAAATCACGTATTATACTATCGCCAGCCACCCCATTTTTCAAAAAATCCTTCAAAAACCCCTATTTTCTTGAATTTTTTATCTTTTTTCCTCCGTTTTTTTGTTTTCCCTCTTCTCTCGCACCTCATCCATCCTTCCTCCCCTGTCTGTTTCGAGTTTTAGATTTCTGTCATTCGAATTTGTCCCTCGACTTTCCTCGGGATGGTGAGCCAGTCGAACCATTTAGGATTTAGATATTCGGATTTACTCTGCTGCTCACCCCCTACCTGACTTTTTTTGTTGTGCCTTTTTGAACCTGGTGAGTCTTTTTTGAAGGTTTTTATCGCTTAACGCGAGGATTTGCACAGCCAAAATGGCTGCATTTTTCGCCCCTGCCGCCCCTATTGCCACTGTTGCCACAGGCGCGCCGGGCGGCATCTGAATTGTGCTTAATAGGGCATCAATCCCCTCTAATCCGCTCCCCGAAATCAAAGGCACACCGATAACCGGCAGCGTTGTCCGTGCCGCCAGTGCGCCGGCTAAATGAGCAGCCATACCAGCACCGGCTATGATAACTTTTATACCTTTTTTAGCAGCCGTTTTGGCAAATTCGGCGGCGATTTGGGGGGTGCGGTGGGCTGAGATTATCCGCACAATCGGTTCGATACCGAAGAATCTTATCTGCTCGATGCAGTTCTGCATTACCTCCATATCGCTGGCCGAACCCATTACCACCGCTACTGAAGATGTTTTTTTAGATACCATTTGTTTTTTCTTTACAAGAGGTTACAATATTTCACAGTTTCAATCCGCCTCCGTGTCTTCTATCGAAGACAGAAACGGGGGCGGACGTGGTAATGATAACGGCCGAGCATCGTAAATGCAAGTTAATATAGGGGTGGGAAATGCAGACGCGAAAACCTTTTGTCGCAGGCCAGTTTTATGCCGGCCAGTATAATTCTTGTGTGGACGAAATTAACGAGTGCCTCGAAGCGGAAACGATAAGCGAGACCCTGCCTGAAACGATAGTGGCGGGCATTGTCCCGCACGCCGGCTGGACATTCAGCGGCAGTTTGGCGGCATTGGTCTTCTCTGCGATAAAACAGCAGCACGACAAAGTCCATAGTTTTGTGATATTCGGAACTACGCACAGCTACTTCGGCAAATTGCCGGCACTTTATGAGGCCGGAAGCTGGGCAACGCCGCTCGGCGAAGTCCCCATCGATGAGGAATTGGCCGACGCTGTGTTGAAAACCGGCACAGCCGTCAGCGACCCAGACGCTCACAGGTCCGAACACAGTATTGAGGTGCAGGTGCCGTTTATCCAGTATCTCTTCGCTGGTGCGAAGATACTGCCCATTCTGGTCCCGCCGAGGGAGCAGGCAGTGGCATTGGGCACAAGTGTTGGTGAGATTATCAAGCGAGATGAAAAAAAGAAAATCGTTTGCATCGGCTCCACTGATTTGACCCACTACGGCCCGCGTTACGGCTTTACGCCGATGGGCACAGGATTGGATGGCCTGCGGTGGGCGGACATGGTCAACGACCAGAGGTTTATTGATTTGGCCCTGAAGCTCGACGCGGAGGGGCTGCTTGCCAGCGCCGCTGAGAACTGTAATGCCTGCGGCCCCGGTGCGGCAGCCGCTACTGTCGCAGCCGCGAAAATACTCGGCAAAAGAAAGGGCCTGTTGCTTGGCCACACTAATAGTAATGAAATAATGCTTCGCAAGATGGGCGAGACAAGTTATGACAGCGTCGGCTACGCAGCCATAGTCTTCTAATTTCGGCTCTGGTGATACTATAATTTGGCCTCGCCTTAGAGCCGATAATGCCTTGATTTTGCCGCAGCACAAGGCATTTTTTTGGACCAATACCCGTTTTCTTATTGGAAATCGAGGTTGGCTTTTCTATAAAAAATGGCGATTAGTTCCTCACAATGCCGATATGTTTAGCTATGTAAAACTCCGGCTGAATCTATTTGACGCATAGCTTTCAATGCTTTACTTTATATGCTCCGTTTGTTTGTGTTGTTTTACTGCAAGAACAGTTTAATGGGA
>Ga0315281_10010761_pt1 | contig 12572 bp, 8 predicted proteins | sample YL17G07_0_MG_FD_204540 | JGI IMG/M metagenome (GOLD analysis project Ga0315281, IMG submission 204540) | Sediment microbial communities from Yellowstone Lake, YNP, Wyoming, USA - YL17G07_0 | ecosystem: Environmental > Aquatic > Freshwater > Lake > Sediment | place: USA: Wyoming | collected... | reverse complement strand
TTGGCCAGGTTGAACCGGGCCCCCCAGCCGTTCAGGGACGTCGCCCGCGGGTTGACGGACAGGTACGGGGCGTCGGGTCTCTGGAAATAGTGCATGGAGGATTCCTGGATCGCGAGGATGTCCTCGGGGGTCCCCTCGACGCGGGTACCGCCGACCCAGCCGCCGACGACCCAGGCCCTCTTTTTATCCAGGAACGTCCAGCCGTCGAAGGCCAATGTGAAAGCGTTGTGGTTGAGGATGGCCGACAGGGACGGGTCCTTCAGATCGCGGATGACGCCCGTGGCGATGACCCCGAACCCTTTCTGCCCCTGCTGGATGTCCTTCTGCGCTCTGAAGACCCCGAAGTAGCTGAAGGGCTCGACCTCGTCGCGGAAACGCGCGGTGCCGTCATCCACCTCGGCGAACTCCCGGCTCGTTAGGGCGCTGACGAACCCGACGTTCCAGCCGCCGGGCAGCTGGCCGGTGACTTTGGCCGCGCCCAGGATCGTGGTCCGGTCGGGGAACTGGACGAACCCGGGGTGGCCGGGAATGCCCTCGGGCGCCCGGCCGATGCGCCGGCTGTAGAAGAAGGTCGGGCTGGGCCAATTGATGTTGGCGTTCATGTAAACGCCGCCGCGGCCGAACCCGTTGAAGATGCTGGCCCCTTCGATGAAGAACGGCCGTTTCTCCTCATAAAAGGTTTCGTAGGCGGATAGGTTGATGACGGCCGGGTCCACTTCGACCTGGCCGAAATCCGGGTTGACCGTGGCGTCGAGGGTCAGGTTGCTTTGCAGGCCCACCTTGACGTCGAAGCCGAGGTTGCCTAGATAACGATGGCCGGGCTCGAACGGGTTGCCCGCCTCCGCAGGCTTGAACTGGGCCTGAGCGACGGAATACGGCAGGAACTCCAGGTGAGTCCCGGGATGGATATCGCGAATGCCCACGAGCGAGGCGAACCGCGAAACGTAGGCCACCTGCTCCCTGGGGATCCAGACGAACCCGACATGCTCGTTCTTCCTCATGATCGTCCGCCGAAAATCGACCCCCCATGTGTAAGAATCCTTCTTGGGAAAGCGGATCTGATTCAGCGGGATTCGTATCTCCACTGTCCATCCCTGGCCGTTGATCACGGCCTTTGAGTCCCAAACCGAGTCCCAGGTCTCGTCGTCGTTGACGTCATTCGACAGGGCCAGGTCCATGACGGACCCGGCCGGGTTGACACGGAATTCAAACCCGGTCCGCCGGTCGAAGTAGGGGTCCACGGCAAAGATGAACCAGTCGGAATCGAGCTTGTCGTCGCGCCGGCCCAGCAGGCTCCGAATCAAACGAGGGTCGGAATCGTAGCAGAACGCGGCCACGTAAAGGTTAGCGTTATCGTAAGCCACCCAGACCCTGGTCTTCTCGGTGGGCTCTGCGCCGTCCGCGGGCTGGGATTGGATGAACGAGGCATAGCCTTCACTCTGCCAGACTTTCTCGTTCAACAGGCCATCGATGACGATGGGCTCGGTCGTGCGGACGGCTTCGATAGTCTTGGGCTGAAGCCTCGGGTCGGTCGCTTCCTCGGCCGGCTTGGCCTTCTCCGCCAGGAGAAACAGCGGGGCAATAAATAGAACAAAGGCGAGCGCCTTTTTGATCATGACCGTACTCCTCGTCATAAAGAATCCCGCCCGGAACGAATCCTGCAAAGCGCGGGGCCGCCGGCCGCGAAGAGGGACTTCCCGGGCCATGGAATCGCGGGAATCCGCACTGCTCCCGCTACCGGACACGCGGGGACCGCGCAAGCAACAGAAATATAGAGACCCAAAAAATGAAAACACGCCCTGACAAGTCCCTCCTGGTATCTGACCCCGGGCCGCCGGGACGGGATTCCGTCCGGACCGAGACCGGGCAGACGACAGGTGAAGGCCGCTTTGCGATACAGCGCTCTTCCCAAGGGGATGGGAATTCCTTCCAAACTCCCAGGGCGAATGGCAGCCGGCGGAAACCGTGTTTTCATGGGCCTCCCTTAATAATACGAAGGGAGGGTCAAATAGGATGCGGGGAAGGCGAAAAAGATGGGTCAGCCCCGGCCGGGGCCCTTAAAAGCTCGGGACTATCTCTGCTTGGAGAGCTTCTGCTCGTACATCAGCTTGTCGGCCCGGACCAGCAGTTCCTCGATCGTCGAGGGATAGTCCGGGTCGTAGCAGGCGATGCCCGAGCTGATGGAGAGCTTAAAAGGGCTGCGCTTGCCGGAGTTAAAGGCGGCGATGGCTTTTTTCAGCCGGCCCAGGGCGGCCTCCACGGTCGCCAGGGAGGACCCCACGGGAAACACGCCGAATTCGTCGCCGCCCATGCGGCCCTTGACGTCCGAGAGCCGGAACGTCTTCCTCAGGATGTTGGCCATCCGGACCAGGGCCGCGTCGCCCATGTGATGCCCGTAGGAATCGTTGATCCGTTTCATGTTGTCCACGTCCAGAAACAACAGGAAGAGCGGCACTTTTTTCCGGGCGGCCACCTGCAGGTACTGATAGGCGAAAGTGAAGAAGCCGCGGCGATTGTAGAGGCCGGTCAGGTCGTCGGTCAGGGAGATGCTCTCGAGCTTCCTGATCATTTTTTTCCGTTCCTGGTTCGACTTTTCCCGTTCCTGGAGGGCGTTCTTCAAAGCCTCTTCCGCCAGCTTTTCCCTGGTGATGTCGACGAGGATCCCGTCGTAGTGCTCGATCGTCCCGTCCGGCCCCTTGACCGCCCGGGGATAGTCCCGGCCCCAGATCGTCGTGCCGTTCCGGCGCCGCAGTTGGAATTCCTTGAAAAAGGTGATGGACCTATCCAGCTTCTTGAGATGCGAGGCCCTATCCTTGCGGCGAACGTAGAAGTCCTTGACGTTCAGGTCCTTCAGCTCTTCGGCCGCCTCGAACCCCAGGATATGGGCCAGGGCCGGGTTGGCTTCGATGAATCGGCCGTCGGGGGTGGTCCGGTAAACGCCGACCGGCAGGTGCTCGACCAGGTCCAGGTAACGAGCCTCGGTCTCCTGGTACCTTCGGCGCAGGGAAGCGGCCAGGGAAGGCTTGGGCTGGGGCTTGAACTTGGAGTGATTCTTTTTCGGGCTCATGGTTTTTCACCCGGACTCGAGTCTCATTCTTATCACAGGAAACTTGAACAATCAACAACCACCGAAAAAAAGAGAGGGCGTGCGAAGGCCATGGCCCCTGTCCTGAAAAAATCGGCCTGTGCTATTTTCCCGTTGTCTTCGGAAAGCTCTTCAAGCGTTCCAGAACCGGCCCGAGAAGGTCCGGCCGATCCTTCAAGCGGGCCGCCGCGTCCGCGGCCAGGGCGAGGGCTTCCCTGAGCTTTCCTTGTGCTGCCAGCCTGGTCATCAGTTCGCCTTTCACCCGGAAGAAAAAATCCAGGTCGAGCCAACGGTCCGGAAGGCGGTCCAAAACCTCGCACGCGCGCGCCAGCTCGCCTTGCGCCCGATAGACCCTGGCCAATTCCACCTCCGCCCGTGCGTGGAGGGAGGGGTGCTTGGCGGACCTGTCCATGGCTTCCAGGCAAAACCGTTCCGCGTCCGGCCAACGTCTCGCTTCACGGCTGATCCGCGCAAGATGGAGATCAACCTGCCAGGCCAAGCGATGTTCCGGGTTTTGAGACCGCAACCCTTCCAGAAGAATCGCGGCCTCGTTCGCGTTTCCGTGAGACCTGAGGGCCAGGGCAAGGTCCAGGGTCACCTTCGGCGTGAGTCTCGGCGGGATTCGTTTGGAGTTCAGAGTCTGCAGTGCTTCCTCCGGCCTCCCCAGCATGGTCTCCAGGCGGATCTTCTCCGCCAGAAGCTTGTGCGCTTCTTTGATCCTTTTCCTGCCGGTGGCCCGCTCGACCTGAACCGAAACGACTTGCAGGGCGCGTTCGTAACGCCGGGCTTTCATGGCCTCGTCATATCGATAAGAGAGCATCGGAGTGCCGATGTGCTTGTCGCTGCCCAAGCGAAGGTAGGCATAACCGACCAGCGCCAGGGCCGACAGCAGAGCCAGCCCGAAGGCCAGGCCCCTGCGCAGACACGCAACCCTCGTCCTCTTCCTTTGGAGGACTCCCATCAGGCTTGAACTCGGCTGGAGCGATATCTCCTTTAAACAGCCCGCCAGAACAAGGATCGTCCCCAGCATCTCAGCGCCTTCCTCGAGGATGACTTCGACCCGGCTCAATTCCGGGAACTTCGAAGCCAGGACCTGGAGATTGATCAACTCGAAGCCGAAAGCTCCCATGATCAAGAGAAAAAGCCCCGGTAAGATCCAACGGCGGAGATGTGGGGCGTCTTTTCTGACGACAAAAAAATAATAGACGCACAGAGCAATGAAGGCGCCGCCGAGGCCTCCATAGACGAGGAAGCCCGGAAGGCCAAAATACCAGGATATAAGCTCATGGATACGGGCCGCCTCGTCCGCGGACAGAAAAAGATAGGCCGCGCCGAAAAGGAGCCAGAACAGCTGAGGGACGCAGCGACGGTCCGTCCCCGGCTCCTGAGCCCTGTGCAAGGCCAGGGCGCACAGGGCCACGGCAAAAAGCAGGACCTCATGGAACCAGGTCGGCACGTTGGATTCCTCGGCCAGGTTGAACCGGCTGTCCAGGATGTTTCCAGCGCGAGAAGAAAGAATGTGCATGAGAATCAGGAACAGCCAGACCCCGATCAGGAGCCAAAAGACCCTGGTGGGAAACTTCGGTTGTGATCGTTCGTTCTTCATGTGTGTCCTTCAGCGTTCAGGCGCTTGGGGTATCCTTTGTCCGTTTCCCCGCATCAAGTTCACGTTCCAGCCGGGCCCGCCTGTCCCTGGCTATCGACTCCTGGCCTCGACCCGAAAAAGCCCGGCGCCGTGCGGCCGGAGCGAGGCCGAGAACGACCCTTCAAAGGCGCCCAGCTCGGTGCCGGCCCACAGGTCCCGGATCAGGAACTTCCCCTTGAAGCCGAGTTCGGCCTCAGTCACCGTCACGGCGCACGGTCCCTTGTCCGTGGTGTTGAACAAGGCCAGGTACTTGTCCTTGGAGCCGGGCACGTCGGCAGCCCAGGCCGTGAGACCGCCCTTCGAGAACAGCTCCCTGTTATGGGCGCTGTTCTGATCGACCTCCAGGACGGCGGGGTTGGTCAAGAGCGACAGGGTGAAGTCGTCGTTGCTGGGCAAGTTCCCCCCGAACATCAGGGGCGAGCGAACGATCGCCCACAGGGTCATGACCGTGAGCTGTTCGTCCCTGGTCAAACGGGACCATCGCGGGGACTGGTCTTTGAGGTCGGTGCGGACGCTGAGTTTGCCGAGCGGGAGCATATCGGCGTCGGGCCAATGCCCCGGCGCGATTGACGGCGCCCAAGCCCGGCACAACCCGAACTGTTCCAGGACCTTGGGCCATTCGTCCCAGAAGTCCCCGGAGATGCGCCACATGTTGGCCCAGGTCCGGAGATGCGCAACCCGGTCGAGCGGGGCCGGCCCGGGCGAGAGGCTCAAGACCATCGGCCGCCCGCACGTCCGGATGGCCCGGCCGAGGGCCGCGATCTCGGCGGCGTGGTAAGGATAGCTCATGTCGTCGGCCTTGATGTAATCGATGCCCCACTCGGCGTAAAGCCGGACGATGGAATCGTAGTATTCCTGTCCGCCCGGTTTGGACACGTTCACGCCGGAGAGTCCCAGGTACCAGGAACAGCCGTCATTCGGGTCGGCCACCTCCCTGGCCCGGGCTTTGGAACCCAGGATCTGCGTGTTTCTCTCGACGGCCTGGATGGGGATGCCCCGCATGATGTGGATACCGAACTTGAGCCCGAGGCCGTGAACGTAATCGGCCAGCGGCTTGAACCCTTTGCCGCCCTCGGACGAAGGATGGAGAGCGGCCGAAGGGATGAGCCGGCCGTATTCATCGATGTTCTGGACGGGGTTCTTTTCGCGGACGTTTTGAGCCGTCAGTCCCTCGGCATACCAAAGATAGTCCAGGATGACGTATTCCCAGCCGAATTTCTTGAGGTGGGCGGCCATGTAGTCGGCATTGACCTTGATGTCCTGCTCGCCGGCCAGCATGCCGAAGCAGTCATAGCTGTTCCAGCCCAACGGGGGTTTGAGGGCTAACGCCGGCGTGCTCTCGGACGCGGGGCTCTTAGCCTTGGTGCCCATGACCGGGGAAAGGGCCAGAACGGCAAAAATGCCGACAGTGATCAGAATCCTCATACGACCTCCATGACAACGCCGAAATGAACCCGCTGGTGTATTTATAACGCCAAGCTGCTCCAAGTCAACCTTCTGAAGGATCCGCTCGGAACGCCCTCCAAGAACCGGACCCGGAAGAATGTCCGGGCCTCGTCATCTGCTCGCCGTGGCTGGCTGGGCTTTGGCCGATCCCCGGTGCCCGCAAACCGCGGCATTGCAAAATAGAGGGCAATTGAAGATAATAGAGTGCCTTGCAGGCTGCGAATGTCATATCGGAATACTAAGGTTGCACGAATCCTCATCCTGAGCGCCATGCTGGCCTTCGCCTCGGCCGCGGCTTGCGCCTCGGTCCTCACCCGTCCCCTCGCTCTTCAAAACTTGACCGTCAAGCAGGGATTGTCGAGCGACATGATCCTGTATATCGCCGTCCAGGGCGATGATGTCTGGTTCGGGACCTACGCCGGCGGGGCCACGCTTTATAACGCGGCCCGGAAAACCTTCACCGCTTACACGACCAAAGGCGTGCCCGAGGACAAGGCCGACGACGGCCGGAGCATCAACTGGAAGAACCGCCTGACCTACAACCATGTCTCGGCCATCCAGGTCGACGGCGACCGGATGTGGTTCGGCACGTATTTTTACGGCTTCGGCGGCGGCGGGATCTCCTGCTACCGGGCCAAAAGCAAGCCCGCCTGGAGGACGTTCAGCACCTGGGACCGAAGGGCCAAGAAAATCGTCTCCTTGGCCGTGGACGCCGGCTCGGTCTGGGTCGGGTCCGAGAGGGGGTTGACCGTCCTGGACAAAAAGACCGGTCAATGGGTCAAATTCTATTCGACCCAGGACGGCCTGGCCGGCAACTTCGTGAACGCGCTTCTCAACGAGGCCGACGTGCTCTGGGCCGGGACGAACGCCGGGATCTCCCGCTGGGACAAGACCCGCAAGGCGTGGAAAACTTATGGCGCGAAAGAAGGCCTGACCGACCTCGACATCAAGGCCCTGGTCAAAGCCGGCGATTCCATCTGGGCCGGCACGAGCGGCGGGCTCCTGTTCGCCCTTGACCATAGCCAGGACCGATGGGTGGAGGTCAAGGTCCCGGCCTCGCTTCCCCACGGCGGGATCAACGCCCTGGCCGCGAGCGGGATGAGCGTTTTCGTCTGCCGCGATGACGGTGTGGGCGTATTCGATACGGCCGACGGCCGATGGGACTGCCTGACCAGCGCCGACGGCCTGCCGAGCGATACGGTCCTGTGCGCGGCACCGGCCAGGGACGGCGTCTGGTTCGGGACCGACCAGGGCGCGTCGTTCCTCAAAACGCCGGGTCAAAGATGAGCAAGGATGGATCCATGACGATATTCGATTCCAAGTTTTCCCGACGGCAGTTCATCAAGGGCGCGGCCGCGGCCCTGGCCTTGCCCAAGTCTTTCTCGTCCAACCCCTTGGTGAAGCCCTACGTCCCCGAAACCGGCGAATTGGCCGACGTGGTCGTGGCCAGCCAGGGCACTCCGGCGCAGCTCCTCCAGGCGGCCATGGCCCCCCTGGGCGGCATGGGCCGTTTTGTCAAGAAAGGCCAGAGGGTGGTCATCAAGGCTAATTTCGCCTGGGCCCGCACCCCCGAACAGGCCTGTACCAACAACCCCGAGCTCATGGCCGCCCTGATCAAGATGGTCTATGACGCCGGAGCCAAGAAGGTCGCGGTCTGGGACCACACCTGCGATAACTACCAGTTCTGCCTGATCCGCTCGGGCCTGAAAAAGACGGCCCAGAACGCCGGGGCCGAAATCTTCTCCGGCCACGGCCAGAACGTTTATCAAGAAGTGAGCCTGCCCAAAGGCAAAATGCTCAAGAAGGCCCTGTTCATCAAGGATGCTCTCGAAGCCGACGTCCTGATCAACTTTCCCCTGCCCAAACAGCATTTCGCCACCGAGGTCACCCTGGGGCTGAAGAACATGATGGGACTCACCTGGGATATGGAATCCCTTCACAAGATCGACCTCCACCAGTGTATCGCCGACATCAGCACCATCCGCAAGCCTGACCTGGTCGTGGTCGATGCCATCCGCATCCTGACCACCAACGGCCCCAAGGGCCCGGGCAAGACCGAGGACCCCGTGCAGGTCATCGCCGCCACGGATGTGGTCGCGGCCGACGCTTACGCCGTATCCCTCTTCAAAAACCCGCGCACCGGGAAGCCCTACCTCCCCGGCGAGATCGCTTTCATCAAGAACGCCCACGGCCTGAACCTGGGCGAAATCGACTTGTCCAAGGTCAGGTTGAAAAAAGTCCAGTCGGCATGACCAAGAGGATCCCGGGCCTACGGCCTCTCGTGCAAGGCCTGTTCTTCTTCGGGTTTCTGTATCTTCTCTTCCGGGCGGCCTTCCCTCTCGAAATGCGATTCCCGGTGGACCTTTGCCTCAGGCTCGACCCCTTCATCGGACTGACCACGCTCCTGACCCGGAAGGACATCTTCTTTCGGATGCTTCCCGGGTTCGGGGTCCTGGCCATGGTCGCCCTCTTCGGCAATTTTTTCTGCGCCTGGTTCTGCCCCATGGGCACGGCCGTCGATTTCTTCGACCGCGTTCTGTTCCGGGAGAAGAAGCGCTCCGAACCCTTTGACGACCAATCCCTGCGAAGGCTGCGTTACGGCCTCTTCCTGTTCAGCTTGGCGGGCGGAGCGGCAGCCTGGCAGCTGCTGAGCCTCATCGACCCGATCAGCTTGATCTCTCGGACCTTCATCACCTTCGTCTTCCCCGGCGCAACCTGGGCCTACAACCATTTGTTGGTCGAGGCGGTCGGGCTCCTGTCCAAGAACCCCGCGACGCTGTCCACGGTGCCGCTGCCCGTGTTCAAGGCCGGCGTCGTGATCGTCATATTTTTCGGGGCCGTTCTTTCTCTGAGCGTCATCCGGAAACGGTTCTGGTGCCGGTACCTCTGCCCGCTGGGCACGCTCTTCAGCCTCGTCTCCCGGCTGCGGCTCGTCAGGCGCGCGGTCGGCGAGGAGTGCACAGGGTGCCAACGCTGCGTCCGGGATTGCCCCGTGGGCGCCATCCCTCAGGACGACCCTCTCACCTATCGCCGGTCGAGCTGTATCAACTGCTTCCAGTGCCTCGATTGTCCGCCCAAGGCGGTTTCGTTTCATTTCAGCCGGCGAGGCGCCCGTCCGGCCCCTGCGGTATCGATGTCGCGGAGGTACGCCCTGGGCGCGCTCGGCATGGGCCTGTTCGGGGCCCTGGCCGTGAAACTGAGCCCGCTCCGGGGCAAGGCCAAGCTCAAGAACGACGGGCTGATCCGTCCTCCGGGAGCGCTCCCGGAGGACCGTTTCGTCTCGGTCTGCACCGGCTGCGGCGAGTGCTTGAAGGTCTGCCCCAACAACGCCCTGCATCCGGCCTTCCTGGAAGCCGGGCTCGACGGCATCTACACGCCGAAGCTCGTGCCGCGCATCGGCTACTGTGAGGAGCTTTGCAATTTCTGCGGCCGCGTCTGCCCCACCCAGGCCATCCGCTCTCTCGAGCTCGAGGAGAAGCGCCTGGTCCAGATGGGTGTCGCCCACATCGACAAGACGCGCTGCATCGCCCACGACACCGACAAGACTTGCCTCGTCTGCAACGAGCAGTGCTCCTATCACGCCGTCCTGCTCGACGAAAAGAAAAGGCCGCGAGTGGATGAGGACAAGTGCACCGGCTGCGGCATCTGCGAGAACAAATGCCCGGTCGACGGCGAATCGGCGATCGTCGTCCACTCCACGGGCGGCCAGAAAAGGCTCACGCCCCAGCCCGAGTCGCCGGCCCTGGGCTGAGCCCGCCCGCCCTCACGCCTTGTCCCCTAAGCGCGGCGCTTCGTCAACTGGGAGGGGGAACCCGCTCCGCGTTTCCCCCTTCCCACGCTCGCCGCAAAAAGCCCGGGCTCGCTCCTCCCTTTCCCCACCGATCTCTTGATCGGTGTGCGACCAAGGGGGCGACTCCCCCTTGGAACCCTCTCGAGCGGCTCCGGGGCACATTTGCCGCTCGTTGATTCTCCTTGATGAGTGTTGTATAAGGGAGACGAACGAAGACTCGTCGGAGAAGAAGGAGTCGGCCATGAGAAAAGCGATCCTCCTTGTTTCTGTCGTCCTCATCCTGGCCGCCGGGGCCGGCACCCTCCCGCTCTTCTGCCAGGACAAGCTGACCTCTGAACCCGACCCTTCCTACAGGGAGGACGCCGTTTCGGTGCGGCGGCATCCCGAGGTGGACACCAACGTTTTTCTCTACATCAACCACTGGCGAAACTCTCTGCCCGCCGTCGGGCACGGCGGTCTCATCGAGCGCGACATCCTGACGCCCGGAGACCCGCTCCACCCCGCGAGGAAGGGCGCCGTCCTGAGGTACATCAAGGCTTACAGGCGGGCGGCCCTCGAGCCCAAGTCCGACACCCGGCCGGTGAGGAGCGATAAAGAGCAGGCTTTCTATTACGTCATGTCCGGGACGGGGAGCGTCGAGGGCGGAGGCAAGAGCGCCTCGCTCGAGGACGGCACGGCTGTTTTCATCCCGGCCGGGCTCGAGTGCCGCTTTCATAATCCGTCCGAAGCGTCCCTGGAGATGATCCAGGTCATCGAAGGCATCACGCCCGGGTTCATCCCGAACACGGCTTTGTCCGTCGGAAGCTATCACGATGCCGAGCCCGCCTCGGGACACCACTGGGCTCACATCGCCCGAGCCTTTCTGTACGACGTCGCCCCCAAATTCTGCAACCCGATGGGATTCGTGACCGTGAGCATGGACGCGCTCGACATCGCCCAGCCCCACACCCACGGGCCGGGGACCGAGGAGATCTGGTGCCAGGTCAAGGGCACGAGCCTCCTCTTTTTCGGCAACCGTCTCCTCCGGCAGGAACCGGGCGAAGCCTTTCTAATCCCGCCGAACAACAAGGTCCCTCACAGCTCGATCAACCCGAACCAGGCTGCCGTCCTGTGGCTGTACATGGGCTGTCGCCACGAGGAGGATTCGAAATGAAGCCCCCCAAGAAACACTTGAACCGCCGCGATTTTCTAAAAAGTCTCGGGCTGGGGGCCGCGGGGTTGTCGCTTGCCGGGAAGGACATCCTGAGCTCCCCTCACTCGGCCGGTCGGCTGGTCCAGGGCGCGCAACAGGTCCCCTGTCCCCCTGCCCCGGCCTACGGCAAGGTCGTCCCCCCGGCCCGGGTGAGCCTGGTCAAGGGGCCGGACCGCCGCCGGAACGTTTATCAGGCTTTGAAGCTTATCGAGGATGACGTGCTGTCGTCGATCGGCGACCGCAGGATCATGATCAAGCCCAACGTGGTCCTGGCCGACAAGCCTTTGACCGTCCTCCATGTCGATGCCATGCGGGCTATTCTCGATTTTCTGACGCCCCACTACAAGAAGCGCATCCTCATCGGCGAAGCGGGCGTGCACAACACCTGCCTCGGCTTCCAGAACGCCGGGTACTACGCGCTGGAAAAGGAGTACAACGTCCAACTGCTCGACCTCAACCTGGAGCCGTTCCAGTACCGCTACGTCCTGGACAAGGACAACAAACCCATCCCCATCCGGATCATCTCGACCTACCTCGACCCCGACCTGTACCTCATCTCCGCCGCCCCGATGAAAACCCACAACATCGTCCTGACCACGCTGTCTCTCAAGAACGTCCTGCTGGGCTGCCCGGTCAACGACTACAAGAATAACGACAAGGGCCTGATGCACACCGACCTCAAGACCACGGCCAACGACATCTGCCATTTCAACATGTTCCACCTCAGCCGCGAGGTCTTTCCCGACCTGGCGATCATCGACGGGTTCGAGGCCATGGAGGGCAAGGGCCCGGCCTGGGGCACGCCCTTCGAGGCCCGGGTGGCGCTGGCGGGAGTCGACGCGCTTGCGGCTGATACACTGGCAACCCATGTGATGGGTTTTGACCCCAAAAAAGTGAACTATCTGACCTCCATGGCGGAGGCGGGAATGGGTCAGGGAGATCTATCGAAGATCCGAGCGCTCGGCACGCCTCTGGCCGAGTGCCTCTATCATTTCAAGGTCGACGAAAAAACCGCCGAGATCTATGGGTTGGGGTCGGACCGAGCTATCTGATTGAATATTAATCTGATCGAATAATGATCGGATCGGCCCGGGCAGGACAGGATGTTCTCGAATGGTGAGGGCCTCCCGCCGGCCTCTCCCGGTTGACTCTCCCCTATTCCTATTATATATAAAGAGCCAATGCGGACCGGCGTGACGTCCTTGAGGGAGGCACCCATGACCAGACGGCTCATCCTGTTCTCGCTTTTCTTGCTTTTCGCGGCGCTGGGCGTCGTTTCGCCTTTGGCCGCCCAGCAAAAGCCGACCGAAGAACCCGAGCCGTCCTTCAGCGAATTCGCGGCTTCCAATCATCGCCATCCCGAGGCGGACACCGACGTTTTCCTTTACATCAACCACTGGCGCAATTCCCTGCC
>Ga0315281_10010758_pt1 | contig 12574 bp, 3 predicted proteins | sample YL17G07_0_MG_FD_204540 | JGI IMG/M metagenome (GOLD analysis project Ga0315281, IMG submission 204540) | Sediment microbial communities from Yellowstone Lake, YNP, Wyoming, USA - YL17G07_0 | ecosystem: Environmental > Aquatic > Freshwater > Lake > Sediment | place: USA: Wyoming | collected... | reverse complement strand
TGGATTTGAACGAACTCGTGCAACTCATCCACACCTGTGGCGAGGCGCGCGCAATTGAACGGCGGATTCTCGATGACCCCAACGAAATGCACCGCGTCCTCCTGCCTCTCTACATCCTCCACGAATATCACGGCAACGCTTTCGGGCTGACTTCCACCGAGATCAGCAAAATGTACGCCCACCTCGGCATCCGGCTCTCGCGGCAGAATGTGATGCGGGCTTTGCGTATGGCCGGGTCGAAGTACGTGACGAAAGAAGGCGAGGACACCCTCGCCCCACGCTACACTTTAAACCGCAAAGGCTTTCAATATCTACGCGTGGTGATCAACAGGGAAGAGCAATAGCCGCCGGAGGCGGGTAAAACTCTCCCGGCGCGCTACGCCCCGGAAAGGAGCGCTATATGCCTGAACGCCGCAAAACCAAACGCAAGTACATGATGTTCTACACGCGCATCTTTGACGCGGCTACGCGCGACCTGCTAGGCAATCTGGTGGACATCACAGCGGAAGGAATCATGCTCATTAGCGAGACCCCGCTCCCCACCGAGCGGGTCTTCCGGCTGAAACTGGAACTCGCGGGCGAAGTCGGGGACAAGCCGTATCTGGAGTTCGAGGCGAAAAGCTTGTGGAGTCAGCAGGATATTGACCCGCATTTTTACAACACGGGTTTTCAACTCCTGAACGTGCCGCCAGAAAACGTGGCCATCATCGAGCAGATCGTGGAGATGTATGGGTTCCGGGATAATTGAGAAGGAAGCGCCCCATGCAAAAGGACCTTTGGAGTCTGCGAGACTCCAAAGGTCTGAGCCAGAGACCCTCCCGCAGGTTTTAGAACCGGCGGGAGGATTTTCTTTTACGGCCGCATGATCAACGGCAGGTAAAGCTTAACTCCTGTTGAACCAAAGAGGCCGAAGTCTGAGAAGTGGCAGATGGGCACGCGGAGCCAGTTCTCGTCGGGATGGCGCTCATAGGGGCCGCAAGCCGCTTCGAGCCATTGTCCGGCTCCCGTGTCCCAGTAGCGCAAGGTCAGCGAGTTTTCGTCCACCTCGGCCACGTCGGCTTCGCTATAGTATTGCGTGAGGGTGACCGGCTGGAGGAAGGTGAAGCCGGGCAAGTAGTCATCGCCGAAGTAAGCGTCAAGCGTGAAGCCGTGTCCGGCGAACTGGAATCCACTCGGGGCGCCGGTCACGCTGAGGGGGTTGTAGACAATCGTCGTGGGCTGCGTCACCGCCCCGGCGGGGATGAAGAGCGTGCTGGTCATCCCGGAGTGGACGTAGAGGAGCGTGCCGGATTGGCCGCTATCCACTGCGAGTTGCCCGGCGCTGACCATGACCAGTTCCGCCTCCACGGCGCTGTCGCTGTTGCCGAGCGTGTCGGTGAAGATGAGCGTGACGGTATAGAGACCGGTGACGGTGTAGGTGTGCACCGGGGAGACAGCGGCGCTGGTCGCGCCATCGCCAAACTGCCACAGCCGCGCGGCAATGGCGAAGGTGCTGACGCTGGTGTCGGTGAAGCGCACGGCGCTATTGACCGGAATGTGCGGCGGGTCGGGTGCATAGGTGAAGGCGGCGAGGAGGCTGGGCGCGAAGACCGTGACGGTGGTGGTCGCGGTGAGAGTATTCGCGCTGTTGGTTGCGGTGACGATAGCGTGATACCCGCCCACGGCGGCATAGGTATGGGCCACGACTGAAGTCGTGACTACGGGCGCGCCGCCATCGCCGAAGTTCCAAGCGTAAGTGACATTCGTCCCAGCGGTCTTGGTTGCGGTGAAGGTCGTCGCTTGACTAAGGATGGTCGGGCTATTGTTGATGGCCGCCAAACCAGCAAGCGGCTGGTCGGTCACGGTGACGACGACGACATCCGGCAGGCTGGCGAGGCCGAGCGTGTCGCTGACGGCGAGGGTGAACGTGAGAACGCTCGGGGTGCCAGGCGCTTTGAAGGTTGGCGAGACCGCGTGGGCGTTGGAAAAGGTCACGGGCGCGCCGCCGGTTTGCGTCCACAGGTAAGTCAGCGGGTTGCCATCGGGGTCAGTGCTGTTGCTCGCGTCGAGCATTACCGCTACGTTGACGAATACACTCTGGTCAGGGCCAGCATTGGCGGTGGGCGCGAGATTGACTTCGTTCACCGTGATGGTGAAGGTTTCGAAGTCGCTCAGGGCGGGGAAGCCGGTGTCGGTCACGCGCACGGTGACGGTGTACACGCCGGGGCCTTGCTGTTCGGTCGGCGTCCAACTGAAGACACCTGTCGCGCTGTTGATGCTCGCGCCGTTCGGGGCGCCGGAGTCAAGCGAAAACGCCAGCGTGGCCGCCGGTTCATCGGCGTCGGTCGCCGTCGCCGTGAAGGTCAGCAGGCTGCCTTCGTCTACCGTCTTGTCGCCAATCGGGTCGAGCGCCGGAGCGGTATTGGCGCGGAAGTCGCGGTGGAAGACGACGAGCGCGTGGTTGAAGGTGGCGCGATAGCGGATTTCACCAGTGCCGTCGAGCGGGACATCGAAGAAGGAAGCGGTGAAGTAATCGGTTTCGTCCGCCGTCGCGGGTTGATAACCGCTTGGCCAGTTGCCTTGCACTTCGAGGCTCGCGCGCGGGACGCCGATATGGCCTGAGACTTGATCGGCATTCGAGTCAGAATAGGCGATGAAGGGACTCGGCATGGTGAAGACGACAGGCATGAGGCCCATGCCCGCTTCAACGGTGATGGTGTCGCCGGGTTGCACCGGGCCGATGTTACCGATGTTCCAGCACGAGCCGCATCCGTTGCCGGTTGTGGTGGTGAGTTGGGTGTAGGCCGTCGTCACGGTGACGGTCTCGCCGGATATGACCATGGCGTTGCCCCAGACGTCGGCGTGGTCGGTCCCCACGTGCAGTTCAACTTGCCACACTTCGCCGCGCACTTGCAGGTCAACGGCGGCGTTGTCGCTGGGGTCAACGTCGCCGGGGGGTAACGTGATTGCAACAGTGTTGGTGTACCAGTACGGACGCCCCATCGGGTCGGCGACATCCACTTGATATTGCACCCAACCGGAGTCGCCGGGATTGAGATTGGACAGATGCCAGATCAACACATCGGTTGTGAGGTTCTGGCCGAGCAGGCGTTTCCAGTCCCAGCCGTATTGCCACCAACCGTTCCAATCACCATTGTCTGGCACGGTGTCGGTGAGCCAGACATCGTTCACGGTTTCATCGCCAATATTCTCAAATTGAATCTGATATTGCAATGGCGTGTCGCCGTTCCACCAGCCCCATTGGGTCACGCGCAGATTGGGGCCATGGGCGTGGAGGATTTGCGCCACAACGCTCACATTGTCGCCCAGGTATTCGCCGGGTTGCGGGCTGATACCTGCGGTGTCAATGAGCGCAGTGCTGGAGAGGGCATTCGCCGCCACGCGCAGTTCATAGTCGAAGTGCCGGCTATAACCGTTATCGAGGCCGGGGAATTCCCAGACTACGTAAGTGCTGGTCGTGATAGTGGGGATGAGCGGATGCTCGCCCTGCCAGTCGTTCCACCACGCGCGGACGAAGGTGGTGGAGACAGGAAGTGTATTGGTGATGCGATAGAGGCCGACGGGTAGGTTGCCGCTATTGCCGTAATCCACCCGGTAGTGGAGCAAGCCGCCGGGCGTGAGCGCGCCGTTGCCCCATTGCTGATTGAGCCACAGGTTTGGGCGCGGCTGGCCCACCCAGTCGTCGCGGCTGGTGGTGTTGTCGCCATCTTCCAAATCGTTGCTGGCCGAGATGATGGCGGCGTTCGTCAATTGCATTCCAGGCCACGCCGCCGGGTCGAGGGTTACGCGCAGATAAACCTCTTCACAGCGATAGCCGGGGATGGCTGGGCGCGAGACCACGAGCGTGTGCGCGTCACTGTAGACTTCCGTCCAACCGGGATTTTGCGGCCACCAGTATTGCAACGTGGTCGAGAGCGGCAGGGTATCAGTGAGGGTGAGTTCACTGCTGGCCGTCGAGCCTTTGTTGCAGGTGTTGACGCTGTAGATGAAGTCGCCGCCCGCCACCGGGTCCCCCGTCCACGCGCCTTTGCCCACGTTGAGGTACGTCTCGTTTGCTTTAATTTCCCACGATTGATCGCTCGACTTCTCGCCGGGGTCGCCCTGGTCGTAAGGCGTTGTGGTGGCGATTTGCGTCGTCACGGTCACGAACTGCCCTGCGCTCCTGCTCACACTGAGGAACACGTCGAACTGCCCGTAACTATGCGGTGGCAAAGTGCCGAGGTCCCACACCACCGGCCCGGCGCCAGTGCCCGTGTGCGCGAAGCCCGAGGTGTCGCCGAGATAGTTGTCGGAACTGGTGTAGGTGATGACGGTGTTCCCTGCTGGAGCATCGCCATCGTTCCAGTATTGGATGTGAACAAGGTAGTTGCCGCCCTCGCCGGGATCGCCGTCGGCCCACATACCAATGCGGACGTGCGGCAGAGACAAGCGGAAGGTGTGGCGCACGTAGTCGCCATCGGGTTCTTGATATTGGACGCTCACGCTGTGTTGCGGTTGCACGTCGAAGGGCGCGAGGTCGCAAGTGAAACCGCCACCCGCCGGGTCAACGGTGAAACTCGGCCAGTTGCCTTTCTCGCCGTCCACCCAGCAGGTCACGTTGAGTAGTTCGGAGAACCACGTCGCGGTGATTGTGCCCGTGACTCGGTCGTTGTCCACGTCCAGGTCGCCCGTAATCGTCCCGACGCGCACGGTGGTCGTGTAGCCCGTATCAATCGCGCCGTGCATCCAATCGCCGGGTTGAATGTCGGGCTGGCTTGGACTCCACAGTCCACTGTCTATGTTCGTCGAGTAGCCCGTTCCCCCGTTCCACCACGGGACCACCGTCGTGCTGGCGACCATAGTCGCTTTCACCTCGCCCGTGCTGTTGGTGACCGTAAACCACACACGATGACCGGGCGCGTAAGACACCTCGAGCCAATCATCATCGCTCACGGTGAAGATTAAATCGGGTGAAGAGAAGCGGTGATGGAAGTCCACGCGGGCGTGGTTGATTTCAGTTTCGTAGCGCACGTCACCGTTGCCGCCGCGCGGCACGTCGCCAAAGGCCGCCACGTAATTGCCGTTTTCGTCAGTCGCCACGTCCAGGCCGAAATAGCCGTTAAGATTGACGTTCACCACCGCGTGGTCGAGGTCGTCAATCTGGCCCCAGACCTGATTGGTGATCGAATCGGCGTAGGCGGTGAACGGAGCGGGAACGACGGCGACGATGGGCATTAAACCCTCGCCCGCCGTGACGGTGAAGGTGTCGCCCGGATAGAGTGGGCCGATGTCGTTGAGGTTCCAACAGCCGCCGCAGTCGGAATCACCGGAGGTCGTGGTGTACTCGCCGGAGGCGGTTGTCACCGTGAGGAGAGCGTTGGGAAGCGCGTTGCCCCACCCATTGCCGTGGTCGGTGTCCACGTTCACTTCCACGCGGTCTACCTCGCCCCCGCCGAATGAACCCATCCCGAAGGTGTTATCGTCGGGGTTCGTGTCCCCCGGCACGGGCGAGAGATCGAGCGTGTTGGTGTACCACAGCATACGCTGAATCTGTCCACCATCGAAATTGAGTTGCAAGCCAAAGCCGATGGTCTCGCCACCGCCCAACTGTTGTATCCACCACACCAGGTTGTCCGCGTTCTGCGTGTCGGTGACCCACGCCTTGCCCCATTGCATCCACCAGTTGTTGAGAGTCGTCGAGATGGGGAAGGTGTCGGTGAGGAAGATGTTGCTCACGGGTTGGTCGCCGCGATTATCCAAGCGGATGTCATATTCGGCCTGGTTGCCATTTTGCCATTTCAGCCACTTGACCGTATGAAGGTTTGGGCCGTGCGGAAAAACGGTGTCCACGAGTGTGCTGACGTTGTTGAACAGGTTGGTGTCGGAATCGCTAGCGCCTATCTCCGCGGTCAAAGTCAGCGTTGACCCGGGGAGCGTGTCATCGTTCACGCGGACGCGCACTTCTTCATTGTTCCACATCCCAGCGATGAGCGCGCCAACATCCCAAACATAGACGTTGCCGGAGTGAGAGGCGTAAGGCCAATCCGCCCAGCCGTTGGAAGTCCAATGACCTGCGCTAGTGAAGGTCGTGCCGCTCGGAATGGTGACGGTGAGGCGCGTGTCGTGGGCGACGGAGTTGCCGTTGTTGTTGTAGTTGATGCCGTAGACAATCTCGACGCCGGGCGTGGTCGCGCCGCCATTGAAGTTGGCATCAATAGAAACATCCCAACGCGGCGGCTTGGTCCACACATCGCGGCTCTGTGAGTTGTTGCCGGAATTCGTGTCGGTGGGCGAGGTAATCTCGACGGTATTCCACAATTGCTCATTGGTGTTGAGCGCCGGGTCGAGCTGCGTCACAAGATAGAGCTGGTTGCCCTGATAACTTGGAATCAGCGCGCGTTCCCACGCCAGCGTCAGGCCGTCGCTATAGACGAGCGCCCAGCCGGGCTCGTCCGCCCACCAATCCACGAAGGTGTTCGAGATGGGCAAAGTGTCGGTGAGGCGCACCGCGCCGCTCCCCGTACCGCCATCGTTGCGGTAACCGATTTGCCAAATCATTTGCTCGCCGGGGGCAGGGTCGCCCGTGCGCGGGTCTTTCCAGGCGTGCACATCGGCGGTGTTGGCCACGAGTTGGCGTGAGTCCTGCGCCGTGTTATTGCCGGGGTTGCTGTCGGGCCGGTCGGAGGTAATCTCCACGCCCGTCGTCACCCAGTCGTTCACGTTCAACGATTCATCTATTTGCACAAAGAGTTGGAAGGTACGGTCACTGCGGCCTTCAGTATTGGGCAATAGTGTGCCGAGCGAGAAAACTATTTGCTGACCGGCAATGCTCACCGACCCACCGCTCGTGTCGCTGACGTAGGAAACACCCGCCGGGAGCGTGGCCGTGAGGACGGCGTTGGTCGCGGTGTTGGCGTCGTTGCGATAGTGCAGGTCGTACTGATAGCGCCCGCCAGGGGCGGCCTCGCCCTGCCCCCAGATTTCCGCGACGAGGTCGGGATAGCCGAACTGCAACTGGACTTGTTGATAGTCGGCGTCGGAGTAATACACGGCGCCGCGAGTGGAATCATCCATATCCAGGTAGCCGCAGTCGGGCGAGTTGGTGTTAAAGGTGTAGTCGCCTGCGCCGTCGGCTTGCGTCTGCACGCCGCACTTGCCCCACACATCAATATTCACCCACGCATTCGGCGCAAGAGTGCCGAAGACCGTATCACTCGCGGGGTCAAAGTCCGCCGTGAAATCGGGGTCGGTAGTCACGGTCAAGACGCGCGCCCCCGCGTCGAGGACAAACACGTCGCCGGGGAGTAGGTTCATCATCTGGGCGCCGCTATACACGGTCGTCCAAATCCAGCCTTCGGTTGCATCGGCGGTGGTGCTGCCCGTGCCGATGACGTTCCCCCCGCGCAGAGCCGTGACGTTCACCACCGTGCCGGGAAGGGCGTTGCCTTGAATCACATCGTCGCTGAGATTGATTTGTCCCCCCAACTCCCTACGGACGAGGATGACTTCGTGGCCTTCGGGCGTGACGTAGTTGATGGCGACCATGTCGCCGAGGAGGAGGTCGGTCGGGGAGAAGTCCACGCTGAAGTAGCCGGACTCGTCCGTCCAGGTCTCGCGCGAGTCGCCGTTCCATTTCCAGATTTCGGCGCGGACTTGCGCGGGGTACGCGACCCCGAGCACTTGCCCGGAGACGGTATTCGCGGCGGAGTCCACCGTGGCGGTTATCTCAACGATGGGAATCGTCGCCGAGAGTTCGCCCGCGCCGACGAAGACAATATCACCGGCCTGAATGTCTACATTCTTGCCCGTTTCGTCCTGTGGGTTGGTGTTCCACCACGGGCCGCCCCACGAATTGCCCGTGCCCACGATGTTGCTGTTGCGCGTGACGGTGACGAAGACGGTGGCTGGGGGTTGCACCTGACCGTTCACCCAATCGTGGCTCTTGTTGACGCGGACTTGGAGATAGGGGACATACACGTCAATGCCCAACTCGTTGCCCTGCGCGTCCACGTACCAGACTTGCGCCATGTCGCCGGGTTGCACGTCTTGCCCATCGGGCGCGTTGGCGATGTCGAACGCATACGAGCCATCGCCCTGAACGTCGAAGTCCCACGACCACCAGCCATCATTGAGTTTGTTGAATTCCACGCGGCCTATGCCGGGGAACGCGCCGCCCTCCATCGTGCCGGAGAGAAGGTTGGTCACTTCATCTAATTGGCCGTTGACGGTGATGAGCGTGGCACTCATCAAATTGCCCGCGCTATCGCTCACGCTGATGAGGTCGCCGGGGACGAGGTCGGGGTCCGCTCCGAAAAGATTGACACCTTTGAACCAGCCGTTGCCGTCGGCGTTGGTCGTGGCAGTGCCTTTCTCATTGCCGAGGCTGTCGGTGGCGGTAATCCACACGCTGGCGTTAGGCGTCACTTGCCCGTCCACCCAATCGCCGCTCAGGTTGGCGCGGAAGAAGGGGGCCCACGCATCGCGGCGCGCGCGGTTGCCAGCGAGGGACGCATACGTCACCGCCGCCGAACTCCGAGCCGTAATGTCTTCGCCGAAGTACGCGGCGTCGAGCGCGAAATCGTCGGAGGGCACGAGGTGCGCGCTACTCCCATCGGGCCAGTAGTGTTCGACCAACACGAGCGATTGCGGCGCAGTGCCGGAGAACTTGTCGGTCGCGGCATTGAGATTGAGCATGAGTTCGGGGACTTGCAAACCCGCCGTCCAGCCGCTCTCGCCGGTGAGAGTAATCCAATCGCCGACATTGAAAGGCGTGCTGTTGAAGTCGTACCAGAACCACGAGCCGCCGGGGTCTTGGTCGGCGCTCGTCGTCGCGCGTTCCGCGCCGAGTGAATCATAGAGCGTGGCGGTGATGACTTCATTGGCCCACGCTCCACGCCCCGAAACGCCGTTCTTGCCCAACACCACTTCAAAGAAATGAATCTCGGCGGCGGGTTCGGTGGCAAAGCCGGTGGCCGGATCAAAATAGCGAGTGGAGACGTAAGTAGAGTCGCGCACGTCAAAGTCGGGGAAAGAGACGGAGAACGGCGAGGCGCCGGTAGCGGTGTAGATGGCCGAGCCGTTGATGGGGTACTGGCCGGCCCACCATTGACTGAGGGCAACTTCCATCTCGCCGCTCGGGGCGTTGCCATCAATCACATCGCTCGCCGTGTCTGCCGTCCACGCCACATCGGGGACGGTCATGGTGATTGCGAACGAGGGCGTTTCGAGCGTGAGCACGTCGCCGGGGGCGAAGTTCATCATCCACGCAGGCGGCCAGCCGTTCGCGCGAATTAAGAAACAGCCCGCCCACGGGTTGCCCACTAAATTGCCGTTATCCGAATCGCTAATCATCGCCTCGCGGTGGCGCGCCTCGCCCGTCGTCGTTTGGATGGAGAGCGTGATGGGTTGTTTGGGCGCGTCCACGCGGCCCCACACACAATCGGATTCACTCGTGGGGTCGAGCACGGCGTTGATGAACGGCGCGCCCGTGAGCATTTGCGTGGCGTTGCCATTGGCGTCGGAGGCGTATACGTCAATCCAATCGCGCGGGCGGATGTCGGTTGAAAAATTGGCGGTGAAGACGGGGTTCGTCTCTTGCACGTCGGAGGCTTGCGCGTAAGTCAAGACATCGGTGTGCCATTGCCACACCGTGGCGAGAATGGACGTGCCGGGCTGTATCGTGCCGCTCACGCGGTCGAGCGTAGCGTCCACGGTGAAGTCGCGCAATTCGGCGGCGGTGGCGCTGATGACCGTTCCGCCCAAATCCACTTCGACGACGTCACCCGCTTGCACTTCAAGCGGGACTTGATAGAACCCGAAGGGGCGCGGGGCCTGGACGGTGTTCGTCGCCCGCGCGTCGGTGGGGTAAGTGAGATAGGAAGTGGCGGTGACCGTCTGCCCCGGCGTAGCGAACCCCGCGATGGTGCTGTAGCCTGAGATTTGAAAGACCGGCGGGTCGGGGAAGAGATAACCGCGCACGGTGAAGCCGCTCTGCTGATAATCTACGGCGGCGGGATAGACAGGGATGAGGTCTATTGAACCGAAAGTGACAGTGAACGTGCCGTCGGCGTCGGTGGTAGCCGTGCCAAACGCAGTCGTGTTGCCCGGAACGCCTCCCCAGATGCCAAGCGTGACCGTGACCGACGTGCCCGCGCCGAGGCCGTCAATCGTGCCGACGACTTCGTCGTCGGCCACATGGATGCCACCCGTGATGGCGCGCGGGGTGAGCGTGGCATTGAGGGCGCCGTTCACGTACACGTCAATCACGTCGCCGCCCACAACATCAGCGGGTTGGCCGCTGGTGGGGTGCCAGAGCGGAGTCCAAAAGAATCCGCTCCCGTCGGCGAGGGCATTGCCGAAGGCCGGGCCGCCCGTCGTCCGAGTGACGGTGACGAGATCGCCCGCGCTCACGCGGCCCCAGACGGCCTCGTTGACGAGGTCCACGGTGAAGCCGGGGTAAACCGGCAAGGCGCGAGGCCGCGCGGGTTCGGCGGCCCACGCAGGTCGCATCCCTTCCTCGGTCAAAACGCTGAGGGTCAGCAACAGCGTCAGGGTTAACGTCAAACCCACGAGCATAAAAAATCCGAAATATCCCCCCAGCCTAAGCCACCAATGAGTATTCATGGAAAAGCCTCCGGGCAATTACTCTGAGGAAACAGGCCAACTTGGAGAAAATAAAAAGGCCGACTCAGTACGAGTCGGCCTGTAGGTGTCCGGCGCGGTTCCCCCATTCCGGTGAAGCGCGAGAATGGGCGACCATGCGGTTAACTATTCGCCATTATTGAGCAAAGCTAGAGCAAATTGTAGTGACGAAAGTCATGAATTGATTTGGGAGGGGATTTGTCCTAAACTATCCTGGTTGCCCGGCGACTAAAGTCGCGGCACCACTAAGCGAAGCCGACCTGCGTCGGCTAGAGTTACTTTCAGCAAAGGAGTCCTTCATGCCTGACACAGACAAGACGGAAAATACTAAAGCCGAGAGCAACAAGACCGAAGAGAATAAACCCAAAGATCAACTCGTCGAGACGAAACACAGCCTGACGCTCGGCGGGCAAGAGATCAAGTACACCGTCACCACCGGCACGCTTGTTTTGAAAGAAGAGGTCGAGGAGAAACCGGAGAAGGGGAGCGAGGCCAAAAGCGAGAAACCAAAGGCCTCCGTGTTTTTCGTGGCTTACACGCGCGACGACGTGGAAGACAAAACGAAACGCCCGCTGACATTTTCGTTCAACGGCGGCCCCGGCTCGTCGTCGGTGTGGTTGCACCTGGGCGTGCTCGGCCCGCGCCGGGTATGGATGGGCGAGCAGGGCGATCTCCCCGCCCCGCCTTTCCGGTTGGTGGACAACGAACATTCTCTGCTCGACACGACCGACCTGGTGTTCATTGACCCGGTGAGCACCGGCTTTAGCCGCCCCACGCCCGGCCAGGAGGCGAAAGAGTTTCACGACTTCAAGAAAGACATTGAGTCGGTGGGCGAGTTCATCCGGCTGTACACCACGCGCTATCGGCGCTGGCTCTCGCCCAAGTTCCTCATCGGCGAAAGTTACGGGACGACGCGGGCGGCGGGGTTAGCGGGCTTTTTGCAAGACCGCCATGCGTTATACCTCAACGGCATTATGCTGGTCTCGTCCATCCTGAATTTCAGCACGGCCCGGTTCGGCCCCGGCAACGACTGGCCGCACATTTTATTCCTGCCCACCTACGCCGCCACGGCGTGGTATCACCACCGGCTCGCGCCGGAATTGCAAAAAGATTTGCAGGCCACGCTGAGAGAAGTGGAAGCCTTTGCGCTCAACGACTATGCCTTAGCCTTGTCGCAAGGCGCGACCCTCGCGGGCGAGGCGCGCGCGCACCTGGCCGAGAAGTTGGCGCGCTATACCGGCCTGTCCGTCGAATACATTCAGCGCACCAACTTGCGGATTGAAATTCACCGCTTCACCAAAGAACTTCTGCGCGCCGAGCGGCGGACGGTGGGCCGCCTGGACACCCGCTTCACCGGCATTGACCGCGACGCGGCCGGAGAATACGGCGAAGACGACCCGAGCCTGACGAACATCATGGGGCCGTACACTGCCACGTTCAACGATTACGTGCGCGGCGAGCTGAAGTTCGAGAGCGACTTGCCCTACGAGATTCTCAGTTTCAAAGTCAATCAGCAGTGGAGTTTCTCCGACCACGAGAATCAGTTTGTGAACGTGGCCGAGACTTTGCGCCGGGCCATGACCATCAACCCGTATCTCAAAGTCTTCGTCGCCAACGGCTATTACGACCTCGCCACGCCTTACTTCGCCACCGAGTACACCTTCAATCATCTGGGGCTGGACGAAAGTCTGCAGAAGAATCTAGGGATGGGTTATTACGAGGCGGGGCACATGATGTACATTCACCTGCCGTCCCTGGCGAAGTTGAAAGCGGATTTGGCGGGATTCATCGGCGGGGCGGCTGGCGGATAAAAGAATCGTCAACGGATAGGCAACAGGCAACAGCGGACCGACAAGCCATAGCTCCGGCCCTACACAAGAACAGGTCGTGCCCGCCATGAGCGGATGAAATATATTTCATCCGCTCTACTTTTTTTTCTTCCGCGCGTGACCTC
>Ga0315281_10010756_pt1 | contig 12576 bp, 12 predicted proteins | sample YL17G07_0_MG_FD_204540 | JGI IMG/M metagenome (GOLD analysis project Ga0315281, IMG submission 204540) | Sediment microbial communities from Yellowstone Lake, YNP, Wyoming, USA - YL17G07_0 | ecosystem: Environmental > Aquatic > Freshwater > Lake > Sediment | place: USA: Wyoming | collected... | reverse complement strand
GGCCCCTACGCTGATGCCCTGCGCCACGTTTCCGAGCGGCTCGGGATAGAATCGTCCGCCATGCCGACGGCTGAACGGATTGCGGGGTGGATGCGGCGGCAGCTGGCCTCGACGACCGCGCGAGGATTCGTCGTCGGGCTCAGCGGCGGGATCGACTCGGCTGTCGTGGCGCGGCTCGCGCAACTGGCGGCGCCCGGCAACGTGGTGGCGGCGATGCTCCCCTGCCACAGCGATCCCGACGACGAGCGCGATGCCGCGACGGTCGCAAAGCGCTTCGCGCTGACCACCGTCCGCGTCGATCTGTCGGAGGCCTACGACACGACGCTGGCCGCCGCGCAGGCCGCGCTGCAGACCCTGCCCGAGCAGACGCGCGCGCCCAGGCCGGCCGATCCCATCCGCGTCCGGCTCCCGCTCGCCAACGTCAAGCCTCGCCTGCGCATGACGACGCTGTACTTCCTGGCGAACAGCCTGAACTACCTCGTCGCCGGCACCGGCAACCGGTCCGAGCTGTCGATCGGCTACTTCACCAAGTACGGCGACGGCGGATCGGATCTGCTACCGATCGGCCATCTCCTGAAGAGCGAGGTCCGCGCGCTCGCCCGCGAGCTGAGCGTACCGTCCGCGATTATCGAGCGCACGCCAGGCGCGGGGCTGTGGATTGGTCAGCGCGACGAGGACGAAATGGGTTTCACCTACGCCGATCTGGAACGCTATCTGGAAGAAGGCCCGCAGGGCGTCTCACCGGCGCTGGCGATGAAGATCGAGCGGCTCATCCGATCGAGCGACCACAAGCGTCAGCTCCCGCCGATGCCAAGCGACGACTAGGAAGAAACCGCCGAGATCGCAGAGAGCGCTGAGAAGATCGGTTTTCTCTGCGCGCTCAGCGTGCTCCGCGGTTTCTTCTTATACGTCGGCGAATTTGTAGCCGACGCCCCAGACGGTGAGCAGGAATCGCGGGTGCGCGGGATCTGTTTCGATTCTTCGCCGCAGCCGCTTGACGAGCGTGTCGACGCTGCGGACGGTGACGTAGGTGTCGCCGCGCCAGATTCTGGTCAGCAGTGCCTCGCGGCTGAACACGATGCCGGCGTGCGTCGCGAGCAGATGCAGCAGGCGGAACTCCTGGTCGGTGAGCTCGACGTCGCGGCCGTCGATCCGCACGCGGCGGCGAGCGAGATCGATGTCGATCCCGTGAATGCGGACCGGCGGGCCGCCGGCGTCCGCTTCATCGCCGAGCGGCGCCGCCGCCACGGTCCGCCTCGGACGCCGCAACAGCGCGCGCGCCCGGGCCACGAGCTCGCGCACGCCGAACGGCTTCGTCAGGTAGTCGTCCGCGCCGCTCTCGAGGCCGATCACCTTGTCCGACTCCTGGCTTCGCGCCGTGAGCATCAGGATCGGCACGTCGCCGTTGATCGGCCCGCGGCGCACGGCGCGGCACAGCGACACGCCGTCGAGGCCGGGCAGCATCACGTCGAGCACGAGCAGATCGAAGCGCTCGGCCTCGGTGCGCGTGAGCGCGTCCTGCCCGTCGGCCACGCCCTCGCACGCGTAGCCTTCGAGCCCGAGATGCAGGCAGACGAGCTCGCGGATGTTCGGCTCGTCTTCCACCACGAGCACGCGAAGGGCATCGGTCACAGTTTTTTCACCGTTTGTCCATTCCCCGGTCACCGGGCTACAGTCCAATCTACTAGAAGGAGAGACGATATGACTGCAACCGTGAAACGCATGGCCCTCACCCTCGGTGCCGGCCTCATCGCCATCGGCGTCACTGCCGGCGCCTACGTCCACGCTCAGGATCAAAATACGGGTCCGCAGCCGCCGCCGTTTCGCGGCAGGGGCATGGGGCCTGGCGGCCCCGGTGGACCGGGCGGGCCGGGCGGGCCTGGTGGGCCGGGCCGGTTCGGCGGGCCGGGCGGACCGATGGGCATGCTGCCGATGCTCGGCCCGCAGATCGGCCTGACCGACCAGCAGCAGGATCAGATCAAGGCGATCGCCGACTCGCACAAGGACGAGTGGAAGGCGCTGGCCGATCGCGGCCGCGCGGCGCACGAGGCGCTCGACGAAGCGGTGACCGCCGACGTGGTCAACGAGGCGATGATTCGCCAGAAGAGCGCGGAGGTATCGGCGGTCGAAGCCGACATGGCTGTCGCGCGCGCGAACACGCACGCCGAGGTGCTGCAGATCCTCACCGCCGATCAGAAGGCCAAGATGAAGGCCATGCAGACGAGGATGAAGAAGCGGATGGAAGGCCGGCAGGACGCAGGGCGCCGGCGGGGCGCTAGGATTCTCGAGCGCCTGGGGCTCTAGAACGTTCGAAGACTCTTCACGGCTTCTACAATGTGCTTCGCCGAGATGCCGAAGCGCTCGACCAGCTCTTCGGGTTTGCCGCTGCGGGGAATCTCGCGGACCGCAAGACGGCGGACGGTCAGGCCGGCGTCGGCCACCGCTTCCGCCACCGCGTCGCCGATGCCACCCGCCGCATAATGATCCTCGACGGTGATCTGGTGTCCGCCGGTCGCGCGGCCGGCCGCGACGAGGGCGGCCCGATCGACCGGCGCCACCGAGTACAGATCGATGACCCGAATCGCCGTACCGCTCGCCTTCAGCTGGTCGTACGCCTTGAGCGCCTCGAACACCGTGATGCCGGCGCCGATGACCGTGGCGACATCCGCCGCGCTCTCACGCAGCACCTTCAACCCGCCGACCGTGAACGTCTCCTCGTTCGTGTAGATCACCGGCGTCTTCGGCCGGCTCGTGCGCATGTACGCCGGGCCCGGATGGTACGCCATCAGCGCGAGCAGCCGCTCCGCGCTCACGGCATCCGACGGGTAGAGCACGGTGTAGTTCGGCTCGGCGCGGTACATCGCGAGGTCTTCGAGCGCCATCTGCGACGGCCCGTCTTCGCCGATCGACACGCCGGCGTGCGATCCGGTGAGCTTGATGCCGACGTTGCTGATCGCCGCCATGCGGACGAAGTCGGCGGCGCGCGACAGAAAGCATGCGAACGTGGACGGGAACGGAATCGCGCCGCGGGCGGCCAACCCCATCGCCGCGCCGACCATCACCTGCTCCGCGATGAAATTCTGGTAGAAGCGCTCTGGCGCCACCTTCTCGAACCGATCACTGAACGTCGAGTTCTTCACGTCGGCGTCGAGCGCGACCACGCGCGGGTCAGCGTCGGCGAGCTTGGCGAGCGCGGTCCCGTAGGCTTCGCGCGTCGCGACGAGGTCGCCCAGCGTGTAGGCGGGCGCCGCCACCGGCTTCGGCGTGACGACCGCGCGCGGCTTCGACGCCGGCCTCGGAATCCTGCCGGCCAGGTTCGCCGCGGAGTCGCCGTCCGGCACCGGCACGAACTGTTTCTCGAGCTCGGCGAGCGCACCATCGAGCTCCTCGCCTTTCTTGAACGGTCTGCCGTGCCAGCCGTCCTTCCCTTCGACGAAGGACACGCCTTTGCCCTTCAGCGTGCGCGCCAGAATCATCGTCGGCCGCCCGGTGGTGCGCTTCGCTTCGGCGAATGCGTCGAGGATCTGCGAGAGGTCGTGGCCGTCGATGACGATCGCGTGCCAGCCGAACGCCGTCCACCGGCGCTCGAACTGCCCCATGTCGTGCTCCCACATCGTCGGGCGGCTCTGGCCGAGTCCGTTCACGTCGGTGATGCCGCACAAGTTGTCGAGCTTGTCGAGCGCGCCGACGTTGGCCGCCTCCCAGACCGAGCCTTCCGCCGACTCGCCGTCGCCGAGCAGGACGTAGGTGCGGTAATCCGACTTGATGCGCCGCGCGTTCAGCGCGGTGCCAATCGCCGCGCAGATGCCCTGGCCGAGCGAGCCCGTGGCGACGTCGACAAACGGCAGCCGCGGCGTCGGGTGGCCCTCGAGATCCGACCCGATCTCGCGCAGCGTCATCAGCTCCGCACGATCGAACGCGCCGGCTTCGGCCCACGCGGAGTACAGAATCGGCGCGGCGTGCCCCTTCGACAGCACGAAACGGTCGCTCTCCGGATTCCTCGGATCGTTCGGATCAAAGCGCATCTCCGCGAAGAAGAGCGCGGCCGTGAGCTCGGCCATCGACATGCAGCTCGTGGGATGTCCGTTGCCGGCGTGCGACGTGGATCGGACCGAATCGATCCGGAGCCTGGTGGCGATGTTCTTCAGAGCAGGAATGAGCGACGCTCGGTCAATGGACATGGCTGTGTTATGAGATTTCAGAGTTCAGATGGCAGATTGCAGATTCTATTGCAGAAGGTCCAAAAGCGCGAGGCCGTAGGCGGCGGCGTGAGCCGTCGAGCCGGCGAACGCACGCGCCGACTGGGCCGCCAGGATGCGTGACGCGTCGGCTCGATAGTCGGCGCCGATCGCGATCACGGCCGCGCCGCGGTAGCCGGGATCGTCGTGCAGCGCCGCGAGCCGGCACAGGACGCGCGCCGCGGCGCACTGGATCACGAGATCGTTGTCGGGCGACGGCTCGCGCCTGGCGATGGCGATCAGCTCTTCCGCCAGCATCGAATAGGGCAGACGTCCCGTGACCTCGAACGCCGTGAGCAGCGCCGATGCGCCGTGCACGTGATCGCCGAGGCCACAGCGCACACGCAGGCCCTCGCGCTCACGGACCAGGCCCTCGCCTGGGCGGTAGCTGCCGCCGATCACGCGCTCGAGCTGATCGATCGCGTCCTGTACCAGCGGGTCGGGATCGACGATGTCCGCGGCGCGCAGGCAGGCCTCGACCGACGCCGACGCCTCGTCGATCCGGGTGTGGGCGGGCCATTCGGCCTGTAGCCCCGCGATCAACATCGCCACCGCGGGCAGCATCCGCTCATCCTCGGCGACCGCGGTGGCTTCGACCAGCAGGGTCAGCCACGCCGCGCGGCCGGCGACAGTGACGTCGGTGGCGGCGATCGCCAGCGCCCGGGTGAGCGCCACGCCGAGAGCGTCCCGCGCCTCGCCACCATCGGTGCGGAGATAGTGACGCAGCAGAAAGGTCGGCACGGCGGCGTCGCGCACGTCCTCGCGCGCGATCGCATCCACCAGACGCGCCGCCACCGCCTCCAATTCCGCGATCCTGGGATCCGGCAATCTGGCAATTATAATGAGCAGATGATCCTCGTCCGCTATGCGACGCTTGTGGCGCTGGTGATCTGGCTGGCGGCCATGATGGGCGGGCGGTTCGGCGACGTCTTCCGGAGCGCCCACCTGATCGGCTACGCATGCGGCGTCACGACGGTCCTCGGCCTGTTCGTGCTCAAGTTCATGGGGCCGCCGCCGAGAGCCTTCATCATCCGCGCAGGCCTGGCGGTCCTGATGCTTGCGATCGCGCTCGGCTCGACGTTCCTGGGGAACCGCGACCTGTCGACCATGCTGACAACCGTCAACATCGGCTTCGGATTCGTTCTCCTTGTTTGGTACGTGCGCGAATGACACACACCATCACGCTGATTCCCGGCGACGGCATCGGGCCTGAAGTCACGGAAGCGGTGGTCCGCATCCTGAAGGCCTCCGGCGTCTCCATCGAGTGGGAGCCTCACGTCGCCGGCCTCGCCGCGTTCGAGCGCACAGGCCAGGCGCTGCCGGTGGAGCTCGTCGACTCGATCCGCCGCAACAAGGTCGCGCTCAAAGGGCCGGTGACGACGCCGATCGGGCAGGGGTTCACGAGCGTGAACGTCGGGCTGCGGAAGGCGCTGAATCTGTACGCGAACCTGCGGCCCGTGTGGAACCTGCCCGGCATCGACACACGTTTCCAAGGCGTCGATCTGGTCATCGTGCGCGAGAACACCGAGGATCTCTACGCGGGCCTCGAGCACGAAGTGGTGCCCGGCGTCGTCGAGAGCCTGAAGATCATCACCGAGCAGGCATCGACGCGCATCGCACACTTCGCGTTCCAGCACGCGCGCACGCACGGGCGGAAGAAAGTCACGTCGATCCACAAAGCCAACATCATGAAGCTGAGCGACGGGCTTTTCATCGAGTGCGTCCGCCGCGCCGCGCGCGAGTACATGGAGATCACGTACGACGAACGCATTGTCGACGCGGCGTGTATGCAGCTCGTGATGCACCCGGAGCAGTTCGACGTCCTCGTGCTGCCGAATCTCTACGGCGACATCGTGTCGGATCTGTGCGCCGGCCTGGTCGGCGGGCTCGGGGTCGTCGGGGCCGCGAACCTGGGCACCGGCATCGGCGTGTTCGAAGCGGTGCACGGCAGCGCGCCGGACATCGCCGGCCGGCAGCTCGCGAACCCGACGGCGCTGCTGCTCTCGGCGGTGCTGATGCTGCGCCACATCGACGAAGGAGCCGCGGCGGATCGGATCATGAAGGGGCTCGGCGCCGTGCTGACCGCCAGGGTCGTCCGCACGCGCGACCTGGGCGGCACGGCGTCCACGCTGGAATTCGCCGAGGCGGTCTGCAAACAACTATGAGCAACGCTCAACGCTCGAGTGTCACCGCTCAGCAGAGGTGAGAGTTGAGACTTGACACTTGAGACTTCCGTGCGTGCTATAGTCCGAGACGGTTCTCTGTGATGCAGGATGACATCTCCGAGGCGGTCCTCGCGCACGAGGACGTCCTCAAATACCTCCGCGGCGGGTACGGCGAAAGCGGCGCGCAGGCGCGCGAGAAGATCAACGGCTACCTCGACGAGCTGCGCACCACCCAGCGCCACAAGTTCTATCGGGCGCTCCAGCATCCGCTCTATCCGATTCTGCGCAAGATCGAGCGCAAGCACGAGAACCTGCACCACGTCACCAACGCGGTCGGCCATCACCGCATCGTCTACTCGTCGAACCACAAGAGCCATTGCGATTATCTCGTCGAGCCGCTCGTGCTCGACGACAACGGCATCCGCCCGCCGCTCATCGTGGCCGGCATCAACCTGTTCGGCGGCCCGCTCGGCCTGCTCCACAAGCACGTGACCGGCGCGATCCCGATCCGGCGCGCCACGAAAGACCCGGCGTATCTGATCACGCTGAAGGCGTACGTCGCCGAGGTCCTCAAGAAGCACGATCTGTTCTTCTACCCAGAGGGGGGCCGCAGCTACAGCGGCGAGCTCAAGCCGTCGAAGACCGGCCTGTTCAACGCCGTGCTCGGCGCTGAGCGCACAGACCTCGCGATTATTCCGGTGGCCGTCGCGTACGATCTCGTGCTCGAGGATCACATCCTCGCGCACCAGAGCGTGAAGAAGCGGCAGCGCGCGTTCGGCCGTGAGGTGGCGGAGATGGTGCGCTACGCCGTCGGCTACCGCTCGCGCGCGTTCGTCACGTTCGGCGCGCCCATCACGGCCGGCGACCGCGACGTGCATTCGCGCAGCGACGTCCTGGAGCTCGCGCGCCTCGTGCGCGCCCGCACCGGGGCGCTCTACAAGGTGCTGCCAACCGCGGTGTTCGCCGCGGCCATGCGTCCGTCGATCGCGCGGCGCGATCTGGAATCGAGTATCGATCGGCTACTCGAGGAGCTCGCCGCGCGCCACGCCAACCTGGCCGTGACGAGCGGGCGACAGGCGATCGAGGAAGCCGCTGAACCGCTCGAGACGCGCGGCATCATCGTCGCGGAAGGCGGACGCTTCCGCGTGCGCGAACGCACGGTGCTGAAGTACTACGCGCGCACGATCGAACACCTGCTCGTCACGCCTGGCCGGACCCACTGATGCTCGACACCGCGTCCAAGACTTTTTTCCATCTCATCGCTCGAAGCCAGACCCTCAAGAAATTCGCGTCTCGATACGGCATGCGCAAGCCCTCGAGCTTCGCGCGCCGGTTCATCGCCGGCGAAACCGCCGCGGAAGCCATCACGGCGGCGCGGGCCGTCGAGGCGCGCGGGATGACGGCCACGATGGACCTGCTCGGCGAGAGCGTCACGAGCCTGAATGGGGCCGATGCCGCGACGCGCGACTACCTCGCGGTGATCGACGCGATGATCGCGTCCGGCGTCGGGCGCAACATCTCGCTGAAACTCACGCAGCTCGGGCTCGACGTCGACAAGGCGATGGCTATCGACAATTTCCGGAAGATCCTCGAGCGCGCCGAGCCGGCCGGCTTCTTCGTCCGCATCGACATGGAGAACTCGCCGTACACCGAGATCACGCTCGAGATCTTCGAGACGCTGTGGCGCCACGGCCACCGGCAGATCGGCGTGGTCTTGCAGTCGGCGCTGTGTCGCAGCGAACGGGACGTGCAGATGGTCAACGCGCTCGGCGCGCGCGTCCGCCTCGTCAAAGGCGCGTACAAAGAACCGAAGGCCATCGCGTACCAGAAGAAGGCCGACGTCGACGCGGCGTACGCGCGCATGGTGAAGACGCTGATCACCGAGGGGCGCGACCCCGCGATTGCCACGCACGATCCCCGGATGATCGAGCTCGCGCGGCAGGTGGCGCGCGAGCATCAGGTCGCACCGGATCGTTTCGAATTTCAGATGCTGTACGGCGTCCGCCGCGATTTGCAGGCGATGCTCGTCAAGGCCGGCTACCGGGTCCGGGTGTACATCCCGTTCGGCCGCGAGTGGTTTCCGTACTTCATGCGCCGGCTCGGCGAGCGCCCCGCCAACGTCATGTTCGTGATTCGTGGCATCTTCGGCGAACGCCCGGAGCCCCGCGCCTAGCAGTACCGCCGGACCAGTTCCACCAACGCGTCGCGGCACATCAGCACGTCGGCGACGTTGACGTATTCCTCCGTCGAGTGCAGGCCGGCGCCGCCGGGTCCAAAGAGGATCGACGGGATACCGGCGTGACCCAGCACGGCTGCGTCGGTCCAGAAGCTCGCGCCGGTGATGCGCGGCTGACCGCCCACGTGGGCAAGCGCCGCCGTGAGTGTCTGCGGCAACTCGTGATCGGCCGCGACTTCGTACGCCGGCCGGCTGAACATCGCGGTCGCCGATCCGCGAAACGTCGCGTCTTCACGCGCCAGGGCGTCGAGAATCTCCTGCACCTCGTGCAGAGCGGTTGACTCGGGCTCGCTCGGCAGCGTGCGGCGCTCCATCTGCAAGGTCGCGCGATCGGGATAGCTGCTGAGCTCGTGTCCACCCGCGATGGTCGACGCGTGCAGCGAGCCGGTTCCCACAAGCGGATGCGGTGGCCGCGCCTGCAGCGTGCGGTCGAGCGCCTCCAGCCGCGCCAGGACACGTCCCAGCCGCAGGATCGCATCCTGCCCTTCGGCGGGCCGGCTGCCGTGTGCCGCCTTCCCTTCCACCAGGATGTCCACCCACGCAAACCCTTTGTGGCCGACCGCGATCTCGAGGTCGGTCGGCTCGGTGACGATGGCCGCGTCGGCGCGCCACGACTTCACCAGGGCGTCCGCGCCGATGCTCGAATGCTCTTCGTCCACGACGGCGGCGACGACGAGCCGTCCGGACGCGAGACCGCCGCGGCCGGCGATCGCCGCGGCGGCGGCCATCATCGCGGCGACGCCGCCTTTCATGTCCTGGGCGCCCCGGCCGTAGAGCCGGCCGTCACGCTCGATCGGCGTAAACGGATCGCGCATCCCGGTCACACCCACCGTGTCGGTGTGGCCGCAGAACATCAGCGTCCGCCCTTTCGCGCGCCCCTCGAGGACACCGACAACGTTGGGGCGGCCGTGCGCGACGGTTTCGATCGACACGTCCAGCCCACCGCGTCGCATCTCGGCGGCAATGAGATCCGCGATCTCGCGCTCCCCCGGTGCGCCCTTCACCAGCGTCGGATTCACCGAGTTGACGGCAACGAGGTCTCGCAGGAGGCGGATGGCGGGATCCATGTCGGTCCTTGGTCCTTGGTTCTTCGTGCTTGGTCCGTTCAAGGTTCCTGGTCCGTCCCGGGGTCCTTGGTCCGACCTTGGTTCACCTCACACGCTGCGGCGCACCGAGGACCAAGGACTGTAATGCTATCCTCGCGGCATGACTTGTGTCATCGCCATCACGGGCGCCTCCTCGGGCATCGGGCGCGCAACGGCGGTGCGCCTGGCGCACGAGGGCGCGGCGATTGCGATCTGCGCGCGACGCGGCGATCGGCTCGACGCCGTGGCGGCCGAGATCGTCGCCGCTGGTGGCCAGGCGCTGCCGATCGTCGCCGACGTGACGCGCGCCGCGGACATGGACGCGCTCGTCGCCGGCGCGGTGGAGCGCTTCGGCCGCCTCGACGTGATGCTGTGCAACGCCGGCTTCGGCATCGCGGGCGCGATCGACGACATCACGCCGGATCAGATGCAGAAGCTGATGGACGTCAACTACACCGGCACGTATCACGCCACGCGCGCGGCGCTGCCGCTGTTCCGGCGCCAGGGCTCCGGCCACATCATCATGGTGTCGTCGATCGTCGGCAAACGCGGCGTGCCCTACATGGGCGCGTACGCGGCCACGAAGTTCGCGCAGGTCGGGCTCGCGGAGTGCCTCAGATCAGAGCTCGCGGGATCGGGCGTTCATGTCAGCGTCGTGTTTCCGGTGTCGACCGAAACGGAGTTCTTCGACGTCATGTCGCGCGAGACGGGCGCGGACGTAACGCGCGCGTTCGGCCCGCGGCAAAGCGTGGACACGGTCGCCGACGCGATCGCACGCGCAATCCGGCGGCCGGTCCCCGAGATCTATCCCTACGCCACGTCGCGCGCCCTCGTGATCCTCAACGCGCTCTCGCCCGGCTTCACCGATCGCGTCGTGAAGCGCTTCGGGCGCCAACCCGTGCGGAGGGAACAGAGGTGACGGAGGGAACGGGTCAACACGGAGAAACGGAGCAACAGAGGAGAACAGAGAAGAAGATCTATTCTTCTCTGTTCGATCTCTGTTCCTTCGTTGCTCCGTGTGATCCCGTTCCCTCCGTACCCTCCGTGTCCTGACATGGCGATGCCGATGGTGCATCGCATCGCCACCACCGTCCGCGACGCGGGCGGCCGCGCGCTCGTCGTCGGCGGCTGGGTACGCGACACACTGCTCGGGTTGCCCGAGTCGAGCAACGTGGATCTCGAGGTCTTCGGCCTCCCCGGCGACCGGCTGCGCGCGCTGCTCGAGCCCTTCGGGCGCGTGGAAGCCGTCGGCGAAAGTTTTCAGGTCTACAAGATCGGCTCCATCGATGTGTCGCTGCCGCGGCGCGATTCGAAAACCGGACGCGGACACCGCGGCTTCATCGTCTCCGGCGATCCGGACATGTCCATCGAAGAGGCGGCCCGCCGCCGCGACTTCACCGTCAACGCGATCTCGTGGGACCCGCTCACCGGCGAGTACTTCGATCCCTTCGACGGCCGCGCGGACCTCGAGCGAAGACTGCTGCGCGTCGTCGATCCGCAGACGTTCGGCGACGACAGCCTCCGCGTACTGCGCGGCGTGCAATTCGCTGCCCGCTTCGCGCTCACGCTCGAGGCGTCGACGGCGGCGCTCTGCCGGCGGATCCCGCTCGACGATCTGCCCGCCGAGCGCGTCTGGGGTGAATTCGAGAAGCTGCTCTTCGCGCCGAAGCCGTCCGTCGGCTTCACGATCGCGATGGACCTCGGCGTCGTCTCGAAGCTGTTCCCGGAACTCCAGGCGCTCGCGGGTTGTCCGCAGGAGCCCGAGTGGCATCCGGAAGGCGACGTCTGGGTCCACAACCTCCAGGTGATCGATCGGGCGCGCACACGCATCGACGACCTGCCGCGGCCGCAGCAGCTCGCCATCATGCTCGGCGCAGTCTGCCACGACCTCGGCAAGCCGGCGACGACGGCGTTCAGCGATGGGCGAATCCGATCGATGGATCACGAGGAGCAGGGCGTGGCGCCGGCGAACGCGTTTCTCGATCGCCTCAACATGAACTCGATCGACGGCTACGACGTCCGGAAACAGGTGCTCGGGATCACCGCGCAGCACCTCAAGCCGGGATCGTGGTTCAAGGTGCGCGACGAAGTGGGCGACGGCGCGTTCCGGCGACTGGCGCACAAAGTGGACCTCGAGCTGCTGGCGCGCGTCGCGAAGTCCGACTGCGAGGGGCGCAAGCCCGGACAGTTCGATTGCACCGCCATGGACTGGTTTCTCGAGCGGGCTCGCGCGCTCGGCGTCCAGCATCGTCCGCCCGAGGCGACGCTGCTCGGCCGTCATCTGCTGGCGCTCGGGCTCAAGCCGGGCCCTCGGGTGGGTGAGATTCTGAAGCTGGTGTACGAGCAGCAGATGGACGGAACGATCACGAACCTCGATGAGGCCGTCGCCGCCGCGAAGCGCCTGCTCTAACCCACCAGACCTACCCGTCCCGCCAGACCCACCGGACCCACCTGCCCCACCAGACCCACCCGCCCCACCTGCCCTGTACAATCGCACTCTATGGCTCGTTACACGCTCGTCTACGGAGTTCGCCTCATTCCCGAAGGCACGCTGCGAGGCGTTGAGGAGGCAACGCTGACGCTCGCCGACGGCTCGACGGCCGGCCTCACGCTCCACACCTTCGACGGCACCATCCCCCAGCTTCGCCGATCGCTCGATCGCAGCCTCGACGCCTTCTTCGATCTGCTGCCGGGCGCGGACGACGAGGACGTCGAGAAGTTCGGGGATTGATGCTCCGCGCCATCGCCTCGTCGCCGATCAATCTCCTGCTCGTCGTCGCGCCGGTGTCGTGGGTGCTGGCGGCCATCGCACCCGAGTCACCGTGGGTGTTCATCACGGCGGCCCTCTCGCT
>Ga0315281_10010755_pt1 | contig 12577 bp, 11 predicted proteins | sample YL17G07_0_MG_FD_204540 | JGI IMG/M metagenome (GOLD analysis project Ga0315281, IMG submission 204540) | Sediment microbial communities from Yellowstone Lake, YNP, Wyoming, USA - YL17G07_0 | ecosystem: Environmental > Aquatic > Freshwater > Lake > Sediment | place: USA: Wyoming | collected... | reverse complement strand
ACGGTTGCATTCGGCATTGGGGTATAAAAACCCGTCCGACTTTGAACGGATTGCCAATGTGGCTTAACTGGGTGTCTACAAAAACGGGGCGGGATCATAGGCCATTTTCTCTCAACCTGTTAAACTTTTTATATGATATATTAAAGCTAGTATGGAATCGACAAAGTTTTTGTCGCGAACGGTATGGACAAAATTCATTTTAACTTTTAGCCGATGAAGCCGCCTGAAAATGTATGAAAAAGATTCTTCATTTGACCAGTTCATCCCAGATAGGCGGCGCGGAGAAAAACGTTCTTGATATTCTGGTTTTCCCTGCCGAACGCGGCTTCGTTCACTATGCTGGGAGTGTGTCCAATTCAGGCAGGGGTGCATTTCTCGACGAATTAAAAAGGAGGGGAATCCAGCATCTTGATTTGCACGACGCGTATTGGTCGTTTGGCGGATTTTTTTCTTGTGTTTATGAACTGTACAAATACATTAAACGCAATGATATTAACTTGGTGCATACATACGGGCTTACCGCGTCCTTGGTGGCTCGGATCGCCTGCAGGCTGGCCGGGATTAAAAATATTCAGGCCATTGTAGAAGCTAGAACCAAGGATTGGCGACCAACTTCAAGCATATTGTTGGATAGGTGGACCGCATTTATGGTGGATGAATGGATTGCCAACTCCAAAAATGCCTGTGATGTTGCCTTTAGCCTTGGGTTGTCTGTTCCGACAAGGACGGCCGTTGTTTACGGTGGATTTGACGTGGAGTCGGCAAAGTTATCCGAGGAAACAATCATTTCAAGCGGCCAGCTAAACGTGATTGTTGTGGCCAATATCATGCCCTATAAGGGCCACAGATTCCTTGTTGACGCGATTAATATGATGACTAACAGGCGTGTAATGGCTCATTTCGTTGGGAGAGACGACACCAACGGTGAATTAGAAAAATATATCCGGGGAACAGGGCTGGGCGACAAGATAAAAGTGTTGGGTTTTATCTCGGAAGAAGATAAATTACGTCTGTTATCCAAGGCGGACGTATTTATACTTCCCTCCGAGACAGAATCGTTTCCCATATCGATAATAGAGGCGATGGCCTTTGGGAAACCGGTAATAGCCGCCAACGTCGGTGGGATTCCTGAGTTGGTCGAAAACGGTGTGACCGGGTTTCTCGTTCCCCCCAGACAACCTCTCGCCTTGAAGAAAGCGATTGAACTCTGTTTTGCCATAAATGGCAATGTGAATCATAAAATGCTTTACATGATGGGGATGGCGGGACGAAAAACGGTCGAGAGTAAATTTACCATTGAAAAAATGGTCGTGGGATTTGAAAATTGTTATAGTGAAATACTAGCCGAGTAATTTTACATCAGTTTATGTTGTTACATTCGTTGATCAAGGTTCTTTCCGGTTTCGACATGTGAAAATTCAGGTATAAGGTCGGAAATTAGCTTAGTTATTTCCGCTTTTTCGACAGCAATCGAAGAATCCAGCAATAATTTGTCCATTCGATTAATAAAGGCGCGCAAAGCTCCGTGGTCGGGAGTCGCGCATTTCACGGCTTTGATCTTTTTCATTCCTATGTCAGCCACGGTTTCACCTTTCCCAACGAACTCCTCGTATTCCTTTTCGCCGCTCGTGTTGAGAGGAGTTAAAAGGACGGGATAATATCCATTTTTTATGTCCTGATAACAATTCTTCTTGGCCTCGTCCTCATTACGGTAGAAACGTGGCTGGAGCCCCTTCTCATTTACGAAGGTCTGTGCGATGGATTGCATTTCTATAAGATCATCCTCCGGATTCATGTCAGGAAAAAGCAAATGGCGATCCGGGGCGCATGTCGCCGCAAGAAGGCATATCTGCCCAGATTCTTTGGGGGTAATAAAGTATCTCTTTGTATGTTCAGGCACGGAAAGCGGCTGTCCTTTTTCAAACCTCTGCAGGAAGGAGTGCAAAAGGCTTCCGTTTGAAAATGCCACGTTTGCAAAACGCGCCGAAGCGACTCGAAAACCGGAAAGGGGTCTCTCATTTTCCGAAAAGACGAGCATCTCCATCAACCGTTTGCTGGCACCCATCAAGTTAACTGGATTGGCCGCCTTGTCGGTTGACACGCAAAAATAGGCTCCTCGAAATCCGACATCTGACAGCCACCCGATAAAACGAGAGGCCTTCACAAGATTAGTGTCAATCATTTGGAGCAGGGAATAGACATCCTTTTCTGATCGGACGTGTTTAAGAGCCGCAAAATTTAGCACTAAATCAAAAGGCCCGCTGGATTCCAGAAAACGTTTCATTATCGTGGATCCGAAATCGATTGGTAGCGTCCGAAATTCGCAGGTTATAGGCTTTCCTGATGCGCTACGAATTTCCCGAACCAATTCCGCGAGTCCGTTTTCATCTTGATCAACGACGCTAAGAGAGGCCGGGGAGAAATCTAAAAGTTCTCGAACCGTGGCCGAACCGATGCTACCGCCTCCGCCGACGACCAAAATATTCGAGCCTTTGACTTTTCCTTTTATTGCGTCGTGATGGTCGGCCATGTCTTGGTCGAACAAGGTGGCTCCATCGCGTCCCACAACCGCTTTTGCGTATCTCTCGATTAAACTCACGGAATGCCTCTTGCCATCAACACGCCCCGGCTTCGGCGCAAACGGTTCGCCACATTTTCTCCAACGTGCTCCGTAAGTCAGTTACGGCGGGGGGGGTTCCCAACAAAGCCTCGAGTTTCTTGCTTGAAAAATACAGTAAGGAGACCTCCCGGTCTCGAACCAGAGCTTGGTTCCTTACCACCGAAAATTTTCGTCCGCTCACCGACCCGATTATCTCAACCAAGTTGGCCAGCTCGTAATACCGTCCGGAAGACACGTTATATATTTCTCCCGCAACCCCTTTATCCAAAACTCCCAAATACGCTTCAACAACATCAGCCACGTCTATGAAGTCCCTTTTGGGGTATAGGTTCCCCAATCCCACCTCTTCTTGACCTGCGGCGACTTGGCGCAATAGATTTCCCGCAAAATATATCTCCGGCAGACCATGCCCTAGAATGTTTGATGGGCGGACAATCATGACTTTCAACGAATAGCGCCTATTGTAATCCTGGGCTGCTAGGGTCGCGGCGTACTTGCTGGAGCCGTACGCGCCTTCCGGGGCGCATGGCCAATCTTCGCCAACCGGTTGGTTTTCTTCGGGAACCCTTCCGTACTCTGCCGATGAACCCACCACTAATACCCTTGCGGAAGGCGCGTGAATGCGAACGGCCTCCAACAACCTATTACAGCCTTGGACATTAACATGGTGTATCAACGTATCATCTCCGCGTGCCAGCCCGGCCAAATGGCACACTTTAGAGGGGTTTGCAGTCCGGACAACCTCGGAAATTTCCGCCGTGTTTGTAATATCGCATTGGATAAACTTGTCAAAACACGAGGAATCCTTCAGGGCGGACTTGTCAACGCCCCAAACGACGCATCCCGTAATTTGTTTAAACCTGCGTGCAAGATGGCCGGCACAAAAGCCAGCGGCCCCGGTAATAAGAACGTTCAAGAAGCACCCGGGGAGTTTGGAATAAAACGCTTCGGATTTTCCAAAAAATCACGGCTTGCATCCTCAAAATCATCCATTCTCCCGATATCCCGCCAGTAGCAGTCAGTCTCGTAACAATGAACGGTTTTCCCCGCCGATTTCATCGCCATCATCAAATCCGGCATATCAAACTTCTGATTGTATGGGATAAACTCAAGACACTTTTTTGACAGGACATTAACGCCCATGCTCACATGGTAGTGAATTTTGGGCTTTTCGTCATATGCATCAAGAGAACCGTCCGAACCGAACCGCACAACTCCGTAATCGATGTTCACAGTCCGGCGATTGACGGCAAGCGTGCCGATAGCGTCCAACTTTGTGTGTCTTTCATATAACTTTTTAAAGTCCAGCGTGGTGAGAATGTCCCCGTTTATCACAATGAAGTTGTCTGACAAGTTTTTTATAAATTTAATTGGGCCTGCGGTTCCCAACGGGGATTCCTCGTATGAATAGATAATCTCCAAACCAAATCTCTTTCCGTCCCCGAGCACCGCCTGAAACAGATGAGCCAGATGGCCAAGCGTTATTACAACTTTTGTGACACCGGCAAAAGCCAACTGGTCGATTACAACTTCCAAAATTGGTCGGTCCCCAAGTGGAAGAAGGGGTTTTGGAATTGTGATAGTCAAAGGCGCAAGCCTTGTGCCTTTGCCCCCCGCCAAAATAACAGCCATCATACGTTAATTCTCCAAACAAAACTGAAAAACGTTAATTGAACTCAGCAATGAATAATATGCGTTTTTTAATCAAATAAGGGTTTTTTATCCTTTTATTGAAGCTTTTCCGTGATGTCAGACTCTCCGAGCTAATTTAATAGCGGTAGCAGACCAAGCATAGTGCCATCCCGGCGATGGAGTCCAGGGGTTTATATAATGAAATACAACTTCGTAAATATTTCATAAAGGCCGACGAGAACTCGCCGCCAATGTGGCAAAGTCTTGCATAGAGAAATTCCATTCGCGCCTCCACCTTCCGTCGTACGTCGGGACGGGAATTAATAAAGTCTCCCTGCCTTTCTATTACATTCTGCAGTCTTCGCAACAAATCTTCAGATATTCTAAAGGTGTTTCCGCCATGAACCAAAATCGCGGTGAAGGAGGTGTCGATTAACACGAAGTTATTCGATGATTTTGCAATCCTAATCCACAAATCCCAGTCTTCTACCGCGACAAACCCTTCTTCTTCACAAAAACCTGAGTTAAGAAGAAAAGTCTCCCGAAGAACGGTGCACGCCGAGGTTCCAATAAAATTACCTCCGGCGATAAGTTCTTCATAATAGCTTGACCGTATACGTGGGAAACTATGCTTATGCACCGTGATTAAATCTGCTTCGCGGACAAAATCAAAACTATGACAGATAAGAACGCTGTCCGGTTTTTCTCTTACTGCCTGGGCCACGGCTTGAAGTTTTCCGGGGTACCACCAATCGTCGGAATCAAGGAATGACACATATTTACCTCGTGCCAGCCTAACCCCGGTATTTCGCGGGCCTGCCGGGGTGCCGGTGCCTTTTTGCCGGTGATAGACTATGCGCGGGTCTTTGAAGCTCCTCACCACATCCTCGGTGTTGTCCGTGGAACCATTATCAACAACAATTATCTCAAATTCGCGCACACTCTGTTCCAATATGGACTGAATCGCCTTTGAAATCAGGCCGCTCCTATTGAACGTGGGTATTACAACGCTGAACAACGGGGCCTGGCGCTCGTCTAAATTGTTTTTGATTTGTTCCGGCATCAAATATCTCCTGCTGTTTCTGCCAAATTAAGGACTTTTTCAATTTCCTCGACCATACATTCTCGGGGCGCGAACCCTAGCGCTCTGAATTTTTCAATTGACACATCGAGGTCCGCTATCTTTTCGCCGTCTAAAACAGGAGGAATGACAAGCTCCAGGTCGCGGCCGCTTTTTCGTTCATATACTGTTTTTACCAAGCGTGCCAAATCCGCGATTGACACCGCCTTGCCGCCAAGGTTGAGCACCTCGCCAACCATCTTCTCAGAGGGAGCCTTAAGGAGAATATCGGCGGCTTGGCCAACGTCCCACAACCAAACAAAATCCCTTTTTTGACCGCCATGCGTTTTAAGGACGATTTTATTCGACCGCACCGCCATCCGACAAAAATCGTTTAGCGCCAGATGCCAAGATTTAAGATGGTTGTTCGGCGGCACGCCGTAAGTGTTTGTAAGACGCACTATGGTGGTCGGCGTCCCGTGTCGCATCACAAATTGTCCGCAATAATATTCCGCGAAAAGATGGGTGAGCGCATAATCGCTTTGCGGAGCAGGCAGGTCGGTTTCCAAAATACGCCCCGACCCTCGGCCATAAACATGAAAGGTGCTTACATAAACAAACCTCCCCACATTTTTCGCCTGATAGAGAATGTTTCGCGTCCCCAGCGCGTTTACCTCCAGCGCCAAGGCCGGATTGTTTTGGCAAAGCCCCTCGTCCAGGGCGGCAAGGTGGAACACCGCGTCGACGCCGTCGCAGATCCCGTCGATGTCGCCTGGGTTGGTTACGCTTCCGATGCGGACTTCAAAACGACGGGCCCACTCCCCCAGCCCTTTGTTTTCCGACCGACAGAACAGACGCAACGAATGCCCATGTTGGTAAAAATAATCGGCAAGAAAGGAGCCCAAATATCCGAAACCTCCGGTAATGAGGATTTTCATTTTATGTGATTAGAACTTCGTATGGTGCCAATTGTAAACCAGCTAAAACACATAGGGAATGTCCCGTGTATTTATGTCCTTAGTTTCGCTTTCTGCAGGGTCATGCGGCAAGTCGATGCAGTTGGCGATAACAGCCTCCCCTTGGCCCACGGACTGAAAACCGTACCAAACCAACGGTGGAATACGTACGAGCCCGTAATTATCCCTGCCAATAAAAATCTCCTGCACCGTCCCTTTGGTTTTGGACGCCATTCGATCGTCATATATCACGAGCTTAAGAGTTCCAACCACCACGGAAAAGTTTTGAGTTATTAGCTTATGGCGTTTCCACCCTTTTACAAAACCCTTGTTGACCGTGGAAAAATAAAGTTCGGCCACGGGAAAAAAAAAGATGGCGTCCTTGCGAAGCATATGCATAACCATTCCACGCTCATCGCGGAACTGTTTAAGAGGAAATATTTGAATTCCTTCCACTACCGGAAGCGAGGTTGCTACTTCGCCCATACCCTATCCCGCTCTAGGGCAATGTTCTCGAATTTTGAGATATGGGACGAGGTGACGGGCGCCATATTCCCGTCTTTTTCTCTGTTCCACTCCGTATACCACTCCATTGTCATTTTCACCGTTTCCTCGAACGTTAGGTTCGACACCCAGCCGCAAAGGTAAAAAGCCTTGTCGCACGAAAGCTTCAGTAATGATGCCTCTTTCTTTGCAATGTCCGCTGTCCGGATGACCTTCCAAGAGCCGCCCCCCCATATTGACCGCATCTTCTCCAATAGTGCAGACACCGGGATGTTGATTTCGCCGCCGGGGCCAAAATTGAAAGCTTCGCCGTCAATTCCGGCTTTGTCATCAAGCAGTAGCGCACCGAGCCACAGATAGCCGCTTAACGGCTCGAGCACATGTTGCCACGGGCGGGTGGAATTTGGATTTCTAATCTGCACAGGCCTGTTTTCCGACCAGTTCCGAATACAATCAGGCACCACCCTATCCTGCCCCCAATCGCCCCCCCCTATAACATTACCGGCGCGAGCGGTGACCATTTTCAAGGGCATTTGCCCTTTGACATAAGATAGGTAATAACTCCGAAGGGCTATTTCGGCGCATGCTTTTGAGGCGCTATACGGATCCTTGCCGCCAAGTCGGTCGTTTTCACGGTAGCCAAACTCCCATTCGACGTTTTCATAGCATTTGTCGCTTGTGATGAAAACTGCGGCCTTGACGGAGGGCGTATTTCGTACCGCCTCCATAACGTTAATTGACCCTATTAAATTAATGTCGAATGTTTCCTTGGGTGATTTCAGGGCCACGCTGACTATTGGTTGCGCGGCTAAATGAAACACAACTTCGGGCTTGAACTCTTTGAATACTTCAATTAGCCGGTCATAATCCCGTATGTCGCCGATAAAATGGCGGAGCTGGCCGGAGAGCCTTATCATTTCAAAATGGGACGGTATCGTAGGGATAGAAGAGGAATACCCGGCTACCTCTGCGCCCAGCTTAATCAGCCATGCGCTCAGCCAGGAACCCTTAAAACCGGTGTGGCCAGTCACAAGAACCCTGAGCCGTTTATACTTATTGTTAAACATTCCAACCTTTGCGCGTTGAAGAATTTACCAGAGTTTCCAAGGGGCCTTGTTGGAATCGTACAGGTCGTTCAACATTTTGTAATCACGATAGGTGTCCATCGGTTGCCAGAACCCGTCATGTTCGTACACCATCATCTCGCTTTTTTTAACAAGTTGCCGAACGGGATCCTCCTCAAATACCAAGTTTTCCGCTTCCGGTAAATAATCGAACAATTCGCGGCGGCATACAAAAAAGCCGCCGGAAATACGGCCCCCGGTGGCCTGAGGCTTTTCATTGAATGCGCCGACCTTAAAATCACCGCCGTATTCCAACTCGCCAAAACGGCCAGGCGGGCGGACACCGGTGACCGTAAGAATTTTCCCGTGCTTCTTGTGGAAGGCGAAGAGTTTTTTAATGTCCACGTTGCTTACCCCGTCGCCGTATGTCAGCATGAAATGCTCGTCATCTTTGATGTATTTCTGGACACGCTTGACGCGGGCGCCGGTCATTGAGTGAGGCCCCGTTTCCACCAAGGTCACCCTCCACCCTATCTCATTATGGCTAGTGTGATACTCGACGTTGGGATGCCGTCCAAGCTCAAGGGTGAAATCGTTTGAATACGCCTCGTAATTGAGAAAGTAGTTCCTTATCACAACGCCCTGATGCCCTAGGCACAGAACGAAGTCTTTGAAATCGAAGTGGGCATATTGCCGCATAATGTGCCAGAGAATGGGAAATCCCCCGATTGGAATCATAGGCTTGGGGATATTGTCGGCAACATCCCTAATGCGCGTGCCTAGTCCTCCGCAAAGAATTACAACTTTCATTTTTTCAATGCCTTCATATTTATTCTGATGCCTATTCTATAATAGAAAAAGTCATTCAATTAGGAATTATCCGCGCTAAATTTCCACGCCCCCCTGTGATCGAAGTCCCTTGTATTAAGCATTCCATGACCATTTTGCATCATTTTGCCTTCAAAAGGACGAAATCTACACTAAATCTAAAAGCAAGAAGATTTTGGTTAACAATCAAGGAAAGATGACCTGTTTCTTTTTGACCAAGAAGGTAAACCCGGCGGCAAACTGATTTGGAAATCGTCTGACAAGATATTTCCGTAGCGGACGAAGAGCCTCGAAGCGGGATAAGAATGGTATTGCCTCAAAATGATGGCTCAAATCATTAACAAGCACGAAGCCATGCTCGTCGAGAACCTGCAGCAAATTACGATACTCATAGAACCTAATATGAGGAAACGTCCAGCGGCTCTCGCCCTTAAAAAAAGAAAACGTATCGATATCGTTGGAGACGAGGAATTTCAGCCGCCCATATAATGGAAAATGATTCGGAACATGTAGTAAAAGGTGTCCTTCGGGTTTCAAAACCTGCTTAATACTGGTCAATGCGTAAATAGGATTAAGCAGGTGTTCAAAAACATCCTTGCAAACGACAAAATCGAAGCTTTCGGCCTCAAATGGGAGGGGAGTATTGCTAAGATCGGCCACGACGCGCACTTCCTTAAATCCCCGACGAAGGGCCCGTTCTGCATACTCGCTGGGCCCATCAACCCCGTAACAGTTTTCACAACCAGCCGAAATCAGGGGCGAAAGAAAGATGCCCGTTCCGCAACCAACATCAAGAACGCGCGCAGTTTTGAAATTAATTGTTTGTGAAACTTCTTGGAGAACCGGCACGAAATAGTTATCCGACTCGGAAGTCTCGTCTATCTCATCAAAATACTTATCCGCAAAGTGCGGGTTGCTTTTACTGTTTCTGGCCATGGAGTTTTTCGTCACCTTTTATGATTTTCACTTTTCAACAACATGTGAGCAAATAGAAAAATAAATCACCGCGACCAGGAGGAACTTTAGACAAAATACGCGACCCGTCACAAACCCTTGAGCCAACAATCCGCAGAATTTGCTCGAACCACAAACAAAGAACGGCTCCGGCTGTATCAACACACCGCCCAGATTTAAATCCGCCAAGCGTTGTATAATGCCCTAAGATAGTTTGCCGGATTTTCAACCATTGTCCTCATGAAATACAAAGAGTATTTTACGCGAGATTTGGAAAAAATAACTTTCTTCCAGTATTCAATCCCGACGGAAAACATACTCCTTTGAAACAAAGTGACCACCTTATATTTTACCTGCCATTGGTACGCCAGTCTTTGAAAGTCTAATGCATGCCAGGCCAGCCTAAACTTTTCGGGGGGACACAATGTATTAAGTAAATAGTAATCCTCCTTCGCGAGCGGTTTCCCCAAAGCCTTATAAATTGCCGTACCCGGATATGGTTGAGTCATTCCAAACGATATATACGTTGGACGAATTCGCTCCAAAAGTTGATGCGATAACTCCAAGTCTTCTTCGGTTTCTTGCGGCAGATTAATCAACATGTTGGCAAAAGTCCTAATGCCAACCTTGCGACATAAGTCAAACGCATGAATTATTTGGTGAACCTTCATTTTTTTGTTGATGCCATCCAACATTTTTTGAGACCCCGACTCGACGCCAAAATCAAGTTGTATGCAGCCGGAATCTTTCATTAATTTTACGACATCTGGATTTTTTATACATGGGGCGCGAGACTCGGCGGCCCACAACATCTTCAATCCACTTTTCTTGTATTCATTACAGAACTCGATGATATCCGCCTCACGAATACCAAAGGTATCGTCTAAAATATAAAAGAAATCAAAGCCGTACTTATTTTGCAACATCGACAAATCTTCCATAACGGCATTTAATGGCCGCCTTCTCACATAGGCCCCCCCCCCTCTGTCATTTGTACTCCAAACTGTGTTTGTTGCGCAGAAGGTACAGTCAAAAGGACAACCCCTCCCGGTGTATATAACCGCACAAACCGTAACTAATCTTCTGATGAGATGCCTTGTTGGTTTTAAATACCAGTCCATATCTAGAAGATGGTACGCGGGTTGACCGCAATCGGCCATATCAATTAGCTTTCTGTTTTTTGTTACAACGACAGAGGCGCCATCAAAATAAGCAATTCCATCAATGCCGCCAAGTTGCCGTAAATTATTGGAGTTGATAATTTCCTTGACGGTCACCTCACCTTCACCTCTTACCACTATGTCAAAAGGACTGCCTGCATAAAGAAAGTCTTGTGGCGCAATTGACGCATGAGCATTCCCAACCAGCAGAGTGGCATCAGAAATGCTTTTAATGCGAACGGCTAAATCATGAACAATATTGTAATCAGTTACAAAACATGCAAGCCCTATGAATTTAGGCTTAACCGATTTAATTTGGTCAAGAATGTGCGTTATGTTTTTATTTTTATCCCTAAAATGTGGATCGACAATGGTAACGTTTATATCATGTTTTTCCAGATATCCGGCCAAATATAGGTAATAATAGGGCATATATGCAGTTCGCGCGTTGGCCGGAGACACTATAAGCATTAAGTCCATTTCTGAGCCGCTTCCGGTTTTTGTGAGACAATCAGCACAAAAATCATGAATTCATCCAAACTCGATTGAGCCACACTATAGTGTATCTTTGCCAAAACTGCCTCGGCGCGGATAGTTCAACCAACGTGTCAATTGAAGACCTGTTAGTGACGCTCCCAATCATCCCATTGTAACCACTGATTGGCATCCTACGCATTAGCAAAATGATATACGCCACGGAAAATTTAGTCAATTTATGAACCCCCTATATTTGAGCTACATTCATTTCATCAATCTTTCGTAGCCACATGCCATTGTTCCAGCCGTAAATCTTTGTTCAAAAGTTCGGCGTCCATTCCGCCCCAGTTCAGACGCCAGAGCGGGATTACTAAGAATATTTTTAATCGCGTCTGCAAATAACTCAGGGGCGTCTTTTGAGCAAACATAGCCCGCATGGCTATCTGCGAGCACCTCTGGCATTCCACCAACATCGGTAGTAACGACGGGGATGCCAAACGCCATAGCCTCTATGATTGTCAGGCCAAAGGATTCGTGGGCCTGGGATGGCACAACCACCACGCTGGCATTGGCAACCAGCAAGGCCGTGTTAGGTATAAAATCATTAAGCGATACGTTGTTTTCAAGCGCCAGCCGCTTGACCTCCTCAAAAACTCGTTGCTTTTCGTAAGAGCCACCGTAACCGTAAATCTGAAGACGAATATCCGGGAACTCCTGAACGACAGTTTTAAAAGCCTGCAAAAGATACGCATGTCCTTTTCTAGGCTCATAAGTTGCGAGCATTAGGCAGTAACGTTCTGTGACATATGACTTTTTTGAGTAGTCCTTGAGGAATTTGAGAGTCGGATCTTCAATCCCATTGTAAATGTAGCTCAACTTGGTGCAACCAGAAAATGCCTTTCGTGAACTTAGCGAACTGAGACAGTGCTTGGAGACACTGGCGATTTGCGCGGAAGACCAAATTATAGCCAAATCAATAATGTATTCTGGAAAACAAAAATACCAGGGCGGCTTGGAGGATGAATTGTGAAAATTAAACGTTGCGAGCGGACGTTTACCAGAAAGTCGCCATGCTATCGCCGCACATCTACAAAGAAGACTTGCAGGATAGCCCCCGTTTACCACCATCAGCCGATCAAAGTCGCTACGACGAAAAAATAAAGTTAGCGTAAGCAGATACCATGGGAAAAGCACCGGATATTGCAAAACATGGTACGCCAAAACAAAGAATGCGCGAAAAGGAAAAGATTGACTTAGTTTTGAAGAACCTTGACCCTGGACAATCTTGCCGGTAAATATTCGATAATATTTTTTTACCCCTA
>Ga0315281_10010754_pt1 | contig 12579 bp, 8 predicted proteins | sample YL17G07_0_MG_FD_204540 | JGI IMG/M metagenome (GOLD analysis project Ga0315281, IMG submission 204540) | Sediment microbial communities from Yellowstone Lake, YNP, Wyoming, USA - YL17G07_0 | ecosystem: Environmental > Aquatic > Freshwater > Lake > Sediment | place: USA: Wyoming | collected... | reverse complement strand
AAACAAACTCCGACTACTGGCGAGCCAACCCCGATGTGGGAACCACTAACTGGAGAGCCGTGTGCGGGAGAACCGCACGCACGGTTCGGAGGGAGGGGAGGGCGTGAGCCTTTCTCTACCCCTATCGCAGTTTTGTGCTAATGGGTTATTTGGGTTAAATTCTATTTGCATCTGCACATAATTTGAGGGGCAAAATATGTTGGCGCAGGATAAGCTCAAGACCTACCTTTCCATAACGCTTCTTGCATCAGCCGCATGGCTCTTGCACGGCTTTATCCCCGCATTGCTATGGGCGGTTGTGATTGCCATCGCCACATGGCCATTGCGCCTATTGCTTGCAAACAAAACGAAATATAGCGATACCGGCGTGGCAACTTTGATGACTTTACTTGTCGCGGCATTATTTTTCTTGCCTATCGGATATGCGCTATTCCATGCCGCAGCAGAAGCCAACACAGTGGCGCACTGGATGCTGGATGCCCAGAAGACCGGCATTGCCGTTCCGCAGTGGCTGCCTGGCATACCCATGGTTGGAGGCTCGGCTGCGGACTGGTGGAGGGCGAACTTGTCTGACCCTGCCGCACTTTCCAGCCTGCTCGGCCATACGGATAGCGCGGCGGTCGCGGAATATGCGCGAATGTTTGGCACCCAAGTCGTTCATCGCCTGATTACCCTGTTGTTCACCATCATCACCCTGTTTTTTCTTTACCAGGACGGTGAGGAATTGTCGCGCAAAACACTCGGCTTGCTCAATAACCTGACCGGCGAAAGCGGCGCCCGTTATGGGTTGCATGCCGCCGTCGCAATCCGGGCTACGGTAAGCGGGCTTGTCCTGGTCGGCCTTGCGGAAGGCCTGCTGATCGGTATCTCGTATGCGATGGCAGGCGCACCTCATCCTGCCATATTGGGTTTGGTGACGGGCGTGCTGGCAATAATTCCTTTTGCGGCCCCAATCATTATTTGCACTGTAGCACTCATCCTGATGGTCAATGGAAGCATGGTTGCCGCAGTCTCGATTGTTACATTCGGCATGCTGGTGCTATTCATAGGAGACCATTTTGTGCGCCCTAAAATCATCGGCAGCGCCGTTCAATTGCCATTCCTGTGGATACTGTTCGGCATACTCGGCGGCGTTGAAGTCTTCGGGTTGATCGGTTTATTTGCGGGGCCGGCACTGATGGCGCTCGTGATAATGATGTGGCGTGATTTAACCGGGAACGAAGGAATCACATGACCAGGCGCACAACCCCTGACCACTCACGGCTCGACCGTGTCGTTGCAGAGGCTCGTCGCCAGAGCGAGGAGCGTGAAGCAACTTACCGCGAGCGGGCGCTCAAACTGTTTCCATGGATTTGCGGGCGATGCGGACGCGAGTTCTCGGGCGTACGCCTGCGCGAGCTGACGGTTCACCACAAGGATCACAATCACGACAACAACCCACTGGACGGCAGCAACTGGGAATTGCTTTGCTTGTACTGCCACGAAAACGAGCATGCACGCCTTTTGGATGAGGCGGTACGGGGAAGGGGGACCGGCGACCAGGCGCCCGTGGCAACCCATAATCCGTTTGCTGACCTGCAAGCAATGTTGAAGCGGAAGGAGTGACCGTTTGAAGATGGAGACGGAGTAATTGGCCATCCTCGCCAGTCAACGTGATTGCGTTTACAGGCTCGCAGCAGTGTGCTCAGAGCCATCATCAACCCATGCTTCGCTTGAGTGAATATGGCTGTCGAAACCGAACTCAAACTGCGCATCGCTCCCGAGCATCTGAGCCGGCTCAAGCGCCATCCCTTGCTCAAAACACTTGCAACGACACGTGCCACCACGTGCAAGCTGCACAACATTTATTACGACACGCCGAAACTCGAATTGCATAAATCGGCAATGGCGTTGCGCCTGCGCCGCGCCGGACGGCAATGGCTGCAAACCCTGAAAGGCGGCGGAGAAGTGCAGGCCGGGCTGCATCAGCGCAACGAATGGGAAACGCCGGTGGCCGGTGAGGCGCTCGACTTCGCGGCGCTGGAAGCCAGCGGTGCCAAGCGTTTGCCGCATACCATGCGCAAGAAGCTACAGCCGGTTTTCGTGACGGATTTTTCCCGCAACAGCCGCATGCTGGCTTTCGAGGGTGCAGAAGTTGAACTCTGCATGGACAGCGGAGAGATCAGGGCTGGGCGGCTCACACGGCCAATTTCCGAACTGGAACTCGAACTGAAATCCGGCGAACCGGCGCAGTTGTTCAGGCTGGCACTGGCCTTGCTCGACATCGTGCCACTGGAAGTGGAGCATACCAGCAAGGCGGAACAGGGCTATCGCCTGTTTGCCCGCGCCAAGCCTGCGGTGACCAAGGCGGCCACGCCTGACCTTGCGAAATGTTCCGATGTTCCCTGTGCCTTGCAGGCCATGATCTGGTCGTGCCTGTTTCATCTGCAAGCCAATGTGCCGGGCGCGGTGCATAAGCTGGATGATGAATACCTGCATCAGGTGCGTGTCGCGTTGCGCCGCTTGCGCGTGGTATTGGGCATGGCGAAAATTTCCCGTGCCGATGACGATCTGGCCGCATTGCACAAAGATGTTGCGGCGCTGTGTGTGGAGCTGGGGCGCTCGCGTGAATGGGATGTGTTCACCACCCAAACCCTGGCGCAGGCACGCGCGCACCTGCATGCACATGCCGGGTTGCGCAACGTGTTGAGCGCCAGTTTGAAATTGCGTGAGCAACAGCATGCAAAAGTACGGGACGCCTTGCAGTCGCAAGATTTTCAGCGTCTGCTGTTGCGTTGCGGTGCGTGGATGCACGGCGATTATTGGCGCGAACCAGCGGCGGAGGGAGGCTTGACCTTGCCGCGCTTCGCCGCGCAGATTCTGGAGAAGCGCAGCAAACAGGTGGGCAAACGCGGCAGGAAACTGGCGGGTGCGGATACCAGCCAACTGCACGCACTGCGCATCGCCTGCAAGAAGTTGCGTTACAGCGCGGAACTGCTTGCCCCGTTGCATGCGGGCGCTAAGGCCAAGCGCTACCTGTCCGCGCTGGCTCCGGTGCAAGACACATTGGGCATGCTGAACGACATTGCCGTTGCGCGCCGCCTGCTCGAAGAGCTGGATAATGCGGCGCGGCACGAGATGCTAATTCTCATCCGTGGCTGGATTGAGCATGATTTTGCTGAACAGATGGCGGCTCTAGGCAAGGCGTGGAAGCGGTTTGCGGGGCAGAAGGCGTTCTGGTAGCCCGGATGGAACGCAGTGGAATCCGGGGTGTTCTCCGATACGTGTTCAAGCCCCGGATTCCGGCCTTCGGCCTGCATCCAGGCTACGATGAACGTTCATGGCGAACAGCGAGCGTAGCCCGGATGGAACGCAGTGGAATCCGGGATAAACTGTCCTCATGGTCAACTATCGTCGTAACCGTGTGGCTGGCGGAACCTATTTTTTCACTGTCACTTTGTGTGACCGCCGCGCAACTTTCCTCACCGCCCACATAGATGCACTGCGCCAGGTATTTCGTGACACTCGGCAAGCAAAACCATTTCAGATTGAAGCCATCGTTGTATTGCCCGACCACCTGCACACAGTATGGCGCTTACCCGCTGATGATTCTGACTATGCCGGGCGATGGCGCATGATCAAAAGCCGTTTTACCCGGATGCTCGCTCAGCGTGGCGTCGCCATCACCCGCAACGCAAAGGGTGAATACGATTTATGGCAGCGTCGTTATTGGGAGCACACCATACGCGACGATCTCGATTTGCAAAGGCATGTAGACTACATTCATTACAACCCGGTCAAACATGGTTTGGTAAAACGGGTGGCAGACTGGCCGTATTCGTCATTTCACCGTTATGTGCGGCAAGGCATTCTTCAGTCTGATTGGGCAACGGCGGAGGGTTTGTTGGAGGATAAGTTTGGAGAGTGATCCCGGATTTCACCCGCAAGGGGTAGGCCGTGGTTGTACCAAAGGCAGGCAATCCACTACGCAGCAAGCTGCGTGTGGAACTGACACTAAGGGGCTGAAGCCCCAACAGCCACGCACCGCTACGCTTCATCCGGGCTACGATGGGACGCTCAAGGCGAGCAGCGAACGTAGCCTGGATGGAACGCAGTGCAATCCGGGGCTTCTCTGGGCATGCCCACACATCTTCCGGATTCCGCTACGCTTCATCCGGGCTACGATGGGACGCTCAAGGCGAGCAGCGAACGTAGCCTGGATGGAACGCAGTGCAATCCGGGGCTTCTCTGGGCATGCACACACATCTCCCGGATTCCGCTACGCTTCATCCAGGCTACGATGGGACGCTCAAGGTGAGCAGCAAATGTAGCCTGGATGGAACGCAGTGGAATCCGGGGCTTTTCTGGGTATGTCCCACACATCCTGGATTCCGCTACGCTTCATCCAGGCTACACTTAACAACCTACCCCAGCATCGCCTTCAACCGCGCCAGCTTCTCCATCCCTTCATTTTTGCTGACCGAAGGCGCGCTGCCTGTCGCGGCCACACCTGAATAAACCATTTCGCCTTGCGGCAGCTCGGCGATAAAGCGGCTGGGCTCGCAGGCCGCCCATTCCTTGCCGCGTTTGCGTTTGGTGCAGTGGCTGATTTGCAGCGAGCGTTGCGCGCGGGTGATGCCGACGTACATCAGACGGCGTTCTTCCTCGATCTGTTCCGGGGTTTCGCTACGCTCATGCGGCAGGATGTTTTCTTCCGCGCCTACCAGAAACACATGCCCGAATTCCAGCCCCTTGGCGGCATGCAGTGTGGACAGGCTGACCGCATCGGTTTCCTGGTCGCGCGATTCGAGCAGGTTGAGCAGCGCGATGGTCTGCGTCATGGCGACCATGCTTTTTTCGTCAGCTTCCGATTTGCGGTTGATCCAGCCAACAAAATCCTGCACGTTGGCCCACTTGGTTTCCGCCTGGCGCGGCTCGTGGCTGTCGAACAGCCACGCTTCATAATCAATGGCGCTCATTAAATCCGCCAGCACCGGCGCACAGGCTTCCTTTTCTGCGCGCGCTTGCATGCGGTTGATGAAGTTGCAGAACGTCATCAGGTCTTCGTGCTGCCGTTCCTGAATCTGGTGCACCATGCCGCTTTCGAATGCGGCTGCAAACAGGCTGATGTGGCGCTCTGATGCATAGGCCGCGAGTTTTTCCAGCGTGCTGTTGCCAATGCCGCGCTTGGGCGTGGTGATGGCGCGAATAAAGGCCGGATCGTCATCGGTGTTGGCGATCAGCCTCAGGTAGGCGGTGATGTCCTTGATTTCCGCATGGTCGAAAAACGAAGTGCCGCCGCTGACCGTGTAGGGTATTTTCTGCGCGCGCAACTGTTCTTCGAAGACGCGTGATAAATGGTTGCTGCGGTACAGGATGGCGTAATCGGCAAAGCGCGTTCCGCACTCGAATTTATGCCCCAGCAGGCGCATTACCACGGACTCGGCTTCGTTCGTCCCGTCTTTGGCGGCGAACACGCGGATGGGGTCGCCCGGCCCGTGTTCGCTCCACAGTTTTTTCTCGTACAGTTTGGTGTTGTTGCATATCAGGTGGTTGGCGCAGGCCAGTATGCGCTGCGAAGAGCGGTAGTTCTGCTCCAGCTTGATGACATTCAGGTTCGGGTGGTCGTTTTGCAGGTTCTGGAAGTTTGCAATGCTCGCTCCGCGCCAGGCGTAGATCGCCTGATCGTCGTCGCCCACCGCAGTGAGCGCGGCGCGGCTGCCCGCCAGCAGGCGTGTCATCTGGTACTGGCAATCGTTGGTGTCCTGGTATTCGTCTATCAGCAGGTAATGGAAGCGTAGCTGCCAGCGCATCAGGGCTTCGGGAAAGTTTTTGAACAACTCCACCGGCAGGCGGATCAGGTCGTCGAAATCCATGGCCTGATAGGCGCGCAGCGTTTCCTGATAGCGCGCATAGAGCCGCGCCGTGTGTTGCTGCAACTCGTTTTCCGCTTGGCTTAATGCCTGTTCCGGGGAAGTGAACGATGCTTTCCAGTTGGAGATAACGCTTTGCGCGATGCGAATTTCCTGCTTGTCCGGTGCGCCCAACAACTCGCTGATGATCTTTGCCGTATCCGCACTGTCAAAAATCGAGAACTGTTTTTTGTAACCGAGCAAACCGGCTTCCGCGCGCAGGATTTGCATGCCCAGCGCGTGGAAGGTACAGACGGTCAGCCCCCTGGCATCGCGCCCGACCAGCAGCTTGCCCACGCGTTCGCGCATTTCGTTCGCGGCCTTGTTGGTGAAGGTGATGGCGGCGATGTTGCGCGGCGCATAGCCGCATTGCTCGATCAGGTAAGCCAGCTTGTGGGTGATGACGCGTGTTTTGCCGCTGCCCGCCCCGGCGAGCACCAGCAAGGGACCATCCAGATACTTCACCGCTTTGCGTTGTGTTGGATTGAGTTTGCTCAGCATCAGTCAGCAGGATTGGTGCCCGGAACCGGAATCGAACCGGTACGCTGGTATTACCCAAGCGACGGATTTTAAGTCCGTTGTGTCTACCAATTTCACCACCCGGGCAAGATGAAGCAAGGTCGGAATGCGGGAGCTGATGTACGTATTACATAGCGGCGCATTATACAGTGATGCCCGTCGTGGTGGCGGAAACATGGGTGTTTGCATCAGGTGGCTCTACAGCGTTTTTCTTGACACTGCTTTCAATATCCCTATAATGCGGACTTCGTTTTTTGCGGGAATAGCTCAGTTGGTAGAGCGATACCTTGCCAAGGTATAGGTCGCGAGTTCGAGTCTCGTTTCCCGCTCCAATTTTATGGGAAAGCTCCTTGCTTTCCCTTAATTTTTCGCTCCCGGTAGTTTTCTGCACGGCGGGGTAGCAAAATGGTTATGCAGCGGATTGCAAATCCGTCTACGCCGGTTCGATTCCGACCCCCGCCTCCACCCCATACCCAGTAACCACGCCACTTATAGCGTGGTTATTGCTTTGTGGGGTGGTAAAAAGTATTGCGCATTCCCTCAGTAAACCCTCATAATTCCCCCATAAACCAACTTAGCAGGTTGGCAAAACCAACCGGCTTTCGCACGATAATCCGTTCACGCAAGTTTGTAATTATGATAACCGGGGGATAGCAAATGGCATCGAAGCGGAAACGTGGTACTGGGAGTTGGGAGTACATCATCAAGAAAAAAGGTGTGCTTCCAAAACCACTTAGCTTGACATTCCATGATGAAGTCGAAGGCGATACGTATGTCGCGCATCTTGAAAAGCTGCTGGCGAAAGGCATCGTGCCCGACGAGTTTAAGGAGAAAACAAAGCCAGTCACCACACTTGGCATGGCAATAGCGGAATATCTCGATGCTGTTCATGTGACGGACGAGGACAGATACCCATTTGGGATAATTGTGGATAGAAATTCTGTCTAATTTAAATAAATGCTCCAGCACTGGCGCGGCTTCCAGCGGTGCAAAAAGTAAACATCATATTAGACAAACTCCTTATTTATTTGCTAATATACAGAGCGATGAGTTAAACTGCCATCCTGCTTTGGGAGCAGGATGTCGGGAGTTCAAATCTCTCCACCCAGACCAGGTTTAAAAATCGAATTGGTTGCCGAAAGAATTGTGCCCGTAGCTCAATCGGATAGAGCACCAGCCTTCTAAGCTGGGGGTTACAGGTTCGATTCCTGTCGGGCACGCCAGAAGTGCGATTTTAGTCAGTTCAATGGTGGCTGTAGCTCAGTTGGTAGAGCCCCGGATTGTGATTCCGGTTGTCGTGGGTTCGAGCCCCATCAGTCACCCCAATAAAATCAAGGCTTGCAGCGATGCAGGCCTTTTTCACGTCAAACGGTTTTGTGGAAATGTAACCAGTTTGTAACCGCGTTTTATAAATGCAGCATCAGCACCAGACAAGAAAAAACCCAGCGGGTAGGCTGGGTCTGGTCGTGGTGGGGGTAACAAGTCGGTTAGCAGGTTGTTAAGGCGGTTAGCACTTGATTCACAATGGCGGGCCTTGATTTCGGCGTTTTCCAATGGAAACCAACGAGATATCTCAGGCTATCAGGCTCATTCCATGTTGGAAGATACTTGGGTAGACTAGACAGTCTAATCTAGGTATAATTTGCCAATGAACGAGATGATGACCAATCGGGAGCGGCTGCTACTCGCTGCGAGGGAGTTGTTCCTTGAACAAGGATACGACGCCAGCGTGGACGCGATCATCGGTCGCGCCGAAGTGGCGCGGCAGACGTTCTACAACCACTTCAAGAACAAGGAAAGCCTGTTTGCCGAGGTGGTACGGGATTGCTTCCTCGACATCCTCGCGCCACTGAATGGGCATCCGGGCGATTTGCGGCAGAGTTTGGTGAGCTTTGCGGGAATACTCCGACAGCGGGCGCTCAACCCGGAGGGCATCGCGGCATACCGCATATTGAGCGGTCAGGCACATCGCTTTCCCGAGTTGGTGCGCGAGGTCTATGCGCTGGGTGTCGGGCAGATGATAGAACGGCTGGCTGATTTTCTGCGCGAGGCGATGGAGGAGGGGCATATCCGCCATGCCGACCCGGTGTTCGCGGCGGAACTGCTGAAGGCAATGCTGGTGGGGCAGGAACGCACGCAACTGCTGTTCGGCGTCCAGCGTCCGCCGGAAGACGAAGAGTTGAAAGTGGCCGCTGTGGTTGATGGCTTTTTGCGAATGTTTGCGCCTGAACAGACGAATAATTAACGAATGTTATTGTGCTGATTTAAGAATTCAGCGGGAGATTTTCGATGACAACAACAAGAACCCATTCCCTGACCACCACGGCCATTTTCGCGGCCATGCTTACGCTTGCCGCTTGCGGCCACAAGGAGGGAGGAGGGCCGCAAGCGCCCGCAGGCGGCGTTGCGCCACCGCCTCCTGAGGTGGATGTGGTGACGGTCTCCACGGGTTCCGTGACGCTGACTCAGGATCTTCCCGGACGCATGGAGGCATACCGCACCGCGCAAGTACGGGCAAGGGTGGAGGGGATCATCGAGAAGCGCTTGTTCATCGAAGGCAGCGATGTGAAGGCGGGCGATACGTTGTTCCAGATTGATGCCCGCAACTACCAGACAACTTACGATTCCGCCAAGGCCGATGTGGGCGTGGCGCGCCAGACTATGGAGCGCTACAAGCCGTTGCTTGCGGCAAAGGCGGTCAGCCAGCAGGATTATGACCTGGCCGAGGCCAGGCTCAAGCAGGCCGAGGCTGCTCTGTCCAGGGCGCAGCTCGATCTAGAAAACACCCATGTGCCCGCGCCCATCGCGGGGCGCATAGGCCGTACCCAAGTGACGGAGGGCGCGCTCGTCGGGCGCGGCGAGGCCACGCTGCTCGCCACCATCGAGCAGGTTGATCCCATCTACGCCAATTTCACCCAGCCGGGCGCCGATGTGCTGCGCCTGCAGCAGGCGTTCAAGTCCGGCAAGTTGAAGCGCGCGGGGTCGGCGCAGGTGGAGCTTGTCCTTGAGGACGGCAGCGTCTATCCCCAGCCGGGCAAGCTGCTGTTTTCCAATCTCGCCGTTGATCCGGGCACGGGCAGCGTGTCGTTGCGCGCCAAATTTCCCAACCCGAAACAGGAACTGCTGCCCGGCATGTTCGCGCGCATCCGTTTCCCGGAAGGCAGCGCCGACAACAGCATCAGGGTGCCGCAACGCGCGGTGCAGGCAGGGCCGCAGGGGCAGTTTGTGATGCTGGTGGATGCCGCAGGCAAGGCCGCGCCCCGTCCAGTCAAGACCGGCGGCATGGCGGGTGGCGACTTCGTCATCGCCGAAGGCTTGAAGCCCGGCGACCAGGTGATCGTCAACGGGTTGCAGAAAGCGCGTCCCGGCACGCCGGTTAAACCCGTGCCGTGGTCAGGGGACAGCGGACAGAAGACAGAGGACAGAACACCCACGTCGAAAACCCCATCTTCGAATAAGCCGTAGGGTCGCGCCATGCTCGCAAAATTCTTCATTGACCGCCCGATCTTTGCCTGGGTCATCGCCATCATCATTTTGCTGGGCGGCGGGCTGGCGCTACGCAGTCTGCCGGTTTCATCCTATCCGGCAGTAGCGCCGCCAGCGCTGGCTATCACTGTCAACTATCCTGGCGCCTCCGCCCAGATAGTCGAGGAGACGGTCGTCTCCATGATAGAGCAGGAGATGAACGGTATTGAGCATTTGCTTTATGTGGAGTCAGCCTCCGAACAGGGCATCGGCACCATCACCTTGACCTTTGAGGCTGGCACCAATCTGGATGTGGCCGCTGTCGAAACGCAGAACCGTATCAAGCGGGTGGAAGCGCGTTTGCCCGATGACGTGCGCCGGCTGGGAGTCACGGTACTCAAATCGGCGCGCAATTATCTGATGTTCGTCTCGATTTTCTCGCCGGACAAGAGTCTGGATTATGTGGCTCTCGGCAGTTATATGTCCACCAGCGTGCTGGAGAATATCCGCCGCGTGCCGGGCGTGGGCGAGGCTCTCCTGTTTGGCACTGAATACTCCATGCGCTTGTGGTTGAGGCCTGAGAAGCTGCACGCCTACAATCTTTCTCCGGGTGATATAACCGCTGCGGTTCGCGCCCAGAATGTGCAGTTGGCGAGCGGAGAGCTGGGACAGCTTCCTGCCGCTCCCGGCCAGCAGATGAATGCGGTCATTGTCACCAGGAGCCGCTTGTCCACGCCGGAAGAATTCGGCAATGTGATTGTCAAGGCGAATTCCGATGGCTCCACGGTGCGGGTCAAGGATGTGGCACGGGTGGAATTGGGTGCGCAGGACTATTCGATTAGCGCACGCCTGGATGGACAGCCTGCCGCTTCCGTCGCGATACGCCTGCTGCCGGGCGCCAATGCCCTGGATACCGCCAAGGCAGTCAAGGCCAAAATGGCGGAATTATCCAATGGATTCCCCAAGGGCGTTAACTGGGTGGTGCCTTATGACACATCCAAGTTCGTTGAAATATCGATCCGCGAAGTGGCGTTGACCTTGCTGCAAGCGATGGTTCTGGTGTTTCTGGTCATGTACCTGTTCCTGGCCAACCTGCGCGCCACCTTCATTCCGGCTATCGTCGTGCCGATTGCATTGACTGGCGCTACAGTCGGCCTTTACTTGTTTGGCTACTCTATCAACGTGCTGACCATGTTCGCGATGGTTCTGGCCATCGGTATCGTGGTTGACGATGCCATCGTGGTGGTGGAAAACGTGGAGCGCATCATGAGCGAGGAGGGACTCCCGCCGCGCGAAGCCACGCGCAAGGCAATGGATCAAATCTTCAACGCCATCATCGCGATTACGCTGGTGCTGTCAGCCGTATTCGTGCCGATGGCATTTTTTGGAGGCTCTGTCGGTGTGATCTATCGCCAGTTTTCTGTCACTCTGGTTCTCACCATGCTGTTCTCGGCGTTAATGGCGGTGACATTGACCCCGGCCTTATGCGCGACATTGTTGAAGCATCATCCTGCTGATAAACCGAAAGCCCGGAAAGGTTTTTTCGGCTGGTTCAACCGATTCTTCGCGGCCACCACGACGGGTTATCAATCCATCATCGGCAAAATATTGCAGCGCACCGGACGCTATATGCTGCTCTTTGCCGCTATCGTGGCTACCATGGGCTGGCTATTCTCGCACCTGCCCAGCAGCTTTTTGCCGGATGAGGATCAGGGCTATTTCATCAGCGTGATCCAGCTGCCGCCCGGCGCCACGCGGGAACGGGCGCTGGAAGTGCTGTCCGAGGCCGAACAGTTCTACCTCAAGCAGCCCGAGGTGGAGCATGTCATCGGCGTGGCGGGTTTCTCTTTCTTCGGTCGCGGCCAGAATGCCGCCATCACCTTCATCCGTCTGAAGGGGTGGGATGAACGGCCCAGCCTGGACAGTTCGGCGCCTGCGATAGTGAAGCGCGCCAACATGGCGCTGTTCCGCATCAAGCAAGCGATGATATTCGCCGTCAACGTGCCGCCGATTCCCGAGTTGGGTGCGTTGGGTGGTTTTGATTTTCGTTTGCAGGATCGCACCGGTCAGGGGCGCGAGAAATTGCTGGAGGCGCGCAACATGGTTCTGGGTCTCGCGTCCAAGAATCCGGTGCTCGCCGGTGTACGGCCGGAAGGACAGGAAGTCGGGCCGCAGTTACTGCTCGACATTGATCGCCTGAAAGCGCGTGCGTTGGGCATTGATATCGCCAACCTGAACGACACCCTGCAATCGGTTCTCGGTGTCGCCTACATCAATGACTTTGTGCGCCAGGGGCGCATCTTGCGCGTGCAGATGCAGGCTGAACCTGGGGCACGTTCTACGCCCGAGCAAATTCTGCGCTTGCCGGTGCGGAATTCCCAGGGCGGCATGGTGCCATTATCCGAAATTGCCACACCACACTGGGTTGTGGGGGCGCCGAAACTGGATCGCTATAACGGCGTGCCTGCGATGAAAATCTCCGGTGGACCCGCCCCAGGCCGCAGCAGCGGAGAAGCGATGGCGGCGATGGAACAGGTAGCGGCACAATTGCCGCCGGGCTTTGGTTTCGATTGGTCCGGCACCTCATTAGAGGAGCGCCTGTCCGGCAGCCAGGCTCCCTTTCTCTTTGCGCTCTCGCTGGTGGCGGTGTTTTTGTGTTTGGCCGCGCTCTATGAGAGCTGGTCGATTCCGGCTGCGGTGCTGC
>Ga0315281_10010752_pt1 | contig 12581 bp, 10 predicted proteins | sample YL17G07_0_MG_FD_204540 | JGI IMG/M metagenome (GOLD analysis project Ga0315281, IMG submission 204540) | Sediment microbial communities from Yellowstone Lake, YNP, Wyoming, USA - YL17G07_0 | ecosystem: Environmental > Aquatic > Freshwater > Lake > Sediment | place: USA: Wyoming | collected... | reverse complement strand
ACGCTAACGATGTTTTCGTTGCTGCTGATCTTGCTCTGAGCCATAGAACAAGAGAAGGCGGTTTCATCGAACCCGCAACTAGCCAGGAAATAAGGGAAGCTTTCTCAGCGTCCATTAAAAATGTCTTTCAGTTTGAGGAATCTGATAGAAAAGACAAGAAACAGCAAGGGAAGAAGCATCTGTTTAAGGGAAAAACCATATTCTGGGCGAGAAAGGATGCTACAGAAACGGAAGAAAAACGGGCAAACAAAGATGATGCTGCCTCCAAAGTCAAGAGGACACAGGCAAAAATGCTTCTATTCTTTAACAGGCTTCTTGGAGGCGTCGTTTTCGGCCTAGCAAAGAAGCTGAAGCGAAACCCTGAGAAAGGAACTGCAGCGGAGGGACTGCAAAGAGGAACCAGCAAACTCAAAGGAGAAATCATCGAGGAAAAGGTTGACGCAAAAAAGGGCGAATTGAAAGGAATTCCTACGGTCGGTAAAGCTGCCAAAACACCGGAAGTTTCAGGGGGCTATCCGATCATGACAGCGACGGAAAACAACATCGTCTCGCCTTCCAAGTACTTTTTGCAGATGGGAGGTGTCAAGACGAGAAAGCGTGGGGCCTATATGGGGAGACATGCTCAAGCTTTGAGCGCGGTTCAAAGGGGCAGACCCTACGGCTGGACGATACCCCACGGAAAAACCTCAGACATTCACATCCCTGCCACAATCCGAGAAGCATCAAGAAAACAGAATGGTCGTGAAAAATCTTCGGAAGTGGCGCTGGAAATTCGCACGGAAGACTTGCGCGAGAAGTTGAGATCGCGCAAAGCTCCTCTCACGATGGTTTTTGTAGTTGACCTGAGCGGCTCTATGCTTCTCAACCTTAAAGCCGTCAAAGAGGCGTTGCTCAGACTTCACAGTGACGCTCACAGATACAGAGACCGAGTAGGAATAGTAGTGCTGAAGGATTTTGGCGCCGTCGTGGTTCAGCATCCCATTACGAACCTGAGGGTTGTAGCTAACAAGCTAGCGAGTTTGCGTGTCAGCGGCTACACACCACTTGCCAGCGGAATGTTGAAGGCTCGGGAGGTCTTGAAGGAGGCTGAGCGACGAGACCCTTCAACGGTGCCTGTGATGGTTATCGTTACTGACGGCAGCGCGAACGTGCCATTGAAGAAAAGTTTGGAGACAGGAGAGGTCCGTATTATGGAGGAAACTAGAGTGATCGTCAGAGAATATGAAGACTTGGCCGTAAGGGACGTGTTCTCTGTTTCTCAGATAATCAAACGCGAAGGAATAAACACCATAGTTGTTAACACCAATCCGCATGCTTACGGCCACGAGACCTACGGGTTCGAGGTAACAAGACTCATTGCCTCAAAAACCAACGGGACCCACCATGTTGTCGGGAGACTTGCAACGGAAAAAGAGATGGTTGCAAGCATGCTTGAAAGCCTGAAGGAAGATCAGGAAAAGATCGGAAGCAAAGTATCTTTGCCCTGACAGCTTCCAAGGTTCATGTTGCGTCGCCCACGAGCTTTGCTGTGGGAAAATCATAATGTGATGCTGAAATGCTGGTTTTTGGGAAGACAATGCGCGGCGTGAAAGAAAGGGGGGTTATAGATTTGATGTCTTTCTGGTTATTTTCCGTCCTATCACGATGAGGAATAATGCTGCAAATGGCAGGAAGTATGGCAAAAGAGTCGCAGATTGTACTTTACCGGTGTCGTTGGAACTTGTTGAATCAGGGCTCGTTGGTGCTGTGGGTTGACCGTAGTTGGCGCTGTAAAGCTGCGGGATGATCTCAGCAAGTTGCGGGTTCATTAAGTAGGTTCCGATCCAACTGCGCGAGTCGCCTGCATATTGTATTAGCTTAATTGGTGTAGAGCCGTCTGATATCACTCTGAAGTTGACTGTGAACAAAAGGGCTTCTCCGTTTAGGCCGGCTAGGTCTCCGCTACGTGCCGCTGCGTAGTAAATTTGTCCGTATGTGGGCCCGTTATATGTAAGGTTCAACTCCCAGCTGAAAATATTGGATTCGTTTATGGCAATTAAGGGGAATACAGATGTTGGTTCGGACAGAATTCGGACTGGTTGCAATACTGTAGGATCATAGTTGATGTCCACCTGAATGCCTTGGACGTTGACACAGTTTTCTAGTGAAACGTTGAGGCTGAAGTATTCACCTATGGCAAGGTTTTCAATCTGGGCTGGAGTGATTCTGACTGTAGTTTGTGCCTGTTCTTGGGCGTTGACGTTTTTGGCGAGGTTGAATGCTGGCTGTAGCAGTATGATGAGTATTGCGAGAGACAGAACCAAGGTTTTTGTTTTCATTCGTCTCCCTCATAATACGGATACTTCTGCTTAGGATTTAAGCTTTTAGTTTTGTTGCACCTTGACAGGTGTAAATTTGTCACCAAGCTTTTATAATCGCCAAACTAATCTTTATTAGCCAATGTCTGGGTGAAAAAAGTGGAGGAAAGCGTCCACAGTCTTCTGAGAGAGATGGGTTTAAGCCCATATGAAATAGATGCCTTAATGGCTCTTATGTCCATAGGTTCATCGTCAGCAGTAGATCTCCTGCCTCTATGCAAAGTGCCCAGGTCAAGGATATACGAGGTTCTCGCTGAGCTAGTTTCGAAAGGATTTGCCTCGATGAAACCGGGAAAACCGACTGTCTATGAGTCTGTTCCACCGAGAGATGCATTCGGATACAGACTTTACGTTTTGAGAACGGAGACTGAGCGAAAAATCAAAAACATGGAAGGTAAGGTTGAAAGCGCCGTACCTGTTTTAGAGAAGCTATCCAGGTTGAAACCCAACAGAGCCATAGGGCCTGAAGACGTAGCTTGGGTGTATTACAACGAGGAACGCTTTCAAAACAACATTACCGAGCTAGTTATTAATTGCACTAAAAGCTTCATATCATTCACTTCCAAGGGAGGCAGTATCGGTCGTCACGAGGCGTATAGAAGTCGAATAAGCGCCATGTATGCCGCCCTCGAAAAAGGTGTCGACGTAAGACTGATTCAACCCTTGGACAGCAGCATGGATCTGCAATTGTATCGAGAGCTAACAAGAAGAGGAGCCAAGCATATGGTTCCAACAGTCGAACTCAAGGAATCATTCTGGATAGTTGATTCAACCACGGTCGCCCTCCTCGTCTTGGATGAAACTGGAAATTTCAGATATGGACTGGTGGTACAAGACCAATTCATAAGCACCTTGCTTAATAGATATTTTGACGACCATTGGCAAGAATCTGTACCTGCTGAAAAGGTTTTACAGCAGCTTCAAGGAGAACAGCCCAGAAGAAAGAACAGTGACTCGTAAAGGCTTGCTTTTCACTAGCATTTCAGAAGATCGCGACATTAACTGACTTTCATTTTTGAGGCAAGTCTTCCTCGTCCATTTTCCTAATCTTTCTTTTCATGCAAGAAGCGTGCTCGTCGATAGATCTCGTCTTTGTCGCCCAATGATGTCGGCCCGATTCCCTCAACCACTAGGGAAGCAGCCGCAGAACCTACGTGTGAACACCATGCGCAATCTTTCCCTTGAGCATATTCTGCTAGGAACGCTCCGATGAATGCGTCTCCTGCTCCTGTTGGATCCACGAGTTTTTCAGGTCTGTAGGCTGGGACCGTGTGAGGTACATGATCAACTGAGACGACAGCACCTTCAGTTCCTAGAGTCACGATGACTATGTTAACACCTTGGCTGTGAACGGCTTTTATGGCTGAATCGACGTCCGAGAGGCCGGTTAACGTTTGTATTTCTTTGCGTGTTGACTTGAGAATGTCGATCAGACCTAAGATGCTCTTGTCGGACGGTGGTTTGAGGGTCACGTTGCCCTTTTCGTCGAAGCTTCGTGTCATTCCTTGAGCTTCAAGGGACAACACTTCTGCGCAGCTTCTGAGTTTTTGGGCGACCTCGAGTGTGATTTCTCCAGCAATCGGTGCGAGATGGATGACTTTGGCTTTAAGAGGATCGGGTAAGTCTCCGAGTCGAATAGGAGGCATTCTGGTCTTCGAACAGAGACTGCGATTTGACAAATCATTTTCATATCTCAACTCGAAGCGTGTCGTGAGTGCGTCTTGCTCATCGACGACTCCAGACAAATCCACGCCTTCCTGTTGTAGCCACCACTTGTAAGCTGAGGGAAAATCTGCACCGACTCGTGAAATTACTGATACTCTTGAGTCTAAGTGCCTTGCAGTGAGCGAGACGTAGGTAACAGAGCCGCCAAGGACAACGAATGCGTTTTGTCGACTTGGGAGGAAAATTGAATCTATGCTAAAATGACCGACGGACACGATGTCAAACAAGTATGCCCCACGCCTCTCTGCAGTATTGCATTAAAGTAGACTTAAACCCAGCGGCTCGCGCTTTTTGTTTTCCTTCCCGAGTTCTGGTTCTCTTGTTCAGGGGCCGTTTCTTCTTGGCGTTTTTGTACTTAAGCGTGCGAGTTCCACTTCAAGTATTTACCATCAATGCAGCCGCAGGATAGTGGATTTCTTCCCAAGTCTGTGTATGCAAGGTCAAGCGGCGCGCGAGTTAATGTTTTCGATTCTTGGAACGAAATTGAAAGCGAGACCAGAAAGAGTTTTCGTTGGCGAGTTCAACGATAAACAAATGCTATTGTTTCTTGAAATAGTTTTTGTAGGGCTCCTTGACGCCACATCAGATTTTCATGGCCTCACACATTCGGCTTTTGGTCTATACGGCCGCTTTGCTGTTCTCCTTCGTTTATGATGGTCGCATTCATGGATTCGCACTACCATGTATCCGTTGTCTTGATATCTGCATCCGCAAGGCAATGTTGTGATCTTTTCTTTCATGCCAATCCATCACTGGCCAATGACTAATATATGTTGAAAATCGGTTTTACTACGTTTAGATTTGAAGGAGAATTGACAGATTTCTAAGGCATGAATTTCTTGTAGACTGGATGTCCCTTGAACCGAAGGGTTGTTTCTGATTTTTCTACCGTTCCGCTGGGCAATCTCATGCAGAGAGAATTAACGATAGCTCCTTCTGGTATGAATCTCACTCCATCCAGCAGCTCGCCTTTTGTGACGCCTGAGGCAGCAAATACCAGTTCGTTGCCCTTTGCCAATTCATCTTGACAGTACGTCTTTTCCATGTCAACTCCTTCAGTCTTAAGCCTATCAGGCCTTCCAGGGTCGTCCTTCTTGTCTTTCCATACTTTCACTAACATAGTGCCGCCCAAGATTTTGATAGCCGTAGCAGCAATTGTCGCTTCAGGTCCCGCACCTGCGCCCAAAAGAAGATCTACGCCTGAGTCTGGTCTGCAGGTTACAACTGCACCTGCAATGTCGCCATCAGGAATGAGGATTATTCTCACGCCTAGCTTTCTTAGGCAGCGCAGAATCTCAGCGTGCCTATCACGCTCCAACATTATGACTGTCAGGTTTTCAAGGGGCAGACCTTTTTGTCGGGCAACTGTGCGCGCTATGTCTTCTACTGTCATGTCTAAGGAAATTTCTCCAATTGACTGATGGTCGGTCGCCACTTTGAAGTAGTATCCGTCATCGGGGAGGACTTGAAAACAGCCGGCAGGTGCACAAGCCAGTGCGGAGATGGCATCTTTTCTCCCCTTGGAAGCTGCGGTTGTGCCGTCGACGGGATCAACCACGAACTCGACTTTAGGGCCTTTGCCTGTTCCGACTTTCTCTCTGCGTGTGAAGGCTGGAGCATTGTCTTTCGGTCCTTCACAGGCAATTACCTCGCCTTCAACGTCTGTTTGAGCCAAGACAGCCCGTGAGAATTCGACTGCCCTTGAATCAATCAGGTCCTGGTCACCTTGACCGATATGCATTGCAGCTCCAACAGCTCCAGCAACGGTAATTCTTGTTAGCGAAGGTGCTAGGGCTCTGAGAGAAACCACACGTCACACCTCTCAAATCAATCATAAAGTCTTAGTGCCTTTTCTAACTTCTGGTCTCTTTTAAATCGAACCCCGTTCTAACCAGCACGCGCGTGATGCAAACGAACGTTTTGACTTCCGAGTCTGTTTTGAAGGCTGGTCTCAACCTCAACGCTGGAGTCGAAAAGATACCCGCGCGCGCGAGAACGAAGAGGAACCATTTTTCTTCTTCCTCCTTTTTCTATCTTCTGTCTTGCAACGAACTTCGGTGTTCCTTTTTTTCGATAATTATGTTGCACTTGCATTTCTCCATAGAATGAGAAGCAAAAAGGCAGATGAACAACATTAATCACATATTGTGTTTGAAGAGTGTAGGAGGTAGACAGGTTTGCATGCCTACAGGTTCATAGAAGATGAGAAAGAGAGGAGAAAATGGCAGGTTCCAGAAGACGTTTTAAATGAGGTGGGCGTCAAGACTGGCCTAGCATTCGTGGATGTGGGCTGCGGCGATGGGTTCTTTGCGTTTCCGGCCGCGAGGTTGGTGGGCAACGAGGGGAAGGTCTACGCTTTGGATGCTGATGCTGAAGCGATTGAAAAACTGAGGGAAAAAGCTGCGAGAGAAGGACTATTGAACGTGGAGTTAAAGGTTGGAATGGCTGAAGAGTCTGTTTTCTGTGATTCGTGCGCAGACATCGTTTTCTTCGGAATAGTTCTCCATGACTTTACGGACCCAGACAGAGTCTTGTCGAACGCCAAGAGAATGCTCAAGTCTTCCGGTCGACTCGTAAACCTTGACTGGAAGAAAGAACCAATGCAGCTTGGTCCGCCATTGCAAGTAAGATTCAACGAAAAGAAAGCGTTGGATATCATCGCATCGGCAGGTTTTAGAATAGATCAAATCAGAGGGGTAGGATTGTACCACTACGTGATAATCGCAACGCCCAAGTTCTGACAGTTCTTCGCTCTAACCTCATTAGGTCCCTGAAGCTTTGGTGCTCCGGCCGGGATTTGGACCCGGGTCCGCGACTGTCCCCCAATTCTTTGATGTCGAGAGGCCGCTATACATGGCCCTTTGATGAAGTTTGGCCGGACTATACTACCGGAGCATTGAAAGATTGGTTTTCACCTAGAGATAAATATCTTTTGACCCATTTAGGATTGTAGAAGCATTTTTAATAATATAGCAACTCTCGCTCCTTGTCAGGTAGCCACTCTGGTAAGAACACGCACAGGATGAAAGTAAAACGCTTCAGTGTGTTTCTGTCAGAGTTTTTTCCATCTCCAGTTCTCTGACTCTCGCCTCAATGAACTCGGTGACTTTCTTCTGGTCGTATTCTTTTTCTTCCTGCTGCCCTTGGAGTTGCTCCTTTATTGTTTCCAGAATCTTGTCAATCTCGAAAGGCTTCAACATATAGCCGTCTGCCTTGTTGTTCACAGCCTCTATCGCGTTGTGTATGGATGGAAACCCTGTTATGATTATTTTCCGCATTCTGGGCATTGTTTCTTTGAACCTTGCGAGTAATGTCACTCCTTCAATGTCTGGAAGACGGACATCTATAAGTGCAAGGTTGTAGAACCTCGCATTGGACTTGTCGATGGCTTCTCGCCCATTTTCTGCAGTCTCAACGATATATCCTTCATCTTCTAGTATCGTTGACAGGATTTTTCTTATGCTTTCGTCATCGTCGACGACAAGGATTCTGGCACGTTCATCCAAATTTCCTCACCTCCACTGGCTCTCGGCTCTACGGGAACGGTTATGATGAAAGTTGTGCCTTTTCCGACTGTGCTTTCAACAGAAATTTTGCCACCGTGAGCTTCAACAACGCGTTTGCAGATTGGCAGGCCAAAGCCCATTCCTTTAGCTTTTGTCGTGAAGAGTGGTCTCCAAAGCTTATCCAGCACCTGCTTTGACATTCCGATTCCAGTGTCTGAGAAGACAATGAGCACGTTGTTGTTGACCCTTCTGCTCTTTATTGTGAGTGTTCCGCCAATGGGCATTGCATCAAATGCATTCTTCGTAATGTTGGCAAAGGTTCTCTTCATCTGTTCAACGTCAGCCTTCATTCGAGGCTTGTTCTTGCACAAATTAACGACACGGACGTTTTCCGGAAGCATTAGGAGTGATAGTGCCTCTCGCACCAGTGATTTTGGAGTCGTTCCGTTGAGTTCAAGCTTAATCTCTCTTGAATATTCCAAAAGGTCATTTATGATTTTGTTTGAGTATTCAATGTCTTTCTCAATGATCTCCAGCATCTCTTTTTCCTTGACATCCATTCTCTTGCCGAGCTTCGTTTTCAAGTAGTAAGCAGCGCCTGTAATCCCCGTCAAAGGATTGCGCAGATCGTGACCAATCATCGCGGCCAGTTCTCCGATCGTTGCAAGTCTTTCAGACTTGAAGAGCTGTTGTTCCATTTGCTTCCGTGCGGTTATGTCCTTTGTCATTGCCACAAATCCTATCGATTTGTCGGTTGCATCCTTGATAACAGTTGCAGAGAGTTCAGCGGGGAATTCACGGCCGTCTTTGGTCACAAATGCGTATTCGATATTCTTCACTGATCCTTGCTCAAACGTTTTCTTGGTGTTCTCAATAGCTTTCTGATGGTCCTTGGTGGATATCAACATCAGAGCGTTTTTTCCAATCAGGTCTTTTTTAGATGAATAACCATGTATTCTTACTGCTTGGTCGTTGCATTCGATTATTCTCCCTTCCAGATCAGTTGCTGTGATGGCGTCTGGCGAGGCTGCAAATATGCTTCTCAGTTTTTCCTCGCTTTCTTTCAGGTTTCTAGTTCTTTCTTTGACCTTTTCCTCCAGATGGTTTGCATATTCTTCAAGCTGTTTTTTTGCGTCATTTAACTGCTGAATCAGTCTGGCGCTTTCTATCGCGACAGCAGCCTGGTGCGCAAAAAGCTCAAGAGGAGCAAGCGACTCCTTGGTGGGACGCCGCCCATCCACAGGGTCATCCATGCTCATCACGCCCACTACCTGGCCAGTCGGCAATCGTAATGGGACGTACAGCAAGTCATCTGGGTTCCAATCGACTGTCTCTTTTTTATGAATTTTGCTGGACAATGCATATTTGAACTGTTCTCGAACGGTTGGATCACTCCAGGGCAGGTAGTAGAATTCACCCAATCGATAACGTTCGAACATCGAGCTCAAACGTTTCTGCCAGACGTGTCCAGCCGCTTGGTGTCCTTTGAGGTACTGTTCTTCTTTCAGTGTTAGCCCCGCTGTAACGACGTCGGTGGTATTGAGGTTTTCGTCCCGCAGTGATATGACTACTCTTCTCCAACCCTGCTCACGAACCGCTTCGGCCACGGTCTTGAGTCGTTTGCGCATATCCATGGTACGAAGCATTACTGCCGAACTTTTCATGAGGCTCTCCAATTTCTTTGAGATGGCACGGTGCTTTTCCTCATCTTCCTTCAGAATACGTTCCATTCTCTTTCGTTCTGTTACGTCTCTGATTAGGCCCACTGCGTGCCATTTGCCCTTCATTTGCAGGGCTGAGAGCGAGAGTTCCACTGAAAACTCTTTCCCATCTTTGTTTTTGGCCGCGAATTCTATCTCCCTTCCGGCGGTTTGGCAATGTCCTGTCTTTCTTAGCCTTGTGAGTGCTTGTTGGACATCTTTGTGAAAGCGTTTGGGAACGAGAAGCTTGAAGACATCTTGGCCCCCTGCTTCCTCATCAGTGTACCCGAAAATCCTTTGGGCAGCAGGATTCCAGTAGGAGATTTTTCCTTGGGCGTCTATCAAGACTATAGCATCCATTGCGGAAGCGCTTATCACGCGGAATTTTTCCTCGCTGTCTCGCATCTGGAGGAGTGCTTGCCTGCGCTTTTCTTCAACGCCGATGGCTGAAGCCAGTAGGCTGATAATCTTCTTCTCCTCTTCACTGGGGTTGAAATCATTCTGGTAGACGAGGCAGAGGGAACCGATGTATGAATCATCGAATCTCACAGCCTTGCCCAGATAAGTCTGCAGTTTGTAGTGTGCTACGTTTGGATCCGTCTTGGCGTAAGATGTGTCCTGCAGGTTTCTAATCACGGTAACTTCTTCAGCACCCTGTTGAATAACGTCGTAGCAAATGTGCCCCTTGGGCTTGTCAACAGGATTATAGTCTGCAGGGGCGTTCCATCTGCCGACCGAACATAGCATTCCTTTGTCAAGCCGATTGTAAAGAGCGCATGTCGCACCCAATAGCTCTCCACAGAAGGCAACGATGAAGTCCATGTTTTCTTCAGGGTCAGCTTTGAAGCTCAGGAAACACTGGTTCAGTTTTTCCATTCGTTCTTCAGTTTTCTTGCGTTCAGTTACATCGCGAACAATACCTAACTCACCTACAATCTTGCCTTTTTCGATTTGAGGTTTGCTTGTGAATTCTCCAGTCAAGTATTTGCCCGATTTTGAACGCACGCGAAGCTCATAAGGCGGTGTGTCTTCCCCGCACAATGTCTTCTTAAACGTCTCAATCGCCAGAGGTAGATCATCGGGATGAATAATTGACATGAAAGATTTACCAAGCCATTCGGAACGCTGCCACCCCGTAATCTTTTCAAAGGCCGGGTTCAAGGAAGTGATGGTGCCGTTCTCGGCCGAGATTGTGTAGATTGCCTCAGGGGCGGTTTCAACAAGGTTGCGGAAACGTTCCTCCTCTTCCTGCAAGGCTTCTAGTGTCTGTTGATGCGGATTTGGCTTTTCTAGAGTCACACCGACGCAGTTACCAGTGAGAGGGAAGAGTTTGACAGAACAGATGTTCCCAGGTATACGTTCGTCACCATAATTGGTTTCCCCTAGGTCTCTGGCCCTTCCAGAGCGAATGACTTCTGTGCACATTTTGGGAAACTCTGTGTCAAGCAATCGGGGAAACACTTCCGCCAAAGTTTTTCCAATAATAGCTTTTCTTGGCAGTCCTGTCATCTGCTCAGCAACAGGATTGCTGAAAACAAGTGTGAGCGTTGAGGCGTCATCTGCGTTTTCTAGGCGCCAAACGTCTATACCGATTTGCATGCTCTCCAGTATGCTTTCGTAGAGTCGGAGATAGTTTCCCGTCTGTTTGGATTCAGTACCTGCTCCTGTGTCAACTGAAGGGCTGAGCTCGCCTTCAGTGTGAATCTCTGTCTTTGATTTCCGTGTTCCTGAATTCTCGTTTGTCTTTTCTTCTGTCAAACTCATTTTCCACCTTAGCTCGTTTATGATCTTTGAAAACCGAAAATCCTCTGCCTCCACGTATTCTAGCCCTGTTTTGCGGTAGAGGTTCTTTACTATCAGTTTCTCTATTACGACCGCAGCTGAGCCTAGAAGCTTCTCCAAACCAGAGGAAAACATGTCGGTTCTCTTCATGATATCCTCTCGTCTCAGTTGGAAGTTCTTCTCAAAAGAAGCGTAAATGACTTGGACGCCCACCCCTTTGAAAACTTGATCTAGCGTCTCATCCAAGACTTCGAGCAACATGGCATCCGATTTCATGTTTGTCTTGTAGTCTCTGTTTTCGAATTTTGAGGGGGATGCCATCTTCTACCTCTCTACCATAGGGAATTTGCCTGTCTGGACTTCCGCTAGCAGACTTCCGGTTGGTAGTGAAAATTGAAAGCTTTATGATTTATTCATTATGAATTTGAAGTACGTATTGCCCCTCACCCCGGGTTTGGCCAGTGGGCGTCTGAATTTGCAGTTCTTAAGGGCAATTGAATCTAGTACGAACGCCACTTCTGAGGAAAACATTTTCGTATGCCCTGTTGGGTGTGTTCCGAAGGTTAAACCGTGATTAAGTCAACGTGTTTTGCTTATTATGTCTGGAATGATGTATGAACGATTTGCGTGTGCAGATGGATTGGATATTCCCTGTTAAAAAGTATGTGATGTAACTGAACGAGCTGATAGCACACTCAGTGGGGATGCGTTGAAACGTCCAGTATACAGCTGCTTTATTGCGGGCTTGGTTCTTTCCACTTTTCTACTGTCAGCTTGTTGTCTCCGTGTTTGAAATTAATCTTGACCGGAATCGAATCGGCTCCTCTTTTTGTTCTCGTGTATTCTTTGAACGGAAACATGCTGTCCTCCGCCAAGTCCACAGGCAGGTAAAGCAGGTACTTGCCGTCTTTCCTCCTGAATAGGCGTCCTCTCCCTTCGCTCACCAAATTGTATCACCTCGATTAAATCCAAAGTTTAAGAGCTAACTCATACAGAAGAGACTATTTAATCTTTGTTCTCAAATAACTCAGAAAGAACAATGATTATCACATAGGTATCTGAGAAAGTGAATCAGTTATAAACGATCAGACCAAAATCGATAGCGCTAGATTGACACACATGTTCCCAACGCGTTCATGCGACTCTCCTTTTTCTTCTAGGTATTTTGTTCAAAGAGCATCGCGGCTCTGCCCAGAATTTCCCTAATCTGAAGATGCTGAGGACACAGTTCTTCGCATCTGCCACATCTTGCACATCTCTTGGCTTGACTTTCGGGGGTAATGTGTTCCCCGTACCTGCGTTTTACTTCGTCGTTTCTATTCTCCACGTAGTATTCGTTGTAGAAAGACAGTATCTCGGGGACATTCACTCCCTCTGGACACGGCGTGCAGTATCTGCAACCTGTGCATCCAACGAAACCCAATTTCTCGTACTTTCGCCTGACTTCGCTGATTATGCGCAGTTCACGTTCAGTCAGCATGTTGACTCCTGATCTTTCTGCGCTTTCCACG
>Ga0315281_10010751_pt1 | contig 12582 bp, 12 predicted proteins | sample YL17G07_0_MG_FD_204540 | JGI IMG/M metagenome (GOLD analysis project Ga0315281, IMG submission 204540) | Sediment microbial communities from Yellowstone Lake, YNP, Wyoming, USA - YL17G07_0 | ecosystem: Environmental > Aquatic > Freshwater > Lake > Sediment | place: USA: Wyoming | collected... | reverse complement strand
TCTTCTACCAAACTTCCTACTTCAATCCGGGGATGCGCAATTTTACTCGAATATTTCCAGGCGTTATCCAGTAAATTTTCCATCATGATGCGCAGCAACGACGGGTCACCATATATGACCATGCCCTCCTGCACCTGGAATGGCGCGATGTTATATCCTCTAAACTTGTGCAAATCCGCTATTACCTCATGAGATAAAGCGGAAAGATCGACTGGTACCTGCTGCATTTCGGCGCGGGTGATGCGCGCTAGCCGCAACAGATCGTCAATCAACAAACCCATGCGCTGCGCCGCGCGCCTTACACGGCTGAGATAGTCATGCCCGACCTCGTCCAGCCTATCTCCATAGTCTTCCGCCAACGCCTGACTGAAACCGTCGATACTGCGCAGCGGCGTGCGCAGATCGTGCGAAACGGAGTAGCTGAAAGCCTCAAGCTCTAAGTTTACCGCTTCAAGTTGAGCGGTTCGCTCGGCAACACGCTTTTCCAACGCTGCGTTGAGCTGGAAAATTTCCTCCTCAGCCTGTTCGAGCTTATAGATATCCAGCTCGAGAGTCAGTATTGCCTCACTCAGGTTAGACTGCATGCGGGTGAGTCCATCAAGCACCAGATCAAATTCGTCCAGCTTATCCTGGGGATGCGCGGGGCGATCAAGTGTGAGTCGATCATGCAGATTATCGGCACTTAGTTGCGCAGAAAAATCGGCTATACGCCGCAAATGCCGTGTCACCAGACTATGAAACAGCCATAACATGAAGCCGGCCACAAGAGAGGTCTTGATACCATTCGTAACCAAAATCACCCAGAACTTATCCAGCAAACGCTGATACACGCCAGACAGATCCACCACTACCCTCAAGCTGCCGATAGCCATGGTGACACCGCGATGCTCATGGGTCAACGGATAGTCGCGAAATTGAATGTTTTGCGTTTTAGGTACTCCTGCTTGCGCCCAAATATTGTTATTCTCCATCACCTCAACATATTGCACATCCGGCAACTGCACAATTCCGTCCAGCGCGACTTGCAGTTCTTTACGGTTGGTTGCCCATAAGTCGTTACCGATCGTAGGCAGGTAGGAACGATCAACCTGATCGAGGGTAGACTGGATTGTGCCCAGGTCGTGGCGGTAATCGAAATAGAGCTGTATGAATGTAGCCAGAAGGGCTACGAATGTGCTGAATGCAACGGTGGCAGCAACCAGACGCCAGCCTAGGGGGGAAAATTTTCCTAACGATTTGCGCATAGTTGAAAGCTATCCTGACGACAGCCTACTTTACCTCGCATTGCCTGGTGGATGACGACAATGGCGCGAATTTCTCACGGCATGTCCGGGTATAAAATCCGTCGGCCTTAAGCGCGCGCAAAGCGGCGCTGATCGCAGGTATTTTATCGGCATGGCGCTTATTCAGATAAATGAACATTTCCCGATCCGCAAGTGCTGGTTCAATCGCATGTATATCCTTAATGCCCATTTTTTTTGCCAGGGCCAACCCTAACCAACGCTCGTACAACGCAACATCAATCCGGTTTTTGTCGAGCATGGTGAACAATTGTTCTGCGGTATCCACTATAGTGACCGACGTGCCGGGCTTCAAATTTTGTTCGAAAATCTTCCAGCCCTGAATGTGACCCACCGAGAGCGGTACTAGTGTATCCCAACTAACGTTAACTAATTTCGACTGGCGGGCAAAAGCCACAAAAGGAAAATCCATTACCTTTTCCGGCACGCGCACCAGATGGGGATAGTTTTTTTCCAGTCCTGCAATGCGCGCCGAGACCCCGTCTTCAATGCCTGCATTTGCGTTCAACAATGCGCGCTCCGGTGATACCTGCACCATTCTCAATTTCAAACCCGCGCGGCCAAATGCTTCCTTGACTACAAGATCAAGGAAGCCATCGCCGTTTACAGTCGTGTACGGGGTATCGTAGGTATCACTGAGAACCAATGTGGGTTCATTCTCCGCCCTGCATGGGTTGCCTGCCAAAACCAACGCAAGCAGCGTCATTGCTATCCACAAACGTTTGCAACAGTTTTCTAATACCCGGCTTGCTTTGCTCAGAATAACTTGATGCATTTGGCTATCTCCCGGTGATGGAATTACCAGATACTAATGATTAACCAGCAAGAGAGCAACCATGGCTGCCCTTGAAAGTTCAAAATCCCCCGTATAGCAAGGCGCGGCGCTGCCCATAGTTTAATGCAAAGGCTCAGGATGATGGATACCAAAACCTTGTACATAGTTCACACCCACCGCCTGCAGCATGTCAATCACCCGCTGGCTTTTGACATACTCGGCAATTGTTTTGATACCCATCTCCTGAGCTATTCGGTGTATTGCCTCCACCATGCACAAATCGATTTTATTGATATCGATATTCTGCAACAGTGGGTTATTAGCGAAGACAACAAGGCTCCATATATCCCTTAAAACAATACTTCCAACTATTTCTCTCTAAGAAATATTTCCAGAAGATCATTCAAAAATCTTCTGCCTAATTCGGTCGGCGCAATATGTTTCATATCACGCTGCAGCAATCCGCGCTGTTCGGCCTGCTCCAACTCACTGCGTATCAGCAGTAATGGCAGGCTGGTACGTTCGCTAAATAGCTCGGTAGAAAATCCCTGGTTTATCCGCAACGCATTCATCATAAATTCAAAGCACAAGTCGTCCCGTGTGAGCGTATTTTCTGTCTGCACTGGCGCACCCAGCGCAACTTGATCCAGGTACGCCTGCGGCTGTTTGTACCGCGCTTGCCTGAGCACGGATTCATGCGAACTGATCTTGCTATGCGCACCCGCACCGATGCCCAGATAATCGCCAAATTGCCAGTAATTGAGATTATGGCGCGACTGTTTTTTGGCCAGTGCAAAAGCCGACGTTTCATAATGCTGATAGCCGTGTTCGGACAGCAATGCTTCTATGTGCTGCTGCATCTCGCTGCTGCTATCGTCGTCCGGCAGCGAGGGCGGGTAGCGGTGAAACAGTGTGTTCGGCTCCAGCGTCAGGTGATAACAGGACAGGTGTTGCGGCACATATTCCAGCGCGGTGCGCACGTCCTGCTCGGCCTGCACCAGTGTTTGTTGCGGTAATGCATACATCAAGTCGAGGTTGATATTGTCGAAGTGGCTCTGCGCAATTTCTATCGCACGGCGCGCATCCGCCGAATTATGTATACGCCCAAGCGCATGCAAATGCGCGTCGTTAAAACTTTGTATGCCCAGTGACAGGCGGTTCACCCCGGCATCGCGGAAACCCTTGAATTTGTCTGCCTCCACTGTGCCGGGATTGGCTTCCAGCGTAATTTCAGCATTCACATCCAGCGGTAGCAGCATGCGCACGCTACTCAGAATTTTTTCTAACGCCTGCGCGGATAATAAACTGGGCGTGCCGCCGCCGATAAACACACTATAGACCTTGCGTCCCCATACCAATGGCAGCGACATTTCCAGGTCGCGTATCAGCGCATCGACATAGGCGGCCTCAGGCAGATCGGAACGCGCCTCATGCGAATTGAAATCACAGTATGGACATTTGCGCACACACCAGGGGATGTGGATATACAACGACAGCGGGGGCAGGGCTTGAAAATTAACGGTTTGAGTTTTGAGTCCGACGGGTTGCAACTTGTGAACGGTCATTCGAGTTTCAGTTTCTGAAGCAAAATTTTCAATGCCAGCGCACGGTGGCTGATTTGCGCTTTTTCTTCAGGTTTAAGTTCAGCGCTCATCTTGTTGAACTGAGGTAACCAAAACAACGGGTCGTAGCCGAAACCGCCATCGCCGCGCTCTTCGTGTGCAATCTCGCCGTGCCATTCGCCTTCGGCAATTACTGGCTGCGGGTCGTCGGCATGATGCACCAACACCAGCACACAATAATAGTGAGCGCGGCGGTCTGCCACGCCCTGCATGGCTTGCAGCAGTTTTTCGTTGTTGCGCGTATCCGATTTTGGATTATCGCCGGCATAGCGGGCAGAAAATACACCGGGCGCGCCGCCCAGCGCGGTTACGCAGATTCCCGAGTCATCTGCCAGCGCAGGCAAACCACTCGCTTGGCTGACATGCCTCGCCTTGGCCAGAGCATTTTCAATAAAGGTGCAATGCGGCTCTTCCGCTTCTGAGATACCGAGTTGCTCCTGCGTCAGAACCTCGATTCCGAGCGGCGCCAGCATAGCCTGGAATTCACGCAGCTTACCGGGGTTGTTGGAGGCAATGACAATTTTTTTCATATACACATTAGGCTAAAGCTCGCTTGAAAGCAGCTATTTAACCGGGGGTTCCATTACCTCAAAAGCCACTTCATCAACATCATGCGCCTCTTCTTTGTCGCCCCAGCGCACGACAACCGCCGTGGTATTGTCGGCATGCAGGCCCTCCCGGTACAAGGATATTTCCATTAAATCTTCCAGTGCATCCGCTAGTGGCCTGACCATTAACGAAGTGCCTATTTCCGCATAACTCAAAGGGCCCCACAAACCATCACTGCAAAGCAACAACACGTCGCCCTGCTGCAAGTCGGTTGCTAGCGCAGATTCCACATAAAACATATCTCCTTCGCCACCCAGACAATTGGTTATCCGATGGCGATCCGGATGTGTTTTCATCTCTTCTTCGCTGATGAGGCCCATATCAGCCCATTGCTGCACGATCGAATGATCATGGGTGATGGCCATCACATGCTTATTGCGCAGAAAATACACGCGCGAATCGCCCGCATGTGCCCAGTACACCTGACCATCCTGAATCAATGCTGCAACACAGGTGGTACCGGGATTGCCCATCAAACGCTGATCTCGAGCAAACTCTATGATATTTTCATGGGCCTTATGCATGATCCTGCTCAGAAACGCTTCCGGATCTTGCACCCGCGGATTTGCCTCCACAGAAAAGGCCTGCATGTACGTTTTGATAGTGATTTGCGCAGCGAGCTCCCCGTGAGCGTGCCCTCCCATTCCATCCGCCAATACCATCAGCAACGCCTGAGAGGTATAGGCATGAGCAACGCAATCCTGATTATATTTCCGTCCCCCTTGATGGCTGGACTGATAAATGGAAAAATTCATATTGATTACATAACACTTAACAATGTGAGAATAACTATATATTTGAGTTTCATACCTAACGACAGAAATCGAAGCGAGCGCATGAACATATCAGGCGTGCGGGGCACAGGAACCGGAATATAGCAGGTTCATACATGAAAATTACGAGCACGCACAATGCAATCCTTGATTTGCGCAGCAGATTTATGTCGCTATATATAGCTAAAGGCGTAATCGTAATATAATGTAGCCATTCAGCCTAATTAAATATTTCAGCCCTTATTTCGGGATATATCATGATCTGTAGCATGACCGGCTTTTCTGCGGTAGCCGTTGAGCTTGAAAGCGGCTCTCTGTCGCTGGAAATACGCTCAGTCAACCACCGTTTTCTTGACCTGCAATTGCGCATACAGGATGAATTGCGGGCGCTGGAACCGGCCTTGCGCGAGCTTATTTCTGCTTTTGTAACACGCGGCAAGGTAGAGTGCCGAATCAACTTCAGTCCTCGAACATCAACCAATATTCATGCTCGACTGAATATACCGCTTTTGCAACAATTGGCGCATTGGAATACTGAAATACGTAATATTTTCCCTGCTGCCAAAGATTTGGGAGTTGCTGATATCCTGCGCTGGAACGGAATATTGGAAAGTAATGCATTGCCAACAGATCAATTCCAGAGCAACGTGATGCTCTTACTACAGCAGGCAATGCTCGAATTTAATGCAGCGCGTGTACGTGAGGGTGAGAAACTGAAGGACTTTTTGTTGCAACGGGTCAAACAAATCAATGCGTTGCGCATTAGTCTGGCACCTCTCATACCAGACGCAATCAAGGCTTATGAAAACAAATTGCGCACGCGTTTACTTGAAGCCCTGGTTAATCATGACGATGAGCGGATACGCCAGGAGATATCCCTGTATGCCAGCAAGGTCGATGTAGACGAGGAGTTGTCGCGCTTGCATGCGCATTTGACCGAAATGGAGAGGGTGTTGGAAAAAGGCGGCAGCGTGGGCAAACGACTGGATTTTTTAATGCAGGAATTGCATCGCGAAGCCAATACATTGGGTTCAAAATCGGTAGATGCGGAAGTATCGCGCGCCTCAATGGAAATGAAAGTTCTGATCGAGCAGATGCGCGAGCAAATTCAAAACCTGGAGTAAATATTATGAGTGGAAATCTGTTTGTTGTGAGCGCGCCTTCCGGTGCGGGCAAAACCAGCCTGGTCAATGCGCTGCTGAAGGTCAATAAGAGTATTGATCTTTCAATTTCCTACACGTCCCGTGCAGCCCGACCCGGCGAAGTGGATGGGCAGGATTACCACTTCGTCAGCCGGGACACTTTCCTGGAAATGATCCAACGCGGTGACTTTGTCGAAAGTGCCGAAGTATATGGCAACCTTTACGGTACGTCGCAATCATGGATCAGCAAGGAAATGGGTGGTGGCCGCGACATTCTGCTGGAAATCGACTGGCAGGGAGCCGCACAGGTGCGCAGAAAATTTCCGGACTGCATCTCCATTTTTATTCTTCCCCCCTCCATACAGGCATTGGAGACCCGTTTAACCGGGCGTAAACAAGATAGTGCAGAGGTCATCGCCAAACGCCTGCATTCCGCCCAGGAAGACATCGCGCACGTTGCCGAGTTCGACTATGTTATTATTAACGACATTCTGGACGAGGCGCTACGGCAACTCAATTCCATAGTCATTGCCATGGGGCTTCGTCGTGAGCGCCAGCTCGCACGCCAGGCAAACTTAATCAACCAATTACAAAAACAGGAGTAGTAACCATGGCCCGTATTACCGTTGAAGATTGCATGAAACATATCCCCAACCGCTTCGAACTCACTCTGGCAGCAGCATACCGTGCTCGCCAAATCGCCAATGGCGCCAGCTATATGGTGGCTGAAAGCAACGACAAGCCTACGGTTATTGCATTGCGTGAAATCAGTGAAGGCAAAGTAGGGCTGGAAATATTGAACCGCGGCATGGCTTAATGTATTTGATTTACTCATGTCTGATGTTGATGAACTTCTACAGGAAGTTTCAGCCTACCTGAAACCTGAGGATGTAGAAAACATCCGGCGTGCTGTCGAGTTAAGTAAAAATGCCCACCAGGGACAAGTTCGCCAATCCGGCGAAGCTTATGTCACCCATCCTATTGCGGTTGCCCGCGTACTCACATCGTTACATCTCGACGCGCAAGCCATTATCGCCGCACTGCTGCATGATGTCGTTGAAGATACGGAAATTACCACTGAAGATATTGCCGCCCAATTTGGCAAACCTGTTGCCGACGTCGTTGATGGTTTAAGCAAGCTCGATAAATTGCAGTTCGAAACTGTTGCCGATGCGCAAGCGGAAAACTTCCGTAAAATGTTGATGGCAATGGCTCGCGATGTGCGTGTGATTCTGATCAAACTTGCGGACCGTTTGCATAATATGCGTACGCTAGGCGCTATGTCGCACGAAAAAAGCTCGCGTATTGCCCGGGAAACCATGGAGATTTATGCTCCGATTGCCAATCGTCTGGGGCTGAACGATATCTTTCACGAATTGCAGGATCTCAGTTTCAAATATTTGCACCCTACACGCTACAACGTGCTGTCCAAAGCACTCAAAGTCGCGCGCGGCAACCGGCGCGAGGTTGTGGGTAAAATTCAGGACGCCATACGCCAGCGTCTGAGCGACAATCATATCCATGCCGAAGTTAAAGGCCGCGAAAAACACCTGTACGGTATTTATCAGAAAATGCAGGCCAAATCTTTGGCGTTTTCGCAGGTGCTGGATATATACGGTTTTCGTGTGCTGGTGGATGATGTCAACGCCTGTTATATCGCTTTGGGTCTGCTACACAGCCTGTATAAACCGATCCCCGGCAAATTCAAGGACTACATAGCCATTCCCAAGGCCAATGGCTACCAGTCGCTGCACACCACTTTATTCGGCCCTTACGGTATTCCGATAGAGGTGCAGATACGCACGCTTGAAATGGGCCGTATTGCAGATGCAGGGGTGGCCTCTCATTGGTTGTATAAAACCGGTGAAGTCCCCATTAACGATTTGCATGTTAAAACCCACCAATGGCTGCAAAGCCTGCTGGAAAGCCTGAGCCAGAGCGGCGACTCGGTTGAGTTTCTGGAGCATCTTAAAGTAGATCTGTTCCCGGATGAGGTGTATGTCTTCACGCCACAAGGGAAAATTCTTGCGTTGCCGCGCGGTGCCACTGCGGTAGATTTCGCCTACAGTGTGCATACGGATATCGGCAACCGCTGCGTTGCCACCAAGGTCAATTTTGAACTGGTGCCGTTGCGCACCGAGTTACAGAATGGCGACCGCGTAGAAATCATAACCGCGCCTCATGCCCACCCCAATCCCGCCTGGCTGGGCTTCGTGGTCACCAGCAAAGCCCGGGGGCAAATACGCCATACGCTTAAAACCATGCATCTGGATGAATCTGCAGCACTTGGCGAGCGTCTGTTGAACCAGGCGCTCAACTCGCTCGGATTAAAAGCGGCGGATGTTGACGATAGCTGCTGGGAAAAATTACTCAAGGAGACCGGAGCCAAATCCCGGCAGGAAATCTTTGCGGATATTGGATTGGGGCGCAGCCTCAATACCGTGATCGCCCGTAAACTAGCACGCGTGAGCGAGGATACTGCATTTAACGACAATCCCTCCAGCCGGGTGATCACCATACTCGGTACCGAGGGTATGGCCGTGCAATTCGGCAAATGTTGCATGCCTATACCGGGCGACCCCATTATCGGCGTAATCAAAAGCGGCCAGGGGCTGGTGGTACACACGCACGATTGCAATACCCTGCGCAAGGGGCGAAATGCATCCGATGAGTGGCTGGATGTCGTATGGGATAAAAATATCAACAAGCTGTTTGACGTGAACATCAAGTTGATAGTCGCCAACCAGCGCGGTGTGCTGGCCAAGGTTGCCACAGCAATAGCCGAAGCGGAATCCAATATTGAAAATGTGCATTTCAATAACGAGGGCGACTATACCGCCTTGTACTTTACCTTGCAGGTCAACCATCGCCAGCATCTGGCAAGCGTCATGCGCAACCTGCGCCTGATCGAGGAAGTCACCCGCATCACGCGCATCAAAAATAACCAGCAGCTAAACCAGGTCAAATAGCAATACCTCTGCCTCTACGGCGTTCTCCAGTGTAATCGTGGTTACATCGCTGATCATCAGCGCATCACCTGCCGTCAGTTGCATATTTGCAGCTTTTAATGTTCCTCGCGCGACATGCAGATACGCTTTGCGGCCTTGCGCCAGAGTGTAGTCCAGCCGCTCCTCACCATCGAGCAAAGCCGCAAATACGCGGGCATCCTGATGCAATAACAACGAACCGTTTGCCGCATCCGGCGAAGCCAGCAAACACCAGCGCCCGCGTTTTTCTTCCGGCGCGAAATATTTTTGCTGATAGCCCGGCTTGATTCCCATATGATTGGGTATGATCCATATTTGCAGGAAATGCACAGCCTCATCTGGCGAAGGATTAAATTCGCTATGTTGAACGCCTGTTCCGGCGCTCATCAACTGCACTTCGCCATAGTTCATCACACGGCCATTGCCCATGCTGTCTTTATGCTGCAAGGAGCCACTCAATACATAGCTGAGAATTTCCATGTCGCGATGACCATGCGTCGCAAATCCCTGCCCGGCGTCTACGGTATCGTCATTGATCACACGCAGGCTGGAAAACTCCATGTATGCAGGATCATAATAATCCGCAAATGAAAAACTGTGCCAGCTCTTTAACCAGCCATGATCAGCGCGGCCGCGTTCTGTTGCCTTGCGTAAAGTAATCATTTGAATATTCCTTTCCTGATTTTTCCTGTTCCACCATAGCCGCGCAACAACTCCAGCATCGCCTCTGCCTTATCCAGCGTTTCCTGATATTCTGCTGCCACCCCGGAGTCGGCGACTATGCCCCCTCCCGCCCAACAGCGAATTTCTCCATCAGCATATACCAATGTGCGAATTGCAATATTACAGTCCATATTGCCATCAAAACCGATATAACCGATAACTCCGCAATATATCCCGCGACGTTGTGGTTCAAGCTCTTCGATAATCTCCATTGCACGCTGTTTGGGCGCGCCTGTAATCGAACCGCCTGGAAAACAATCCCGCAATAGCGAAATCGCATCATGACCTGCAGCCAGTTCTCCTGTTACCGTACTGACCAGATGATGCACTGTGGCATAGCTCTCCACTTCAAACAGTTTCGGAACCTTGATCGAACCTGCAATACAGTTTTTTCCCAAATCGTTACGCAACAAATCGACAATCATCAAATTTTCTGCACGATCCTTGGGATCGTTACTTAAATCCTCCACCAATATAGCGTTCTGGGATTCATCAGCCACTCTGGGGCGCGTCCCCTTGATAGGTTTGGTTTCAACTTGTCCCTGCTGTACCTGCAAAAATCTTTCCGGCGATGCGCACAAAATCTGCACTTGCGGCAGGTTCATAAAAGCCGAGTAAGGTGCAGGGCTTAACTTGCGCAGTTTGCAATAAGCCGCAAAAGCATCCCCTCTCGCCAGCGCAGAAAACCGCTGCGCCAGATTGATTTGGTAACAATCACCGGCACGCAAATAAGCCTGTACGGAAGCAAAAGCCCGTTCATATCCCGCAGGAGTGAAATTGGATGTAATGTCCCCGTGCACTTGAAAGTCATTACATGGTGCAATAAACTTTGCACTTATCCGTTCCAGTATTTGCGGAATAAATTGAACGGTCTGCGGGTAACGATGATACGAAACCAGTTGCGCGGTTTTCTCCCGATGATCCAGCTGTATCGCCCAATCATATATACCGATTGCCATTTCAGGCAAGCCTTCAGCATCCTGCGCATGCTGGGGAATCTGCACAAATTGTCGCGCAAGATCATAGCCCCAATAACCTAAAGCCCCCCCCGCGAACTTAATGTCTGGCTGACACTCTAATTTTTCGCCCAAATGTTCGCGTAACAATTGAAATGGCTCAGTCGATGAGCATCGCTCTCCCGCTGCATCATTAATTTGCGTCTGTACTCCGCGTGTCACCAGAGTAACGGCGGGTTGAGCTGTCAAAATATCATAACGCCCTCGCCCTCCACTATCCAGCCATATGGCCCATGGAAGATCCGCTATCGCACGATAGAGACTGCTGGCATCATCGGTATAAGGAAGAGAAGCGCGGTAAAGCATCGGTGTTAAAATTACATATCAATATAAGGATTAAATAAAATGACCACGATCGTAGCAGTCAGAAAAAACGGTGTTGTTGCCATTGCAGCAGATACTTTAACCACCTTCGGCAACACCCGCTTATCCGCCAAAATGGACAGTTCCCACGATAAAATTTTACATATAGGGGAAAACCATATCGGTGTCTGCGGCAGCGCAGCGCATCATCTGGTATTGGCTAATCTGCTTGCTAAAATCCCGGATGTGCAGCTTAACAGCAAGGAAGCCATTTTTGAAACTTTCCGCAAACTCCATCCCGTTTTAAAAGAAGAATGTTTTTTAAACCCCAAGGAAGATGAAGAGGATCCTTACGAATCCAGCCAGATCACAGCACTTATCGCCAATGCCAGCGGCATGTATGGTATTTTTTCCATGCGGGAAGTTTTTGAGTACACGCAGTTCTGGGCGATCGGTTCGGGCCATGAATATGCGCTTGGAGCTATGCAATACGCCTACCCTCTTCTAGACAAGGCGGAGGATATTGCTCGCGCAGGGGTTGAAGCGGGCATAGCTTTCGACAAAAACAGCGCTGCTCCAATTACGATATATACAATGACACTGACCCACACTACAGCTTGATTGTAATGTCATGATCAACAGTTTATTAGGAATATCTTGACGACGACTGTAGCGAATATAGCTAAGCATACAACACATCAGGTATTGACTAGCCTAATGCAAAAAAATTGTAAATAACAAATCGCCCCATGAGTATGGGTAAAAAAGGCGCGCACATTCGAGCACGCCCGTCGATGTAAACATCACCGCTACGCTAACAACCCAAACAAACCTTCAAAGTTGCGCACGCAGCAGTAAAGCCTCATCAATTAGGCTTGCCGATCCCAAGGGTCGGAAAAGGCCAGGTTGCAGCTGGACGTACAGGAGCCTGCGCAGAAGGAGACACTGAAGATGTCGCTGCTGGGGCTGATGGAGCTGTGGCTGGCTTTTTGGCTGCTGCTTTCTTAGCTGCTGGCTTTTTGGCTGCTGCTTTTTTAGCGGCTGGCTTTTTGGCTGCTGCTTTTTTAGCGGCTGGCTTTTTGGCTACTGCTTTTTTAGCGGCTGGCTTTTTGGCTGCTGCTTTCTTGGCGGCTGGCTTTTTGGCTACTGCTTTTTTAGCGGCTGGCTTTTTGGCTGCTGCTTTTTTAGCGGCTGGCTTTTTAGCGGCTGCTTTTTTAGCGGCTGGCTTTTTAGCTGCTGCTTTCTTAGCGGCTGGCTTTTTGGCTGCTGCTTTCTTAGCGGCTGGCTTTTTGGCTACTGCTTTTTTAGCGGCTGGCTTTTTGGCTACTGCT
>Ga0315281_10010750_pt1 | contig 12584 bp, 7 predicted proteins | sample YL17G07_0_MG_FD_204540 | JGI IMG/M metagenome (GOLD analysis project Ga0315281, IMG submission 204540) | Sediment microbial communities from Yellowstone Lake, YNP, Wyoming, USA - YL17G07_0 | ecosystem: Environmental > Aquatic > Freshwater > Lake > Sediment | place: USA: Wyoming | collected... | reverse complement strand
CTCCAGAGAATCTGTCTCCAGACGAGATTCCGCTTGACTAGTGGGAATTTGAGGCCCGGTGTGTAATACTGCAACAACGGAGCCCATCCGGACTCCGCCACCATGTGCCCGCGCGACAGCGTCGTGCGTTCCGCCGACACGATCCACCTCTGTTCGCGCGAGTTCACGCAGGACGGCCGGCGGCATCGGCCGGCGTCCGGGGAGCTTCATCCAGCACACCGATCCGAGCAAGGCGCCCGGCTCCGCCGGAGGCGCGAACCCGCAGTGGAGGCCCGTGGGCACCTATCCTCATGAGCACTGAAGACACGACAGACCAAGCGACAGCGACCACCGAGCCGGCGACCGACGCGTCGACGGCCACGACCGAGGCGCCGCCGGCTCCGGCCGAACCGCCGCAGGCGGCCGTCGAGCCTGAGCCCGACACGGCACCACCGGCGGCGCCGGAGATGCCGGCGACCGAGCCGACCTCGCCGGCGGCGTCAGAAGACGTCGAGACGACCTCTCCGGCGGTCGGCGACGCCCCGGCACCCGTCCGCCCGCCGCGCTCCGAACAGGGGCAGGGCGGCGGCCGTCCGGGTGACCGCCAGCGGCAGGGCGGCCGTGACCGCGGCCGCGACCGCGGCCGCGGCAAGGGCCAGGACCGCGGGGAGCGCCCGGAACGCCCGCCACGCCCCGAGGCGCCGCCGGTCGAGTGCAAGGGCATCCTCGACGTGCTTCCCGACGGCTTCGGCTTTCTGCGCACCAACGGCTACACGCAGGGCGACAACGACGTCTACGTATCGCTCTCGCAGATCCGCCGCTTCAGCCTGCGCCGCGGCGACGAGATCCTCGGCCAGGTCCGCGAACCAAAGGACAACGAGAAGTACAACGCCCTGCTCAAGATCGACACGGTCAACGGCATGGACCCCGAGACGGCCCGGCGCCGCCCGGTCTTCGAGCAGCTCACGCCGCTCTTCCCCGAGGAGCGCATGCGCCTCGAGACGCCGGAGCACGACACGGCGGCGCGCATCATGGACCTGATGTGTCCCATCGGCAAGGGCCAGCGCGGCCTCATCGTCTCGCCGCCCAAGGCCGGCAAGACCACCATCCTCAAGAAGCTCGCCAACTCCATCGCCACCAACAATCCCGAGATCGACCTCTTCGTGCTGCTCGTGGACGAGCGCCCGGAAGAGGTCACCGACATGCAGCGCTCGGTCAAGGGCACGGTCGTGGCCAGCACCTTCGACCAGCCCAGCGAGAACCACGTGCAGGTCACCGAACTTCTGCTCGACCGCGTCAAGCGTCTCGTCGAGACCGGCAAGGACGTCGTCGTGCTGCTCGACTCGATCACGCGCATGGCGCGCGCCTTCAACCTCAACACGCCGGCCTCCGGGCGCATCCTCTCGGGCGGCGTCGACTCGACCGCGCTCTACCCGCCGAAGAAGTTCTTCGGCGCGGCGCGCAACATCGAGCAGGGCGGTTCGCTGACGATCCTCGCCACCGCCCTGGTCGACACCGGGTCGCGCATGGACGAGGTGATCTTCGAAGAGTTCAAGGGCACCGGCAACATGGAGATACGCCTCGACCGCAAGCTGGCCGACAAGCGCATCTTCCCGGCGATCGACATCGAGATGACCGGCACCCGCAAGGAGGAGCTCCTGATGGAGGCGGCCGAGGCGGCCGCCGTCTGGAAGCTCCGCGGCGTGCTGCACTCGCTCGAGCCGGCGGCCGCGATCGAGCTCCTCATCAAGAAGGTCCGCGAGACGTCGAGCAACGCCGACTTTCTCAACGCGCTGCAGAAGAACTCGCGGTAGGAACGCGTCGGGCGGCGGACCAGCTGCGCCCGCCGCCACACACCCGTCATCGCGGAGCGACGGCAGAGGTCGCTGGTCGCCGCTTCTTCTCTTCTGCACGCCTTTCTGATGTCGGGCGGGCGCCGTAGGCGCCCGCCCCGTCCTCTTCTGGCCCCTCACCTCATCGCGCCCGCGGGCCGCAAGGTCAACGGCCCGGCTCTTGCGCCGCGGGGGCGCCGGTGACAGGGTAGTGCGAATCACGTCGTTCGCTTCTGTACGTGATCGGAGATGGGGGGCGTCATGTCGCATGCCTCCCGCGGAATCGTCGTCCGCACCGTCCTGCTCGTGGCCCTCGCGCTGGCCCTGCTCTTCGGCCTGCGCGGCCTGCCCGCGGCCGCCGCCGACGGCGAGGCCCGGGTCACCGTCGTGCGCGAGCTCACCGAGCGCCGCGCCGAGTATTCCTCCACCTACCTGCTCAGCAGCGGCGCCTTCCGCACCGTCTTCTCCCAGGCCCCGGTCAACTACGAGGACGCAGGCGGCCGCTGGCAGCCGGTCGACACCGCCTTCGCGCTCACCGCCGACGGCGCCTACGAGACCGCCGCCGCCCCGGTCACGGTGACCATCCCCGGCGAGGCCTCCGGCGCCGCCCCGGTGACCCTCGAGGGCCCCGGCGGGACGCTCACCCTCGACCTCCTCGGCGCCCGCGAGGAGGCCGCCCTCGTCGCCGGCGACCAGGCCCGCTACAGCGCCGTGCTCCCCGCCACCGAGCTCCTCTACGAGGCCACCGGCGACGGTCTCAAGGAGACCCTCGTGCTCGCCTCGAGTGCGGCGCCCGAGAGCTTCACCTTCACCGTCGGCCACCCCGGCCTTACACTGCGCGCCGACGAGCGCGGCCACTGGGGCCTCTACGCCGAGGGCGCGCGTGAGCCCGCCTACCTGCTCGGCGCCTTCAACGTCTGCGACTCCTCGGCCGACGAGGCCGGCGAGCCCGCCTGGTGCGACGGGGCAGAGATGAAGGTCGACCCCGATAAGGGGCAGAGCACGATCACCTACAGCCTGCCGCGCGCCTGGCTCGAGGATGCGGCCCGCGTCTACCCGGTGAAGATCGACCCCAGCTTTGCGACCCGTAGCCCGACCGACATCTACATCTCCTCCGGCCACCCGGGCGTCGCCTACGGCACAGACGACGCCCAGCACCTGCTCTGCGGCGAGGTCTCCACCGACATGGGCACCTGCAAGACCTTGGTGCGCTTCCCCCAGGTGAACGAGCACGCCAACGTCGCCGACAACGCCCACGTCTGCGCCGCCACCCTCTCGCTCTGGCAGTACTGGCAGCCCGCCAACCCGCACGACCGCGCCCACGTCTACCGCATCTACGGCGACTCGACCAACTGGGGCGAGTCCGACACCTGGAACTCGGTCACGATCACCGGCAAGCAGGAGATCAGCCCCGACCAGCTCGCCGTCCACGGCGAGGCCGAGCTCGACGTCGCCTGCGCCAAGGCCGTGCAGGGCTGGGTCGCCCACGACTACGCAAACCGCGGCTTCCTCGTCGCCCAGCGCTCCACCGAGGGCACCACCTACGCGCGCAAGTTCCACTCCGGCGAGTACGGCACCGCCGGGGAGCGCCCCCGGCTCGAGGTCATCTGGGAGGAGCCGACGATGAACTCCTCGGCGCCCAGCTCCAGCTACGTGGTCGGCGACACCGTCGCGGTCACCGTGGACGTCGCCGGAGTGGCGACGCCGGCGCAGATCACCGAGATCCGCATGGGCGTGAACCGCACCGCCGCCAACGCCGAGCTGCGCCGCGGGGTGCTCGCCTGGTTTGCCGCCCCGCCCAGCGGCGACGCCCACTGGGTCTACCAGAGCGCCGATACGGGCGGCGGCTACTTCGCCTACTACAACTCGACCGACTACGGCTCAGACCGCATCGAGCCCCTGCTCGAGAGCTGCACGGTGACCAGTGACCACACCAGCGCGACCTTCGCCTTCAAGCCCGCCGAGACCTGGGGCGACCCCGGCAGCTCGCAGATGGACACCCGCCTCGGCATGGCCGCCGGCACGGGGAGCTGGTCGAGCGGCTGGGTAAGCCAGACGCAGCACACCTTCATCGCCGACGCCGACGCCGGCACCCCGGCGGCCCTCACCTGCCTCACCTCCTCGACCACCGCGACCAGCGCCTGGTTCGTCGGCGCTGGGGCGAACGACTCAAGCACCCAGGGCCGTGGCGCCGTGACCCTCTCCTGGCCCGAGGTGCCCCTGGCCGACAGCTACAAGGTCTACCTCTGGGATGGGGCGAAGTACGACCGCGTCGATGACCCTGCCAACCCCGTCACAGGCACGAGCTGGACGACCTCGGGCAAGAACCTCTTCCCGACCGATTCCGCGATCGCCGCGATCGCCCCGGGCTACTCAGACGACCCCTTCTCCGCCTACGGCAGCACCGAGCTGCGCGACAACCCGAGCCTCCTCTACCAGAAGATGGCCGGGAGCGCCAACCTCGACACCGACTTCCGCTTCAAGGTCGTGCCCTACGACGCCGGCACCGCCACGAGCCCGAGCCTCGACGACTGCGCCGCCCTGCGCGTCACCCTCGACAATCGCTCCGTGCTCGACCCGGCCAAGGAAGACCCGCGCCACGTGACCTGCGACCTCGGCGAGTGGGACGGCCACGAGGCCGGCGCCGAGCTCGACTCGGGCACGCTCACGGTGGCGGTGACCGACCTCGCGGTCGCCTCCTGGGGACCGGAGGCCGCCGTGAGCCGAACCTACCGCTCCTCGGTCACTGCGGCGGGCAAGTTCGCCCCCGGCTGGTTTTTCGCCTTCGAGCAGAACCTGCAGTTCTCACCGCAGCAGAACCCGACGAGCATTACCTTCACCGACGCGGGACGCCTCACCCACATCTTCAGGGGCTCGGGCTCGGTCTGGAGCGCCCCCAACGGCTTCCTTGCCACCCTCGCCCCCGACGGCTCGAACTGGAAGCTCGGCTTCTTCGATCAGAGCTACCTGACCTTCGACGCCGCCGGCAAGCTGCTCAGCGAGACCGACAAGAACGGCAACCCGGTGACCTACACCTGGACTGGCGGTGAGGTGACCCGCATCACCGCCGCCAACGCCCAGTACATCGACCTCACCTACAGCTCGGGCAAGCTGAGCGGCGCAAGCTATGCCACCGCCGCCGGCACGCGCTCCGTCACCTACACGACCGCCGCGCCCTGGCGTACCACCTATTTCCCGGGCACGGCCGTCGAGCGTAAGGTCCTCTACGGCTACGATGCCAGCACGCGCCTCTCCTCGCTCACCCAGGAGAACTGGCCCGCCGCCGGCCAGAGCGCCTGCGAGAGCTTCCTCTACTCCGGCTCGAGCATCAGCCAGCTGCGCTACGCCGACTACCACGCGACCACCAAGCCCGACGCGCGCGTGTTGTTCAGCTACGACTCAGCGACCCAGGCCACGGTGACGCGCTACGGCAGCGTGAACGGGGTGGCAAACCAGGAGATGAACCAGGAGGTGCTCACCTGGAGCGCCGCCTCGGCCGGCGTGCCCAGGCAGCTCGTCAGCCGCACGACCGACGCCAGCGGCCTCGCGCTCACCGAGACCTGTGCCTACGCCTTCGACCGCCAGCTCGCGACCACGACCTCCTCCGAGGGCGGGCTGACGAGCGACACCATCGACCTCGCCCATAACGCGACGAGCTCGACGCAGACCACCGGCTCGCTCGAGGCCGACAACCAGACGAGCACCTGCGCCTACGACGCCCTGCACCGGGTCGTGACCGAGACGAGCTACCAGAGCCCGACCGTCTATTCGGTCACCACGAGCACCTACACCGGCGCCGACCTCACCGCCAGCGAGATCGCCGACGAGAACGTCGTCACGCTGAGCTCGACGACCTACTCCTACGACGCCTATGGCCGCCAGACCCAGGAGAACCGCTACGTCAGTGGCGGCAAGCACGGCGGCCTCTGGACGCGGGCCGACTTCTCCGACTTCGCCCTCTGCGGGGAGCCGCAGACGACGAGCGCCACGGGCGTCAAGCTGAGCGTGGGCGGCGGCGGTCAGACCCTCACCCGCACGGCCGTTTACGACGCCTTCGGCAACCTGCTCTCAGAGGCCGACTGGGGCGGACGCCCGACGGCCACGAACACCTTCGACCTCGCCGGCAACCAGCTCACTTCGACTGACGCCGCCGGCGTCGTCACCCACACCGCGTACGACCGCATGGGCAACGCGATCGAGGGCTACCAGACCGCCCCCGGCACGCAGGTGAAGGCGAACTGGACGACCTCGACCTACGACGCCATGGGCCGGGCGCTCGCCGTGACCACGAAGCGCTGCGACGCGAGCGGCAACTCGACCACCGACCGCATCACGACCACGACCTACGACGGGGCCGGCAATCAGCTCACCGTCGACGACACTGCCCTCGGCGGCCAGGACGAGAAGGCGCTCTACGACGCGGACGCCAACATCACCGAGGAGTGGTCGGCGGGCGTCTACGACTACACCGTCGCCGGGCGCTCGACGCGCAGCGTCTACGACGCCGAGGGCGACGTCACCTACGAGAGCGAGCCCGGAAACGCCAACGCCCCGGGGAGCGGCGCGGTCTGCACCGCCTCGACCTACGACGACGCCGGCGACCTCCTCAGCGAGAAGCAGCCCGACGGCACCAAGAAGGGCTATGCCTACGACGGCCAGGGAGGCGGCACCGTGACTGAGGGCGAGGCCACCGCGACCGCCGACTTTCTGCCCTGGGACGAGGCGACTAAGTTCGACGCCGCCGGACGGGCGATCAAGCAGACGGACGCCGCCCAGAACCACACCGGCCTCGAGACGACGACCACGCTCGACTATCTCGGCCGCGTCACGGCGCAGACCGCGCTGCGCGACGGCGCCACGCAGCAGTCCCCGACCACCACCACCTACAACGACCTCGACTGGGTGCTGCGCAGCGTCGACGCCAACGGGGTCACGACGAGCACCACCTACGACGCCCACGGCGCCGTCGTGAGCGAGACGATCGGCACCAGGACGACGACCATGACCTACGACGCCGCCAGCGGCCGCCTGCTCACGCGCACGGACTCAGGCGGCACCGCTGTGACCTACACCTACGACGCCTTCGGGAACGTGACGCGCGAGCTCCACCAGAGCGGCGGGGTCACGCTCAAGGACATCGGCGGCCCGAGCGGCGTCCTCTACGACTCCCTCGGCCGGCCGAAGAGCCAGACCGAGTTCGTCTCCGGCCTCGCCCGCACCTGGACCTACCCGCAGAACTCGGCCAGCGGCACCCAGGAGACGCTCGTCTACGGCGCCAGCCCGAACACCAGCCTCGCCCTCGCCCGCAACGGCCGCGAGATCGAGACCAGCCGCACGGCGACGATCACCACCGGCACCACGGTGACGCTCGCCGTGGCCGACTCGACGAGCGGCCGCGACGCCGCCGACCGCTGGAAGCAGCGCACCATCACGCAGAGCGGGCGCGCCGCGCAGGCGCAGAACCGCAGCTTCGACGCCGCCGGCCGCCTCGCTGCCCAGTCCGGTCTCGGCTTCTCTTCGGCGGGCAGCTACACCTACGACGCCAACTCGGGCCGCAAGAGCGCCGAGAGCCTGCCGCTGACGCTGCTCGACTACCCAGGCAGCCCCTACGTCGCCTCGGACTACGCCTACTACCCCGGCGGCGCCCTGGCGACAGCGACCACCAACGGCGTCGCGGGCAGCTTCACCTTCGACGAGGTCGGCAACCTGGTCAGAGACGCCGAGAGCGACGCCGAGGACGACACCGGCACGACCGTCTTCGCCTACGACGCCGCCGACCGCCTCACCCACAGCGATCTCGACGGCGGCGACGGCGGCGCTCTCGTGACCACCTACTACGGCTGGGACGCACAGAACGCCTGGCGCACCTCGCAAGGCCCCCAGACCGACCCCGCCCAGCGCCCCGTGCAGATGACCTACACCGCCCAAGGCCGCCTCGCGACCTACGCCAACGCAGACACCGCCACCAGCGCCGTCTACACCTACGACGCCGCCGGCCAGCGCACCAGGAGCGTCGTCACCGTGAACGCAACGACCACGACGACCCTCTTCGCCTACGAGGGCCTCACCCTGATGAGCCTCTCGGCGACGCAGGGCGCGACCAGCTGGCGGATCGACTACCTCTACGACGAGGAGGGCACTCCCTGGGGCGGCGTCTACCGCTCCTCGGCGAGCTCGACCAATCCGACCTACTTCACCCTCGTCACCAGCGACCGCGGCGACGTCGTCTGCCTCTGCGACTCAGACGGCGCCGCCTTCGCCGCCTACCGCTACGACGCCTGGGGCCTCCCCCAGGGCGCCGGCAACTACGCGACCGGGATCTGGACCGACGCCGACGGTACCAACCTCATCACCTCGACCCTCGCCGGCCAGATCGCCAGCCGCCAGGTCCTGAGGTACGCGGGCTACGCGTTCGACTCAGAGAGCGCGCTCTACTACTGCTCGGCGCGCTTCTACGACCCCGCCACCCGGCAGTGGACGACCGGCGACCCGGCCAAGGCCGACGGCGAGGAGAGCGCCTATCAGTACTGCGGGGGGGAGCCTGTCGTGGAGGTGGACGCGAGCGGCGAGATGCCGGTGCTCGGGTGATCCCGGGCGAGGCGGCTCACGCGCCGGGTCAAGGCGGTTGCCGAGAAGTACGTGCTGATGGACATCCCCTACAAGAAGGGGGGTCACAGTGTGACGTCCGGGATGGACTGCGCCGCGTTCGTTGGTCTTGTTCTGTGGAAAGCAGGTGTTCCCAATATCCCCGACTTCTACGGGGCGAACAGCGTCTGGAACGGAGATCGGTTCATCAGTGTGTACGGAGAGAAGTACGGACGTGTGGCTATCCCGAGCGCCAAGTACTTTGACCGGAAGAGAAGAACCGAGTACCAGACCGGCGACGTGATAGTTGACATGGGTGAACACACTGCCCTGATCATCATGGAGGCTGGAACTCCATGGGTGTATGAATGCTCACCTTGGGAGCATTACTCCGATGGGCACACACATGGCCATGACGACGGGACTCAGCGTTGTCGTCTGTCCAAGCGCTTCAACAAGGGCGGGTTCTATCCCAACCGTTCGGCACGCTACTTCAGGGTAGCATCGCCGCATCACTAGACATCCGGGGGTATGGCGTGAGCGCGCTCTTCAGACCGACGCAGGACACCGAAGCCACGCGGGCGGGCTCCCCGCTCGGGGGTCGCTCTCGCTGGAGCCGCAGCGGCGTGGCGTCCAGAGTGTACGGGGTCGCCTCCGCCGCCGTGCTCGCCGGCGTGATGGTCGTCATGGGCGCCTGCTCCTGCGGCGGCGGTGGGGCGGCCACGGAGAACACCCCCTCGGGCGGTCCGCAGCCGTCCGCGTCGGCGACCGCCGACCAGCATGCGGCGGCGAGCGCCTGGCATTGGCAGGCCTCGACGCTCAGCCAGGTGCTGTTCGAGCTCGCGAGCTCGGCGATCGCCTGGACGAGCGAGCCCACTGGCGACTTCCGGCCAGACTGCTACGCCAGGGGTCCGATCGTCCTGGCGAAGGTCCGCCTCGACAGCCTCAAGCGCAGGACCATCGCCTTCGACTGTGTGCAGTTCTACGTCGGCGACCGGGCGATGCGGGAGGCACGGCGCGACGGCTACGCAGAGCTGCCGGGTCCCGACTACATCCGCAACGCCCACGTGCATGAGCAGGTGCTTCCCCTCGCGGCGCGGTGCGCGGTCGCGCAGTTCACCGAGGAAGACGCGTTCGCCCCGGGCCCCCTGACCGCGATCACGCCCGAGGAGTTCTGCCGCCGCCTGCGCCGAGAGCGCAAGTTCTCTCGCTACCCGCGCCTCTGCTGGCTCGTGATCGACGGTCACAAGATCGTGGCGGTCCTTGAGGAACTGAGGAACTGACGCCATGGCGTGCCTGGCGCACCGTCCGTCTACGCCCAGATGTGCCGCTGACCAGCGAGCATCGCCGGGCCTCATCGGGATCGTCTCCGGCGGGATGGCGCCGAGCTTGGTTGTGCCCTGCACGCGCGATGGTCCAGCTGGAGCTTCGACGCCGCCGGCCGCCTCACCACCCAGTCCGGTCTCGGTTTCTCCTCGGCCGGCAGCTACACCTACGACGCCAATAGCGGTCTCAAGGTGAGCGAGGCCCTGCCCCTCGCCCTCGGCGGTACCTTCTTGGGCGCCTACACCTACTACCCCGGCGGCGCCCTGGCCACGGCGACGACGAACGGCGTCAAGGGCTCCTTCAGCTTCGATGAGTTCGGCAACCTCGTCGCCAACACCGAGGACGGCGCCGGCACGACCGTCTTCGCTTACGACGCAGCCAACCGCCTGACGAGCGCCACCCTGACCCCCGAGGAGGAGGGCGCTGCCGCGACGCTGACCTACTACGGCTGGGACTCAGCCAACGCCTGGCGCACCTGCCAGGGCCCGAACCCGAGCCCCGCGCCGGCAACCGAACCGATCGACTTCAGCTACTCGGCCCAGGGCCGCATGGCCACCTACGCGAACTCAGACACGCAGGCCAGCGCGATCTACACCTACGACGCCTCCGGCCAGCGCACCAAGAAGGAGGTCACGGTCTCGGGCACGACGACCACGACGAGCTTCGCCTACGACGGCCTCACCCTGCTCAGCCTCTCGGCGACGCAAGGCTCGACCACCTGGCGGATCGACTATCTCTACGATGAGGAGGGCACTCCCTGGGGCGGCGTCTACCGCTCCCCGGCTAGCTCGACCGCGCCGACCTACTTCAGTCTCGTCACCAGCGACCGCGGCGACGCGCTCGAGCTCTGCGACGCCGCCGGCGCCGCCTTTGCCGCCTACCGCTACGACGCCTGGGGCCTGCCCCAGGGCGCAGGCACGTACGCGACCGGAATCTGGACGCAGGGCACCACCCTCGTCACCTCCACCCTCGCCGGCCAGATCGCCAGCCGCCAGGTCCTCAGGTACGCCTCCTATGCCTTCGACTCAGAGAGCGGCCTCTACTACTGCTCGGCCCGTTACTACGACCCCGCCACCCGGCAGTGGACGACCGGCGACCCGGCCAAGGCCGACGGCGAGGAGAGCGCCTATCAGTACTGCGGGGGGGATCCGGTGGGGAGCGTAGATCCGAGCGGTGAGGACACGCGCATCACGTTCCATTTCCCGAGCCCAGGGAACGCAACCGCCTTGTTCAAACGTGTGCTGAGAATCGATGCCGGATGGGCTCGCGCGGCAAGCCTCCGCGGTGTCTACAAGGCATGCAGTTCCCGGGGCAAGTGGGATTTCAAGCTGCTGTTCTCCAAGAGCGAGCGGGAGGAACGGAAGTGGAGCTTCCGTACGCCCGTGCGACCCGACACCTACTGGAAGACCTGGCGCGAGTCTCTAGCGAAGGGCTACCTCAAGTACTGAACCGCCCCGGGTTCAGTGGAGACTCGTTTGTTTGAGTGCTTCCTCTTCTCTTGCGGCAGCTTGACGATAGTACGCTTCCTCGAACTCCGCCGGCGGGACGTGGCCGATCGGCTCGAGCAGGCGCCGGTGGTTGAACCAGTCGACCCATTCCAGCGTCGCGAACTCGACCTCGTCGAGGTTCTTCCAGGGTCCTTGCTTGCGGATCAGCTCGGTCTTGAAGAGGCCGATCACCGACTCGGCCAGAGCGTTGTCATAGGCGTCGCCGCGTGAGCCGACGGAGGTCACGGCACCGGCCTTCTCGAGGCGTTCGGTGTAGCGGATGGAGAGGTACTGCACGCCCCGATCTGAGTGGTGGACGAGGCCGTCAAGGTCGCCCTTGCGCTGCCAGAGGGCCATCTCCAGAGCGTCGAGGGCGAGGTCAGTCCTGAGGTGGTTGGTCGCCTGCCAGCCGACGATGAAGCGGCTGTAGGCGTCGAAGACGAACGCGACGTACGCGAACCCCGCCCAGGTGCGCACGTAGGTCAGGTCGGCGAGCCAGAGGCGGTTCGGGGCGGGAGTGGCGAAGTCGCGTTCGACGAGGTCGGCCGGGCGGCTCGCCTGCGGGTCGCAGGTCGTGGTGAAGATGCGCTTGCCACGCAGCGCGCCCTCGAGGCCCTCTCTGCGCATCAGGCGCTCGACCGTGCAGCGGGCCACGCGAAAGCCCTCACGGCCCAGCTGCCGCCAGACCTTACGGACGCCGTAGACGCGGTAGTTGGCATCGTAGACCCGCTTGATCTCGTGCCTGAGCTCCTCGTCGCGCGAGGCGCGCGCGGACGGCGGTCTGGAGCGGGCCGCGTAATAGGTCGACGGGGCGATCGGCAGCTGCGCGCAGATCGGCTCGACCCCGTAGCTCTCCTTGTGTGCGTCGATGAAGGCGCTCATCTCTTGCCGCGGCGGTCGAGCTCCGCCCCGAAGAAAGTCGCGGCCGCCTTGAGGATCTCGTTGGCGCGCCGCAGCTCGCGGTTATCGCGCTCAAGAGTCTTCAGGCGCTCGCGTTCTGTGCTCGTGAGCCCCGGGCGCAGACCCTGGTCGGTCTCCGCCCTCCGCACCCACGTGCGCAAGGTCTCGGCCGTCATGCCGAGCTTGGCCGAGATCGAGCTGATCGCCGCCCACTGCGAGCCGTACTCGTGCTCGTGTTCGAACACGAGGTGCACGGCCCGTTCCCGCACTTCTGCTGGATACCTCGTTGCTCTGTTCATGACTCCATCCTCTCAAGGACTGGAGCCTCCAACAAAGCCGGGGCGGTTCAATACAGACTGTCTGGGATTTGTTGGTCGAACTGATCACAAACGCCGATGAGAGCTACGGACGACTCTATCGTGAAGGTACCATCCGCCATGACGGAGGCCAAATCCTAATCGAAGTGGAGCCTCAT
>Ga0315281_10010748_pt1 | contig 12585 bp, 14 predicted proteins | sample YL17G07_0_MG_FD_204540 | JGI IMG/M metagenome (GOLD analysis project Ga0315281, IMG submission 204540) | Sediment microbial communities from Yellowstone Lake, YNP, Wyoming, USA - YL17G07_0 | ecosystem: Environmental > Aquatic > Freshwater > Lake > Sediment | place: USA: Wyoming | collected... | reverse complement strand
AATCCCTGCTTCTGAGGCTGGAGTCAGCCAGCCTATTGTTCTGCACTGCTTCCTGAAGTTTCTCACAAAGAAGAACAGCGTGAAGAAGTTCTCTGCTGCCTCAAGAGTTCTGAAGCTGCTGAACCACCTGATTCTCCTCTTCACCTCCCTGTTTTGCCTCTCAACAGGGTTGTTGTGACCTAAGCCAGACTCAACAGTATGCTTCACGCATCTCCAGCCAAACGCCTTCTTCACCGCCCATTTATATGCATGCCAGCCATCAGTAACAATCTCAGCAGGCCTAAAGCCTGCGTTGTCAACTGCTTTGTGCAAAACATCCACAATATCCTCGCAGCTCCTGTCCCTGCTGAGACGCCAAGAGAGCACCAGTTTGTTCCTGGGGCACCACACAACAATCAGGTATATCCATTCCTTGTTAACTCTGACAAGCGTCTCATCCACATGCCATTTTGGGGAAAGGGCAGGCTCAAGCTTTGGAATCCAAGGGCTCTGTGCTCCCTTCTGGACCCACTGGAAGATTGCCGTATGTGATACTTTCACATTGAAGTACTGCAGCAGGAGGCGTGCTATTGTATAATATGAGATTCCTCCAGAGGCGTAGAGCTCAACTGCAAATGAGACTGCCTGACTGGTGAACCTCATCCTGAAGAGGTCGCTTCTTGCAAACACAAACTGGGAGTTGCATCTCTTGCAGAGGTACTTTGGCGTGTGCTTGGCGTATCTCCCATATTTTATCACAGCCAATGACCCGCACTTCTTGCAGTGCGGGCTGTAGCTAAAGCTAATTAAATCCAACTGTGTTTTCATATATGTTCCTCCGGAGAGCAGTCTTTTGCCAGCTCATGGATAGGGAAGCTGGCGCTGCACTCCAGTATAAATGAGAATTAGCTCAAAGAATAACTACCATCAATAAGTTTACAGAACCAGGTAGAGGCAAGGTTAATATACGCTGTCAGATTAACTCTTTTTGTGGGGGTATAATGAACACAAAATCGATTTGTATCCTACTCCTATTATCCGCTTTATCGCTTTATGGTTGTACTGGCGGGCAAGTAAGCCCGCCACCTGGACAGACCGGTCAACCAGGAGGGCAGGTTAAGCAGTGCCCTGCCGGCTGCGATGCGAAAGAACTCTGCACGTTTGGTTACTGCAGCCCATCAACAAATTTCGAATGCAAATATAATAAAACTGAAAAATGCTATTTAGACGAGCGTCATAAATGTTCGGTGGTCTATCCAGACGACTGGAAGGCCGACGATAAGACGCTACTTGGTGTTACTCTCAATACTATAGAACAAAGCAATGATTCCGCTGGCTGTGGGATAGTATCAATGAATCTACAGGATATCCTTGATGCGTTTCCAAGTAATTATAGCTCTAATGAAACTATGAAGCAGGAGCTTAACAAGATGTTTAACCACAGCTTGGAGGAGCTTGTCAGTAACACTAAGCCCTCACTTTTTGGAGAGAATAAAACGATTTTATCTGAGAAAAAAAGAATAGTAGACGGCATAGAGGCACATGAAATAATCTACACTTTTGTTCTGACTTTTTATCAGGATGATTACACTAAACCCAGCGATATCATCTATGGTAAATCCCAAATTGTGATGTTCACGAGAAATATGACTGACTATCACATCGGTTGCTCCTCACGTGAAAATAATTTCGAAAGATACAAACCGGCATTCGAGAGCATCATAAACAGCTTCAAATTCAGTGAGTGATGAGCCATAGCCCACCTTTTGTTTTAGACAGCATTTGACTGACACCCGGGCAATATGTTTTAAAAATGTACATAAACGAAACATATTTAAATCATAAAAAGCATATCACTATCTAAAAGGGGGTGATTTAGGATGAATGTTACCCTGAGAGGAAGGACAAAACAGATTCTGGAAACCATGGTTGACAAAGGCTATGCCAATACTCTTTCAGAGGCTGTCAGACTGACAATAATAGACTTCGGGGAAACCCACTTGAGTGAAGAGGAACTAGTCAGCAGGAAGCTTGACGGGATTGACAGGGAGATAAAAGAAGGCAAAAGGAAGCTGTTGAGTGCTGAGGAAGCCCTTGGACCCTACGCAAAACATGTGAAGTAGTTACTATGTACCAAGCGGAATTTGACGAAGAGTGGACTGTGCACTTCCAGCGGTTAGATAACAAATTGAAAGAGAGAACTGCAAAGAAGATTGGGAAAATACTTGTGCATCCGCAGAAAAGGCATCTCAAAAAAGGTGCAGATTTCTTTGTAAGCGAGATAGGACAGCGCAGGATTGTCTACAGGGTTTTTGAAGCTGAGGGCAGAGTGCGGTTCTATTTTGTAGGGACACATAAGGAATACGAGGAATGGTATAGCCAGCTCTTATGATAATGCACCATGTTGCATTCCGGGAAAAAAGCCCCCGTTGGAAGGCTTTACAGGTTAATGCGGCTATTCAGAAATGTTAGATTTAAAAGGCAAAAATGAGCAATTTAAGTGGTGATGTTTATGAATGAAGGTGATGAAACTATCAAGGGAAGAGGACCTATCGCAATGAAGAGAGAAAAAGTGCTGACCTATGGCGACCCTGATTCAGTCGAGGGCGTTATAAAACTGACTAAAACCGGACCTGGCGAATGGACGGGTAGAGTCTGGGATGTAGAAATGCCCGATGCACGTCGTATAAAACTCACGAAGGAAGGCGTTTCGCTTACCCAAAAGTCAGAGAGCTGGGAGCTAGAGACTTTATATGATGCAAAAGGCAGACCAAAAACGATAGTAGTCAGTTCTCAATTCTTTGAAAAACCGGTAAAAATAGACATAGATGAAGAAAAAAAGCGGCTGGACTCGCTCTTGCCCAGCCTAGAGCGCGGCTTGGGCATAACACGCAAAGATATACAACGGGGCGATGCTGATGTTTCAACAAACTTTAAGGATACTCATATCGAAATTGATAATGACGAAGCCACTATTGAAACTCGCACGGAAAAGAGTAAGCCACAAGGAAGAGATGGACGTAGGTATGATATCGCTGTGCATAGACGGTACGAGAATTTCTCACTTGATACTATAAGTATCATGTGCGGGGCTTTCAGAGAGGGGAATATGGGCGTAAACGTAGCTGAAGAGGCGGTAAACATGCCGAAATTCCTCAATCTTCCAGAAGTAAAGAAGGAAGCTGAGCGTCTCAGGTCACTGCAACGCTGATATAGAGTTAAAGTTGAGTGATGAGCCATAGCCCACCTTTTGTTTTAGACAGCATTGGACTAAGCGGCTCAAAGGCCTTGCATCGCACATCTCGCTTTTGCAACGGGCGCGTTTCACCTGGTTTGACCCATCTCATTGCTTCATTCTCATCTGAATCAGCCAGTCTCGTTTCTGTTCCCGTCCGAACCTTAGGTTCTCTCAGCCTTCGCGATGGGTGGAACTTCCTCCCTTGCGGGAAAGCTGCCGGCTCATCACTCGGAATAAGTTATGCATTTTTTGGTTTAAATATCTGCCTCTCAACTCGCAAAATTCGCATCAAAATCAGCATCTCAACTTCGGGTATAAATAACGTCGGTAGAATCGGTCGAAACGGTAGCACAAGTAAAACAAGCTGCCGTCAGAGATGCAGGCTTTACCGTTTCACCGGTTTTTCTGCTTCGTCGTGAAACGGTCAAATTAACAACCGCTGCGCTTTGGCGCAGCCAGAGCAGGCTTACGCCTGAGCCGGCTTCTCCGGCTTAGCCTGATTTTTCAGAGAATAAGAAAGAAACTGCAGGATAGACCGGGTTTTCCCGCTTTTTTCCTGCTGGAACTGCATTTTCTGGCAAAGCTGAACCGTTTCAACGGTTTCACGGATGCTATATTGTACCTTTAACTAGTCCTTCCTCTTTATCCTGTGTTAAATAGCAGAAAGATTGAGGCGCAGTCAAGTTTGTATTCTTAATCTCTATTGGCTCTCTCAGTTGCTCAACCTTCCCAATCCTAATTGCAAATGCAGTTTCTGAGCCTCTGAAATATTCAAAAAATTCGGTATCTGTAACTCCGGATTCATTTTTACACTTCCCCCATATCTCTTCTGGAGTGTCATTTAAGATTTCCTCCACCATAAAAAACCCAATTACCTGCCTAGCTGGAAAGGTAGAGTAGATATACACCTTTTCAATCTCATTTCTAAAGATTTTTCTCCTAAACTCATACTTCTTTACCCCTCTCATAATGAGGCTCACATATTTTGGTTTAATCGACAATAAAACGTTCATCCAAACCCCCCAACTTCTTTATTTTAGAATACTGCTCCTGAGAAATTTCTATGATTGACTGCGGAGCAGAAGAAATTATGCCCTCTTCCTTAAGGCTCTTGTAATTTATAGGATTCTTAAAGTAGAAATGAAGCATGAATAGAATGCACAAGACTGGCTTTTTAGCCATCCTGCTTATGTCGCTCATGCTGTATACACTTCTTTTCTTTATGACCTTTAAAATATCATCACTATTGCCTGTTACAACTGCCTTCTCTACTACCCCAAGGGCACTTAATTGTTTGTCTTTTGAACGGTAGAAGATTACTATATCTCCTTCCCTAATTTTTCTTATATGAGAATGACAGAGATAAGCTTTTTTTATCGTATTGCCCGCAATATTGAATTCGCCTATTTCTGTATAATCAAATAGTTTTGACTGCTTTTTGCTAGGATAGTCTGGAAACAGCCTGTCGTGGAATTCCGGCAGAATAGGGACAATGAATTTTCTAATCTCCTCAGAATCCTTGTATGAGGGATAATACGTTTTTGCTATCTGAAGAGGAGTCAACCTGACGTTGTCGCATATGAATTTCTTAAGATAAACATACTCTCCTCTCTTGTTCTTACCAATCTTCCTAAAACCAAAATCTTCTATAAGCCCAGTCAGATAATCGCCATCCTTTGTAAAATGAGTTAGATACGCCTCGTCGATATTGTTTTTTATGCAGAACTCAAAACTGATTTTTAAGAGCAGTTCACCTATCTTGAGGCCAAACTTATCCACCTTAAAAGTGCAGATTTTTAATCTATCCTTAGCAGGAATTATTCCTCCGTCGGTTTCTATTGCTCCATTTTCAACCTTCAGAATAAGAAGTGCCTTGATTCCCCCATTTTCCTTATACACATAACACAGCCTATCCTCCCTAGATATTTTCTTGAACCAGTCCACAAACTCCGCGTATTCCTTTTTCAGAGGCTCAAAGAATGGGTCTTTTATTTCTAGATTATAGATATGCTCTCTCTTAATCTGCAAATGCTTAGGATACTTCCTCTCATAAAGGCCCTCAAAATACTCTAATGCTGATTCAACTGTGAAAATGCGGTCTTTTAGGTTCACTCTTGACGCCAGTTTGATTATCTCCCTATCTTCAGTAACCAGAAAGTCCACGCAATCCCTGTAAAGGGCATATAAGATTTCAGCATCTACCCTCTCGTTGTTTGATTTTGGAGCACCTATAATTTTAATAAATTCTGCATCTGGCTTAGGCGGATTTTCAATACGCGGATAGGCGTTGACCTTTGACAGGATAACCTTCTTTCTTTTCTCATCTCTGTCATTTTCAATATCACTCATTGAACTCGGATGCGTATATACCTCTACTCCCTGCCTCTTAAAAATTTTCAGAAGCTCCTGTAAATTGATGGGTATTTCTGCAAAATCTTCTGAGTAAATTAGTATATTCGTATCGAGCAATACCTTCATGAGTTTAACACTCTTTGCCCGTTTATAAACCTTCTGAAGGGGTAACTTTCCAGTGATCGCAGTTACGACTTACCCAACCTCGCACTCCTTCCCCTTCTCCACCACCTTCGCATTCTCAAACATCCCAGGATTCAATGTATGCACAGGGAAAACCTTCCTGGCGTCTATCTCCTTCACAATCTCAAAAATTTCAGATTTGCTCGCATGCCCGCTCGCATGCAACTGATGCCTCCTCATCCCGAAATGCAGGAGCCAGTTCTCCAGCACGTCATCAGAAACCTGTGAAATAGGATCTTCCTCGAAAGGCTCGCTCATGGAATGGATGCACTCCCCTCCTGAAGGATGAACATCCACCAGCTCGGTCAGCTGCCAGAAGTCCAGCTCGAATATCAGCTCCTTCTGGTTGTCATGAATATACTCTGAATCAACACAGGAATCCATCATCGGCTTCTCCCATTTCTTGTAGCTCTTCATCTTCCTGCAGTACACGGAAATATGCTTGTCCTTGAAAGGGTCAGGAAGCCCTAGGGGGTCGTCCTTCAATGACTGGAGAAGATGGGCGGTTTTCATGGATGTAACAAGCTTCCTCCCGCTTTCCTTCGCAATATCATGGAAAGTCCTGAACCTGTCCAAGTCCTTTGGGTATCTCATCGCAAGCACAAGCCCTGCAGCTTCACCGGTAACCTTCTTGCTTTCCTCCCTCACGGACTCCTCTGAGCAATTCTTCCTTTTCTCCACGTCAAATACCCTGGTTCCTTCGATGATAAGTGCTTCAGGTGCAGCTTCCTTTGCTTTTTCAACGAATTCATGCGTCATATCGCCCCTGGGGCCGTGCTGCCTCAAGTCACCGGTATAAGCAACAACCCCCTCGGAAGTCTCAACAAGGAAGCCGTATGCGCCCGGAACGGAATGGTCGACATGGATTGGAGTTACCTTCAAATCCCCCACGGAAATCTCCTGCCCGCTCCTGAATTGCCTTATCTCTGCCCCTTCCGCGAAGTAATTGTTGCTCGTGGTCTCGGCATTGGAGTCGAGTATCTTCTTGGCGGTTTCCCCCATGTAGATAGGTATCTGGGGATGCAGGTATTCTAGGTGTGCGACATGGTCAAAGTGCGCATGGGAGATGAAAACCCCGTCAAAACCCGGTTCAGAGGCCTTCAGGTCAGTGTGCTCGACTGCCTCATTTGAATACAACCCGTTCAGCTTGGGGATAAGCCCGAATTCGAAGTAATCCCTCAGACCGAACCTGTCCCTTGGGGAGAGATAGGATTCTTGGACGAAGTAATCATCCAATAAAGAGAAGGACTGGCCGAAGTCGAGGAATATTCTTGTTTTCTTGTCTTCTAAAAGAATCTTGTTGCCGCCTATCTCCTTTACCCCGCCGAAGAATGTGAGAGAAACCATGCTATGGTTACGGTTAAGGAGAATATTAAGGTTGCTTTGTAACTATGGTTACATTCAACCTCTTCAAAAGGTTTTCAACGCTGTCAGCTCCAATCCACAATGACGGCTTCTCCATGAGCTCCCTGAATTTTTTAGGATCGTATTGGAGAAGATTTGCCAAATCCTGGATATTTTGTTCGTATAATCCAAGCAGTCTCATCAACCTTAAATCGCGGGCTTTGTAACTTGGGTATAGTGCATTGCGGATAAGAGCATTGGCTACCGTTTCGTAATACTTTTTGCGGTATTCTTTGCCAAGGTATTCCTCTTCCGTACTAAGGATGAGTTCATTGTCATACGTATTATGCAGATAGTCATAAAGCTTTTTTAGTACCGGGTCTTTGATATTACCGCTCTCAAGCTGCATCATCTTTACAAAAAAGTGTATGTAGTGAGCCAACTCATGGATTTCTGTCCCGTAATGAATATCTTTATTCAGCAAGGGGATACTTTTAGTCAGCACAACGCGGTCTAATTTTTGCTCGGCGTGAAATACGAATGGAACTGGGGACCAGCGGCCGTATGAATATTTCGCACCCCCGAATCTCTCTTTAGCCTCTCGTATCTCACTTTCACTTAGAATCTTCCTACCAACTAGCTCTATCCTATTTTTTATCTCTTCGGTAAGCTTTTCATTCACCTTAAACTTTCTTATGTACTTTTCGCTCTCTCTTTTATCTTTCTCAGCCTGTGCGCTCAGCTTACCGCTTTTCCAGTCTCTGTCTATCTCTTCTAGCAAATCTTCCACTGAGCTGAACTTCTTTCCATGCAGGTGGCGGATGACCTCCTTGATGTGCTGGAAGTACTCTTTTCCCTCACCTTTCACTTCTTTGTCCTCAACCAGCTTCTCAACCATGATAAAATTATGCATTTTAACCTTTTTAAGATTGCTTCGTCTACTGCCCCATCCAAACCAGCTATACTGTATACAAGCTCTTTTTCTTATTATTATAATTCTCAACCTCAGTCTTCCCCATATCGGTCAGCACGCGCCCCTTCTTCTCATCAAACCTAATGTAACCCTGCTCCTCAAGCTCATTCACAAGAACCCTCAGCTTCATGATATCCCCGAAGCTTGCGGAGTTCCTGCTCGACCCACCCATCTCCTTCAGAACTTTCATTAGGACCGGCTTTATCGCCTTCCCGCCGCTCTGCTCTATTGAACCTATTGCTGCAAGCACCTCGGCCTTCTGGTCATCGAGCTGCTCTATCTCACCCTTCTCTTTCCTGAGCTTGATAACTTCGGGATGCTCCTTCATCTGCTTCTCACTTTCAGCCTTTGAAATCGCTGCCAGCATTCCAAAGACATCGCCAAGCTCTGCCATGCTACCACCAATTAAATTTGCTCATTTCTGATATTTAAACACAGCATGAGAGAAACCTAGCGGTTCTTTCCTAGTCTCCTGCCTTTCATGTTGTCTTAACTTTTTCCCTTTTCATTCCTTCCTTCAGCTTTTCCTCTGCAGGCTTTATGGAAACTCCCTCCCTCTTTTCAATCCTCTTTATTGCATCGCGGGCTTCCTTGAGGTCGCCCTTGACATACGGATCACTGCTGTTTTTGTATTTCTCCCTGTATTCCTCCAGGAATGCCTTTGAGTCCTTGCTCCCAAGCGCACCTAATGCACCGAAAAAGATACTCGTTTCATCAAGGTCTCCCCTCATTGCATTTTTTGCTGCATCCAGGACAGGCTTCTCGTTCTCTTTCCTGCCTGATTTTTCCATTAGATTGAGGATGGCGCCGAGCTGGATGAAATCCATGTGGTTTAAGCCGCCATTTTCAATGAACAGAGCCTGGTGGTCTGCGGCAGGAGGCCAGTGCATCCTCTCGAAGACTTCCACCGCCTGCCTCTTGTTGAATTGCTCGGACTCATCAAATGCAGGCACGCCGCCAATCACTTTGTTGCCGTATTCCATGTCAAGAAAAGGCATCCAAAACTCTGCGACTCTTTTTATAGCATCAGCATCCCCAATTATATCAATTATGTCTACAGCCGATTCCCTTGCGTCGATAAGCTTGACCTTGGCTGCAGCAACCAGCCTATCCAGGGCTTCCTTTCTGTTTTCAGGAGAAGCCAGCACTTTCACGATTCTCTTCCTCTCCCCAGGCGGCAATTCGTAAAACATGATGTCGCCTGCCTCCAATTTCTTGAGGAACTCGTCTGCTTCGTTGGCCATAATCCCACTGATAAAATTGCTCATTTTGCATATTTAAGCATGTCGATTAAGGCCGACTGGAATCGCAACTTTCGGTTATGTAACCATGGTTACATCCCCCTAATTAATTGGAAACTTACCCCAGCAGAACAATTATTTATACCGAACCCCAGATTATACCCATGATAATACCAAAGATAGACGATGAGAAGCTTATTGAGCTGGAAAACGGCTTGCTTTTGCCCCCTAAAGAACTCATAATAAAAGTACATGACGTGCTGGTTTTATACTACAAAAAGGATTCCGAGACCGGCCATCTCGGCATCAGAGATGAGGCTTCCTTGGATTTCCTAGTGTTGCGCCCCAGCTACAGAAAATATCCTCAAGACAAAAAGCTTGAGAATGCGCTGAAAGTGTCCGTTGAGCTTTTCTACGATATAATTTCCAAGCATCCCTTCATTGACGGGAACAAACGGACGGCTTGGGCAATAGGCTTGATGATGCTGGAAACAAATTGTAGCCTATATGTAAATAAAAAATGCCAGGCAAACGAGGCTGATGAGGGAAAAACCTGCCTTGATATATCCAAATGGGTTGATAATGCAGACAAAGCACCTTTAGAGAAAAGAATCCGCGAGGCGGGCATTGTCCCTTCTGATAAAAAGAGAATTAGTGTCGAGGATGTGAAAAGGTATATAAGCCACCTTCTCCTCAAACATATTGAGAGTTGATCAGATGACAAAAGAGAATGAAAGAATGCGTAAGGAATTCAAAAGGGTAGATGCAGACATACAGAAAAGCTTCGAAAGAGTATTCAAGACTAGCAAGAAGACTTTCGATTTTCTGGCTGACAAGTAGTTACTTCAGGCCATCTTTGGTTGTTTTCTTTTCTTCTCCACTTATTCATTAGAGCCTACATGGATTTACGCTCAGACCGGATTTTAATAGGCGATTGTAACCATGGTTACATTCCCCATCTAAATCTTCCCTGCCTCCCTGTCTTTAAGATACTCATCAGGAAGCTCTATGTGCCTCATGGAGGTAGGCGGATGCCCAATGGTAAATTCTATTGGGTTGGTGTTGGTTTTAGAAGTCTTAATCTGTACCGCTTCAATGAACTTTATGCCCTCTGAATGGAGTATGTGCTTCGTATCTTCCCTAAAGGTCCTGAGTGTCCAGCTAGCCCATTTCGAGAAGCCCAGTTTGCATAGAACCTTGTGCGTAGCATAGTGGGCGACACCTTCATCATAGGATTCCATGGCATCCATCCTGTCTGTTATTAAAGCCATTGCCTTGAGCATATTCTTTTCTTTTTCAGGGGTTTTAAGCGCATCTGCAAGATATTCCGATGCAAGTTTCGCTTGCGCTTTCATGGCATCCTCCTGGCTATCCCCCACTCTGGGATTATTCCTCTTAACCGTTTGGTGAATGTGCTCATGAATGAAATAATGCAATATCAGATATCTCTCAAGCCTCCTTCCCTCAGGGCTATCAGGCTTTAACCCGAATTCTTCGCATTGATTTCTCAGGAGGAATTCAAAGTTCTCTGCTATCAAGTATACGCCATCATTGGCAGGGTTGAAAAAAGCAGGTCTAGATTGATTCAAAAGATATGCATCATCTATCCTTTTTTTAAGCATCTCACGAAGAAGGGGATCGTGGACAAATTTTTCTAGTGTAAGGTATGACTGTCCTTTATCTATAATCTCTGCTTGCTCCCTGTTGACAATTTTTACTATTCCTTTACCTTCTTTCAGATTCTCACTTACCTTCATCTTCGTAACCTTCTCAACAAGCCTTGCAATCTTCTTTATCTCCTCCCTTGAAGGCATGTACTTTGTATGCTTTTCACCTGCATGGACTTCTTCCAGCTGGTCTGCGATGGGCATGCTCTCGAATCTGCCCATGTCTCTTTCTACAACGGCTGGGGGCATTCTTATATCGTGGATTTCTACCGCACCTCCCCTGAGCTTTTCCAAATCCACCTCGTACATTTTCCTTTCCTTCGGGTCTATCACAACCAGCCTGCCGTGTATGTCTATTCCGGGCATCCAGTCCTTCTCTGTGCACCATTTTTCAAACTCATTCAATCTCTCCTTGCCTAGCTTTTTTTGTAAATCAATCTGGAATCTGAATCCTTCATTCTCTCTCGCCTTAACTACTATGTCCCGGTTGGATTCTCCGAAAACAGCCTGAGGGGAAGGAAAAGGCAAATCCATCATAAGCTCTATTGCAGCACGTGCCTTGACTGCGTCATCGTCAGTGGTGTTCAGTAGCTCGAGCAACCCCATCTGTGCCCTCCCTTCGCTATACCGGAGATACGCCCTTCGCATATCCCTGTCGAGCATGAATCTTGAGAATTCCAAATCCTCCCTCAGCTTCTCATCCTTCGGCTTGTACAAACCTATGTCATAGAGATGGATTAGAAACACAGCTGCTCTCATATGGCTATAGGTATCCTGGATAAGAAGTTCCTCTCTCATCTCCTTTAGCGGGACACCCGTGAAATCTGCATACTTCAGCGCCGTTGATGAGTATTCCGATTTTCTAAGCATCGGCAACGACCTCATGTCCAAATCATTAAGTTTACCACCAAATGTCTGAGTCAGGTGGGTGAGTTCATGCGGTAATACTATAAATGCGTCTAAAACTGGGAGATCTTCTGGGAACAATAGAGTATTCTCAAAGACATTTATCGTATTGTAACGAGCTTCTCTGATGGCTATCTCAAATTTTTTCCCAGAGATTTTCTCTACATAATCAGACAGGAATCCCACAACTTTTTCATCTCCCACAGTTTTTTCAGGAATGTTGTTTTTGGTTGTGAAAAGATGGTTCAGCTTGTTGCATATTTCAACCAGGTCATATGGTACTGCGTGCTGTTTCATCGCCTTGCTAAACTCATATGGATCCTTAATTTTCTGTAGGGGCGCCGCGTCAATGCCCAGATTTTTTAGTGCCTCATCAGCAATATTCCAGCATCTCTCATAAACTTTTCTGCTTGTCTCATCCAGCACCAATTCGCTTTTCTTTGTTGCTGTCGCTGCCATGCCTAAATTATGCCGTTTTTGGTATTTAAGCTTGCTTCAGCTGAGCAATTTTAATATATCCTGCAGCAAAATCACCAATGAGGTGGAAAAATGAAAGGATTCTCAACAACTCTTGAAAAAGAGACCAGGAAAAACTCGGACTTCCGCAGAGTCTTGTATACTGGGAAGAACAGCCAGTTAGTTTTGATGAGCCTCAAACCCCTGGAAGAGATAGGCATGGAAGTGCACCCGCACACAGACCAG
>Ga0315281_10010747_pt1 | contig 12585 bp, 16 predicted proteins | sample YL17G07_0_MG_FD_204540 | JGI IMG/M metagenome (GOLD analysis project Ga0315281, IMG submission 204540) | Sediment microbial communities from Yellowstone Lake, YNP, Wyoming, USA - YL17G07_0 | ecosystem: Environmental > Aquatic > Freshwater > Lake > Sediment | place: USA: Wyoming | collected... | reverse complement strand
TTCATTTGGAATAAAAGAATATATTGAAATTCCAAGAATGGAATTCCAGAGAGATATTGGAATAAAGGGGCTTGATGTTACTGTCGTCTTCAAGAGAGCCGGAAGAAGAGTTAGAATAAGAAAAGCTAAAGCCGGAAAAATTCCCAAAAGACAGACAATAACAAGGGAAGAAATAATAAAATTCATGGAGGAAAATTATAATACAGTTTTTACATAAAATGAAAGCAAATAGGAAATTTCCATTCATTCGAAATAAAATAGGAAATGATTTCAAATGACAGCAAGTGATTGGAAAAAAACATTGAATAATCAATTGAAGAACAAGCCCGTAATCGCAGATAGGTACACTAGAAACAACAAACCAAAAGATAGAAAAATAGGAATTGCGGCGAAAAAATGCGAGAACTGCGGCAGATTCGGTGCCCACATAAAATCATACGGATTAAACTTATGCAGACAGTGCTTCAGAGAGATGGCTACAAAAATAGGATTCAAAAAATACAGTTAAAATGTCACAAGATATAGTTGCAGACGCGCTAAACATGATAAGGAATGCTCACAGGGCGAGAAACTCTAGTGTGAACATCAAGAAAATATCAAACTTGCTTATTGAAATTCTGAAAATAATGAAGCAGAAAGGCGCGATAAAGAAATACAAGATTGACAGCAAGGAAAAATCAGTTGAAGTAACTGTTGGGGACTTGATAGAATGCATGGCCATAAAGCCAAGATTCAGCGTCGATAAAACACAAATAGAAAAATACAAGAGAAGATATCTTCCCGCAAGAAACATTGGTACAATGTTGATTTCAACAAATAAAGGATTGAAAACGCATGAAGAGGCTGAAGAAGAAGGAATTGGAGGAAGCCTCGTGGCATTTTTCTACTAAGATGAAAAAAGAAATTTTCCAAGATATTGAAATCCCAAGTGGAGTTGATGTAAGCGTGCATGGAAATACAATCACGGTAAAAGGAGAAGGCAAAGAAAGCAAGAAAAGATTGAACACAAGCAAAATAGATTTGAAAGTTGAAGGAAACAAAATATTAATCGGAAGCAAGACTGCAAGCAAGAAAGAAAAAAGACTGATTAACACGTATGCTGCGCACATAAGAAATATGATAAATGGAATCGGCGAAGGATTTGAATACACATTGAAAATTGCATTCAGCCATTTCCCAATGACTGTTGAAATAAATGGAAATGAAGCGGTGATTAAAAATTTTCTCGGTGAAAAAGTCCCAAGAAAATTAAAAATTCTCAAAGGAACGGAAGTAAAAATAGACAAAGATGTAATAACAATTCACTCTCACGACAAGGAACTTGCAGGACAAACTGCCGCTAATTTTGAAGCTGCAACTAAAGTAGGAAAGAGAGATAGAAGAGTCTTTCAAGACGGAATTTTCATAATGAAAAAACCCGGGAGGGAAATATGAATAGTTTATTTTTAGCCCCTCATGAACGTCAAGAAGCCATTCAAGGGAGGGAAATATGAAATTCCAAAGAAGGGTAGGAAATAGATTTTCAAAACTAGGAAAGGGCAGGAAGAAAAAGCAGAAATGGAGAAATCCAACTGGAAGACACAACAAGATGAGGAACAAGGAGAGAGGATATCCTGCGACAGTCAGCATTGGCTATGGAACTGACAAGAAGGTCAGGGGAAAAATCGACGGGAAAACGCCTAAGAAAATTTATAATTTGAAAGATTTGGAAATGCTTGGAAAACATGAGATAGGTATTTTGGGAAAAATCGGAATGAAGAAAAAAATGGAAATAGCAAAGAAAGCAAAGGAAATGAAAGCCCATATTCATAATTTAAACATTGAAAAAATATTGAAGGAGAAAAAATGAACCTATCAAAGAAAAAAGCGCTTGCAACGAAAGTTTTGGGAGTCGGAAAATCAAGAATTGTTTTCCTGAATTCAAGATTAAATGAGATAAAAGAAGCAATCACAAAACAAGACATTAGAGATTTGAAAGCCGAAGGAGCAATATTGATAAGAGAAATAAAGGGAAGAAGCAAAGCTAAAAAAGGATTTAGAAGAACCGGGCCTGGAAAAGTAAAGAAGAAAGTTAATAAGAGAAAGAAAAGGTACATGATACTCACAAGAAAGCTAAGACGCCATGTTTCAGCATTAAAGGGTCAGGGAACTGTATCCCATGAAGAATATATTGATTTGAGAAAAAAGATAAGAAACAGTTTTTTCAAAAGCAAATCGCACATGAGAGAACATATCGGAGCTAAAAAATGACATTGAAAAGAAGAAGAATAGAAAATAAAACAGATTATGCAAAAAGATTGAAGCTGCTTAAAAGCGAAAAGCCGAGAATAGTTTTTAGGAAGACAAACAAATATGTTATTGGACAATATGTAACGAGCCATGAAACTCAGGACAAAATTGAAATCGGTGTCAATTCCGGACAATTGTTGAAATATGGCTGGCCTGAAGAATTCAAAGGAAGCTTGAAATCAATTCCAGCATCATATCTTACAGGATTGCTGATTGGGAAGAAAATAATCAAAGACAAGAAAGAAATGCCAATAGTTGATTTTGGAATGATAAGAAACATGCACAAGACAAAAACTTTTGCGTTTTTGAAGGGAATTGTCGACGCTGGAATTGAAGTAAGTCATGATGAATCGATATTTCCAGAAGAAGACAGAATAATGGGGAAAAATTTGAAGGAAGATTTTTCAAAAACATTCGAAAAAATTAAATCAAAAATAGAAAAGGAATAAAAATGGCGGAAAAGAAAAACGAAGAAGAAATTGAAGAAGAGCTTGAGGAAGAGTTAATTGAAGAAATTGCAAAAGAGAATCCTCTTGTAAAAGAAATTGCGATTGAAAAAGAAAGAAGTGTCGGCGGTTGGGAACCGAAGACAAAATTAGGAAAGGAAGTAAAATCTGGAAAGATAAAGAATATAGATGAAATTCTTGACAGCAAAAGAAAAATTCTCGAGAGCGAAATAATTGATACTCTTCTTGATGTGAAATCAGATTTAATTGCAATAGGACAATCCAAAGGTAAATTCGGCGGAGGAAAGAGAAGAGCTTGGAGACAGACTCAAAGAAAAACCATGGAGGGAAATGTTCCAACGTTCTCGACACTTGCAGTTATTGGGGATGAGAATGGACATATCGGAGCTGGTTCTGGAAGATCTTCTGAAACTTTGCCAGCGAGGGAAAAAGCAATAAGAAAAGCCAAATTGAATGTCCTTAAAGTGAGAAGAATATGCGGTGCGTTTGATTGCTCATGTTCTGAACCGCACACAATTCCTTTCGAAGTAAGAGGAAAAGCAGGAAGCATTAGAATAATTTTAGTGCCTGCACCTCAAGGAACCGGACTTGTTGCCGCAAATGAACTGAAAAAAGTATTCAAACTAGTTGGAATAAAGGATATATACAGTAAAACTTTTGGAAAGAAAAGAACAACTTTCAATCTTGTGAAAGCTTGCATCGACGCTTTAAAGAAAACAAATCGGAAACAGGAGATGGCTGAAAAATGATATGCATAATAAGAATTAGGGGGAATGTCGGATTGAAAAGCGATGTGATTGAAAATTTCAACAGACTTAGATTGAAAAGAAAATATGCCTGCGTTGTCATAAAGAAAAGTCCTGAAAATTTAGGAATGATAAACAAGGTAAAGAATTTTGTAGCCTTCGGAGAAATTGACGACGAAACTTTTGAAAAATTAATTGAAGCAAGAGGAAAGGCATTGAACAAAACAAAAAAAGTTGACTCAAAAAAAGCTGTTGCAGAAATTAACGACGGGGCAAGTTATGAGAAAGTCAATCTTAAACCATTCTTCAGACTTCATCCTCCAAGGGGCGGAATAGAAACAAAACAACATTATCCTAAGGGCGTTTTGGGAAACCACAAGGAACATATAAATAAATTAGTTGAAAGAATGCTATGATATTAAAAAAAATTAAATTTGTTATCAGCATCGCAAATAAATATGCGACGCAGAGGATGTTATAATATGGCGATGAAAATCAAGAAAAGGAAGAGATCTTCAAGAATGCATGGCAGAGGAATGGGAACTCACGGACGCGGTTCTAGAAAAAAAGCAAAGAAATCTGGACATCATGGTGGAGCGGGAATGGCTGGAACCGGAAAAAGAGCGGACCATAAAAAAACACTCATCAACAAACTTTATGGAAATGATTATTTCGGAAAACAAGGAGTAACCAGCAGAGGAACGGAAAAAGACAGAAGAAAAAGAATAAATCTTCAAACAATTGGATTAAACATTGACAGTTATGTAAAAAAAGGCGTTGCGAAAAAAACAAAAGACGGATTTGAAATAAATCTTGAAGAGTATAAAATTCTTGGCGACGGTGATTTGAAAATAAAGATAATAATAAAAGCCAAAGAAGCGTCAAATTCAGCAATTGAAAAAGTTAAAAAGCTCGGTGGAGAAATTCTCCTCGCTAAATAGGGTTAAACAAAATGGATTTAAGGAATATATTTAACTATATACCTGAGGTAACAAAACCTGAAGAAAAAAGAGTTGATTTTAAGGTTAAACTAAAGTGGACTATAATAGTTCTCGTGGCTTTTTTTATTCTAACAAATATTTCGCTTTTCGGTTTGACGAATAATGCTCTTCAGAGATTCCAATATCTTGCCATAGTTCTTGGAACTGATTTTGGAAGTATAATTTCTCTTGGAGTTGGTCCTATTGTTATGGCTTCAATTATTCTTCAATTGCTCACAGGTTCGGGAATTTTGAATATCGACGTAACGACGACGGAAGGAAAGAAATTTTTCCAGGGATTGCAGAAACTTTTAGTTTTGTTTTTCATAGTTTTTGAATCGCTAGTTTATGTTTTAATGCAAGGACTTCAAGCAGCTCCGGGATTTACTTACATATTAATTTTACAATTGATACTAGGCGGGCTCGCAATCTTTTACATGGGAGAGGTAATGGATAAATGGGGATTTGGTTCTGGAGTTTCGATGTTCATCGGAGCGGGAATCAGCTGGAGACTTATCACTGGAGCATTTCAATTTGTAGATCAGCAGGGAAGAAATTGCCTTCTTGATTTTGCAGCGACGCCATGTACTGGAAAAGTTCTTGTGCTTATACAATCAATAATAAACAGATATCCCATAGAATTCATTTCTGCATTCGCAGCGATTTTATCGACGGTATTAATTTTCCTAATTGTTGTTTGGGCACAGTCATTGAAAGTTGAAATTCCATTGTCATTCGGCAGAGTAAGAGGATATGGAATAAAATGGCCTCTTGCATTTTTCTACGCATCCAATATTCCGGTTATTTTGGCGGCAGCATTGGTTGCAAACTTCCAGCTCTTCGGAGGATTGATTGAAAATGTCGCAACTCCGTGTTTAACAGGGGTGTGCACGGGGGCTGCTAAAGTTGCATCATATTTTGGATTTTTAGGACACTTCGTACAAGGAAGGGCGATATCAGGATTTGCATTCTGGCTTGGTTCAACAAATCTTCTTGAGTTGACAATAAGGGGGGGATTCCTACCAATATATTTAATTCAGGGTTTGACACACACATTATTTTTCATGGTATTCTCCATCGTATTTGCAGTGTTTTGGGTAAAGACTTCTGGAATGGACGCAAAAAGTCAGGCGCATAAAATTGCAGCTTCTGGATTACAAGTTGCAGGATTCAGACAAGATGAAAGGGTTTTGGAAAGCATTCTTGAAAGATACATAATGCCTCTTACAATAATGGGCGGTTTGGCTATAGGACTTTTGGCGTCGATAACTGACTTGCTTGGAGCATTGGTTTCAGGAACGGCAATTCTTTTAGTAATAACAATCTTCTTCCAATTCTATCAGGGGATTGCGCAACAACATCAGACTGACATGTATCCTGCTATGAAAAAGTTCATAGGGGGTTAATTTAAAAATATATTTTCCTTATTACTAAAATGACAATTACAGATTTAATGATTGCAAATCCGAAGACAAGCATTATCCTGGTTTCAATTCTTGTAACCTTGGCCATGACTTTGATAACAAAATTTTTCACAAATCAAAACAGAATCGGAGAGCTTAAGAAAGTGCAGAAAGCCTGTCAGATTAAAATAAAAGAAAATAAAGGCAATACAGAAGAGCTTGCAAAAATCAACAAAGAGATGCTTGATTGCTCTATGGAACTAATGAGACATTCCATGATGCCAATTTTATTCACTTTTTTGCCGTTGATATTATTAATAGGCTGGTTGAGAGGAGTTTATGCTCCAACTGAAATTGCAAAGACTTGGATTTGGTTCTATATCATTTCTGGTGTAGCTTCAAACATGTTTTTTAGATGGATTTTTAAAGTCGTTTAATAAGTTTTTAGTATGAAAGTAAGTAAAAGTTTTTCGCACGACGCCATCAAATGGCGAAGTCATTTTCGGGAGGAAAATGCCTAATGGAAGAAAACAATCAAGAATTTTTGTTCAAGCTAAGCATGTTTGAACAGCAGATTGGACAAATGCAGCAGCAGATAAATGCCGTCGAGGAAGGCATTATTGAGCTTGATTCGCTAAACATAGGACTCAGCGAAATAAATGACTCTGAAGGAAAAGAAATTCTGGCTCCAGTTGGTAGAGGAATATTTGTAAAATCAAAAATAACTTCTGAAAATCTTATTGTTGATGTCGGCGGGAGAAATTTTGTAAAAAAATCTGTTTCTGAAACGCAGGAAATCATTAAAAAACAAATAGAAAAACTTGAAGAAATAAAAAAAGAACTCGCTAAAGGCTTGGAAGACATTGGAAAAGAAGCAGAAAAAGTAATTAGCGAAGCTCAAAAGAATTAACTTTTCATTTTTCTTAAAAATTCTTCATAGCTTAAAACTCCAAGTTCTGAAATAATTTTTGTGATATATTTTTTCGGCACAAATTCAAATGAAGGGTTTTTTATTTTGATATTCTTTGGAGCTTTATTCCAGATTTCATTCAATCCACGCTGTTCTATTGGAATATTTTTAGAAGAATACTTCCATGAATCTGCGACGATATAAACTGGAATTTTTTCCAAATTTGCAATTTTAGCAATAACATTGCTTCCTATCTTATTTATTATACCATTTTTCTGCAATGCATCAGAGCCGATAAAAACTTTTTTAGTTCTTTTTGAAAGAGCAACGCCGACGGCAGAATCAATGAACATCGTCACTTTTATTCCAGCATTTCTAAGCTGTTCTGCAGTTTTTCTTCCCTGAAATAATGGACGTGTTTCCGTATTGTAGACTTCAAATTTTTTTCCTTTCTTTTTTGAATAAATCAAGGCATTAATCACATTTGTGGAATGACAATGCGTTAAAATTATATCGTTGTTTTTTATTATTTTGAAAACATAGAGATTTATTTTTTCCTGAGCTTCGTCGAAGTGGCTGTAAATTTTTTCATACGGCTCTTTCTCGGCTTTTTTCAGAACATTAAACAGCATCGGTTCCGTTGGGCGAGCAGACATTAATTTTAAAATTGATTGCTTGCTTGGATAAATTGAGTATGCATATAGCGCCGCTTTTGCAATATTTCTCGCTCCTTGAATTTTAATTTCTTTTATTTCTTTGAGAATTTTATTAAACTTTTTTTCACCATTTTTTTTCATTTAATATCAAAGTTAAGAATGTTTAAAAATTATGTTTTTCTCTTTAGTAAATGCTTGAGTCAATGATTAATCCAAAGAGGTTGGTGAAGGGGCCGTGGAAAATGTTTTTTATTGGAATTATTTATGCGTCGCTGTCGCTTTTGCTTTCGCAGTGGTTCTTTGCTAAAGACGCTGTTCTGAGTCATTACTCGGGAATTATTGTCGTCACATTCTGCGTTTTATTCTCGTTGCCATTCATGTATTACCTTATTAAAACAGATGAAGTTGAAGATGAAGAAACTGCAGGTTTTTGGAGTGTTTGGAAAACACACAGCAATGCAATCTATGCATTCATGTGGTTATTCCTTGGATTTATAGTTGCATTCTCATTTTGGTATATTGTTTTAGGAAATCAAAATTTATTCAACGCCCAAATTGAAACGTACTGCATGATAAATTCTCCAGGAGACTTGGGGAAATGTGTTCATCAATATTCTTTAGGGCAAATAAATCCCACAGGGGCCGCAACAAGTGAGGCGAGACTTCTTGCAATAATAAGCAATAATATTTATGTCATGATTTTTACACTTATATTTTCCCTGATTTTTGGCGCTGGGGCCATATTCATACTCGCATGGAATGCAAGTGTTATCGCAACTGCAATAGGAATATTCACACAATATCAAATAAGCGAAATTCCCATGGGAATAGCAAGATACATGATTCATGGGTTTCCAGAAATAGCTGCTTATTTTGTAACTGCTCTGGCAGGCGGAATTTTTGGAGTTGGAGTGATAAGAAACGGAATAATGAACATCAAATTCCTAAGAGTCTTGGATAATGTAATAGTTTTACTATTTCTATCCATAGTTTTACTTATTGTCGCAGGATTTATTGAAGTTTACCTTACCCCATTCTTATTTGCCTAATAGATAAACTTATATAGAATTATTTTTTAAAGTCAAAATAGAGGAACAAATCTTATGGGAAATTCTGATAATGAAACTATTGAAAAAAGAAAAAAAAACGTAATTAATTTCTTAAAGGAAAAGAAAGAATGGATAACATATTTAATTTTAGCGGGAATTGTTTTTATAGGATTTTATATTAGAACAAGGAATATTCCAAAGTTAAAGGACGTAACGACTGGCGCTTGGACTTTAGCGCCTGATTTGGATCCATTTCTTTTTTTAAGATGGGCGAAATATATTGTTGCCCATGGACACTTAATGGTTTTAGATACTATGAGGTATGTTCCATTAGGTTATGATACTTCTGGTGAAATGAAATTATTGGCTTATATGGTTGCATGGTTTTATCATATCTTGGCTTTCTTTGATAAAAGCGTCACAGTCACTTATGCTGCAATTTGGTTTCCAGTAATTGCATTTGTATTCACAACTATCATGTTTTTTCTTTTTGCAAATAAATTATTTTACAAGGAAAAAAAAGGGATAAGAATTATAATAGCACTGATCGCTACTGGAATTTTTGTTTTGATTCCGTCTTTGCTTCCAAGAACAATTGCAGGGATTCCAGAGAAAGAATCTATTGCTTTTGGTTTTATGTTTTTGGCGTTTTATTTATTTCTGGAAGCTTATACATCTGAAAAATTAAAGAATAAAATAATGTTCGGAATTGCTTCTGGAATCGCGACAGCCATGATGGCTTTAGTTTGGGGTGGAGTAATTTTCGTATGGTTCACAATTCCTGCAGCAATATTATTTTCATTTATCTTGGGGAAAATAAAGAGAGATGAAATAATAATTTATTTTTCTTGGCTCGCAACTTCGCTTGCATTTATAATGCCCTTTACAACAAGATACTCAATAAAAAACATAGTTACATCAACATCTACAGGATGGGCGATTGGAGTTTTAATTATGGTCAGCTTAAGTTTTTTGTTAATCAAATCAAGTAAATTTGAAAAATTAAGGAAAAAAACAAATATCTCTAAAGAAATTTTTGCATTGATAATCTCTATGCTTGTGCTCTTTGCAATTGTTCTTATTGTATTTGGACCTTCGCTTTTTTTAGAGCAGATTGGTGAGGTTAAAACTGCATTGATAAATTCCCAGCCAAGCAGATTTGGATTAACTGTTGCAGAAAATAAGCAACCCTATTTTATAAACGACTGGAAAGATAATTTTGGTCCAGTAGTAAAAAATATCCCACTATTTTTTGGGCTATTCTTTTTTGGAGCTATTGTACTATTCCATAATTTAATAAAAAATATGAATAGAAAGGAAAAAATAACATTAACCTTCAGTTATTTTATTTTTCTAATTTGTCTTATATTTAGTAAATATTCTTCAGGTAGCATTCTAGATGGAACAAGCGGGCTGAGCTTTACTGTTTATTTTAGCGGGTGGCTATTTTTAATAAGCACTTTTGGATATTATTACCATAAAAGGCACATTATGGGTGAGGCTTCAGTATTTCATGATTTTAATTTTGCATATATTCTTTATTTTATTGTTTTAACATTGGGGATAATCGGTTCAAGAGCAGGTATAAGGCTAATTATGGTTTTAGGAGCCATAAGTCCTATTGCAATGTCCTTCTTGATAGTCAAATCAGCAAATAGATATATTAATGAAAAGGAAGACGTAGCAAAACTATTTTTTGGAGGCATTGCATTGATAATAATAATTGCATCAATATTTACATGCTGGGTTTATTATCAGTCAGACGTTGCTACTGCATCAAATTATGCTCCTTCAGCATATAATATACAATGGCAAAAAGCGATGTCTTGGGTTAGGGATAATACGCCAATAAATGCAGTTTTTGCCCACTGGTGGGACTATGGATATTGGGTTCAAAGCATAGGCGATCGGGCTACTGTTTTAGATGGTGGTAATGCAATAGGATACTGGGATTACTTAATGGGGAGATTAGTTTTGACGGGAACTGAAAAAGATGAACAACAAGCACTTGAATTTCTTTATACTCATAACACAACCCACTTTTTAATTGACTCTACAGAAATAGGGAAGTATGCCGCATTCTCAAGCATTGGCTCTGATGAAAATTATGACAGAATTTCAAGCATTCCTACATTATTAATGGACACTAAACAAACAAAAAAAATATCTAATGAGACAACTTATGTTTATCCTGCTGGTTTCTCAAACGACGATGATATAATTATTAATGATAATGGAAATCAAGTTCTTTTGCCGAGAAGAGCTGCTGGAATTGGCGCAGTTATTTTGAATATAGATCAAGGCAAAGTCTTACAGCCTCAGGCAATATTTATTTACAAGGGAAAACAATACAGCAGACCTTTAAGATACGCATATGTGAAGAATAATTTGTATGATTTTGGTTCAGGAATAGATGCCGGAGTATTTGTTTTTCCAAACATAGAAAATTCAGGGAATGGACAGATGGGAATCAATGATTTAGGCGCAATGTTGTATCTCAGCGGAAGAACTGTTCATTCAAATGTTGCGAGGCTTTACTTATTTAATCAGGATTCAGAAAATTTTAAATTAGTCCACACCGAAAGCAATCTTTTAGTTGATAATATCAAACAACAAAAATTAAATCCTGGAGAATTTATTTATTACCAGGGATTTCAGGGACCGATTAAAATCTGGGAAATTAAATATCCTTCAAATATAAAGGCAAATCCAGAATATTTGAAGAAAGACTTTGCTGACCCCAAAGTAGACATTGCAAAATCTGGTGAATACTAATGGAACCTTTACTGATAATACCTTTATTGTTGGGGTTTTTTGTAGTTCTTTTCTCGATGAATTTTTGGATAAAGAAAGCGCATCAAATAAGATTAATCTGGGACGATGTCCATAAGACGGCGAGAAATAAGGTTGCTGGTTCCGGTGGAATAATTGTTGTTTTCGGTTTTTTGGCGGGAGTTTTATCTTATATCGCGATAGAAACTTTTTATTTTAATTCGACGCAAAACTTGATACAGATTCTTGCGCTTTTGGCATCGGTGCTTATGGTAAGCGGAGTCGGGCTCATTGATGATTTATTCGGGTGGCAACATGGCGGCCTCTCAGTAAAATCAAGATTAGTTTTAGTAATTTTTGCAGCAGTTCCACTAATGGTTATAAACGCGGGAATATCAACAATTATGGGAATTAATGTGGGATTGATTTACCCTTTGATTTTAATTCCGCTCGGAATTGTCGGAGCATCTACGACATTTAACATGCTTGCTGGATACAATGGGCTTGAAGCAAGCCAGGGGATTATAATTTTGTCGTCACTTTCATTGGTTACGTGGCTTACTGGAAACAGCTGGCTTAGTTTAATTTCTTTGCTTATGGTTTTATGCCTGTTCGCCTTTTATTCTTTCAATAAATTCCCTGCAGAGGTTTTCCCAGGCGATGTTTTGACTTATCCCGTCGGCGCGATGATTGCCTGCATGGCAATTCTCGGTAATATAGAAAAAATTGCTGTTTTCTTTTTCACCCCATACATAATTGAAACCATTTTAAAGTTAAGAGGCGGATTAAAGAAAGAAAGTTTTGCTAAATTAAATGACGATGGAAGTTTGGAAATGCCATATGAAAAAATTTACGGGCTTGAGCATATGGCAATTTACATACTTAAAAAAATAAAGCCAGGCAAAAAGGTTTATGAAAAAGATGTTGTCTATCTGATAAATGCATTCCAAGTATTAATCGTAATTCTTGGAATTATAATATTCAGAAACGACTTGTTAAAATGAAAATAAAAAGATTTTTCAAAATAAGAAACGAGATTTTTTCATACGACATCATTGAACGGCGAAGTCATTTTCTGGAGGAAAATGCTTAATGAAAATAAAAAAATATCTTCCAATAATAGGGATTGTAATATTTTTGTACATACTATTTAAATTAAATATATCTAATGTATTAAAAGAAATTTCCCATGCAAATTTTTTTTTTATTTTATTAGCTTCATGTTTTATTCTTTTTTCTTGGATAACTACGACACTTAAATGGTTTATCATAGCAAAAAGACAAAAAATAGATGTCCCATTTTACTATGCTTT
>Ga0315281_10010746_pt1 | contig 12586 bp, 11 predicted proteins | sample YL17G07_0_MG_FD_204540 | JGI IMG/M metagenome (GOLD analysis project Ga0315281, IMG submission 204540) | Sediment microbial communities from Yellowstone Lake, YNP, Wyoming, USA - YL17G07_0 | ecosystem: Environmental > Aquatic > Freshwater > Lake > Sediment | place: USA: Wyoming | collected... | reverse complement strand
GAAGACGACGAAACCGCGCCGATCAATGTCTATGGCCGCACAAAACTCGCCGGCGAGCAGGGCGTACGGGCCGCAGACGCAGCGCATCTGGTGTTCCGGACAAGTTGGGTGTACGGGTCGCGCGGCAGAAATTTTCTTCTGACCATGCTCCGGCTGGCCAGGCAGAGAAAAAAACTCAAGGTGGTCGATGACCAGTTCGGCGCGCCAACTTCAGCACGCCTGATCGCCGAAGCGACTTCGGGCGCTCTCGCAAAAAATTACGCCGGGGGAAAACTCGATATCGACGGCATGCGGGAGATAAGCGGGCTCTATCACCTGACCGCGGCGGGTCGAACGACCTGGTACGGGTTTGCGCAAGCGATCCTGGCGGGCAAAGAGGGTATGGCGAAGGTGTCTCCCATCCCGACTTCCAGCTACCCGACCCCGGCCCGGCGTCCGCAGAATTCAATGCTCGACAACAGCAAGCTGGAGAAGCAATTCGGGTTCACGTTGCCCGATTGGAAAGTGGGCCTGCAACTGTGCCTGGAAGAACTTGGTGATTGAGTGATTAAGCGATTATGCGATTAAGTGATAAAGCGAGCATGGGACCACGACTCAATCGCTCAATCGCCGAATCGCCCCGCACGTCGTCACGTGCGCTTATAGTCGTCCTCAAGCCGCACGATATCGTCCTCGCCCAGGTAGCTGCCGGATTGCACCTCGATCATGTGCAGCGGCACTCTGCCGATGTTCTCCAGCCGGTGTTTGGCGCCGAGCGGAATGTAAGTCGATTGGTTTTCAGACAGCATCAGCGTTTCTTCTCCCCGGATCACCTTTGCCGTCCCCGAGACCACCACCCAGTGCTCCGCGCGGTGATGATGCATCTGCAGCGACAGCTTGGATCCGGGTTTGACCATGATGCGCTTGACCTGGAAGCGCTCGCCGCTGTCGAGCCCTTCGTAATAACCCCAGGGACGATACACGCGCTTGTGGACCAGGTACTCGTCGCGCTGCTTGGCTTTCAACGCGTCGACCACCCTTTTGACTTCCTGCGAACGGTCTTTGTGAGTGACCAGAACCGCGTCAGCCGTTTCGACGATGACCAGATCCGACACGCCGACCGCGGCGACCAGCCGATGCTCCGCGCGTACATAGCAGTTATGGATATCGTCGGCATGAACGTCGCCCACGGTGACATTTCCCGTGGCATCCGGCTGGCCGGCCTGCCACAGTGCGGTCCATGAGCCGATATCGCTCCAGCCGATATCGGCTTCAACCACGACCGCATCGTCCGTCTTTTCCATGACGGCGTAGTCGATCGACTCGGCAGGCGAGGCCAGGAAGGCTTTTTCGTGCAGGCGCACGAAGTCCAGATCCCGTGTGCTCGCGGCCCAGGCGGCCTTTGCAGCGTCGAGAATATCCCTGCGGTATTTGCCGAGTTCTTCCAGGTAACGGGACGCCTTGAATACAAACATGCCGCTATTCCAGTAGAACCGGCCGGACGCGATGAATTCGCGTGCGCGCGCTTCGTCCGGTTTTTCGATGAATCGCGCAACCCGGTAGCAATCCGCGGCTTTCTCAAGCGGAGCGCCACGCTCGATATAGCCATAGCCCGTTTCCGGCTCGCGCCCGACGATGCCGAACGTCACCAGCCGCTCTTTGGCCGCGGCAGAGGCCGCCTTGCCGACGACTTCGTGAAAGCGCGCGACATTCCCGATCAGATGATCCGCGGGCAGCACCAGCATGATGCCGTCGGCATCTGTTTCCGCGACGTACAGGGCGGCGACTGCCACGGCGGGCGCGGTATTGCGGCCCGCGGGTTCCAGTATCTGCGCTGCCGCCGTCACGCCGATCTCGCGCAACTGCTCGGCGGCCAGGAAGCGATGGTCGTTGTTGCACACCAGTACCGGGCCTTTCAGGCCTGCGATCCCGCTCAGGCGCAACAGCGTTTCCTGCAGCATGGTCTTGCCGCCGACCAATGGCAGGAATTGCTTTGGCAGCAGGGTGCGCGACAGCGGCCACAATCTGCTGCCGCTGCCGCCCGAAAGAACAACAGGGAAAATCATGCGGCGCCTCGTCTCGGCACGAACCTAATGCCGGCTTTTCTTTCCGCGCAAATATAAATCGCTTAATATCGCGAATCTGCTCATCGCAAACATTTTTCAAGTCGTTAAGAAATGACTTGGAAGACGCGACGGTTACCGCAGACTGCACTCTGCGGCAACGTTCCTGGAGTATACAGAACCATTCCCGGTTGCTGAATGATGACAAAAGTGGCATTGATCACCGGCGTGACCGGTCAGGACGGCGCCTACCTCGCGGAATTTCTTCTGCGCAAAGGCTACGAAGTCCACGGCATCAAGCGCCGCACCTCGCTTTTCAACACGGACCGGATCGATCATCTGTACCAGGATCCGCACATCTCCAATCGCAACTTCATTCTCCACTATGGAGACATGACCGATTCGAGCAGCCTGGTGCATGTGATCCAGAAGACACAGCCGGATGAACTCTACAATCTTGCCGCGCAGAGCCATGTGGCGGTCTCGTTCGAAGAGCCCGAGTACACGGCAAACTCCGACGCGCTGGGCGCCCTGAGAATTCTCGAAGCCATTCGCATACTGGGCCTGGGTCCCAAAACGCGGTTCTACCAGGCATCGACCTCCGAGCTTTACGGCAAAGTCCAGGAAGTTCCGCAAACGGAAACGACGCCGTTCTACCCGCGTTCGCCCTACGGCGTGGCGAAGCTGTATGCCTACTGGATCACCGTGAACTATCGCGAGGCGTATGGGATGTTCGCCTGCAACGGCATTCTTTTTAACCACGAAAGCCCGGTCCGCGGCGAGACCTTCGTCACGCGCAAGATTACGCGGGCGCTGGCGCGCATCAAGCTCGGCCTGCAGGACTGTCTGTATCTCGGCAATCTGGATTCGTTGCGCGACTGGGGACACGCGCGTGATTACGTGGAGGCGATGTGGTTGATGCTGCAACAACCGCAGCCCGAAGACTTCGTGATCGCCACCGGCGAGCAGCACAGCGTGCGTGAATTCGTCGAAGTGGCCGCGCGCAAACTCGGCCTCGAGATCAAATGGTCCGGAAAAGGGGTGCACGAAAAAGCAGTGAACGAAAAAGGCGAAACGGTGGTGGCGGTCGATCCGCGCTACTTCCGTCCCTCAGAAGTCGAAACCTTGCTGGGCGATCCGTCAAAGGCGAAAAGTAAATTGGGCTGGTCTGCCAAGGTCAGCTTCGGGCAGCTCGTCGAGGAAATGGTCACCGAAGACCTGAAATCCGCGGAGCGCGACGAACTCGTGAAGCGCCATGGCCACCGGCCATATGACTACCACGAATGAGGCGAGTGTTAGGTGATTGGGCGATTAGGGGATTGCGTGGAATCAAGCACCAAGTCGATACGGCCCCACTACAGGCTGGATGCCTGGAAGGAATCTATGGCTTTGGTGAAACAGGTGTACGAATTGACCGGTAAATTTCCGTCTTCCGAAGCTTTCGGGCTTACCGCGCAGATGCGACGGGCGGCCGTCTCAGTACCGAGTAACCTGGCGGAGGGTGCAGCTCGTGCCGGAGCCAAGGAGTTTGCCCAATTCCTGAACATTGCCAAAGGCTCTCTCAGTGAATTGGAAACCCAGATATTGATCGCGAAAGATCTCGGGTACGCCGGTGGCTTTGAGGAGTTATTGAATCAGGCAGAAAAGGTTTCGCGCTTGCTCGCCGGACTTCACAGGAAAGTGCTTGCGGGCTGAGTAGGCATGCGCCCGAACGACCCAATCGCCCAATCGCTGAATCGCAAAGTGAATCCAGACTCAAAAATCTACGTCGCCGGTCACCGCGGATTGGTCGGATCCGCGCTGGTCCGGGTGCTGCGCAAGGCCGGGTACGAGAACCTCATTTTGCGCACGCACGGCGACCTCGACCTGATCGACGCGCGCGCGGTTGCGGCCTTTTTCGCCGCCGAGCGCCCGCAGTATGTCTTTCTCGCAGCGGCGAAGGTCGGGGGCATCCTGGCCAACGACACCTATCCGGCGCAATTCATCCGCGACAACCTCGCGATCCAGACCAATGTCATCCATGAAGCCTGGCGCGCGGGGGTGAACAGGTTGCTGTTTCTCGGCTCGTCGTGCATCTATCCCCGCGACTGCCCGCAGCCGATCCGCGAGGAGTACCTGCTGACCGGGCCGCTCGAGACCACCAATCGGGCCTATGCAATTGCCAAGATCGCCGGCATCGAGATGTGCTGGAGCTACAACCGCCAGTACGGCACCCGGTTTCTCTGCGTCATGCCCACCAACCTCTACGGCCCGGGCGACAATTATGATCTGCAGAACTCCCATGTCCTTCCCGCGCTGATCCGAAAGATGAACGAAGCGAAAGAGCGCGGTGACCGGGAAGTTGTGGTCTGGGGAACGGGCACCCCGCGCCGGGAACTCCTGTACAGCGACGACCTGGCGGATGCCTGCCTTAAACTCATGTCGCCTGCAGACGCCGAATTCGCCTCGGTAATCTCGACGTTTCCGCCTCTCATCAACGTCGGTTGCGCAGAGGACCTGACAATTCGGGAACTGGCAGCAACGATTGCCGGCGTTGTCGGCTTCAAGGGCGAATTGCGGTTCGACACCTCCAGGCCAGATGGCACGCCACGCAAGCTGCTCGATGTGTCGCGCATGTTTTCGCTGGGGTGGCGGCCGTCCACGGGCTTCAAGCGCGGCATCGCGCAAGCGAACGCGGACTTTCTTGCCTGCCGGGTCGGTAATGTTGCGGTCTGACGCAGCCTGCCGCAAGAGCATTCGGGGAAGTCCCGCGAATCCTGCCGCCGTGGGCGGGCATGCATTGATGGCACGCGGTGTTTGTGGCCGCCGTTTTCCCGAAACGTGCGGCTGCTGGACGCCTTGAACGCGCGCAGGGAGTTGCGGCGCGCGCTGGCCAACATCGCCTGGCTTTCCGGCGAAAGCATTCTTCGTTTGGTCGTCGGCTTGTTCCTTGGCATCTGGATAGCCCGCTTCCTTGGTCCGAACGCGTTCGGACCGTACAGTTATGCGATGGCACTCGTCGCATTGTTCGGCGTGTTCTCGCGCCTGGGAGTGGACGAGATCCTGGTACGCGAGATCGTACGCTCACACGCGGCGCGGCACGAACTGATTGGATCGGCGTTCGCGATGAAACTGGCCGGGGGGCTGGCCGCCTTCGCGGCTGCGGTTTCCTGCACCGTCATCTTGCGCCCGGCGCAACCGACTGTACTTGCTTTGGTCGCGATTATTGCCGCGGGGTTGGTCGCACAATCGATCGATGTGATCGATCTGTGGTTTCAGTCGCAGTTGCAGAGCCGGCGCTCTGTGGTGGCACGAAACATCGCTTTTTTGACGACGTCGCTGCTCAAGATCGGGTTCATATTGGCAGGGGCAGCGGTCGCGGCGTTCGCGTTCGCCGGATTGCTCGAGTTGCTGCTGGCCGGCGCCGGCCTGGTGGCGGCGTACCGCTTGTCGGGGGAGACGCTCTCTGCATGGCGGGCGTCCTGGTCACGTGCCAGGTTTCTGCTTGCGCCGAGTCTGCCCCTGATTTTCGCCGGCCTTGCAGTGTCGCTTTACATGCGCATCGACCAGGTGATGATCTCCGCGATGCTCGGGGACGCGGCGGTTGGCCGCTATTCGGCCGCGATTCGCCTTACGGAGGCAGCGTACTTCATTCCGACCGTCATCTGCAGTTCCTCGCTTCCCGGGATCATCTCGCTACGCGCCTCCAATCCCGCACAATTCCGCGCGCGTATGCAATGGCTGTTCGACGTGATGGTGGTGCTGGCTCTGGCGATTGCGTTGCTGCTCAGTCTGTTCGCGGGCCAGGTCGTCCAGTTCCTCTACGGGGGCGCATACGTCAGCGCCGCGCCGGTTCTGGCCGTGCATGCCTGGAGCACAGTGTTCGTTTTTCTCGGTGTCGCCAGCGGCGCCTGGCTGCTGGCCGAAAACCTCACCAGCGTCTCCTTCTATCGGACCGCGCTCGGCGCAGTGGCGAACATCGGGCTTAACTTCTGGCTGATCCCGGCATTCGGCGTGGTCGGCGCGGCTTGGGCAACGCTGCTGTCGATGGCAATCGCCACCTTCGGCGTGTTCGTGGATTCGCGTTCCCGTCCCGCCGGTGCGATGATGCTACGCGCGCTTTTCCCGATCCGGCTGCTCCGCGGCCGAATTCCCGGATGAACCTGCTGCAGAAGATTTCCTTCAAGCTCAGTCCGACGCTGTACAAGGTCGGACAGAATGTCCATAGCCTGCTCTTCAAGCAGGGGCAGTTGCGCAGTATCCGCGAAGCCCGGCCGGTCCGGGCCGACGGTAGCTGGGTGCCGTGGTACACGTATCCGGCGACGGAGTATCTGTCCCAGTTCGACTGGACTGAATGCGCAGTCTTCGAGTATGGCGCGGGCGGCTCGTCTTTGTTCTGGGCGGCGCGGGCGCGGGAAGTGACGTCGGTCGACCGCGATGCCGACTGGGTGCGGAGACTACAGGTGCAGGCTGGCCGGAATCTGAGATTGCTCCTGCGCACCACGCGCCGGGAATATGTAGCCGCCATCCACGAGAGCGCAGACTCGTTCGACCTGGTGATCATCGACGGGCATTGGCGGCATGATTGCGCGCAGGCGGCCATGGAACGACTGCACCGCCGCGGGATCTTGCTGGTGGACAACAGCGACAATTTTCCGTTGGTCGGACGCAACCTGCGTGAGGAAGGCTTCTTCCAGATTGATTTCAGCGGTTTCGGCCCGATCAATAACTACGCCTGGACGACCTCCCTGTTCGTACGTTGCGATGCCGGACCGAACCGCAGGTCGGAGCCCAATCCGATCGCGGGACTTGGCATGACGGTCGGGCCCGAGGACGAGCCATGAAGGAAGCAGTGGGGGTCGGCCTGCTGCGCGACCTGCGAGCCTGGCTTTTCAACGGCTACGTTCATCGCTCCTACTCGCAGGAAGGCGAGGACATGATCCTGCGCCGACTGTTCGATGGACGGCGCGAGGGCTTCTACGTTGACGTCGGCGCGTACCATCCGATGCGGTTCTCGAACACCTACTTCTTCTACCGCCTCGGTTGGCACGGCATCAACATCGAACCCAATCCGGATGCGGTGCGGGCATTCCGGCTGTTCCGGCGTCGTGACGTGCATGTGCAGGCGGGCGTTTCGGATGCCGCCGGCGAAATGCCATACTGGTGCTTCGACGAACCGGCTCTGAATACGTTTGACGAGCAGTTGATGCGCGAATATGCAAAAGGGGCGCGATACCGCGTTGTCGAAACAAGAACGGTGCCGGTCGACCGGCTCGACAGCATCCTTCGCAGGCATTTGCCCGAGAAACAAGGCATCGATCTCATGTCCATTGACGCGGAAGGCAGGGACCTGCAGGTGCTGCGGTCCAACGACTGGGATCGCTTCAGACCGGCTTGCCTGCTCGTAGAGGCACTCGGGTCGCGCGAGCAAGGCGCAACGGATCATCCCGTTGGAAGTTTCATGCGTGACGCCGGCTACCGCATGGTTGCGCGCACCCTGAATACGCTTGTATACGAAGATGCGTCATGAATCGACCGGAATCCGGCGGCGGCCGCGGTCCCAGCGCCGCGGGCCGGTTGCGCGACGACGCCGGTTACGATCGCGCGCAATACGCATGGGAATCCCGACCGCTTCCGTCCTGCCGCGGCGCGCGACCCGCGGGGAAAGGGTTCAAAGCTAGCAAATGTGCGGAATCTTCGGACTCGTCGGCGCCATACCGGAAGTCGATGCAAAAGCCTGTCTCAACACACTGGGTCATCGCGGGCCCGACGGATGGGGGCTGTGGGCGGGGGAGGGCATCACGCTTGGGCACCGGCGCCTTTCGATCCTGGATCTTTCAGAGAATGGCAAGCAGCCGATGAGCGACGCGAGCGGCCGCTACCACATCACCTTCAACGGCGAGATCTACAATTTTCTCGAAATCCGCCGTGAGCTCGAGGCGCTCGGGCACCGCTCCCGCACCGATTCCGACACCGAGGTCATACTCGCGGCATTTTTTCAGTGGGGCGAGGCCTGCCAGTCCCGGTTCAACGGGATGTGGGCTTTCGCGATCTGGGATAGCCAGCGGAAAGCCCTGTTCCTGTCGCGGGACCGCTTCGGCAAAAAGCCGCTGTTCCATGCACAAACCCGCCTGGGATTTGCCTTCGCCTCGGAAATGAAAGCCCTGATGCCGTTGCTGGACCGCGTCGAAGCGAACGCAGCGCTGATTCGAAACCCGGGCAGAATATTCACCTATGAAAGCACTGCGGAGTGCCTGATCCGCGGCATATCGCGTTTTCCCGCGGGCCATTGCGGCTGGGTTCGGGACGGCAAGCTTTCGGGCAGGCGCTGGTGGTGTACCCTCGATCACCTGGTCGACGTGCCGGAGCGCTACGAGGAGCAGGTCGAACAATTTCGCGGCCTTTTTCTCGACGCGTGCCGCCTGCGCATGCGCAGCGACGTGCCCATTGGCACGGCATTGAGCGGCGGCCTGGATTCCAGCGCGACCATTTCGGCCACCGCGCATCTGGCGAAGCATCATCTGGCCGAACGCTCAAGCGCGGGCTGGCAACACGCATTCGTCGCCAGCTTCCCCGGCACGCCCCTCGACGAAGCGCGCTACGCGCAGCTGGTATGCCGGAACATCGGCGTCGATCCGGTCATCCTGGCGATCGATCCGTCTGCGGCGATCTCCTCTTTGCACAGGTATTATTATCTTTTCGAGGAGCTCTACATCACCAGCCCGATCCCGTTCATGCAGATCTACGCCGAGGTGAAGCGCAATGGCGTCTCGGTGACGCTGGACGGCCATGGCGCGGATGAGTTGTTTGCCGGATACTTCACTGACTTCGTCGTGGCCCTGCGGGATGCAGGGCTGAATCCGCGGCTGGCGAGCAATGTTCTGGACGCGTATTTCGATTCGCAGTTCCAGGACAATTCCCAGTTTCCCATGCGGCGCAAGGCGCTCCCTTTCTGGTTGCGCTGGAAACTGAAGGATATCGCCAAGCGGGTATTGGGCTATCGAAGCCGGCCGGTCTCGCGCGATGCGGCGCATCCCGCTTTCCACCGGCTCGACAACCTGGGCAAGACGCTTTACACCTCGACCCACGACACCATTCTTCCCACCTTGTTGCGCAACTACGACCGCTACAGCATGGCCAACGGCGTGGAGATCCGGATGCCCTTCATGGACCACCGGCTCGTGAGCCTTGCATTTTCGCTGCCCTGGACGTCGAAGTTGCGCAACGGCTATTCGAAGGCCATCGTACGCGATGCAATGGCGCCTTACATGCCTTCGGAGATCGCCTACCGGAAGACCAAGATCGGTTTCAATTCACCGGTCGTGGACTGGATGAGGGGACCGCTGCGCACGTTCATAAGCGATACGGTCGCCAGTCGTGCCCTCAGGGAAAGCAGTCTCGTCGACGTGCCGGCGATCGAGAAAGCCGTGGGGCAGGTGCTCAACACGGAACATCCCACGTTCAATGAAGGCCAGGCGGCGTGGATGGCGATTTCCCCGTTCTTCTGGGAAAGCGCGTTCCTGAACGGGGGAGGGGCCCGCGAGTGATCCCGGCACTATGACTTTCGCACCCATCGCGCTGTTCGTCTACAACCGGCCCGAGCATACGCGCCGCGCCGTCGATGCGCTGCGCGCAAACCGGCTCGCGTCTTCGACCGAGCTGCACGTATTCAGCGACGGGCCCCGCACGGCGGAGGACGCGCCCCGGGTTCGCGAAGTCCGGGCGTTCCTGAAGTCTATCGACGGCTTCAGGAGCGTGACCCCGCACGAACGGGACCGGAACTTCGGCCTCGCCGCCTCGGTCATCAATGGCGTGACCGGCCTGTGCGAAACCGCCGGACAGATCATCGTCGTCGAGGACGACCTGCGGGTGGCGCCCGGATTCCTGACCTACCTCAACAACGCGCTCGAACGCTACCGGGCCGAGCCAAAGGTGATGCAGATTTCCGCGCACATGTTCCCGGTGGACGTGCCGGTCCGTGAGGACGCGTTCTTTCTGCCCTTTGTTTCGTCATGGGGTTGGGCGACATGGGATCGCGCCTGGCGGAAATTCGATCCGGTCGCGGCGGGCTACGCGCAATTGAAAGCCGATGCGCGCCGCCGCCGCGCCTTCAATATGGATGGCGCCTACGATTACTTCTCCATGCTCGAGGCTCAGCTCGAAGGCAAGGTCGATTCGTGGGCGATCCGCTGGAACCTCAGCGTGTTCATGAATGGCGGGCTGGTGCTCTACCCGAAAAAGAGCCTGGTCGAGAACGAGGGTTTCGACGGTAGCGGAGTGCATTGCCGGGGCGAAGCGCTCGACCAGGCGATCCATCCCGCTTTGATCCCCGAGCATCTGCCGTCCCCCGCGATCGATCCGGAAGCGATGGAGGCGGTCTTCGACTACTTCCGCGCGCGGCGCAGTCCGCGGGGCCGATTGCACGCGCTATGGGCGAGGCTGTTCGGATGATTCGTTGGCTGAAGGCGCTGCTCGACTGGCTGGCGAGACACCGGATGGCGGGCTACGCCGGGGTCGAAGTCGCAAGGCGCGCCAAAGTCGCCTGGCGGAAGATACGATTCCTGGACGGTTGCCGGCTCACGATCGGTTCGGGTTCCATTGTCGAAGCGGCCGTAATCTTCGATCGTCCCGGCGCAGCCGTGCGCATTGGCGAACGCACGTTCATCGGCGCCTCGACCCTCGTCTGCGCGGAGAGCATCGAAGTCGGCGACGACGTGCTGGTCTCGTGGGGCTGCACGATCGTGGACCACAATTCCCATGCGCTCGGCTGGAAGGACCGGGCCCGCGATGTCGGGCAGTGGTACGAAGGCAGAAAAGACTGGACGGTGGTGGAACGCGCGGCGGTGCGCATCGGCAACAAGGCCTGGATCGGGTTCAATGCGATCGTCCTTAAGGGCGTGAGCATCGGCGAGGGCGCGATCGTCGGCGCCGGAGCGGTGGTCACGCGAGACGTGCCGGCCTTCACCATCGTGGCCGGCAATCCGGCGCGCCCGATCCGGGAACTGGAAGCACATGAGCGCTGAAGCGATGAACTGGGAAGGCGCGGTGCTCTGGTTACGCAACCAGCCCGACCAAACGGAGTTGGTGCGGGCCTGCTTCTACGACGATCCGCTGATCGACGCCGCAGGACGCTATTACGAAAGCACCGAGTGGCGGGCGGTTCGCGAGCTTCTGCCGCGAAATGCAGGACGGGCACTGGATATCGGGGCCGGCCGCGGCATTTCCAGCTATGCCCTGGCGCGGGAAGGCTGGCGGGTGACGGCGCTGGAGCCCGATCCAAGCGCAGTGGTAGGCGCGGAGGCGATACGGGCACTTGGACGCGAGGCCGCGCTCGACATCGAAGTCGTGCAGGAATGGGGCGAGCGACTGCCCTTCGCGGAAGCGAGCTTCGATCTGGTGTGCTGCAGGCAGTCGCTGCATCATGCCAGCGACTTGCGGCAGCTTTGCCGCGAGATAGGGCGCGTTCTGCGTGTCGGGGGAACCTTCGTCGCCACGCGCGAACACGTGATCTCGCGCAAGGCGGATCTGCCGGCGTTCCTGCTCAGCCATCCCCTGCATCGTCTGTACGGCGGGGAGAACGCGTATCTGCTGAACGAGTACAAGGAGGCGATCGAAGCCGGCGGCATACGGCTTACGCGCGTGCTGAATCCCCTGCAGTCGGAGGTCAATCTCTATCCGCAAACGCTGACCGGCGTGAAGCGGCAGATCGCCAGGCGCGTGGCTTTCCCCTTTCCGCGCATGATTCCGGATTTCGCATTGGCGGTGCTGGGCGGTCTCACCAATCATCCCGGACGCCTGTACAGTTTCGTCGGCACCCGGAGGCCGCGTGGCTAGACCCGTACTGATCACCGGTGCTTACGGCTTCATCGGCCGCCATGTGGCGCGCGTGCTCGCGGCCGAGGGCTTGACCATCATCGGCATCGGGCACGGCGCCTGGAGCCGGGAGCAATGGCGCAAATGGGGCATTTCCGAGTGGCACGCCGCGGATGTCAACTTCGACAATCTGGTCACTCATGCGGGCCTGCCGCAGGCGGTCGTCCATTGCGCCGGAAGTGGCACCGTGGGATTCTCCGCCACCCATCCCCATCAGGATTACCAGCGCACCGTCGCGACCACGGCCGCGGTCCTCGAGTTCGTGCGGCTCTACGCCAAGGATGCCGCGGTGGTGTATCCGTCGAGCGCCGCGGTCTATGGCTACGCGCGGCGTTTGCCCATTGCGGAAACAGAAGCACCGAGTCCGGTGTCTGCCTATGGCGTGCACAAGCAAATGGCCGAGCAGCTGTGCGCCGCCTATGCCCGGCATTTCGGCATCAAGGCCGCCATCGTGCGGCTGTTCTCCGTGTATGGGAACGGCTTGCGCAAGCAACTGCTCTGGGACGCGTGCTCCAAGCTGCGCCGCGGGGAAGCCGAATTCTTCGGCACCGGTGCCGAACTGCGCGACTGGCTTCACGTCGAGGATGCGGCCACCCTGCTGGCGCTGGCCCGACGGCATGCCTCGACCGCGTGCCCTGTTGTGAATGGCGGCAGCGGCGCCGGTGTTGCAGTGGCCGATATCGTGCAGGAGA
>Ga0315281_10010745_pt1 | contig 12586 bp, 11 predicted proteins | sample YL17G07_0_MG_FD_204540 | JGI IMG/M metagenome (GOLD analysis project Ga0315281, IMG submission 204540) | Sediment microbial communities from Yellowstone Lake, YNP, Wyoming, USA - YL17G07_0 | ecosystem: Environmental > Aquatic > Freshwater > Lake > Sediment | place: USA: Wyoming | collected... | reverse complement strand
ATAGAACCGGATCCCCGCCTCCTCGCAGGCCCGCACCGTTTCCAGCACGTCATTTCCCGGGATCCCAAACGCATAACGCGCACCGTACTTCGCGGCGGTCCGCGCGACGGCGTCCGCGACTTTCATCGGCTGCGGATCGGGTCGGCTGGTCGCCTGCATCGAACTGGTCTCCGCCTATCCCGGTGCGGCTGCACAGGCGATCCAGCACATGCCGGCCCGAATCCTCACTGCTTGAGCTCGAACCCGATCGCCTTGCCGAGCCTCTCGTAAGTTTCGAACTGTTCCTGCGCGAACTTCGCGGTCTCTTCAGGCCCGAGCACGCGCGGCATCGATCCGATGCGTTCGGTGCTGGCGACCCATGTCGGGTCCTTCGCAATTTTTTGCAGGGCTTCGCTCCACCTGGCGACCGCCTCGCGATCCATCCCGGGCGGACCGTACAGCGCGCTCCAGCCGGTGATCCGTTCGAGTTGGGGATACCCCGCTTCACGCGCGGTCGGCACCGCAGGAATGTCCTTGTAGCGTTCGGGCGTGGTCACCACCAGCGCGCGCAACTGTCCGGCCTTGATGAACGGCAGCATGGTCGCGAGGTTCGAGCAGCCGAACTCGACCTGCCCGGCGAGCAGCGCCGCCGAGGCTTCGCCGCCGCCCTTGAACGGGATCTGCATGGCCGCGTCCTTGCCGAGCTTCATGATGTCGAACAGCATCTGCGGCCCCATCTCGTGGATGGTGCCGACGCCCGCCGTCGAATAATTGAGCTTGCCCGGATTCCTGCGGATCTCCTCCACGAGATCGGCGAACACCTTGATCTGCGAGTCGCTTTTCACGGCGCAGACGTAGGGATTGAGCTCGAGCAATCCGAGAAAAGTGAAATCGTTCCATTTGTACGGCGGATTGCGGGTCAGCGCCGGCAGCACCGCCTGCGATCCGACCCGCGCCAGCAACAGCGTGTAGCCGTCGGGCTTCGCGTCCCTGACGAACGCCGATCCGATGACGCCGCTGGCGCCAGCCTTGTTGACCACGATCGCGGACTGCCCGAGATATTGCTGCGTGACCTGCGCGAGGTTGCGCGCCGCCAGATCCGAATCGCCGCCGGCGGAAAACGGCGCAACGATGGTGATGAGGCGATTGGGATAGCCGGAGCCTGGCGCCGGTGCGGCGGTCTGCGCCGATGCGATGCCGGATGCGGCAGAAATCGCGGCAAAAAACACGCCGATTGTTGCGGGTGTGCGGGCTGCTGCGCTCGATTTCATGCGATCACCTTCCGGCAGGGTTTTGCGGCGGAGTCTTGCTGCGGATCCGGCCTATGGTAATTGCAAGCTCAAGCCGGCACAAGGCAGCGCTGGAGGCGCTCGCAAGAAGGCCGTCGGCTCAAGCCCTTCGACTCGCCGGCCGTTCATGGTTCAGCAGGCTCACCACCAACGGCGGGTTCTGCGCCATGCGCTTCGCACGGGCATCGCCTACAATGAACTTTTCCGCATCCGCGTTCCGCCAAGCCCATGCATTCCAAGTCGCCCGCGCGTTATTTTGTCCGTCCCGGGGACGTGGCGCCCTACCAGCCGGCGAACCACACCGGGACCACCAACCGCCGCCTCATCGGCCCGGACAACGTCGGGGCAGAACGGCTCGAAGTCGTGCTCGGCGTTATCGAGAAAGGCCAGGGCGCGCTGCCGCACGCGCACCCGGGCATCGAACAGGTCTGCTATATGCTCGAAGGACGCGCACGTGCGGAGGTCGGCGGCGAATCCTGCGAGATCGGGCCCGGCGAATGCTGTTTTTTTCCGGCGGACACGCCGCACGTGTTCACCGTCGTAAGCGATACGCCGGCGAGACTTCTGGTCATTTATTCGCCGCCGTATGCGGAAGATCCGCAAAATGTATTGCGCTAGCAGCGCAGACAATCAAGAGGAGGAATCGACGTGCATCGTGCAATGAACCAGGTACTCGCCGCCGCCGCGGTGCTTTTCGGGCTTGCTTCGAATCCGGCGCTGGCGCAATCCTACCCGTCGAAGCCGATCAAGCTGGTGGTGCCTTTCGCGCCGGGGAGCGCAACCGACTCTGCGGGGCGCGTGGTTGCGCAGGCGCTCGGCGAGCGACTGAAGCAGGCGGTGGTGGTGGAGAGCAAGCCGGGCGCCAGCGGCATCATCGCCGCAGAGCTCGTCGCCAAGTCGGCGGCCGACGGCTACACGCTGTTCATGACAACCAACACCAGCCACTCGGCGAACCCGAGCATGTTCAAGAAGCTGCCCTACGATCCGGTCAGGGACTTCGCGCCGATCATCCTGATCGGCGAACTGCCGTTCGTGCTGGTGGTCAACAACTCGCTGCCGGTGAAGACGGTGAGCGAACTCGTCGCCTACGCGCGCGCGAATCCCGGCAAGCTTTCGTTTCCGTATGCCAGCAGCACCTCGCAGGTGTCGTCGGAAACGCTCAGGATAATGACCAAGATCGATGTCGTCGGCATTCCCTACAAGAGCAGCCCGCAGGCGACCACCGACCTCATCTCCGGACAGACGCAGTTCTTCATCACCGACTTCGCCACCTCGACGCCGCACATCCGCGCCGGCAAGATGCGCGCAATCGCGGTGACGCCGCGGCGCACCAGCGCCATGCCCGGGATACCCGCAATGGACGAATCCCTGCCTGGGTTCGACCTCATTTCGTGGAACGGCGTGCTTGCGCCGGCGGGAACGCCGCCGGAGATCATTGCAAAGCTCAATGCCGAACTGAAGGCGGTGCTGGCAATGCCCGAGGTTCGCGAACGCCTCGCCGCACTCGGATACGACGTCACGGGGACCGGTTCCCCGGGCGATTTTGCGGAATTCCTGAAGCGCGAAATCGCGAAGTGGGCGAAGTGGGTGAAGGACGCGGGGATCCAACCGGAGTGAAACCGGCACGGCAATCGCGGCGCACCTAGGCGAGCCTATGGTCAACACCGAAAACACCAACGTCGCCGGCCTCGACGCCATGCCGTCGCCGGGCGAACTGAAGATGCGGGTGCCGCTGTCAGAGCGCGGCGCGCTCACGGTCGCCAACGCACGAGCCGCGCTGCGCGCCATCCTCGCGCGCGACGACCCGCGTTTGTTCATTGTCGTCGGCCCGTGTTCGATCCACGATCCGGACGCCGGGCTCGAGTACGCGAAGCGCCTCGCAGCGCTCGCCGCGGAGGTCGCTGATACGTTCCTGCTGGTGATGCGCGTTTATTTCGAAAAGCCGCGCACCGCGACCGGCTGGAAGGGCTTCATCAACGATCCGCGCATGGACGATTCCTTCCACATCGAGGAAGGCATGGAACGCGCGCGGGGTTTTCTGCGCGATCTCGCTGAACTCGGCCTGTCGGCGGCAACCGAGGCGCTGGACCCGATCGCCCCGCAGTATCTGGGGGACCTGGTGTCGTGGTATGCGATCGGCGCGCGCACCAGCGAATCGCAGACGCACCGGGAAATGGCGAGCGGCCTGTCGGCGCCGGTCGGCTTCAAGAACGGCACCGACGGCGATGTCGCGGTCGCGATCAACGCGATCCGCTCGGCGCGGCAGCCGCACAGTTTCCTCGGCATCAACCAGGACGGCGTGTCGGCCGTCGTCCGCACCCGCGGCAACGGCCACGGCCACATCGTGCTCAGGGGGGGGCAGAGCCCGAACTACGACACCGCGCACGTCGTGCTGATCGAGGCCGCGTTGATGAAGGCCGGCATCGAGCCGTCGATCGTCGTCGACTGCTCGCACGCGAACTCGCTGAAGAAACCGGAATTGCAGCCGCTGGTGTTCCGCGACTGCATGCACCAGATCGTCGAGGGCAATACCTCGATCGTCGGCCTCATGCTCGAAAGCAATCTGGTTGCCGGCAACCAGCCGATTCCCGAGGACCTCTCGAAACTGATCTACGGCTGCTCGGTCACCGACGCCTGCATCGACTGGGACACCACCGCGGCCTTGCTGCGCGAAGCGAGAAAGACCGTCGCGCCCGCGCTCAAGGCGCGCGCCGGTTAGGCGATTTTCTTCAGCCAGGCGAGGACCTGTTCCATCCGCCTGCCGTAGGGCGGATACAGCATGTAGGCGAAATTGAACCGGGTCTGGAAGAACACGCCCTTTTCCTTGGTGAAGGTGAGGAACCCCTGCTCGCCGTGATACGCGCCGTAGCCGCTGGCGCCCACGCCGCCGAACGGCAGGTCCTCCGCGACATAGTGAAACAGCGTGTCGTTGACGGTGGCCCCGCCCGAAATCGTCCCCTGCAATACGCGCTCGCGGCTCGCCGCGCGTTCGGTGAATACGTATAGCGCAAGCGGGCGCGGGTGCGCGTTGACGTAGCGGATCGCCTCGTCCAGCCCCCGATAGGACACCACCGGCAGCAAGGGGCCGAAAATCTCTTCCTGCATCACCGCCATGTCGTCGGTTGCGCCGAGGATCAGCGTCGGCGCGATCCGGCGTTCCGCCTCCGGAAAGGATTCGTTCGCCGGATTGATTTCGACGATTGTCGCGCCCTTCGCCTTCGCGTCGTCGAGCAGCCCGCGCAGGCGCCGGTAGTGGCGCTCGCTGACGATGCTGGTGTAATCGGGATTCTGCGCGAGCGTCGGGTAGCCGCGCGCGACCGCCTTTGCGAACGCGGCGCAGAACGCATCGACCTCGCCTTCCGCGACCAGCATGTAGTCCGGCGCGATGCAGGTCTGCCCGGCGTTGAACAGCTTGCCGGAGACAACGCGCGGCGCGATCACGTCCGCATTGCATCCGGCGTCGACGATGGCCGGCGACTTGCCGCCGAGCTCGAGCGTCACCGGCGTCAGGTTCTGTGCGGCCGCGGCGGCGACATACCGGCCGACCGCGGTCGAGCCGGTGAAGAACAGGTGGTCCCACGGCAGGTGGGTGAAGGCCTTGCCCGCCTCCGCATCGCCGACGACCACCGTCATTTCGTCGGCCGCAAAGTCGGCGGCGACGATTTCAGCAAGCAACGCCGACAGACGCGGCGTGACCTCGCTCGGCTTGATCATCACCCGGTTGCCCGCGGCGAGTGCGGCCAGCGCCGGGCACATCGCGAGCTGAAACGAATAATTCCAGGGACTGACGATGCCGATGACGCCGAGCGGCTGGCGCATCACGCGGCTGTAACCCGGCTTGAGGTGCGCACCGGTCGGCACGCGCCGCGTGCGCATCCATTTGGCGAGATGCCGTCTCGCGTGCTTGATCCCGGCCAGCGTCACGAAGATTTCCGCAAGCGCGGTCTCGTGCAGCGAACGGTTGCCGAAATCCGCGCTGATGGCCTTCGCGATGTCGTGCTGGTGCTTCTCCGTGAGACGCGACAGGCGATCGAGGCGGTCGAGGCGGGTCGCGCGGTCGGGGTTGCAGTCTGCGGCAAACGCGCGGCGCTGTGAATCGAACAGGGACTGCATGGTGTTTTCAGGATTCTGGGTCATGGCGGCTGCGGCATTGACGGTAACCCGCCTAGCATAGCAGCAGTCCGCAGACGCGTATGGCCGTTCAAGGCTGTAGGGCGGATCAAGGCCGTAGGCCGGATCCGCCGCCCTCGCTGCTCGCAGCCCACCCGCCATCGCGTCCAACCTGCGTCCGGCGCAATACGCCTTCGGCTATTGCGCCCTACGTGGCTTCGATTTCACAACATTAGTTTTGTCGGATGGCCTGTGGACGCCGCTTGCAGGCCATCGCCCGTGTCAATTCAGGCAAACGGAAAGCGGGGACGGAATCCCTCCGCCCCCGCGTCGGCTTTACAACGTCACTTCTTGAAATACTCGGGCTCGCCGGTTGCCGTCAGCGCCGGCGCGCGCGTCTGGTTCTTGTTGAAGGTGTGCGCCCGCATGAACAGGCCCGCCGCGGTCTGCCCGGTGCCGGGCATGAATTTCTCGACCGTGAAGGTGGCGTCGTGGCAGCCCTTGCAGGTGTCCTTCGCCACGATCATCGGCTTTTTGCCGCCGTGGGACGAGTGGCAGTCCGAGCAGCTCGCGACTTTGCCCGTGTAATGTTTCGACTGCAGGAACTCCTGGTACTGCTGATGGTGCTTGCCCGAGTCGTAGAAGCCGCCCTGCTTGGAGACCTCGTCGAGGCGGAACATGCCGGCGAGATCGCCCTTGTAGACCGCGTCGATCTTGTCTTCCGCCTGCACGCCGGGGATCACCACGTGCTCCGGATACCACTTGGTCCAGTCGTCGCCCGGCAGCCAGGTCTTGCCGACCTGCGGATGCGGCAGGTACTCCGAGGGATTGCCCTGTGCAGTCTTGTACAACTCGTTCTCGAGACGGATGTGGCAGTAGCCGCACACCCGCGTCTGCTCTTCCTTCGACTTGCCGGCGAACACGTAGATGTCGGCTTTCTTGCGGCTCTTCACGTGCGCCGCGCCGGGACCGTGGCAGCTCTCGCAGCCAACGTTCATTTCCGCGATCGACCATTTCTGCGCGGCCGGACTCTTTTCGTCATACGCAGTCAGCTTGAAACCGGTCGTATGGCAGGTGGCGCAGTTGGTGTCCCAGTCGTTCTTCTGGCCGTATCCTTCCCATTTTTTTGTGACGCGGTTCCACTGCTTGTCGAGGAACAGGTGGCCGCCGGTGTCCGCGTTCTTCACCAGGAAGCGCTGCTTCCAGTTGGAGCCGACCACCAGCACCACGTCGTCGAGTTTCGCCGGCGCGCCGGTGAGATTGATCTTGGTCGGTCCGCCGTTGCCCCATTGCTCGACCACGTCCTTGAGGATGGCCTCATCCTTCGCCCGCACCATCTTGGCGTGATACGACTGTTTCCACGTCTTGAACTGCTCCACGTGGCACTTGCCGCACCGATCGGAGCCGGCGTACTCCGGATCCGCGGCAATGGCGCCGCCCGCGAACAACACGGTCGCGGCCGCTCCCGCAATCAGCACGATGGTCGAAACGTATCTGGATTTCATGATTCGCTCCCTGCTTCGCATGTGAATAGAATGTGCATCATTTTCGATGGCCCATAATACGCCTGCGACGGGGCGTTGACACGCGCGAGGGGCTATGAGAGTTGACCGAGATCAACCGTCGAACCGGCTGCGATTTGACTGAAGTCAATCGTCCGCGGGAAATTGGTGGCCAAGGGCGGAATCGAACCACCGACACAAGGATTTTCAGTCCTCTGCTCTACCGACTGAGCTACTTGGCCATCCTGAACTGCATCTACTGCCACTACGAAAGCTGATGCTTTGGCCGCTCGATCGAGACAGCGAAAAGACCGCGCATTATACGGTGGAACCCCAGCTTCGCCAACCTCGCTCAGGCTTTGGGAAACACCACGCTCACGATGGTTCCCTCTCCGGCGGGATTGGGTTTGACGAGGACGTTGGCGCCGTGCACGTTGGCGATCTCGCGCACGATGGCGAGCCCGAGGCCGCTGCCGTCGACGCCGCTGCCGAGCGTACGGTAAAAGCGTTCGAACACCAGGTCGCGTTCGTCCGGGCCGATGCCGATGCCGTCGTCCTCGACTTCGAGGACCGCGAATTCGGTGCCGCGCACGCGCGCCGTGACATGCCCGCCGGGCCGGTTGTAGCGAATCGCGTTGTCGATGAGATTGCCGATGAGTTCGCGCAGCAGCAGCGCATTGCCGTCGATGTTCACCGGTTGGTCCGGGCCTTCGAAACCGAGATCGATCTTCCGTTCCAGCGCCGCCGGCACCCAGTCGCGCACGACTTCCCGCGCGGTGGCGTCGAGATCGATCTGTTTCAGCGGCGCGCCGATGTAGTCGCGATTTTCGGCGCGCGCCAGCGTGAGCAGCTGATTGATGAGGTGGGTGGCGCGGTCGGTGCTGGTGGCGATCTGCGTCAGCGCGTGCTGCACCTGTGCGGCGTCGCCCTGGCGCAGCGCAAGCTCGGTCTGCGTCTTGAGGCCTGCCAGCGGCGTACGCATCTGGTGCGCGGCGTCGGCAACGAATCGTTCCTGTGCCGAGAGATTCTGCTTGACCCGCGCCATCAGGCCGTTGATCGAGCGGATCAGCGCCCGCAGTTCTTCAGGCGCCTGCAGCTCGTCGATCGGCGAAAGGTCCGAGGTGCGCCGGTCGCGGATGCGGTGTTCGAGGCGCGACAGCGGAGCAAGCCCGCGCATCAGCCCGAACCACACCAGCGCGGCGGCGAGCGGGATCAGAAAAAACTGCGGCAGCAGCACGCCGGCCACGATGTCGTTGGACAACCGGTGGCGCTTCTCGAGCGTTTCGCCGACCTGGATCCAGACCCTGCCTTCGCCCGGCAGGTCAGGAAACTGCAGGTACATGTAGGCGATCCGGATGTCGGCGTCGCGGAACTCGTCATCCCGGTAATACACCGTCTGCGGGAGCAGGTTCTCGGTATTGGGCGAGTGTGACATCTGCCGGTCGCCGGCGAGCAGCTCGCCGCGCGGCCCGATGACCTGGAAATAAATGGTGTCGAATTCGTCGGCGCGCAGGATGGCGCGCGCTTCGCCGGGCAGGCTCACGCTCGCCCGGCGGTCATCGACCTTCACCAGTTGCGCGATCGCGTTGACGCTGTCGTTGAGCTCGCGGTCGTAGGGAACGTTGGAGATGTTGCTGGCAAACAGGTAGGTGACGACAATCGACACCGGCCACACGAACAGCAGTGGCAGCAGCATCCAGTCGAGAATCTCGATGAACAGCGAGTACTGCTCGCCGCGCGCCTCCGGTGCGACCGTTGCCTCATCCGTCATGCGGTCGCTCCAGCGAATAGCCGAGGCCGCGCACGGTCGCGATCTTGACGCCGGCGGATTCGAGCTTCTTGCGCAGGCGGTGCACATAGACCTCGATCGCATTGGTGCTCACTTCCTCGCCCCATTCGCAAAGATGGTCGACCAGCTGCTCCTTGCTCACCAGGCGGCCGACCCGCTGCATGAACACTTCGAGGAGGGACAGCTCCCGGGCGGAGAGCTCGATCGGCACATCCCTGATCGCGGCGACGCGGCCGACGAGGTCGAAACTCAACGCGCCGTGCCGCAACAGCGTGGTCGCGCTGCCGAGCCCGCGGCGGATCAACGCGCGCACTCTCGCCTCGAGTTCCGAAAGATTGAATGGCTTCGGCATGTAGTCGTCGGCGCCAAGGTCGAGCCCCTTGACGCGGTCCTCGATGCCGTCGAGCGCGGTGAGGATCAGCACCGGCGTGGTTGACCCGCGCGCACGCAGGCGCCGCAGCACTTCATGCCCGGACAACCGGGGAAGCCCGAGATCGAGAATGACGAGGTCGAACGCCTGCGCCGCCAAAGCTGCATCCGCCTCGGCGCCGGTCTTCACCCAATCGACCGCGTAGCCCGATTGCCGCAGGCTGTGCATCAGCCCGTCGGCGAGCACCGCATCGTCTTCAGCCAGCAGGATGCGCATGGGCGGCTATGACAATTGAATGGCGGGCGCAGGCCGCGCCCGGGTCGGGGCATTATAACGCCGCAAATTTCGCCGCGGCCCCAAAAACAAAAACCCCGCCGGAGCGGGGTTTTCGTTCTATCAATCGACCATGCATCGGGCCGATGAACCAGGTTTCAGGGCTAGGCGCGAGTCCCGAGGCAACCGGAATGTACCAACGGTACATGAGGATTGCCGAGGGGCGAGCAACAACGCCCTGGAGCCTGGGGCGCGGCCATTTACATGTCCATGCCGCCCATTCCGCCCATCCCTCCCATGCCGCCCATACCGCCCGCCATGCCGCCACCGCCGCCGGTTTTCTCTTCGACGAGTTCGGCGACCATGCAGTCGGTGGTGAGCATCAGGCCCGCGATCGATGCCGCGTTCTGCAACGCGTAGCGCGTCACCTTGGTCGGATCGAGCACGCCCATTTCAACGAGGTCGCCATATTCGCCGGTCGCCGCGTTGTAACCGTAGTTGCCCTTGCCTTCTTTCACCTTGTTGAGCACGACCGACGGCTCGTCGCCGGTGTTGGCGACGATCTGCCGCAGCGGCTCTTCGAGCGCGCGCAGCACGATCTTGATACCCGCGTCCTGATCGGAATTGTCGCCCTTGATCTTGGCGACCGCGGTGCAGGTACGCATCAGGGCAACGCCGCCGCCCGCCACGATGCCTTCTTCGACGGCGGCGCGGGTCGCGTGCAGCGCATCCTCAACGCGCGCTTTTTTCTCTTTCATTTCTATTTCGGTCGCGGCGCCGACCTTGATCAGCGCAACACCGCCGGCGAGCTTGGCGACGCGTTCCTGCAGCTTCTCCTTGTCGTAATCGCTGGTGGTTTCCTCGATCTGCGCGCGGATCTGCTTGACCCGGCCTTCGATGATCTTGGTGTCGCCCGCGCCGTCGATGATGGTGGTTTCTTCCTTGCCGATCTCGATGCGCTTCGCCTGGCCGAGTTCCTTCAGCGTCGCTTTCTCGAGGGAAAGGCCGACTTCCTCAGCAATCACCGTGCCGCCGGTGAGGATCGCGATGTCTTCCAGCATCGCCTTGCGGCGGTCGCCGAAACCCGGAGCCTTGACGGCGCAGGTCTTGAGGATGCCGCGGATGTTGTTGACCACCAGCGTGGCGAGCGCTTCGCCGTCGACGTCTTCGGCGACGATCAGCAGCGGGCGCCCGGCCTTGGCGACCTGTTCGAGCAGCGGCAGCAGGTCGCGAATGTTCGAGACCTTCTTGTCGTGCAGGAGAACGTAGGGGTTCTCGAGCAACACGTGCTGTTTCTCGGCGTTGTTGATGAAGTAGGGCGACAGATAACCGCGATCGAACTGCATGCCCTCGACGACTTCGAGCTCGTTGTCGAGGCCGCGGCCGTCTTCGACGGTGATCACGCCTTCTTTGCCGACCTTGTCCATGGCGTCGGCGATGATCTTGCCGATGTCATGGTCCGCATTCGCCGAGATCGCGCCGACCTGGGCGATTTCCTTGCTGGTGGTGCAGGGCTTGGAGAACTTCTTGAGCTCCTCGACGGTGGCGGTGACCGCCTTGTCGATGCCGCGCTTCAGGTCCATCGGGTTCATGCCGGCGGCAACGTACTTCATGCCTTCCCGAATGATGGCCTGCGCCAGGACGGTCGCGGTGGTGGTGCCGTCGCCGGCGACGTCGGAAGTCTTGGACGCGACTTCCTTCACCATTTGCGCGCCCATGTTCTCGAACTTGTCCTTGAGCTCGATTTCCTTGGCGACGGAAACGCCGTCCTTGGTCACCGTCGGCGCGCCGAAGCTGCGCTCGAGCACCACGTTGCGGCCTTTCGGGCCCAGGGTTACCTTGACCGCATCGGCCAGGATATTGACGCCTGCGACCATTTTGTGGCGGGCGGCGTCATGAAATTTTACGTCTTTGGCTGGCATGTTGAATCTCCTGAAATCAGTGCTGAGGTGGCCGATTACTTCTCGATGACGCCCATGATGTCTTCTTCGCGCATCACCAGCAGTTCGTCGCCGTCGAGTTTCACGGCGTTGCCGGAATATTTGCCGAACAGGACGCGGTCGCCGACTTTGACGCCGAGCGGACGCAACTTGCCGTTGTCGTCAACCTTGCCCGGGCCGATCGCGAGTACTTCGCCTTGGTCCGGCTTTTCGGCAGCCGTATCGGGAATGACGATCCCGCCTGGGGTCTTGCGCTCGTCTTCGATACGCTTGACGATCACGCGGTCATGCAAGGGACGGATTTTCATGAATTTTCTCCAGTTGTTGAACAACGCAGGCCCGGAACCGACCGGATCCGGACCCTGCAATTTGATCTTGTTAGCACTCATGGCTAACGAGTGCTAATAATAAGTCCTCCGGCCCCGGAATTCAAGTCCTGATTTCGGAAAGGGTCCGGCCGGCGGCTGGGAAAGCCGGGATCCAGGGACACCCCGCCCCGGCGAGCCAAGCCCCTGTATCCCCGCCAATCCCATGGCGGCGGTTGGTATACTCATCCCCTCGGCCGACCGCCCGCTCCGACCGGGCAGGCGAACCACAACGTTTGGAGACACCCATGCCTGCAGTCAGGATGCTCACCGCGCTGTTGCTGTTGTTGGCTGCAAGCGCCGCCGCCCACGCGCAGACCGCGCCGGCGCGGGCCACCGGACAACTTCTCTATCTGCCGATCTATTCGCATGTGTGGCACGGCGACCTCGATGGCAAGGGGATGGCGTTGAAAACCCTGGTGTCGGTCCTGGTCAGCATCCGCAATACCGACCCGTCGCGGTCCATTCGCGTGTTGTCGGCGCAGTATTACGACACCGAAGGCAGAAAACTCAGCGAGTTCGTGAAATCACCGAGGACGGTGAAGCCGATGGGAACGTTTGAGCTGTACGTTCCGCGCAGCGAAACCGCGGGCGGCTCCGGGGCGAATTTCGTGATCGCCTGGCAGGCGGACACGCCGGCCAATCCGCCGCTGGTCGAGGCCCTGCATCTCGACCTGCCTGCGGGCCGCTCGATCGCCTTCACCACGACTGCGCGCCCGATTCTGCCGGACTGAAAGCGCGACGGAGATCGCCGCCGCGCGTGGCGCGGGCCAGCGTCCGATTTCCGCTAGAATCGCCGCGATGAAGCACGTCATCCGGCTACTACATCGACCTGCGCCAACGCTCCCGTCGCCGGTGCCCGCACTGCTCATTGCCGTGCTCTGCGCGCTGCCCGGCATGTCGGTGGCCCAGGAACATCGCATTCCCGCTGCGGTGGCGCAGGCTCTCAATCTCGCCGCGATCCCGCCA
>Ga0315281_10010744_pt1 | contig 12587 bp, 7 predicted proteins | sample YL17G07_0_MG_FD_204540 | JGI IMG/M metagenome (GOLD analysis project Ga0315281, IMG submission 204540) | Sediment microbial communities from Yellowstone Lake, YNP, Wyoming, USA - YL17G07_0 | ecosystem: Environmental > Aquatic > Freshwater > Lake > Sediment | place: USA: Wyoming | collected... | reverse complement strand
CCTGCACGACTGTCGGCATCGTCGAGAGAAGACAGTACACGCGACACTGTCATTGGAAACAATGGTTCAATGTGTTGCCAGTAGATTCCGTAAACGACGAACCGATTCGGCATTCGGTTCTGTAATGTGCATGTCTCATAATAGTCATCGGTTTCGCGTTCTGCTCCGCTAAGTGCCGTTCCATAACGATTATCAAAGAGATTTTTGGCACGCGTATGATAAAGCATTGCATAGCAGATTTGTATGGTGTGATTGCGGCTCGTAAGTTTGACGGTTCGAACCGAAAAATCGATCATGTCCTTGCCATACCAAGCTTTGGCCGATGTACCGCCTCCGGCAACGTGTTGTTGCAATAGATCTGCTACCGATCCTCGCGCAAACTTATGTGTCGTTATGGAAGGAGCTGGTGATTTTCGTCCGGAATAATACGAAGTTTGGAATCCCGACACACTTGCACTGCGAATCGTAGGACCTGAGAGCTGTATCGGAACTGGAATAGGGACTGGAACAGCGACAACAGTAGTTGTAACAGACAAATCCCTTGCAAGCTTCTTGAATGCTTCGGTTTGTTGCTGTTGCTTACGTTTCTTGCCACTCAACGATGCAACCGTTTCGTGTTCTTCGGGTGGCCATAGTGTAACATCGGCGTTGATTTGTTGATGTTGATCATCGTCGTCGTCGCCTGTTTCTCCGTGAATCCCAGCATCGCCTTCATGTAGATCGTATTCTCCACCTTCGCCACCATCGGTTACGCCAGCTCCTGATCGTGCCCACCGACCCGGTGATATGACAGAATATTGTGTGCCGATCACCAGACCACTAATGTTACAAACCAGAATGCCTTGCCCTTGAACAGTGTACCGTTTGCACCGATTCGTTCCACAGACATGTGTGACAAGTGTATCGGTACATACGTAGATCTCTCCTGTAGCTTCAAATACGATACGTACATCCAACGGATCGGATTTTCGGTTCCCCTTCTTCAGACTCTGAAATTGACAAGCATTGACTCGAGAATCACCACGAGAAGGAGCATGACAAACGTGACAGACTTCCTTCCCAGTTATCGGATCATACTGATACTTTTTGGAATGGAACAGTTGTTTCTTGTACTGATGTAATGCCGCGGGTGATAGATCTTTGAAACCCAATTTTCGTGCAAGCGGTTTCACAATCAATTCGTATTGAATGTAACGTTTCTCGGCGCGTAATAGGATTTCTTCGCTGTTTGTTGCTTCTTCGGTTTTTATCAATTTCTCGAGTTGCGCAAATTCACGAGTAAGATCATCGCTGTCTTTTTTTGACGAAGCGGAAACGACAGGAGTAGTACGCTGTCGACGAGCATGACAACTCATCCCACCAAAGAAAAAAAATGTCGAAAAAAGAAAAAAACTCGGTTCTTTATGAATAGTGAATCAGTGATTTTATTTTTGGATTCAATAAGATGCGTACGCACGCACACAGATCGTGCAGTGATGATCAGATTAGGATAGGGAAGTTGGTGTGTTGATTAGTTAAATTCCTCTACCTCATCGAACTTTGTCGGCGTCTTAGGAGTTGAAGGCTTTGAAACAACAGGGGTGACAGGGTTGTCAGGCTTCTTTGGCTGATGGTTCTTCTTGGCCTTTTTCTTCTCTGATTCTTCGTTATCAGAAGCATCGCTGGCGTTATCGGACTCCTTCTTTGACTTGCTGTGTTTCTTGTTGTTTGCTTGATGTTTATGCTTGTCATCTTCGTCATTTTCAGATGATTCTTCGTCGCTGCTGTTCTTCTGCTTCGATTTCTTCTTTTGAGGCTCATCCTTCTTGATCTTTTTCTTCTTGGGAGACTTCTTCTCGTCGCCGCTGTCATCTTCCGACTCAGTCCGTTTGTTTTTCTTCTGTTTCTTCTCAAGTTGTTCTTTTTCGGCCCGTGACTCGGCGAGGAGTTCCTTGTGCGAATGAAGCGCCTTGTTGAGCTCTGAAATGCGTTCTACGCGCTCTTTGTTATCCGCATCGCTTTTCTGCAGACGTTCGTTCAGATGAGTCTGGACGGCAAATGTATTGTGTTTGAAGGCATCAAACTGCGCCGAAAGCTGCTTGAGTACAATTTCTTGAGCAGTGAGACTATCGCGATTCTTCGTGTAGGCTCCGCGGATCCGCTGTGTGAATAAATTTCCAGATGCTTCGCCCACACTGTATGATGGAACAATGACAAGGCGTCCAAAGGGTGTCTTGAGCAAGTCCGCAATATACTTGGTGGCTCCGAGCTTTTTCACCTCCTCTTTCCATTTGCCGTTCGGATTCAACATGTCGATGACTTGCTTCACCTTCTCGTCGGTGTCCTCGGTCGCAGCAAGAATAGCAACTTGTTGACCGATTATTCTGCGACGCTTTTCGGTGTTCTCGCCGCCTTCATTGTAGATGGTATTGAAAATCATATCGAATGCAGTGTCCGGTTTGGTAGGACCGGCAACCGAGAGATTCTTGAGTACATCATCAATGTCGCCGATGAGATTCTTCTGGTTTTTCAGAGCGGCTTCTATGTCGACCCAGAGAGTCTCCGCGTTCTTTTGATCGAACAATTCGATAGTTTCACCGGGGATAAAGGTCTTGGAGGCTGCGTCCGCTGCAGCAACCAGAGAAGATGTCGTGCCGGGAGCAGTGGTCTTTGTCCCTGCCTTTGCTTGCTTGGAAGCAGAAGTCTTGATGCGATGATAGATGAGCAGATGCGGCAAAAGACCTCGGAAGTTGGCAAAATGTTCGGCAGATGGCCAATTGAATATACGCGAGGTGAATTCGCCAATCTTCTCGAGTTGCGTAGTTGTGAATTCTACAAACAGCTCCAACTTTGGATTTTCCTTCATACGGGTTTTCATGTCAGTGGTCTCAAGATTCGTGAACTGCTTGACGGAGAGCACCCATCGGTGGTAACCCTTTTCGTCACGATACTCAGAGAAGTGAGTCCAGCGCAGACCCTGATAACTGGCAACGTATTCTTCGTTGGTCTGAGGCTTCACGCGTTTTGTGCCGTGCATTTTCTCAGGATCGGCAACGATCACCTTGCGCTGTTCGACTGCTGCAGCATCGTCGCTTGCCGCCCGAATGAGCGTCCATTCAGAGGGAATGGTATGGCCATTCAATCGATTTCGATTGTAATAGGCAATTGTCTCGGCCACATGCGCTTCGGTATCGTAGAATTCATGTGAGGGCTCGGGATACTTTGCGAGATACGCTTTGTGAAGCGCCTCCTCTGCGCTTCCGTAGAGATACGGAGAACTCACATTCGATCTCTTGGGTGGATGCGACTTTTTGGGAGTTGCCTTTGGATCTTCCTTGGTCGGTACTTCGTCTTGATCCATATTGTCCGTGTTATGTCCTGAAACGTCACAAAGGTCGTCGTCGTCAGGTACAGGAGGTTGCTTCTTAGGCTTCTCATGAGGTGTAGTCTTTTTGTTGTCGATTGCGTCTTTTAGGAGTACAGCGTCCATGTTTACAGTTGTGGTGTAGTACGGATGAATAATACTGGATTCAATGAGAGATTTGAGAGATTGACTTTTTGCAGTAGCCAGTGAGATTGATATCGGAAGAAAAAAATTCAGATACTGACGTAATAGTTGTCAAAACGCGGCTTGTATTTATGCTGTCGACTAGAAACTAAAACGAAAAGTGTCTAGACACTTGTGTCTATTATTGACGTTTTATCGGTATATAGACGCGCGTCTTTCTCGTTCTCTTGCCATCTTCGTTTCTGCTTTTAAGATGGCGACAACAACAACGACGACGACTGTGACCGAGTCTCAAGTTGCCGGTTCTTCGAGTGTCGATACCCCAGCTCCGGCCTCGGTTCCTACGACTACTATTGCTGACATACCTTCTCCTTTGGCTGTCACGATTCGTGTTATCGACCAAAATAGTCAAGAAGTCTTCTTCAAACTCAAGCGAACCTCACCCATGGAAAAAGTCATGAAACTGTTCTGCGAGCGTGTTGGTCATCCTCCAACGTATGTGAGATTCATGTTTGATGGTGTTCGGATCGATCCGACGTCAACGCCGGATTCGCTCCATATGGAAGATAACGATATTGTTGACGTCATGATTCAACAAACTGGCGGTGATCAGAATTGAAAAAAAATATAAAATATATCCTTTCATTATTTTGTCGTCTGATATCAAAGAACTATTGCAATCGAGAAGATAGAACTACGAAAAATTGCCTTCCGACTGATCGTCGTTGAACCACGTCGATGGATGAACGAGCGAAAATCGACGTCGTTTCTTTTCCGTCGTTGCCGCCGCCGGAACGGCAGGAACTTGGAAATGGACAGGGGGCGGAGGCATAGAGGCGTGTGCTAGTTCTCGTTCTCGTTCATTCTGAAACGAAGAAACTCGAATGACCAAAGCACCCTTGTACTGAGGATCGGTTGCCTGCGCCTGTGAATCGTAGTAGACTTGGATGATTCGTAAGCTGTTTGTAAGCTTTAGCTTGCTCATATCAAAGTCCGTGATGGGCTTGCGAATACCGAATGCCATCAGTTCGTAAGATGCGACATATCGCTCGTTTCTTGATGCCAGCGCATGTTGAGGTGGATACTTATCCACCTGTTCCCGCCTAACTTCGGTATAGGATGGATGATCGTTCTGGTCGTGATGTATGGTGATTAAGTTGCGCAATATATTGAAACAAGTTTCAGTGTCCTCGGGTAACATGAGTTCGGTCCAGTTTTTTGGGGGCGGGTCGATGTAATAGGCCATTTGAACAGCACGAACTGCCTCTCCGAGTTCATGGGGCGTATGCGCAGACACGTTAACGGTCTGCGGCGATAGATAATGAATTCCATGATCAGACGTTAATGCGTGAGACGAGGAAGAAGCACTGCTAGTGGTCGCAATTGTATTTTCAGTCGATTGCACCGGCGTCGGAAATTGTGAACGAGACGAAGGAGGAGGCATCGTCGTAGTAGATGGAGCTACGGCAGGAGATTGATGCGATGCTGTGATCGTATACATCGGAGATTGAGCGACTCCGCCTGTACGCATATCGGCTACAGTAGCGGCCATCGTAGTATATTGTATGAGTCTGAAAGGCTACATGCTTAAGAACGCTCGGCCAACAGACCAATGATTCTGGCAATCAGAGCTTCAAGTCTTTGGAACATCTCAAATATACGAATTTATTCATTCAAAGGTTTCGTCACAGAGGAGGCAGCACCAACGTTATTACCGGATGATGCCGAAGGAGACGGATGTGGTGAAGATGGATGATGTTGATTGATCGGTCCGACAAACGGCACCCAAGATATAAGCCACGACCCGAATTGTCGCGACGCCCATATCTTGTCTTCTTCTGGAACTCGATAAGCGAAGAAAATAGTGGCAAACAACACGAGTAATGAGATGAAGATGATGAAAAGATTACGTGGTTCGAGAAGTTCTTCGATAAAGTTCAATGGACCTGAACGCGGATGCTGCACTTCGACAACACTCTCAATCGGAACACGAAACTCTCCCGAGCCAGTCTTGGCATCCAGCAAAACGTGCACGGCATTGCTACCGAACCACAGGCGTATGTTGTCGAGTATATCTGAGCTGAGCTGTTGCATGCCACGAACATATACCACATAGTATCTCAGACCGAGAAACTTGCATTCGTTGTATTGCAACAGTTGTGCGTTGGGATTCTGTTGTTGGAATATTGCGTCGGCTTTTGCAAAGTCAGTCATACGCCGATAGATCGTAGAACCGATTTCACTCTTCGCGGTTTCAAGTGCTCGAGAATCTACTACTGAATTTGTCATCGATTGATAATAATGATTGATGAAATGGATTTTGTACGGATGAAATTCTGACCCGTTGGGTCGATTGATTTTTATTGATATTGAAATACTAACGACTAATAGTAGTAGATAGAAGTTAGTAGTAAACATTGTTTACGTGAATTCCTCGAGTTCCTGGGTTATTACTTGTCGGTGTGGTTCTTCGTATTCTCCGTCTTCTTCGTCGTCGGCAGTAGCATCTTCTTGAGTAGTAGTAGGTTGATGGTCGACGGTCTGTTTCTTATGAGCGACAGTTGCCTCGGGTATGTCCTCGGGTTTGCGCTTATTTCCAGAAGACGGAGGAGGAAGAACTTGAAGACCGCGTTGAGCCAATACACGTTGTTCCCAGACTTTCAGATAGTCTTCACACTTCCCAATCACGTCCACGAACGCATTGTCGCCGTAGTAGTGTTCGAAACCACGATTCTTGACATAGTCTTTTCGCATGGCAAAGACAACACATTGGAACGGCAGTTCAGCAGGCGTCGGTCGCGGAAGGATAGGAACTGGTGTCGGAACACCACGTTCGTTAGTCTTGTACTCGGTGAACGCCGACGGTCCAAAGTACGAGAGCAACTCTGGGTCCGAGAGTGTGCCGGTCTTGGCAATCTCCACAAAGATCTTAGAGAACTGTGAGGTCGGATCGCGACCTATCATCTGATCGATCACCTGTAGAAGCTGCGGGTACTTGGCAAAATTCTTCTCGGCCCAGTTCGACACCACCCAGAAATGATACCCATCACCATATTGAGTCCAGTTGATGTTTGACTCGCAGCAATTCACCACAGGCGGATCCTGGACAAGGTTGTTGATCGGGTTCAATTGATCGGGTTTGCCTTTGCCGTAGAGATTCTTGATTCGAGGATTGGCCATGTCGGCAGCAACTTGACGCTGTACCTTGTCAGTGACCTGCGAATATTCGGGACGCTTGCCTAGCACATCCAGAATCTCGCAAGCTGCTTTCTGTGAGATACGATAACCTGCCGATACGATTCCGCAGGCATGATCCGCAATGAGTCCGACTTGGGGCTTCGAGATCATAGGACCATCCTTGCCCGCGCGGTAGAATCGTTTGGTTGAAGCTGTTAGGACGTACGCAAATCGATTCGGATCGTTCATTGCCGCCGAACGATCAGCAGAGAGACGGCCATTGATCCAGGTGCGTAGAATCGCCGGTGTCGTTGCAGCCAGATACGGTAGCACTTCCATTTGCGCCACTGGATCACAGATCCCAAAGAAGCGTAGTGTCTCAGGGAATGCCGTGGCGTCAAGATCCACTTCTTGCATCTTGCTGGGTGAACCGGGTGGCATCATCTGAAGCACACGTTTGTGCAGTTTCAGATACGGTTCATAGACTTTAGGAGCATCGGGCGGTGGCGCGGGTTTGCCGGCTTCAAGCTTTCGTTCACGTCGATACGAGTCACGATGAGTCGGATCCAGACGCATGGCACCTAGAGGTTGACACATGTAACCAGCGAACGGATAGCCAATCTTGCGAAGGTACGAGATGATGCGCGGATCGATGACATGAAGCGGGACAAAGATTTCAGAATTATCCCACTTGAACTTCTTGGACTCGAACGTAAGTGCATCGTCGCCGGCATCACGAATGTCATCGACGTTGACTTGTGTCGCCGACACCTCGTAACCATCTTCGGCAGTCGGCAGTACAAGTGCGCGCGTAACAGCGAACCGTTGTCGTGGATCCGTCGGCGGTTGATTGTTGTTCGGATCTGAGGAAGCTGCTGTTGTTGCTGGGACATCGGGTTTCTGGGGTGTCTTAGCAGCTGCCTCTTCCTTCTTCTTGCGTTTATCTTCAGCGAGCTTGGCGTAGTCGACGTTATCCGGAATTTCCATGCGCTTGAAGCACGGAACATTCATCTCAAGAACCCAATTGAAGAACGTGGAATAGACGACAGACTGGAACGGTTCCCATTCCGCGTCCCAGACACGACCCAAGTGCACCACCTCGCCAGCGTTGATCGATTCAAAGAAACGCGGACGTCCCGTGCGTTGGTCAGGCTTATCGCCGGCACGAAGCTTGCGTGTGATACCCGAGATACGGAGAATATCCCCAAAGTCACACGGTAAGTCGACACTGTCCTTCTCGCGCAGTTTTTCTTTGCCAAAGAACGTGATCGCAAAGATTGATCCGCGGTGCAGTCTCAGCGGCTTATTGATAAGAACGGTTTTCTGATGTGCCACACCATTTTCAACCTGTTGGCCTCTCTCGATGAGCGATACGACCAAGGTTATGCCTTCGTCTTCGATCCAAGTCAATTCCGTATTGTTGACCCGCACACCCTCTGGATTGCTGGGATGATCCGCCAGCATAACCGATGCTTCGATCATGGTCGTTGGTTTGCCCGACTGTCCTGGCTTGCAGATGATGCATTTAGGTGGTCCCATGACAACGGCACGACAGGAAAACCATCCAGAAGAATCTTTAGCACTCTGCTGCGGTGCCGAGACCTTGCGTGTCGTGCCTTGCATCAAGGTGTCATCAGCGTTCTCGGACGACGGATTCCATAAAGGACCGGCGCCATCGTTGGTATTCTGGAACGATTGTACATCAAAACCGTATACGTCTTCCACTATAGAAAAAAAAATAAAGAAATCGTTACTAACTCGATCCGGTAAAACTAGATGAGATATGATATTACTGGGGTTTTTTGGTAAAACTTTTTTTTGGGTAAAACTTTGTGTTTAAAAAAGAGAAGTAGCAAGTTGTGTTTTTTTTTTCTGCGAATATACTTTCCTTATATGTCGTATAGACTAAAAATTGATTTCAAGTGTCTAGACACTTTTTTTTATTTTTTTTCAACCGACGATCCCTCCCGGATCGCTGAATGCATTTGTGCTATACAGATATGCTAATGATACTTGTGTCGACCGAGGATCTACTGCTGCTGGTGTTGCGCTCATGACACGAGAATCTCCAGACAACCGACGAATAAGTTCGCGAAAGTGATTCGAATGTTCACGCACCAGTGGTTCGAATGATCCGATAGCAAACGTAATGGCAAGCGCGAACGCCTCGATAAAGAATTCGGACGGATGGCCCGTCCATCGCTCTTCAATGTATTCGGAAAGCGTATAGAATGCAAAGAACCAACCGGTAGCGAGTACGGTCAGAAGCCAGATCCAACTGCGCCAATTGGCCCAACCACGGACGTAAACATGTCGAAATAGCAAATCGCATTGTCTCAAAAATGCCAATGCCGCAAGGAGAATCATGAGAATGATATTGATGCTTTCATGAAATTGTGCCGACAACACCAACCACCCGAGAAGGTACAACGAAGTGGCTCGATGCGAGACGCTTGCATCGGAGATACGATGAATACGTGAAAGTGCAAACACCGCAACGACGTAACTGAGAAGAACATAGTATACGACAAGTGCCAAGATGTCGTTGACGTCATCATATGGTTCGGCCATCGCTTGCATGGCACGATATGAGGTCAATGATGCATGAATCCCAAACATCGCCAATAATACGATCCAGAGCGAACACGTGGACACCAGACTCCAATCAGCATCGCGCAATCCTCGATGATTTGGAGTGCTACGCGCAGGATATGCCCAATAAATACGATGTAACAATTCACTGAGTGACGGATACCATACCCAATCGACGAGAAACAACGCTACCAACAACCATAAATAATCGTGTTGCCGTATATGGACACTATAATGTACAAGCGATGCAACTCTCGTAGTAGTAGTAGCGTGTGTCATCGAAAAAACAAGCGACCTGAGATGATGAAATCCTAGTTTGACGTGTTCTGATCCTACTTGATCCTCCCAGATTCGAACACTGGAAGCTGTTAGAGAGGATGAAAACGGTACGAACGAATCGTTGAGCGGTACCCAAACGCCCACGCCTGGTAGAATTTCGATAAACGGTACGTAATCGGTATTTGCTACCGATGCACGAATCCACTTTGCGTAAAGATCCCAAGTCACAACCGTATAATCGGTGCTTGGATCGACTTGTACAACACTGTCGTTGTACACAAATTGTGTTTGTGGCGACACCCAACCGAGCACCAAATGTGTCGGCGAATAAGTCAGTGAATCAAACATTTGCCAAACCGGACTTTGAGGACCGAGACCAAACACTCCTTGATGCGCAGTACGATCGTCACTCTCCACTGGATCACTAACACTAGGATCACCTTGTGCAGTATAGCGTACCTTCCAACGATAGCCACGGGCGGCACCCAGGCTAATGTGTTCGGTGGAATCGATAGGATCATATGTGGCACTCGGAACAAGTGCAGGTGCGTACAGTATGATTTCATTTGAATCAAATCGTATCCTCAGTAGGCTTTCGCGTCCTTCGCTACCGACAAACATCACAGTATATTGGCTCCGGTAAAGTACCAGATCAAGAAGTTCCGTATTGGTAGTAGGTGGAAAGGCATCGACAACCGTTCGACAGCAACAGATCACCAAGATAAACGCAAACAGGCGATAAGTGGCATTCATGGAAAGAACATATCTATCTCTTACTGCAGATTGCTTATCTCTTTTATTTTTTGCGCTTTCGAAACATTTAGGATGTATGGTTGTTTTCACTACTAGGTTTCATTCGAAGTATTACTGTGAAAACATCCGAGAAATATCCCGTTGCATAGACTCATAAAACACGTAGGCGTTGTCATCTGAAACGGGAATGTTGTCAACAATGAAGTTTGATCGGTGAACTGTTCGTTACGTCGAGTAAGACTATTGGTCGGAACACGCATATTCGGTTCAAAGTTCTCGACGATACGATTCGAAAATGCCTCGTTTTCTAGATTGACTCGTAGGCGTGGTTGTCTTGGTGTCAATATCGTACGTTGATGTTTTATCAAATCGGCAGAGGACGATGAGTGTGGTGCGATGATACGCAGCCAGCTGCGCTGAATCGAAGGAAATGGTTGTCGAACGCGTTCCAGTTGTCGGTGTCGGTCGTCTGCGACCACTGAAGATGCCGGACCCCACACAGTGGTTTCTCCTCGATCGAGATACTCGATACGCCATTCGGTGCTGCCTTGGAGAAACAGATGCCGATGTGGTCGTCCGTTTTCGCCCTCGGTGCAATCTCGTGGACACTGGCGTTTTCCGACGAGTTGTATGTGTTCTTGGTGACGCTGTAGCCGCAATGCACTCTGAGCAATTCGTTTCAACAGTTCATCAATATCATCATTCGACGTAAGTGCCTTCAATTGAATATATCCAGCACGATATCGTTGACATGCTCGCAGTGCTTGAAATTCCGGAATCTGCCATTGATGTTGTTCGATAAGATCCCGTTTGTTGCCTACAAACATTGCCGTACGCATCATGCCCGGTATAGCATGGCGTTGCGCACACGACATCCAAGCTGCGCATGTGTCGAATGAATCCTGGCGTGTAATATCAAAGACAAATACGACAACATTGGCGTCTCGGAACATTGCCGTGCAAAGTTCATCGTGTCGTTCAGCCGATATGGCGATAGAAGAACGAGGGTCGAATTTGTAGGTCGCGACTCGCATTTCAATAAACACCACATCTTGACCGTCTCGCTCACCATCAGGCGGTACAACTGCAAACGATACTGATTCCACCAATCCGGACGATGATTCTGATGACGATAGTGTTTTCTGGTTACTCTCTTGCATCATCAAACGATCTCGACAGCGACGCAGAATTGTCGTTTTTCCAACGCCAATGTTCCCGCAAAGTGCAACGCGAGCATGTGTAATCGATACCATGGTAGGAGGCAATGTATGCTGAAACGCAGTTGGACGTGGAACAGAAGACGAACCACCACATATCGTCGTACTAGATTGATCGTCCCGAGCAAGACCTATTTCATCGTCATCCGTGTCGTCGTCAGTGCTACCATTATTACTGCATGACGAAACGACAACTTTGTTATTCATGACAAGTGTCTAGACACTTTTGAGATGATTTTTGAACTCTGGCTATAAATAACATAAAGTAACCGGTACTTCTATCTTGTTGTTTAACGTTCAAATGGCGCAGAAATCTTCTTCTACGGATTCATTCTCGGTTGCCGATCTCGAAAAGTTCCTATCCGGTGCGATTCAAGATCTTCGTCCAGCGCCTAGTTCATCCGCCAATCAGAAAAAAGAACTCGAACAAACGCTCGACGAAGCGAATCAACTCTATCAAAAAACAACAGCAACTGATAAGAAAGTGACCTTGTCCAAGCTACCTCCGTATGCACAATGGATCATACCTTCTTCTTCTTCGTCGACCGACGCCTCGGTTTGTCCAGCCATTTCTATCGACACGAAACGTATCACCGATCCACTCTTGCTTCGAGTTTATGAACATTTCTCCAAGGGTCTTGGCGTCACAACGTCACAGATTGCACCGTTTCTGATCGACAAGCCAATCCAACCAAATTCTACACTCGATCAAGACCTTGCGGCGTTCGGTAAATTACTCAAGCAAGAACGCGATGGAGCAATGTTCGAGATGACGACTGGTTGGTTTGCCATGGGTTATCTCTATACACCATTGCTGTATCTCTTGTTGCAAGGACCGAATACTGCTAGCAAACATGAAGACGGCGGAGGAGCACTATCCGGGATCTGTTCGACTACACATCTGAATCGGTACTACCGTGCTGTTGCGCTCATGTTATCTGATGCATACATCACACAAGCAGAAACCGACGATACTGCTCTAAAACGTATCACACAAGTAGCACACCAACGAAAAGACGCCAGTGAGTCGATCACCGAACGACTACGCAAGACAATCCATCAGACCATATCACGAGTGTTTG